>Ga0079223_10003276_pt1 | contig 10169 bp, 6 predicted proteins | sample Stecom2011_FD_75072 | JGI IMG/M metagenome (GOLD analysis project Ga0079223, IMG submission 75072) | Agricultural soil microbial communities from Utah to study Nitrogen management - Steer compost 2011 | ecosystem: Environmental > Terrestrial > Soil > Agricultural land | place: USA: Utah...
CACATACAAATTGTAAACTACGATTACAACCTCAGCTTTGAAGCGAATCCTATCTTAGAAGATAGCTCCTTAATTCATAGCTTAAGCTCAATTTCTGGGGTAAAGAGTGTTCAGAAAATTGCGACTAAGCCTGGCCTAATTAAAACGGGTGAAGAGATGCAAGGCGTAATTCTAAAAGGAATTGGAACCGATTACGACGAAACTTTTCTCTCTTCCATCCTTAAAAAAGGGAAGCTTCCTACAATGGATGGCACTTCAACTACCGAAGAGCTGCTTATTTCAAACCTATTGGCTAATATGCTTTCAATAGATGTAGGTGATCAGGTGATGATGTACTTCTTTGAAAAACAAATTAAAATGAGAAAGTTTCACGTCTCTGGTATCTATGACAGTAGCCTACCTGAACTGGACAAGTTATATGTAATAGCTGATTATCGACATGTGCAAAAGCTTAACAGCTGGAGACCAGATCAAATTGCTGGTTATGAGATTGTAATAGATGATTTTGACCAGATGAACACCATAGGCGACAAGATTTATTCACAAATATCAACATATATAGCTCCTGACGGTGCACTATTAAGATCCCAAACCATAAGACAAACTCAACCACAAATTTTTGGATGGCTAGATTTGCTGGATATGAATATTGCAGTAATCATATTCTTAATAATAGTTGTGGCAGGGTTCAACATGATTTCAGGGCTGCTAATATTAATACTTGAGCGCACCAATATGATTGGGGTTTTAAAATCGCTGGGCATGGCAGATTGGCCGTTAAGAAGAGTTTTTTTAGTGCTGGCAACAAGAATTGCAGTTCGTGGATTGCTCATAGGCAACTTTATTGGAATAACTATCGCTGTGTTGCAAAGCAAATTGGGCTTTATTAAACTTAACCCCGAAAATTATTTTTTAGATGTAGTTCCTATTTCTTTGAACCCGATGGATCTGATTTTATTAAATATAGGAGCAACTGTAGCAATCTTTTTGATGATGATAGGGCCCTCCTATTTGGCTGCAAAAATATCTCCGGTAAAAGCCATCCTATTTGATTAAGCGCATCCATCTTCTATATAAAGCTTCTTCTTAGGTTCTTCAATAAGGCTTTCGATTTACATTTTTATACATGCTAATCTCTCTATATACATTTCTCTTATGATCGCCATCTATAGAGATTTATACTTTTTTATTACAACTAAAAATACAAAACAAAAATAGAGTTACGGCACGAAAAATGCAGAGTACAAGCGGTCGCTTTCCTTATTATCTTCAGGTTCTCTTTAAACAGAAGTTGGAAAAGAGACGAAAAATCGTTATATTTAAACGACCTGCTCTCATATAAAGAGGTTCTAATTATAATTATATTTTCAAGAGGAAAACATACATGTCAGGCTGGAAAGAAACACTTAAAAAAGCACTTGAACTCCCCCTCCCCGGAGAGAAAGCTCAGAACTTAATGGCTCCATCCATCCGATATACTGGAAATGGAATCCCAGACAGATCTTTAGCCAGAGATAGCAGTGTGCTTATTTTGCTCTATCCGCACTTTCTGAGATTATATATCCCATTCATACAGAGACCAGATTATCAAGGAGCACATGGCGGACAGATAAGTTTACCAGGGGGTAAATGCGAATCTTGTGACAGTAACAATTGGGAAACTGCCCTAAGAGAAACCCGCGAAGAGCTGGGAATTGACACCAGTGACGTGGAATATTTAGGCGTTTTAACTCCTTTATATATTCCCAACAGCAATTTTATTGTGCATCCGTATGTTGGATATCTACCACGCCAACCCATATTCAATCCCAGTCCGTTTGAGGTAAAAAAAGTGTTGGAATTTTCTATTCACACTCTATTTAGAGATGCCAATAGTCAAAATCTTGTTACCAAAAGAGTGAATGGACATGAAATTCAAGCTCCCTGCTTTGAGTCTGAGGGGAGCAAAGTATGGGGCGCTACAGCAATGATTTTGAGTGAACTCAATGTGATTTTTAAAGAAAACTTACCGCGATGGGCTAATGCATTACATTCTTATAATGCTCATATCTCTCAAGAATCTCCCTAACATAATGGTAGGGCTCTTCGCCGCGACAATAACCAAATTTCACTATTGGATCGTTATAATACTTGGGGTTGGATTTATTTAATAGATAAAAGTCCACATTATCGTACCAAACAGCAGGATCTTTCCCATACTTCTCTGCCAATAGCATAGCATCCAAAACGTGGCCAATCCCCACATTGTAAGAGGCTAGAACAAACTTTATTCGCTCACTGGGATCTTCTACTCTCAACTTCATACGCTCATCCAACCACTCCAAGAGTTGTATTCCGCCTTGGATATTTTCTCTGGGTGAATTGATGGAGGTTACGCCAAATCGCTCCGCTGTTTGAGGCATTAATTGCATCAACCCCTTTGCTCCAGCCCAACTTTCAGCATCTGGTATAAATCTCGATTCCTGATAAATGATTGATGCTATTAACCGCCAGTCCCAATCGTACTCTTTACTTGCAGATTGAATCATATCATCATATACTGAAACCTGCCCCCCTTTGACAGAATGAAAACCAGCATCCACAATATGTATAGACCTCTTATTTAAAAAATATTTTTGATAAATCCGTTGATAACTTGCACTCTTCTTAAATCCTACCATCCAGTTGTTGATAGCATTCAAAAGTTCCGGGGCACTCTTATTCACTGCCCAAGCCTGTTTTTGCGGAAAACTAACCGCTGTTTCTACATCTAAGTTGGGGTAAAAATTCAGATTTACTCTGGCCAAGTTCTCATCACAAACAGTATATGGAATCTCTCCGTCAGCAACCAACTCAATAAGCTGCTCTACTTCATAATCTGGGATTTCAACAATATTAATGCTATCCCCAATTTCATTGGCCAAACTCCTAAGCCGCTGAACATAGGCCGACCCCTTTTGAACATAAATGCTTTTCCCCGCTATATCCAATTGATTTCGAATCAATTCATTGGGAACAGGCGCACCTCCCTTTACTTTGGAGTAAGCTTGTTGAACTAAAACTTGTCGACTATAGCTATGTGGCTCAGTAAATGCAACCAGCTCTTCTGTTTCGCGCGTTACAGCCAAACTACTTGCAATAATATCCAACTGTCCGTTTTGTAGTGCAATAAAGTTAGCGTCCAAATCATTGCTCACCGAAACCTCTAACTTAATATCCATAAAGTTGGCAAATTGCTGAAGCAGCTCATATTGATAGCCCATGGGCTGCCCTTTATATACAAAGTAATTGGTTGAATTATAATTGGTGACTACTTTAATAACCCTGATTCCTTTATTTGTGCTAAATCAGGAATCATTTTCTCCTTAACTTCATTTTGATTTTTTTTCGTCTTCCCCAATGAACAGCTACATAAGATAAGTAAAGAGAGGGTTATGGGTAATAAAAATATTTTCATCTGTCTAAAATATATTGTTAATGGTCTAATGAAATTCGCCAGCTTAGCCATCTTCATGTGTAACAGTCTTTTGCTCGTGGTTCGTTTCATGTAAATATAATTTATTTTTCAGCTGCCACATGGAACTCGCCGTGATAATCACTCTTCTTTGTGAGAAATTTTCTCATGGCTTGTTTCATATACCTTTAATTTAACTATTAAATATCATAACCCCTTTGAAAGACAGTGAAGAAAATCCGTAGGATATTAATCCTTATGCCCTGCCAGAAAAATTAAACAGGCAAGAAAGATTGGTTTACAATCTAATAAACTCTTCAATGATACAAAAAAGAATAGAATTAGTTTAAAACATTATATATACCTCTTTATCTACACACAAATATTAGAGCTCAGTAAAAAAGAACCACCTTCTAAAGAAATAGTTTAATCATAAAAATTCCAGGAGACACCAAATCGTAGCGTTCGCGGATTCATTGGATAATGAACAGTGTGGAAATAATCTCTACTTGAAGGGAAAAAGCCTTCATTCACATGATCTACCTTCACAAAAATACGTGCCCGTTTAAGTTGCAAATTTAAGAAGACATCAAAAAGAGGATAATCACCAACTTTCCGCTCTTTCTGCATATAAAACTGTCCCGATGCAGGCATGTATGAAGGCGCGTACCAAGAGGTAGTGTATCGAAAATCGAATCCGATTTGAAAAAAGAGTACTTTAAAAAGAGTATTCTCAAAATAGTTTGAACTGTAAACAAACCATTCTGAAATCGGAATAACATCTTGATGGCTGGACAGTTGATAGAGCACCGTGTTTTTACTGTGCAAGTTCCATAAAGAAAGATGTTTCTTAAGTTTGAACTCAAGAAGTTGGATAAATTCATTGGACTGCTGGGGCAAGGCCTGCGTATTCCAAAAAATATACTTATTAATAAGTTTTGATTCTGCAGAGAGTGTCAAACGACGTGTGGGTACGGATACTCCTCCACCTATTTTATAAGTTTGAACTGGATCGAACCTATTGTTCCAAATAAAATGGTTGGAATAATAACGTTGTGTGAAAAAATCGGACGTAACTAGGTAAGCCCCACCATGGGCAAATAAACCTGCTGTATCTTTTCGAATACGAAACTGAGAAATCATCTCTCCAGTCAATTCAGTATCACCCGTGCGATAGCCCTGAAAGTAAATCTTAGCTCCCGCATTCCATTTAAAATTTTCTCCCAAATTTTTAAAAATTTGGCCTCCAATATGAGTGGTAACCAATAAAGTGTCACCTTGTCGATATTGAGGAGGGGTATTGAAATTCCCATATATCAAAGGTGCCTCAGGATATTTAAAAGTCTCTATCTCATTCGCAATAAATGCACGTAGTCCAAATTTTAACAGTGAATTGGCTTCTTCATTAAATTTTAACTGAAACACATTCTGAACCGATGTATAATAAACTGTATCCCGCGTAGCTGTTGAATCTGCATAAATGTTAGGATAGAAAAAATCATCTGGAGCTTCTCCATAATACTTATTCAGATTGTCCACTTTATGTACTCGTCTATAACGGCTCAAATCAAAAGTATGCAAAGCAGTACCCACAGGAAGTTTTTCAGAAACGCTGTCATTTCTACTCACTGAAACATTCCCAATATTAAGTTCTTGGTTTAGATGCAAACGATTTTGATCTATGCGATTGCTGGTCGTAAGAAGATTTACTCGGATATTTTCCTTTTTATCAATATTGTTAAGATCAGGATTCCAGATATGATTATCATCCACAATTCCCCCATTCTCTAATTGATCACTTTTATTGTAAAGATAGTTTGCATAGATGGCATATTTTTCTCCTTTATAAGATGAAAAAAAACGAAAGTTTCTATTTTCAACTTTCTGGGCATCATATCTACCTATCGAGGAAATCAAATCGTATTTAAATCCAAGATTCCAGTTTTTGTTCACATTCTGGGTAAACAGAACTTTAACAGCATCTTCTGATCGCCGCTTAGGACCAGCACTCGTATAGGTGAGATTTGTATAAGGCGTTCTTGTATTGTAATAGCGCCAAGACGCTGGTTCGCTAAAATTATTAGACAAGTTTTTGGAAAATAAAAACTGAGTATAAATAGGCATCTCCGACACCATAGCCGTTTGCCATGGTGCACCCAAATTCCCCAACTGAACATTGGCAGGCGAAATTTTATCTACAGGATTATGAAGTTGAAAACCAGCAGAGAGCGTATCCACAGGAATGGTATCGGAGAGAGATTCCATATCAACTAAAACCCAAGTTTTAACTTCACGCTTAATGGTGGTTTTTGTTAGAGGAGCTTGTGTACCCTCCCTTGCCGACTGGCTTGACTGTGTTATAGGAGTGCCAGAACCTACACTTCCCAAACGTGTTTGGCCTACTACCCCAACCGAAAACAGAGAGAGAAATACTATGATACTTACAATATTCTTCATGCACGGCAAAGATATTGAAAAAAATGGTTCTGTAATCAGAATAACCAAGTTGAGAAGAGATTATTTAACCTCCCAAACATCTCCTTCTACCGCCAAATCATAAAAGGATTTAATTTTTGATGTACTTTGAACTGTGGCAATTTGCTTTTCCACTTCTTCATCATACACCAAACCTTTTACACTGCGCACAACACCTGTAGCCACTGGGAATTCTGGATACTCCATGTTTATTAATTTCAGATGCATGGTGCTGTCCTCCGTTTCAGCATTGTGAACCAAAATATCATCTTTGGTAATATTGTTCTCTCCGATTGTAACAATCTTTAAAGTCATCCCATCTAAGATCAATCCTTTATCACGGTTTTTCCCAAAAATCATAGGTTCTCCATGCTCCAAAAGGATGGTACGGTCTTCCCGATGCTCTTTATCTGTTATTGCCTCATGCGTTTTGTCGTTGTATATGACACAGTTTTGCAAAACTTCTACAACAGATGCACCCTCATGTTGAGCTGCTTTCTTAAACACATCCACGCAAAGCTTCAAATCCTTATCAATGGTGCGAGCAAAGAAATTACCGCGGGCACCAATTGTCAGTTCTCCTGGACGAAAAGGATGTTCAACGGTTCCAAAAGGAGATGATTTTGAAACAAACCCATGCTTAGACGTCGGAGAATATTGACCTTTTGTTAATCCATAAATCTGATTATTAAAAAGGATCATATTCAAGTTAACATTTCGACGAATGGCATGAATAAAATGGTTTCCACCTATGGCAAGCGCATCACCATCACCAGTGATTTGCCATACTTTTAGTTGTGGATTAGCGATTTTTACACCAGTGGCAATGGCGGAAGCACGTCCGTGTATGGTGTGAAAGCCAAAAGTATTCATGTAATAGGTAAAGCGAGATGAACAGCCAATACCTGAGATCACAGCCACTTCGTGAGGCTTTAATCCTAACTCAGCCATGGACTTTTGCACAGTATTTAAAATGGCATGATCACCACATCCAGGGCACCAACGCACACTTAATTCACTCTTAAAATCTGAAAAAGTATATTCTTGTTTAACTTCCATGACACTATGCCTCAATTAATTTAACAAATTCATTTTTCAACTCTTCCACCGTAAAGGGCTGACCCTGCACTTTGTTGTATTGATTATATTGAAACTTGGGAAAGTGCATTCTCAAATACCCAACAAATTGTCCCATGTTCAATTCACAAACTACAATTTTCTTATATCTCTTCAATATATCCTCACTATTTCGAGGCAACGGCATAATATAATTAAAATGCGCCAGTGCCACTTTCTTTCCAGACTTATTCAATTCATTAACTGCTGTAAGAAGATGTCCATAAGTTCCGCCCCATCCAACAACCAACAATTCTGCATCAGCATCCCCTTCAATTTTAAGTTCTGGAATATATTGTGCTACTCGATCTACTTTTTCTTGACGCAGCTGAGTCATCAATTGATGGTTTTTTCCGTCGTGCGAAATATTACCCGTCACAGCATCTTTCTCCAAGCCACCAATCCTGTGCTCAAATCCTTCCATACCTGGAATTACCCAGTCGCGATTCAATTTTTCTTTGTTACGCAAATAGGGTTTAAATTCTGTGGGTTTTTGTTGGGTATAGGGAGGTACTATTTTTGGGAAGTCTCCCTCTTCTGGTATGCGCCATTGTTGCGTTCCATTGGCAAGATACCCATCAGTCAACAACATAACAGGAACCATGTGTTCCACGGCAATTTTTGCAGCATAAAAGGCATAATCAAAACAGTTGACAGGCGTACTTGCAGCCAATACAACCATGGGACTCTCGCCGTTTCGTCCGTAAAGAGCCTGAAAAAGATCTGATTGTTCTGTTTTTGTAGGTAAACCTGTAGAAGGCCCCCCTCGCTGAACGTTAATAATAACCAATGGAAGCTCCGCCATCACAGCCAATCCAATGGCTTCAGACTTTAAAGCAAGACCAGGTCCTGAAGTGCTGGTAACACCTAACCGACCAGCAAAACTGGCGCCGATGGCGGTACATATTCCTGCAATTTCATCCTCAGCTTGAAAAACTTTCACCCCCAGATCTTTCCTTCCTGCCAACTCTTGTAAAATTTCGGTGGCTGGGGTAATGGGATAAGAACCCAAGAAAAGCTCTAATCCACTTTTCTCAGCGGCAAGCAACAATCCCCAAGCTGTAGCTTTATTACCATTTAAATTACGATAAATTCCCTTTTTAACCTTGGAAGGTAATATATGATAGGAAGAAGTCATAGCTTGAATATTCTCCCCATAGTTAAATCCAGCTTGCAACACCTGCAAGTTTACAGCCATAATCTCGGGCTTCTTGCCAAACTTCTTCTTAATAAACTCTTCGGTATGCTCGATAGGACGATTAAAAAGCCAATAAACCAACCCCAAAGCAAACATATTTTTACTTCTGAGGATACTTCTATTATCAATGTCGATACCTTTCGCCCCCTCTTTTGTCAATGTAGTGATAGGTGCTGCAATAATATTATACCCTTCAAGCTTATCTTCTGTTATGGGATCTTCAGTTCTATACCCTGCTTTCTCTAAACTTTTTGCATCGAAACTATCCGCGTCAAAAATAATGGTGCCACCTGGTTTCATGAACTTAGCATTGGCTTTTAAAGCAGCAGGATTCATAGCTATCAAAACATCGGTATAATCACCTGGTGTAGCCACTTTATTGCCAAAATGAACCTGAAAACCTGAAACCCCACCTATGGTTCCTAATGGAGCACGTATGTCGGCAGGAAAGTCAGGAAAAGTAGAGATGTCATTTCCATAAATAGCAGATGTATGAGAGAACAGCGTTCCTGTTAACTGCATACCATCGCCCGAATCACCTGAAAAACGAACAGCCAACTGCTCGACTTCAATTACTTTTGAACCATTTCCCATAAATACTTCTGTTGATAAAATGATTAACACTCTTATTTTGAAGGTGCTAAATTATTTCAATATTTGGTCATTAGCAAAACCAAGCGGAATGTAAGAAGATAAAAAGATGATGATTGTCATGATTTGGGATTCACTAATTGAAAGAGTTTCATGCATTTTAGACTCTTTTTCATCAAAAAAAATTAAACTGATAGAATAAATAATAAAGAATGGGTTTAAATAAGAAGCCAACTAAAGAGAGCTCTATAATACAAAAACGGTACTTCTGAGCGTGCACATTGAGAGTTATATCGAAGAATCACAGTTGAGAACAATCGTTCAGACTGCTCATTTATCAAATTAAAACTTGAGCTCCAGTCGGCCTCTCACACCAAAACGAGGAGCCTCATCAGAAGGTGATACTCTCCAAATAGCATCTAAACGAAAAAATCGCAATATATTCTCAATTCCAAACCCAGTTTCTGCATAAAAATCATTGTTGTAGGATGATAAGGTGGTTGGAAAATCGAGTAGTCGCTGGTGACGCACTCCTACTTCACCCACCATCGACTTTAAACTAAACACCTCCCTTAATCCCAAGTGTTTTATCAGTGGAATTCGTTTAAAAACAAAACCATTTAGCCTATACTCTAAAAATGCGTGAAGGTACTTATCGTGAATAAACTCTAGATTGTTCATCATATTAAAATTGTATTTCTGGAATCCGTAAGTCACATTGGCACGTGAGATATCCAACATCGGATAAGGAACAGATCCAAAGATTGATCCTGCTTCAAGCGCGTAATCCAATCTTGTTTGTCCTACAAATATGTAATGCTTAAAACTAGAATGAATACGACCATAAAACTCTTGCTCGTCACCGATATCGATATGTCCTCCCGTAAGAGAAAGATTGACAATGGGTTTTGTCGTACCCAGATAAAGACGCCTAAAGCCATAATCCATGTGCTTTTCTTCCCATGACCAACGTGAATTTATTGTAAGTTCAGTGGAATTAAACCCCTTAAGCATATCATTTTTTAGAGTGAAAGGATAAAACTCTGGAGAATGAAACCGCATCCATGAAGCATGGATGCCAGAATTTATTCCTGAACGCAACTCGGTCTGAAACGAGAACTTAACACGTTCTCGTTCATACAATTCATCTAAATCAGCTCGTTTAAAAAAATGTGAAACCAAATTACTCTCAGAGGTATGTTGTTTGTTCTCATAGAGATATAGAATTTTCTCGTTTTCCCCAATCAAAACTATATCATCCGAATACTCCATCTGCAGAACACTACGCCGCGGCACGGGTAAGATGTATCCTACACCAAATCTGCCCAACCATTTTTTATTCCGGGTTCCATAACC
>Ga0079223_10003278_pt1 | contig 10164 bp, 9 predicted proteins | sample Stecom2011_FD_75072 | JGI IMG/M metagenome (GOLD analysis project Ga0079223, IMG submission 75072) | Agricultural soil microbial communities from Utah to study Nitrogen management - Steer compost 2011 | ecosystem: Environmental > Terrestrial > Soil > Agricultural land | place: USA: Utah...
AAAAACAATTATTAAAAAATCTACAGATGCTGCCGCTGCTCGAGAAGCTGCTCGTCGCGCACGTGAATTGACTCGTAGAAAGACTGCTCTAGATTTTTCAGATCTTCCTAGAAAAATGGCCGATTGCCAAGAGAAGAACCCAGAATTATGTGAAATCTACATTGTGGAGGGAGATTCTGCGGGTGGATCTGCGAAGCAAGGACGTGATCGTCGTACGCAAGCCGTACTACCTTTAAAAGGGAAAATCCTTAACGTTGAAAAAGCACGTTATGACAAAATGTTATCAAGTGAAGAAATTAAAATTCTTGTTCAAGCAATGGGAACAGGTATTGGTAAGGATTCATTTGATATTTCCAAACTACGTTATCATAAAATCATTATCATGACTGATGCGGACGTGGATGGAGCTCATATTAGAACTCTTCTTCTTACCCTCTTCTATCGTCAATTCCCTGAGATTTTAGAACGTGGTCACCTTTACATCGCTCAACCACCACTTTTCAAATATAAGAAAGGTAAAAACGAGAAATATCTTAAAGACCAAAAAGAACTTGATAACCACCTAGTGGCAAGTGCGCTTTCTGATGCAGAAGTTAAAGTTGATGGAGAAATTGTTCCTACTGATAAAGTTAAAACTTTTGTGAATAAGTTCAGAAATTACTACGAAGATCTTGAACATTATGACCGTCACTATGATTCGAGTTTTTTAAGAACGATTGTTGAAGACGGTGAATTCGATGCTGCCTTGTTAAAGGATAAGTCACGTATTGAAACCTACATAGCTAAAATTTCAGAACTGTTAAAAACAAATAATTCATCAGAAGAAGCTAAACGCTATGAGATTGAAATTGAAGAAGATGTAAAAAATCTTGCTTATCAATTGAAGGTAAAAGTTACTTCTGCTCTTAAGACAAAGACTTTACGTATTGGAACTAACTTTGCTGATTCAGCGGAATATGCTGATCTTAAAAACCAATACGATGGATTAAAGAGATATCTGGAAAGTGATTTTGAAATTAAATCAGGGAATGCCGTTCATCAGTTTAAGGGAGTTAAGCTTTTCTCTGACCATATCCTAAACGATGCTCGTCAAGGTGCTTATATCCAACGTTATAAGGGTCTTGGAGAGATGAACCCAGAACAACTTTGGGAAACAACAATGAACCCTGAGAACCGCACTCTTCTTCAAGTAAAAGTTGAAGATACTATTGAAGCAGATCAGGTGTTCTCAGTTCTGATGGGTGATCAAGTTGATCCTCGTCGAGAATTTGTTGAAACCAATGCCCTGAATGTTCGTAACCTTGATATTTAATTTTTAAGGAAGAAATAAAATGAGCGAAGATAATAACGAAGTTAACCACGGTCATATTGCTCCTCTACTCATTCAAGATGAAATGAGAAACTGTTACCTCGATTACGCGATGTCGGTAATCGTTGGTCGTGCCCTTCCAGACGTTCGTGACGGGTTTAAGCCGGTTCACAGACGAATTCTGTTTGCGATGCACATGCTTAATAACTATCACAATCGTCCATATCTTAAGTCTGCCCGTGTGGTGGGGGATGTGATCGGTAAATATCACCCACATGGTGACTCTGCTGTATATGGCGCTTTAGTTCGTCTCGCACAAGATTTCTCTATGAGATACCCTATCATCGAAGGACAAGGTAACTTTGGTTCTATTGATGGTGATAGTGCAGCGGCCATGCGTTACACAGAAGCAAGAATGCAAAAACTTGCCAACGACATGCTTGGTGATATCGATAAAGAAACTGTTGATTGGCAAAATAACTATGATGGATCTCTTCAAGAACCTACCCTACTTCCAACTAAGATTCCTAACCTTCTGATCAATGGTTCAGCAGGTATTGCGGTAGGGATGGCCACAAACATTCCTCCACATAATTTAACTGAAGTAATGAATGGTTTAATCGCTCTGTTAGAGAATCCTGATATATCAGTTCATGATTTAATTAAACACATTCCGGGTCCTGACTTCCCTACAGCTGGTGCTATTCATGGTACGGCTGGAATTCAGCAGGCCTACCACACTGGTAAAGGTGTTATTCAGATTCGTGCAAAAGCCGAAATTGAAATTAAAAAGAATGATCGTGAGCAGATCGTTATTACTGAAATTCCTTACCAGGTTAACAAAGCTAAGCTTATTGAAAAAATTGCTGAGCTTGTTACTGAAAAAGCTATTGAAGGAATTTCAGATATTCGCGATGAATCTAGCCGCGAAGGTATTCGTGTTGTCATCGACGTTAAACGTGGTGAGCAAGGGGCAGTTATTCTAAACCGCCTTTATAAGCAAACCCAAATGCAAGTTTCTTTCGGTATCATTTTCCTATCGATCCATAACGGTCAGCCGAAGGTAATGAACCTTAAAGAAATGCTTGAGTGTTTTATTGAACACCGTCGCGAAATTGTTGTTCGTCGTACAACTTATGAACTAAAGAAAGCTCGTGAACGCGCTCATATTTTAGAAGGTCTTAAAATTGCCGTCGAAAATATTGATGAGATCGTAGAACTGGTTAAGAAAGCAGAAGGTCCAGCTCAAGCTAAAGAGCAGTTAATAAGCCGTTTTGCTCTTTCTCCGATTCAAGCACAAGCTGTGCTTGATATGCGTCTACAACGCTTAACAGGTCTAGAGCGTGATAAGATTATTGCTGACTATGAAGCCATCATGAAAGAGATTGCTCGCTTAGAAGGAATTCTAGCAAGCGAAGAACTTATTCGTGGAATCATTCGTGATGAGTTTGTGGAAATCCGTGAAAATTACGGAGATGCTCGTCGTACTGAAATCATCGCTCAAGCTGATGAGATTCAGATGGAAGACCTGATCAAGAACGAAGAAGTTATTGTAACGATCACTCAGAAAGGTTACCTAAAACGTATGGCCATTGATACTTACCGCGCTCAAAAACGTGGTGGTAAAGGTGTAAAAGGTGCTGATCTGGATGATGATTTCTATACTTCAATCTTTACAGCTGATACTCATGATTCACTTATGATTTTCACTGATAAAGGTACAGTGTTCTCTATTAAGGTTTACCAGATTCCTGAAGGTCAAAGAACTTCTAAGGGAAGAAATATCGTGAACATTATCAACGTACCTGCTGGCGAAAAAGTAAAAGAAATTATTACGATGCCGAAGGATCTGGAAAATCACTATATTATCTTTGCTACTCGTCAGGGTATCGTGAAAAAATCGGAACTTTCAGAGTATAAAAACATGAGACAGAATGGTCTTAAAGCTATCAAAGTTGTTGATGGCGATGAGATCCTGGCCGTGCGTATTTCTGATGGTAAAAAAGATGTTCTATTAGCTGCTTCTTCTGGTAAGTCGATTCGTTTCAAAGAAGAAGACTGCCGTGCTCAAGGTCGTGTATCTCAAGGGGTAAAAGGTATTACTCTTGATCAGGGTGAAGAAGTTATCGGAATGGAACTGATTGATGAGAATTCTCAAATTCTGACTATCACTGCTCGTGGATACGGTAAGCGCTCAAGCTCTGAAGAATATCGTGTTCAATCCCGCGGAGGAAAAGGAATTCTTGCTATGAAACTTACTGAAAAAACCGGTGAAATCATGGGAATCCTTCCAGTGACAGATAAAGATGATCTGATGATTATCACTGATAAAGGTCAAGTGATCAGAACTAAGATTGCAGGAATTTCACTACTAGGACGAAATACTCAAGGTGTACGTCTAATTAATGTTAAACCTGATGAAAAGGTTGTAGCTGTTGAGAAGATAGTTGATCCTGAGGAAGATTCTGATACTGTAGAAACTGATGAAACTCCTGTTCAGTAAACTCATTTTTGTTTTAATGCTTTTTGGGGTGAAGTCCTGTGACTTCACCTCCGCCGTTAACAGAGATATTTTAGCGGCTCAACACTATGTGGATAACCAAGAATTTGCAAAAGCTGTTGAGCTCTATGAAAAAATCCTCAAGCAAAATCCTTCTAAACTAATCAAGACCAAGATTTACTATCAGATTGCAGAAATTAACTACCTCTATCTAGATGAGCAGGTAAAGGCCCTATCCTACTATCAGTACATTATTGATAATGTTGATGACCCTTTATGGCAGGTAAAATCACTAGAGAAAATAGCCGACATTAATTTCTCATTTTCCAGAAATTATCAGCACGCCAAAAAAGCATATGAAGTTTTATTGGAAGTAAAACCGAGATTAAAAAATTTTGATTTCTACGCTTTCCGAGTAGCTGAGTGTTTTTTTGAGATGGGTGATTATGAAAATGCCAGAAAGCATTTCGCTCGTTTCTTAGATCAGCCTAATAATTCATTTCATGTAGAAGCTTATAATCAGATGGGTCTAGTAGAGTTCTATACCAGAAACTGGGATAAGGCCGTTGATTATTGGATGGAATATCTTAAGCGTGAAACGCAAAAAGATAAGATCGTGAAAGTAAAATTCATGATCGCTAATGCTTATGAATCAAATGAGAAGCTAAAAGAAGCCTACAATATCTATTACTCACTTTTACCAAGTTACCCCAACCCTGAAGTGCTTCGCGAACGTCTCCGCTCTCTTTACGCAAGAAGAGTGGCAAGAAAAAGATGAACCAGGACAAAAATCTAAGAAAATTTTTTATAGTTATGGGTTTGGCGGTGGGACTTCCTTCAACTATTGTAGGATTATTTTTTGTCTTGTATCAACTTGTGCAAAATAATGTTATAGGTTGGAACACTCTACTTATAGTTTTGTTAATCGTTGTGAGTTATATGCTCGGTTTGATGGTGAAAAATGTCTTGGGCCCAAAGAATAAATAGTAAAATTTATGTACTCGGTACCGTCATTAACTTGGGTTTTGCCTGGTATTTTTCCGGTTCTGAACTTGATGTTTATGGCTGGCTGGCCCTGCTTATTGTCACCACTGCTTTAAGCCATTTTTTTAATATTCGTGGGATGAACAGGCTAATTGCCCAGAGAGTCGAACGAAAACAAAGTCTTGGGGGAAGCCAGATGCTTGGCTATTTTGCCCTGAAACTGGTTTTATTAATCATAGGCTTAGTTTGTTTAATGGTATTTATTCCTAGCAAGGTACCACAGGGGCTCATCCTGTATATTTTTCAATTGATAATCCTTGCCTTAAGTATTAAAAACATTGGGAAGTATTTCAAAAAAGGTTCTACATCATGATGCGGTTATTTACGCTTGCTCTGAGCTTGATTGCTCCTACTGCGGCTTTTGCTGCTGGTTATACCTTTATTGGTTCTATTGCTGACCAAGTAGGTGTACAACAGCACATTATCACTTTCGGATTTGTCAGCACGCTCTTCGTGATTGCGGGCTTAATGTATAGAGCGAAGGTTTCTGCTACAAAAAACCCAATTATCCCTGATATGGGAATTACTTTCAGAAACATTTTCGAAGCAATGGGACAGTTCATTTACAACCTTGCTAAGAACATTATGGGTGAAGAAGCAACCAAGAAGTACTACACAGTGATCATGTTCTTCTTTACACTTATTTTCGCCAATAACTGTATTGGACTTATACCTGGTTTTTTACCTCCAACAGATAACTTCAACACGACTCTTGCTCTTGGTACTTTCGTATTCATTTACTACAACTACCAAGGTATTCGTGCTCAAGGTCTTTGGGGACATATTAAGCACTTCATGGGACCTGTTTGGTACCTAGCTGTTCTTATTCTTCCAATTGAGTTGATCTCTCACGGTGTACGCCCACTTTCTCTTGGACTACGTCTTAAAGGGAATATGGAAGGGGATCACCTTGTATTATCGATCTTCTCTGGATTAATTCCATACATTGTACCAATTCCGTTCTACATTATTGGTCTCTTTGTATGTTTTATGCAGGCATTTGTATTTACCCTGTTGACTATGGTTTATATTAGCTTAGCTACTGCTCATCACGATCATGATGAGGAGCACGCTCACTAATCCGAGCTATAGGAAACAGTTAACTTTAACCCTTTTTAAAGGAAGGAAAATTTTATGGAACTTAATGCTGTACTAGGTCTTGCTGCTGCTTTCACAATCACTTTCTCTGCTATCGGTGGTGCTTATGCTCAAGGTAAAGCTGCTTCTGTAGCTCTTGAAGGTATTGCTCGTAACCCAGCTGCTGCTGACAAACTATTTACTCCAATGATTATTGCTCTTGCTCTAATCGAGTCTCTAGTTATTTACGCATTCGTTATCGCGTTCTTAATTAAGCCAGCTATCTAATTTAGATAAGAAAATAGGCCCTCTTACGAGGGCCTTTTTTTATAACGGAAAGTTAAAATCACTCTTCTCTTTTTTCACAAACTTATTTCTATTCTTCATTAATTTTGAATAAAAGTTAAAGCCATAATAATCGAGCAATTTATCAGATCTCTCTTCAATGAGACTGTCATAGAGTTCGGTAATGACCCTTGTTTTCTTGGTACTAGGATCAGTCTCAGAGTATAGTTCCTGATAATTCTTTGTCCCTTTTTCTAGGTTTTTATCTATCTGCTTTAAACTTTCCAGGTAGAAATCAATGTTTTCTGTCATCCCCTCTTTCACAAAAATCTTTTCAACACTATCGAGGTATTTAGAATAAAGTTTTTTGTAATCACGATCAACAACTTGGGGATTTTCTTTTTTCCAATAAGAAACAAAGTTTGAAACTTTTTGATCAGCAAACTCTCGATTCTTTTTCGCTTTATAGGAAGAGCAAGAAAATAGTAATAAGAGAATGAGAAGTTTAAGCATAGTGCCCCCTTAAGCAACAAAGTACTCATTTAAGAGGATTGCACTGTGTGCTAGCAAGTCGCAGAGAGCGAATCAAGACTTCTTTAATAACTTATTAAGGAATTGTCCCGTATAGGAACCTTTGACTTTAGCAACATCTTCAGGAGTGCCTTCGGCCATCAATTGTCCTCCATGTTCGCCACCTTCTGGTCCCAGATCAATAACCCAATCACTGGTTTTTATAACATCTAGATTATGCTCAATAACTAAAAGTGAATTTCCTTGGTCTACTAAAGTGTTAAGGGCCTTGAGAAGAAGTTTAATATCTTCAAAATGAAGACCGGTTGTTGGTTCATCTAGAACATAAAGAGTATGTCCTTTAGTTTTTTTTGACAGTTCTCGTGAAAGTTTTAAGCGTTGGGCTTCTCCACCGGAAAGGGTGGTAGCAGGTTGACCGAGTTTAATGTAGCCAAGACCTACAGAATTAAGAACGTTTAATGCACGAGAGACTTTTGGATGATTCTCAAAGAAAGTAGCAGCTTCTTCGATACTCATGTTCAAAACGTCAGCAATGGATTTACCTCTATAGAGTACCGATAAAGTTTCATTATTATACCTACTCCCTTTGCACTCAGAGCAAGTTACAAAGACATCTGGTAGAAAATGCATTTCAATTTTAAGGACACCATTTCCTTCACAGGCTTCACATCTTCCACCCTTCACATTAAAAGAAAATCTTCCAGGTTTATAGCCTCGCATTTTGGCTTCATTAGTTTGAGAGAAGATGGTGCGGATACTATCAAAGAGACCAGTATAGGTAGCAGGGTTGGAGTGAGGGGTGCGACCAATGGGTGACTGATCAAGTTCAATGACCGATTGAATTTGATCAATGCCCTTAATGGAATGGTAGTTATTGGCATAAGACTTTTTAAAACGGCCTAAGTGATTTTTAACCGCTGATAAGAGAACCTTGTGCACAAGTGTGGATTTACCTGATCCGGATACACCCGTGATACAAACAAGTCCTCCTAAAGGAAATGAAACTGTGAGGTCTTTTAAATTATTTTCACAGGCCTTATTGATCGTAATAGCAGTAGTAAGTTTTCTTCGATTTTCGGGAACAGAGATTTTTTTCTTTCCAGCTAGATAAGCTCCGGTAAGAGAAGATTTATTTTTTGCCACTTCTTCAGGAGTTCCTGTGGCCACTACCTCTCCCCCATGAATCCCTGCTGCTGGCCCCATATCAATAAGGTAGTCGCATGCTCTCATTGTATCTTCATCATGCTCAACTACCAGGACTGTATTTCCAATATTCTTTAAATCAATAAGGGTTTGAATAAGTCTTTCGTTATCTCTTTGATGAAGTCCAATACTTGGTTCATCCAGTACATAAAGAACGCCAGAGAGGGCAGAACCAATTTGTGTTGCCAGGCGAATTCTTTGAGATTCACCACCTGAAAGAGTCATAGCATCTCTATTTAAAGATAAATAACTCAAGCCCACATTATTTAGAAATCTTAAACGATCCCTGATTTCTTTTAAGACCTTTTGAGCAATGATGGCTTCATTACCTGAGAAAGTTAAAGTTTCAAAAAACTGTGCTGCTTTTTCAATGGAAAGACGTGAAACATCCATAATGCTTTTATCTGCAATAGTTACAGCTCGAGCAAAAGCATTAAGTTTATCTCCCTCGCATTCAGAGCATGTGGTGATCTGCATGTATTCTTCCAAATCAGCTCTGACTTTCTCTGACTCAGAATCATTATACTTACGCTCTAACCAAGGAATTATTCCAGGAAACTCTTTCTTGAAATTCCACGATGAATTTTCAGATTCAAATTTATAGCTATAGATCTTATCGCTTCCTTCAAAAAGAATTTTTTGTTGTGACTTGCTTAATTCTTTAAAAGGAACATTGAGTTTTATTTTTTCAGCTTTTGCCACAGCACTAGACATCTGAAGAAGAAATGAGTTCTTAGTCAAAAGAGGAATGGCACCTTCTTCAAGACTGAGATTAGCATCCAACACAATTTGATTTCTATTAAACTGTCTTAGAACCCCTAGTCCATTACACTTAGGACAGGCCCCTATGGGTGAGTTAAAAGAAAAGAGTCTGGGCTCTAGATCAGGATAACTTTTATTAGTGGCAAATGAGTAATTATGTTCTGAGAAAAAATGTTCTTCCTCATCGGCCAGAACAATTAAATAACCATTGGAAAGTTTTAATGCATGTTCAATAGAATCAGTTAGTCGAGATTCACTACCTTCTTTAAGAACTAAGCGATCAATTACAACATCAATATTGTTAAACTTTGATTTATTAATATTGATGTTTTCATCTAAAGTGATGATTTCACCATTTAATCTAATTCTTAAAAATCCCAGACTCATGAACTTAGCTAGCTCTTCTTTATGCTCACCTTTTTTATTTTTGATAACAGGTGAAAGAATTTGCAGTTTAGTTCCCGGTTTGAATTTCTTTACTGCTTCAACAATTTGTTGAGGAGACTGTTTGGAAACACGTTCCCCACTTTCCGGGCAATGAGCAACACCTAAGCGAGCATATAAGAGTCGAAGATAATCATAAATTTCAGTAATTGTTCCGACGGTTGAACGAGGGTTTTTAGTCGTCGATTTTTGATCGATAGCAATGGAAGGAGAAAGTCCGGTAATACTTTCAACTTCAGGGGCTTCCATTTGCCCGATAAACTGACGGGCATAACTGGAAAGAGATTCAATATAACGACGTTGTCCTTCGGCGTAGATGGTGTCAAAGGCCAGAGATGATTTACCTGAACCGGATGGTCCGGTGATGACAGTAAAAGAGTGTCTTGGAATAGAGACATCAATATTTTTAAGATTGTGAACTCGTGCTTTGCTGACTCGAATTTCGTCCATAAACTGACTCCAATAATTTTAAAGCTTCCGTTAGTGCATAAGCACAGCCACGATAATCAGCTTTATTTTGGCCAAAAAGGGAGAATGATGTTCCATGGTCTGGACTAAAGCGCGGGTAATCAAGACCTAATGTAATATTAGCACCTATAAAGCCCTGTAGCCCTTTAAATATCCCCAGACCCTGATCATGGTATGGGAAAACGAGAATATCATTCACTGACTTTTATGACAGGAGCATTGTATCACCAGGAATAGGGCCATGGAGAGGAAATTTAACCTGAGATTTAAGCTTTTTTAAAGCCGCTCTGATCTTATTATCTTCATTTCCAATCAAACCTTCTTCACCAGCATGGGGATTAATTCCTGCTACTAACATTTGAGCGATAGGCCAGTGCCATTGTTGAAGTTGCTTTATAGCATTTTGAATTCTCTCAATGATTATTTCTTCACTTAATAAAGGAACTTCTCTCAAAGGAATATGGTCAGAAAGTAAAAGGACTTTAAGATCATTTGATAAAAAGAACATGCCTAACTCTGGAAGTTGATAAAAACTTCGAAA
>Ga0079223_10003279_pt1 | contig 10163 bp, 4 predicted proteins | sample Stecom2011_FD_75072 | JGI IMG/M metagenome (GOLD analysis project Ga0079223, IMG submission 75072) | Agricultural soil microbial communities from Utah to study Nitrogen management - Steer compost 2011 | ecosystem: Environmental > Terrestrial > Soil > Agricultural land | place: USA: Utah...
GAGGAGCTCTCTGGCCGGGTAACTTCGCCGCCAGCAGGGCCGCTCGAGCCGCCACAGGCGGTTAAAGTGGCGGCCAGTGCCAGAATGCTAGAAAAACTGACTGCTTTCATGGGGTTCTCTCTAGTTGCTACACGCATTGTTGGCTGTTGGGTTTGTGTTATCGGCGGCGCTACCCTAGCGCCGCCGCGATTTCACTTATGGGGCCAGCGGCTCAATGCTGATGTTGTCAAAGGTAACGGTGATGTTGTTTTCGCCCGGTGCGGCGTAAAGGCCCACGTACCAGGTATCACTGTCAGGTGTTGCAGCAAAGTCTGTGGTGCTGTTGGCCTGAATAAAATCGATACCATCCTTAGAGAAGTAACGCTTAACCCGCTTGTCGTCTCCGTCATCGTAAATCTCAATGCGCACGTAATCGCCTACCTCTAGCTCCGAGATGTCCGAGCGTGAACGACTGCCATTGGCTTTCATTTGCGCGCGCGAGCCAGTTAGGCTGGCGGGGTCACCGTCGACGTAAAAACCGGCATCGGCCCAACCAGGCAGCTCGGCAAAATCGGCCACTGGGTCCATGTGCTCCATTGCCATAATGCCAAAGCGATAGGCGTTGCCCGCGCCAACATCGGCTCCGCTAACAGAGCTGATCTGAGCGGTAAACATAAAATCGCTCAGATCAATTTTTTGGCTGGCAAAAAACAAGCTTTGCTTGGACGAGGACATATTGCCGCCAGTGGCATTTAAGGTGACGGAGAATGCTGTGTTGTCGGTAATCTCACCCACCACCGGTAGGTCAGATGGGCCCACCAAGTCTAAGCTGTTAGCGGCCCACTCGGCATCTGCGCCAGGGGCGCCGTCGGTGTATTCAATGTTGATGTCTTTAAGAGTTATGTTGCTAACGCGGCTGTCGGCGCGCAACTGTATGAACGAGTGCGCGGTACCAAACTCGGGCTCTAACACCAGCGTGTGAGGCAGTGAGGCAATATCATCCGGGGTGATTTCGATAAACTTAGAATCTCCGCCGTGGATAGAGTTGCTCGATCCGGTGGTGTTGTTGTCGATGTACACCTGAAACTTACCTGGATCGGCCGTATCGGCGCTGGCAAAATCGGTGATGGTCATGCTGATCTTGTAAGGCGCGGTAAAGTTCATATCGCCAGAGGGCGCAACACCATCGGCACTGGGCACACCGGTATCGCCAATGGTGAGACGGGCGTTGTTCATGCTCAGCGCATTATCGGCGACACTGATCCGACTGCTGCCACTGGTGGCTCGGTAGAAGGGGGCAGTGCGATCGTGTGAGATGGTTAAAAAGTCAGTGCCTTCGGCTTCACCAAACAGCGCATCCGAGTCGCCCGACAAATCGACAATTAACGGTAGACCTTTAAAGGGTGTGCCTTTGGCTTCGGGCTCGGGTGCGTTGGTGTCGTCACCGCCACTGGCGGGGTTAACTAAGGTGTAGTTAGAGTCTTTTGTGGCGCAATCGGGTTGCGGGTTATTGCCCGCATCGCTTTGCAGCTCAATCAGTAAATCGTCGATCACAGTCCAGCCGCCACTGGTCACTCGCAGCGAGAAGAACGAGTTTTCGGTGCCTACTAAGGTGGGCTTAGAGGCCACCAGCGCACCGTTTGACTCTACGGTGGTGTCGCCTGGGATATTGATCTCGACGCGCTGACCGGGCACTAACGTATTGACCGGTTGGTTAAAAATACGCGAGCCGACGTTGCCGCCCCCGTGAATTGAGCTGGCCTCACTGGTGGTGTTGTTGTCGACATAAATTTGGAAGTCGCTGGAGCTGGCCGTGGCGGGTACCGCGACGACACAGAAAGAGACTTTGTAATCTTCACTCAGATCCAGCTCGCCCCAACTGATGCCTTGGTCAAGGCCATCGCCTGGGGTGGAGTTTTTGCGTGGGTCTTCAACATCACCGGCTAGCGCCGATACGGTTTGCCCAATGGTAAAGCGCGCATCACCGACGCGCAGTTTTTGATCGGCGTCGGCGGTAATCCAGTTGCCACCATTGTCGTCAACGCTGCCATCGGCCATATAAACACCGGCCATGGTGTAGTAAAAACTCTCGTCAGCGTCACTGGCAAGAACTTTGTAATCAGCACTGAAAAAACCAATGGTATCGCTGGCGCTAAAGGTTTCAATAACGGGCAGGCTGGTGTTGCTGATGTCGGGCAGGTTGTCGCCGCCACCTGGGTTGTCATTGCCACCGCCATTGGGGTTTTCAATATTGATGATAATGTCCGGCGCGCTGGAGTCGGGCTCGCTGCCGCAACCGGCCAGTAAACCGCCGGCAAGGATAAGGGAGCTGAGCAGCGTTAGCTTAGTATTGATAAGCTTAGAGTTCATAGTGATATACCTTCGTTATTGTAGATTCTTTGGTGGGCGCCAATAACTGGCGCCATGACTATTGTGTAATTGCGTTACATAAAGCGGTAATTTAAACCCACCTGAAAAGAGGTGCCGTAGTCCTCTGACTCAAACATCATGTTGCCGCGAGAGTACTGGTTGCCCTGAAAGTACTTAAAGCTTTTGTCTTTGGTCAGGTTGATGGCATCAAAGTAAAACTGCAGGTCGTCGTTAAATTGGTAAGTGGCTTTAAAGTCCAAACCGAAGGTGTCGTCTTCGTAGATGTCGGCCCACTTACTGCAGTGTACTGGTGGCCCACCGGCTGCGGCATCGGCCTCGAGATCCGCCTGCGAGCAAGAGCCAATACGCTCCAGCACCTTGCTGCGGTAATGGCTGATGACACGCATTGATACCAGCTCGTTCTCCCAGCCAACGGTTAGGTTAACGGTGGTGTCTGCTTGCTCGGGCAACTGGATGCTGTCGGTGCGGATGGTGTCGCCGACACTGGCGGTACTGTCGATCAAGGTCATATTGCTTTGCACAAACAGACCCGTGTTAAAGTACTGTGAGTAAGACAACTCGACGCCGTAAACCTTAGCCTGATCGCCATTGGTGGTCAGGTTGACGTCGTTGTACACCTGGCCCTCGGGGAAGTAAAACTCGCTGATCTGATCCACCGGAATGTGCACCGGCATATCTTCAAACGAGCTGGCAACACCGCTGACATCGACAATAAAATCGGAGATATCTTTGTAGAATAAAGCCGCTTGCAGGTACAAATCTTTGCTTGCGTACCAAGTGATCGAGGTGTCCACGTTAACCGACTTCATGGCGGTTAACGTGGGGTTACCCAAGTTGATCACGTTGTTAGGGCTGACGTAAAAGTTCTCCGACTCGGCCGATAAATCGGCCATCGACTGGGCGCCTATGTCGGTTGGTTTATCGCTGCACTGACCGTAATAAGGGCTGTCCTCGACATCGTTACACACCTCGACACGGCCCGAGAAACTAGCAAAAGCGCGCGCCTCGTTAAACGACGGGCGGGTAAAGCTGGTCCATACAGAGGCGCGCACTAACACGTCCTCGCGCGGCTCGTAGCGATAGTGCAGGCTCGGAAAAAAGTCATCGTAAGCGCTCTTGGCGCCTTCCATGGGGACCGCAATATCCAACACCGCCGCCTCGTTAGCCACCTCGAAGCGGTCGTTGCGAATGGACAAGTTACCGGTGGAGGAGAAATCGGTTTTCTCCCAGCGCACGCCGGCAATTAAAGAGGATTTTTCACTTAACTGAAACTCTGCCATGACATAGGCCGCAGCGGTGTCTTCTACCAGCGTGTAGTCGTCTTTTACACTGTCTTGGCCGGTGCGCATCGGATCGGTGAATTTCGCGATCGGGGTGGTCACCTCCAATAAGTGCTTGGCGTCCTCGTAGGTAATAAACTCATGCTGTATGTCTGGGTGATCGGGGTAAAAGGTTGCAAAATCGCCCAAACGTGCGCCGGCAAACTGCAAACACTCAGCGTCACCTTCACAGCCGTTGGTGTAATCGCCGGGGATCACGCTCCAGCGGTCTTTATCACGGAACCGGTCCCGCTGCTTAACGGTAAAGCCGGATTTTACGTAGTTAATAAAGTCGTGGTCGGCAAAATCTTTTTGTAAGTTGATATTGAACTGGTTGATGGTGTCTTCGCGAAAACTGTCTTCAATAAAAATATTGTCGTACAAAAAGTTCGCCTGGCGGCGCTCGCCGTCACGGTAACCGTTCAGCCCGCCGTAACCGCCTGTGTTGGGCAGTCGGCTCGAGCCACTGAGCTTTTCGAGCACATCGGGAGAGACCACCTCGCCGTGAAGGTAACCCGGGCCGGCCACGCCTAGCATGGGCAGGTTGCGGGTGCGAAACTGTACCCGGCTGCCGTTGGGCTTAGTCCACTCGCCAATGGAGTAGGCGTAGTTGTAATCGAGGGTCCAATCTTGACCAAGGTGGTTTTCACCGCCGAGCGAGAACGCGGTGGTCTCAGAGGTGCCATCTTGGATAAAAAACTGTTGCTGTAAGTCGGTTTTTACCAAGCCAAATAAACCATTGCTGTTGTCGAGGTAAACCACGTCGCCATTGCCCGCTTGGCCAAACCGATAATACTCGCGCAGGGTCAGCTCGAGGTCGTTGTATTTGTTGTAACTGGCTTTTGCGTAATACTCAGAGTTTTCGTTTGGCCGCCAACCTAAATCGAGAGAGCCGGTGGTGCGGGTGCGATCATAATCCTCTTGCCGCGCCTCATAACGAAACGGGATCAGCATCGGATCGCCCTGATACTCGTCAGGCAGCGTGGCGACATCGGGGGTTATATAACGGGGCAACAAGCTTGAATGGTGCTGCACCTGGTAGACGACGTTGGAGCGGTTCTCGTAAGAGGCCGAGTAGCCCACACCGATGGTGTTGTCGGCAAATAAGTGGGTGCCGTTAATGGCAACCTTGGGGTTAAAATCCTCTTTATACGACTGATAGTTACCTTGCGCTTTGACTTTTAAGCTGTCGCCTTTGCGGTCAAACGCCGACACCGTATTAACGTTGACGGTACCGCCGATGGAGTTTAGATCCATATCGGGGGTTAGCGCTTTAATCACCTCAATGGAGCCGAGCATATCGGCCGGCAGCGCATCCAGCGCAAAAGCTCGGCTGTCTTCCCCGGCCGAGGCCAGCTCGTTGCCGTTCATGCTGACGGTGACAAAGCCGGGGCCAAGCCCGCGTACGGTGACAAACTTACCCTCACCCTCGGATTTTTGCAGGGTAATGCCGGGTAAACGTTGCAGGGATTCGGCCACGTTTTGGTCGGCAAAGTTACCTACGTCGTCGGTGGCGATGATAGAGCTGAAGGCATCTTTGTTGCGTTCGCGCTCGCGAGCGTTAAGTTCGGCTTGGCGAACCCCCTGGACGATGACCTCCTCTAAGGCGGGCTCTGGCTGGGCCGCTTCTTGCGCTTGCAGCTGGCCGGTTGCAGCCATAGCGATCAGCGCTGAGAGTAAGCGATACTTCGGCATGGGTATACTCCGTTTTTATAGTTTATTAGAAATTTGTTTGGTATTACCAGTTTTGTCAGATGTTTACACACATGACGCCAAGTTTCAACATTTGGCTTTACCTTGTTGCTTTATTGGTCATACCTGTTGGGTGGTGCAACCGCAGGACTCTTATCAAGACGTGCTGGGTAATCATTAAATGGCGCTAAAAATAAAAAAAGTGTGGCCGCCCTTTGCGCTGGTGTGGCAAGGGGCAGCCACTGTGTTAGCACCTTGTGGGTGCCATTAGGTTGGCGCAGGTGGCCATCATCTATGCCTTACAACGCGGCTTAAGCCAGATCGACCGATGCATCCAGATAAACGTCCTGAATAGAGTGCAACAACTGCACACCTTCGGCGAAAGGCTTTTGAAACGCTTTGCGGCCACTGATTAAACCCATGCCGCCGGCGCGTTTGTTGATAACGGCGGTGCGCACCGCTTGGGTTAAATCGTTGCTGCCAGAGGGGCCGCCCGAGTTGATTAAACCGATGCGGCCCATGTAGCAGTTGGCCACTTGGTAGCGGGTTAAATCAATGGGGTGGTCCGAGCTCAGTGTGCTGTACACCCGCTCGTGGGTTTTACCCACCTTGACGGCTTTAAAACCCCCGTTGGTTTCGGGCATTTTTTGTTTGATGATGTCGGCCTCGATGGTAACGCCCAGGTAATTGGCCTGACCTGTTAAATCGGCCGATACATGGTAGTCATCGCTGTCGGTTTTAAAGGCGCTGTTGCGCAGATAACACCAGAGGATGGTGACCATGCCGAGTTTGTGTGCCTCGGCAAAGGCGGCGGATACCTCCTCTAACTGCCGGCGTGAGGTCTCGGCGCCAAAATAAACCGTGGCACCCACAGCTGCGGCGCCCATGTCGTAGGCTTGGCGCACGCTGCCAAACATTCTTTGGTCGTAACCGGTGGGGTGAATTAAGGCGTCGTTGTGGTTGAGTTTAACCACAAATGGGATTCTGTGGGCGTATTGGCGCGACACTGCACCCAGTACGCCAAGGGTCGAGGCGACCGCGTTACAGCCGCCCTCAAGGGCCAGCTCGACGATGTTTTTAGGGTCAAAGTAGGCCGGGTTTGGGGCAAAGCTTGCCGCGGCCGAGTGCTCTATGCCCTGATCCACCGGCAAGATGGACATATAGCCGGTGCCGCCCAGTCGTCCGGAGTTTAAAATGCTTTGAAAATTACGCAGTACTTGGGGCGACCGATCCGTGGCGCTAAAGGTGTTGCTAACGTAATCAGGGCTCGGGTTGATCAGCGTGTTAGCTGGGATAGTTTGGCACTTATGGCCGAGCAACAGCTCGGCCTGATCGCCGAGTAGGCTCGCGATATCAGTCATGACGATGTTCCTTGGTAAATCGTAAGTTCACTGTGGTTTAGCGGCGCTAAATTTGGTTTTTAAACTTAAGCTCTAGGCGCCTTAGGCTGGCTCTTTTTGGGTTACGCCGTCTTTGCGGCCAAAGTACTCTGGTAATTTGCGCGGCAATAACTGATTGCGGCACTTGCGGTAATCGGGCAAGCCGTTGCGATACGGCGGGTAGGCCTCGCCGGCTATCAGTGGGGCAAAGTAGTCGCGCCCCGCTTGGGTGACGCTAAAGCCGTCTTTGCTCATAAAGTGGCGCGGCATGTTTTTTTCACCGCGGGCCACCTCAGAGATGTGCACCGGTTTGATTTGCCACTGGTAGGGCACCGATTGCAGCCGGACAATGGCGGGCATCACCGATTGCAGCCCGGCGACCGCGTACTCCACCGCGGCTTTGCCCACGGCGTAGGATTGCTCGACATCGGTTTGCGATGCCAGGTGGCGCGCGGCCCGTTGCAGATAATCACAAACACTCCAGTGACACTTATAGTTAAAGCGCTGTTTGATAAAGTCCACCAACAGCGGCGCCACCCCACCAAACTGAGCGTGGCCAAACGGATCTTGGTTGTCGGTCGAGGCGAGCAGCTCTGCGCTGGGTTGGCGAATACCCTCGGCGGCGACCACGACACAAAAGCCTTTTTTTGCCACGGTTTGTTTGACCCGCTCTAAAAAAGCCTCTCGATCAAAGCTGATCTCGGGCACTAAAATAATATCAGGGCCCAGCTCGCGCTCGTCGCAGGCCAAACTCGCGGCGGCGGCAATCCAGCCCGAGCGGCGCCCCATAACCTCCATGACAAACACTTTGGTCGAGGTCTTGTGCATCGAGGCAATGTCAAAAGAGGCCTCAAGGGCCGATACCGCGACGTACTTGGCCACCGAGCCAAAACCGGGGCTGTTGTCGGTGGCCGGCAGGTCGTTATCGATGGTTTTGGGCACCCCGATGCAGGTCAAGTCGTAGCCCACCAGCTCGGCCACTTGGGCCAGTTTGCGGGTGGTGTCTTGCGAGTCGCCGCCACCGTTGTAAAAAAAGTAGCGAATGTCATGGGCGCGAAACACCTCGATCAAACGCTGGTACTCATCGTGGTTGACGTTAGGGTTTTGCAATTTGTGCCGGCACGAGCCAAATGCGCCGCCGGGGGTGTGCAGTAACGACTCCAGCGTCTCCTCTGACTCTTGGCTGATGTCGACAAGGTTCTCGTGCAGTGCACCTAAGATGCCGTCGCGGCCGGCGTACACTTTGTTAAACACGGTGGGGTGCTGGCGCGCAGTCTCGATGATCCCTGCGGCGGTCGCGTTAATAACCGCGGTAACGCCACCGGACTGACCGTAGAATACATTCGCCATTGTGATAACCCTTTTATTTTTACCGATAAAAAGCTATTAAATCATTTATTGGCCTTACCGGGCAATAGCAATTGGTAAGGCTTTGGTTGTTTTTTTGGTTAATAAAAGCGCTTTGTTTGGTCTGACAGTTTTGACACCGCTGTCATTTGCCAGAGCGTGACCATGTGGGTTCAGGGGTGCTGCAGCGTAAATTACGGTAGGTTTTAATTGGCAGGGGTTCTGGTAAGTAAGACTATAACTGGTCATACCAAATCTTCGGGTGGCGTTGATAAGGCAGCCATTGCCATTGTTAGAGGGTTGTCGATCGAGCAAAAAATGGGCCTGTAAGCGGCGCTAACATACCCTAATGCTAGCTTAAGGAGTGGTTAACGTGGGTCGTCCAGTACTCAGCGGATATTGTCGACTTGAATGGTTACCCCACCTGGCTCGCCTTCGGGCAAGGCACCAAAATGCTGGCGTAAAAGACGGTAAAATATTGTTATTAGCTTTTAGTGGTACAAGTTATTCGCGGTATAGCATCGGGTGTTACCCGGGGTTATTGGATACTCAGCAAAGCATCGACAGATGTTGTTGTGAGGGTTGGCATTTAAAAGTTGGCCATAAAAAAGGCCACCAGAGTTGTCTCTGGCGGCCTTTTTGTGTGTTGCAAGAATGGACGTTAGTCTGCCAGCTCCCAGCGGATATTATCCACTTGGAAAATAATGTCCTGCTCGCCAAACACTGGCCATAGTGAGAAGGGCGTGTCGACGGTTGTTATGTCGAAGCCACCCTGGTTAATGTCCGCAATGGGTACGGCAATTGTATGCCACTCATTATCTGCTGGCAGTGAGACTGGCACCTCGGCACCGGTGCAAGGGTACACACAGTCAGCTTTGGCGAGAAAACCATTGGTGTTGTTGTTGTTGCTTACCACTTTCAAGTCAAACACCAAGTTGCCATCGGTAAAGGCGCTAAGATCCTTCTTGGTGGAGTCCTGAATAAAGAAGGTGCCCATGCCGGTAGCCGTAAACTCCACTTGAATCACGGTGCCTTTCTCGGCATCTTCTGCAGTGGCGTCAATGGTAATATTCTGACCATCAGCTTGCCACACACCAAATCCAGGATCGCTCCAATCCGCTGCTAGGTTGTCAATAAAGATGTCCATATCTGCAGTAACGGTTACCGGTGCCAGCTTGGGCTTGATATCGCAATACTCCAGACAGGCAATACGGACATTATCAAGCTGCACGTGAGAGGCTCCACCTACCAGCTCCACCTCAAACGGGTGCATGACGGATGAGTAGTCTACGGTCGGCCCCCAAGATTCGTTAGGATTGGCCCGCAGTGAATAAAAGCGCACCGCTATCGGGGTCCATGTGCCAACCATCTCCGGTGTTAACGCGATCTCATCAAAGCTCAGATCGGGGTATTCCGAGTTCAGTTTAACTTGCAGCTTGGCGCCGATATCAGCCGCCTCCACCCAGATGTCAAACTTAAACTCACCCAGGTTGCGCGGGCGATTGTGTAAAGGGTCGTTACCAAAGTTAAAGCCGTCTTGTACTTCGGGGTAACCACTCATATCTCCTGAGCGCAGCCAAGCAACGCCGGGGTCGGTGTTGTCAAACTGCAGATCCCAAACCGTTGCTGACGCATAGCTTCCGTCCAAAGGAGTTGCTGCTGGATCGGAGCTCAGCGCCGTACCTGCGTTGTACATTTGGTGCTGCAGGGTGTTGTCGACGGTCATGGCGTTAACATCGAAGGTTAGGGTTTGAATCCCGCCGTCTGCACCACTGTATAACACGATTTCTTCGCGTACATCCGGTGGCGGTACATGGCCGGCTATGTCGGTGACCGTAAGCCCAGGGTTAGCTGTCGGTGTTTCACAACCTTTGCCGGTCACAGGGTCGGCGGAGCATTCGTAAACCCGGACATAGTCCACTTCCATGGTTTTGGTGTCGGTAAACTCCGGCAAATCAATATACTCGCCGTTGCCCAGTGCCAGGTTCAGGATCATATGGAAAGGATTGTCAAACGGTTGGGCATCGGTGCCCACTTGGTAACCGACCTCCTGGCC
>Ga0079223_10003280_pt1 | contig 10163 bp, 5 predicted proteins | sample Stecom2011_FD_75072 | JGI IMG/M metagenome (GOLD analysis project Ga0079223, IMG submission 75072) | Agricultural soil microbial communities from Utah to study Nitrogen management - Steer compost 2011 | ecosystem: Environmental > Terrestrial > Soil > Agricultural land | place: USA: Utah...
TAATTAAATCATCAACCCCCATAATACTTGTTACACCCATATAAAGTAATGGATACAAATAAATATAACTAAAAGTGATTAATAAGAGATATAAAAATATTTTATAAATTAAACCATCAGTAAAATTCATACCGTAAATCAAGCGTTTAATTTTAGTTTTGTTCAATTTTAACTTCATGAGCGTTTCACCTTCTTATGAATACTTAATAGACCGATAAATAACCCCATGATAACAACCATGATAATAAAGTATACCCACATCATTGCAGCAGCATAGCCATACCCAAACCACATTTCACTAATTGTATTGTCCATATGTGCTCTAGCAAGCTCTAAAATACCACCTTGTTCTACAAATAAAGACATTGAAACGAGCACATATATAATATTAACCAATATTAGTGGTTTTAAGGATGGTAATGTAATGCTCCAAAAGTTATCCCAAGGTGATGCCCCATCAATACTAGATGCCTCATAAAGATCTGGATCAATTTTATTTAAACCAGCAATCATAATGAGTATTGGAATACCTGCATACCATAACACATAAAGCAATGAATTCATTAAAGCTTCAATTGGATTAGCAATAAAGGGACCTAAATTGTTCATAATAAACTGTAAGCCAGCATTTTCTTCTAAAGATGGCAGTGAGGTCATACCTTGATTAATCAGTTCATTTAAGACTGGTCCAGAGGATATAACAACCGGTAAGAAAAAGATTGTACGCCAAATACCCTTACCACGTTTAACCTGATTAATTAATACAGCAATAATAATTGAAAATACAATCACAAGCGGTACAGCAATAATTATTCTTGACATGTAATCAACATACATTGGCATGATTGTTTCTACATCACTAATAATACGGACATAATTGTTAAAACCAATCATTTGAGAATTCATGCCTGTTTGAATGTTAAAAGTCGATCTCGTAAAACTCAAGAATAAAGAATAAACGAGTGGATATAATGAAAATATAATAAACCCAATGAGCCATAAGCTAATAAATAAGTAACCGTAAAATGCAGCGCGACGATGTCTTAATATTTTAATTTTTATAAATTTAAATAATATGACATGGGTTGAAGTCATTGTTAAAACAAAGTTGTTTTTCAAGAAGTATTTTATCTTATCCATTACTTTAGAAAGTTTTAAATAGAAATTTTTCATGAGACCACCTCAAAACCTTCTGCTCTAATAATGACACCATCAATATTTTGAGTTTGTGTCGTATAGTTTATATAAATGATAACTTCTAGACCATCTTTATCATATGTATTCTTGATAACGCCTTTAGCAAGCACTTCTCTGGATTTAAAATAGGCATCTGTTGTATCACTTAATGCATCATTTAATAAAGCATATGTCTCAACAATTTCATCTTGATAATTGCTAAATGTTGTTGAAAAGAATCGAGAAGCCATCGTATAACGCATTTGATATGTATCATTCATTGTTAATATATAACTTGGACTCATACTATAATCAATCATCTGAAGTAGGCGTTGATTGCCCATTGCATTAAAGTTTAAATGATTACCGTAGTAATCTACGGAACCTTTTAATACAATTGGTAGTATTGGTACTAAATCTGTATAAATTGTAAACTGTTTATTGGTTGTAGGCATATCAACATAAGCATCCATATAAGCATATAGATTTGCATTTGGACGACTTAAGTAATTCACATCGTATAGATTAAGGAGTTCTTGATACATTAAAAGTGCTTCTGATTTCGTCATTAATGTACGGTCCTCATAACTACTAAACAATGAATGACCAATGGTTGGACTATATAAGCCACTGACACCTAAGTTTTGGATATTTGTAACATCATTTTGGGCCATTGCTAAACTGACCTCTGGTTTTAAGAAAAAGAACCTGTGATCTTGATTAGATATCGTATATTCATAACGAATTCTAGATAATGATTTCATTGTATGATTATCATTATGTGTTCTTGGTGCAATTGATGTTGTTGATACATAATCATTATCTAATAAGATATGATTATTATCTGCCTTCATTAAATCTGATAAATCATTGAATCGTTGACGTGATTCTAATGGGCTTACTTTATATGGTGCACGATTAACAAAGCCATCATTGGACCAGCCACGTAAAATACTTTGTTGGTTTGTTATACCATTTTCTTTAAAGTAATTATAGATATTCGTAACATCTTCTAGTGATGTCATATGTATTGTTTTAGTGCCTATAAAGGCATCTTCTTTATCAGACATAATGTAAGATAAAAGGATAGGTATATCTGTTCTAGGCGCTTTTTTTACGAGTATATCATCTGCTTTAAGTTGGTCTCTATAATCTTTAGCAACACCAACATAGCTTGCATCTTCGTTTGCTAGAAAGCGGTACTCTACTTCATAGTTTTCAGGGTACGTAGTTTCTAATATCGCTTCAATGGTACGACCACTACGATCAATTGGACGGTTAAAAATCGAACGCACTTGATAGGTATTAAAAGCACTATTAAAAGTATTTGCCTCATATAGTCTCGCTTGAAATGACGTATTATTTGTACCTTGTTTTAAGTAAGCATACATCGCATGTGCGCCTTCTAGATGGACAATACCATAAAAAGGTAGACCTAAACTGGCTGCTTGACGATCATTTGTAAAACCGAAATCTGTAGTGTAGTAGTTTGCACTCATGGTTTCAGATTGTAAGCGATCAAAGCGTGCAAGTGCACCAACACCTTCTGGTATAACGAAGTAACCAGGTTGGTTATTTGTTAATGTCGCGCCAAAGTATCTAAATAAGTTTATAGATAGTAATCTAAATGTAACGTGACTTTCTACAATTGATGATTGTGGAATCAAAACGGATAATCCCTTATCGGTTAAGGTCATTTCGACATCAAACTTAATATTAAGCGGACGATCATCCATATCTGTTTTGTAATTTACTTTTGCAGTCAATGTATGATTGCTAACTGATGTATCAACATCAACTCTAGCTGATTGATTTCTATCAATAATATATGGTCTGATTTTATCTGAGTATATTGCGTCTTCTGGATTTTCATCATCAAAGTTTTTAAAGACAGCTTGGGTTACATCAAGTATTGGTGCTGATACGACGGTACCTGATTTAACAGATGCACTATTTACATACTGAATACTTAAACCTGAAAGCATTCGACGACGTACTATTGGTGTCGAGTTTAAAGTGTCTTGCCACTCTGCTCTAGATGACCACATATAACCAAATTCATCAATGACAATGACAGAAAAACTTCTAGATTCAAACCAAAGTTCACTGCCATTTGTATGCGTTAAGACGTGCTCATAACCCATTAAATTAAGTTCATCTTCTGTATAGGATAGTTTACTATCTTCATAAGTATCTAGTTGATCTTGACTTAATGGTTTATATTGTGTAAATCTAGAACTTTCTAAAACCATATCGTTGACATATGAAAAGTTACCATTACTTGACTCAAAATCATAAAAGTATGGATGTTTAGGTGTTGCAAAAATTGGTGTAACAATCAGTGCAACAAAAATGAAGGCGATGATGCTAATGAATATCTTTTTACTGTATTTAGCCACGACTGTTGACCTCCCTTATAATATCTGCAACCACACCAAATGCCTCACCTATTAATAAATAAATAATGAGTGCAAATAACAACAACATAATTGCTGTAAATATGGTAACAAAAATATTTGCTATTGTTGCTTTCATTTCATAGAAATGTACTTCTTTAACCATGAAAATAATATAAATAAATGATAAGAATAAACCAATAAACATCACGGAACTATATATAAATGCTTCTTGGTTCGTTAAAAATTGTGAAATAATCGTTAATATAGGCAAGGTAATGATCATTGGAATAAGTATATATGCTGTTGCTTGATATACATCAGATAGTTTACCTTCACCATCTCTAATTGTCGAAACAAGATAGTTAGATATAACCCATAGTCCCAGTGGTAAGAAAACGGCAATTACTTGTTGTAACATGTTAATTTCTGATGCAACAACATTATTAAACAGGAAGTTAGTTTGGTATAACCAAGTAATATATGCACCAAAGAATAAAAGAATAAGTATTGATGCTGTTAAGTTTGAACTCTTAGCTTCTCGTTTAACACCATAAAAACCATCTTCCGGGTGCCTTAAGACATAAAACCCAAAGATAAGCTCACGGTATGTCTTAAACTTCATCAGATAGGCGTGTGATTGTTTAATTGGATATTTTATATACTTCGTAAAATTAACAAATGTATTTACAATGGTTAAAACCACTAAAATAAGTAGGACTATAACAATGGTTGGCCCACTACTTAGTAATGCTTCATTACGCACTTCCCAAAAAGCTTCGGAATACATTTGGGTATCTCTAGCAATGATATAAGCTTCCATAGCTTTATCATATTGTTGTAACGTAAAATATGCATCACCAATACCTTTATTAGCTAAATCAAATAATCCATTCATCTTTAATACTTCTTCCCAATATGGTAATGATTGTTCATATTGACCATCTTGGTATAAATCTACCGCTTGATGAACCAGTTTAGCAAAATCAGTTGGTACATACATTTGTAAGCCTTGAAGTGTTTGGTCTAAAACATATATATTGTTTTTACTATCAACCGCTATGGATGTCGGTGCATGCAACATACCCTTAACTGAATATAATGAACGACCTCCAAAGATAAATAGCACTGAACCATCTGGTGCATACTCAGTTATGACCCCAGGATTATTGCCACCTGTTGTTGTCGTTGATGTTGATGTTGAACTACCATTAACTGTAAAAATTGTTTTATGTGGTCCAACAAATACATCCTCAACTTCTGCATAACCCCAAATAGATGTCATATATGCATTACCAGCAAGGTCAAGCTTAACAAAGCCTGATTCGCCTTTAGTTGTTTTAATAATTAGGCCAGACTCATCCACACCAATATTGGTTACTGGATTTGGTTTCATTAAATTGACACGTTGATCTCTTGACATAAAAATACGTTTCATCATATTCTCAAACGTATTTGGTACTTGATTTGCACCAAAGAAACTACTAAATTCACCTGCATTAGAAAATCTTAAAATTCCATTTGCATTCCCAGCAGAAACCATATACACCAAACCACCGTTGTCGGTGACAATTTTATTTGGTTGGAAGACATCACCTTCAATGAAAAATGGTGAATTTACAGGTCTTTTATATTCAACGATATCGTTGATGTCATAATTTGATGATGCTTTAAACTGAATACCAATATTTAAGTTTCTATCAGTCACATAGACATTACTATAACGGTCAACATGAACCCCTGTAGGTTGGATGAGCTTACCTTCGCCTATACGGTAAACGCTTTGGTCTTCTAGACCATAGCGAATAATAAATGGTATATTTTCATCGACAATATACATATAATCATCTTGATCAATAGTCATATCTACTGGTTTACTTAAAGTCACACCACCTATAGACTTGGTTAAAGAAAGCGGTATATATGCATCTTGTGTACCGATAAAACTTCTTGATGAACTACTATATGTATATGTTGTATAAGGTAGTCCATTGTCTGCATAGGCAATATGAATCATACTGCTTAGCGTAATGACTACCAGTAAAAATAATGTAATAAGTAATTTTTTCATTATTTTATACCAGAGTGCGCCATGGTGTTCATCACTCTACCTTGTAAGATAATAAATAACAGTAAGTTTGGTAAGAATATTATCAAACTTGCTGCGGCTGCAATACCTTGTCCTGCAATAGTATTGCCTTGCATTGAGGTTAACGTCATTAAATAAAACGCCAGTGTTCGTTTAGATTCATCATTAATATACAAAGTGGATGTACCCACATCATTCCATAATACTTGGAATGCTAAAATACCAACAGTTGCAAGTGCTGGTTTAATCAGTGGTAAGACAATATTAATAAATATTTGCATTTCTGATGCACCGTCTAACTTTGCAGCTTCAATCAGTTCGTTTGGTAATTGATCAATAAATTGTTTTAACAAAAACATCGCAACAGGCATCGCAATCATCGGTAATATATGAACCATATAATTATCAACAAGACCCATTCGTGAAATAATAATATATCTAGGAATTTGTACCGCAATCGGTACAAACATTAAAGCAATCGTATTAATTTCAAATAATACTTTTCTACCCTTAAAGTGGAGTTTAGATAAACCATATGCAGACATTGCAGTAAATAATATGGTTAATGCCACACCAAAACCAGTCACTAAAATACTATTAAGTAAATATCTTGAAAACGGAATACTTGAAGATCCCATGATTAAAAATAGTTCACTAAAGTTATCCATTGTTGCATTTCTAACAAAGAATGCCGGTGGATAAGCAAAGAGTTCGCTTTGAGGTTTAAAAGCGTGATTTAAAATGAATAGAATCGGCAATAACATCAAAATAGATAAAGGTATTAAGAACATATAAAACTTTAACTGACTTCTATGAAATTGACTTGGGTTAATTTTAGTTCCTTGATAACTCATTTAAGCATCACTCCTTATCCCCAAGTAAATTAAATGTAACTTTACTTAGAATATAAACCATTAATAATAAAACAACACTAATTGCAGATGCATAACCCATCATATAACGAATAAAACCAAAATCTTCAATATGGTTAACAATTAATTGTCCAGCATATTGAGGCGTTGGATTAGATCCTGATAAAGTCACACCAATCGCACCAGCTTGGAATGTACTTACAACCGCCATAACCGCACCAAATAACATTTGAGGGCGCATTGATGGGATTGTAATATATAAAATTTCTTGAGTTCTATTTTTAATACCATCAATATATGCGGCTTCATAAAGGGTTTGGTCGATGTTTAAAACACCAGCCATCATCGCTAGAAAACCCACACCCATACTACTCCATAAAGACACCACAATCATAATCACCATTAAGTAATCAGGTGACTGTAAAAACTGAATCGGTTCAATAATAAAGCCCCAGTTTAAAAGTAAGCTATTTAAGTAACCTTGTGAGTCACCTGAAAAGATAATACGCCACATGGATGTCATCGCAACACCCATTGTTAAGGACGGTGAATACAAAATAATTGCTAGTATAGTTCTAGGCAATTTTGAAATTTGTGCAAGCATCCATGCAAGCATAAAGGATAATATATATCCAACTGGACCAACAATTAAAGCAAACTGGATAGTATTTGATAAGACAAATTGCATAAATACAGTATCGGTTGTAATGAGTTCAATATAGTTATTGACACCAACAAAACTTGGTGCTTGTATCGCATTAAAATAAGTAAAACTTAAACCAATCGCACCAATGACAGGTACAACAATAAATATAGTAAATAATAACCAATAAGGTAATATAAACCAAGCTGGTCTGTTCATCTTCTTAATCATTGCTGTCCACCTCGGTTAACCAGTAATCAACATTATAGATGCTTGGTACATTATAAACATTATTCACACCATTGACATCATAGTCGAATTCTTTCATTTTATTCGTAATTTCTCTATTTGAAATACGTACGGCCTCATCCAGTGCTTGTCTAGGGTTTGTACCATTAAATACTATCTTAGTCCATGCATTTGAAATTTCACGTTCAATCATATATGAACCTGGAATACGTGGTGCTTCAAGTGCTGATTCCCATTGTTCTAAAATGATATCCTTATGATGTTCTGGCATTGATAATTGTTTAAATGCCTCTAAATTTGCAGTATTCCAAAAATATGCTTTACCATAAGTACTTTGTAGTAAAAATGCAAACTCTGCTTGAACATCACTACTCATCCACCAAGATAAGAAATCCCAAGAATCTTGTTTATGCTTGGTTGTACTTAAGATCATTGATGCTTGTGCACCACTGGCAGCATATCGGTTAATGACACCTGGTTCAATTTCATAACCAGGATGTAGCGCGATATCCCATAGGCCATCAAGCTCTACTGCTGCTGTTTGTAGTAAGATATAGGTTGATAAATCACTAATACCAATTGGTAACATACCATATCTAAAGTGATTATAAAAACTTGCAACAAATTTTTCTAAATTATATTTAACAAATAAATCTGACATTAAGCGCATCCCTTGTAGCGTGGCTTCACTATTAATAGCTGTTTGCATACCATTTTCAGTGTATAAATCACCACCAAATTGATAAATAAACGGTAGGGTTGCAACAAATGGCTTTAATCCACTAAACTGAGCCAGTGGTACAAAATAATTCATGCCATAGGTTTGTAAGGTTGATAAAATAGAGGTGACCTCATCCCAAGTATCAGGAATTGTATCAATGCCAATTAAACGTAAGATATCTTTCCTATAATATGTCACCCAAAAGTTTTGAGTTTCAGGTAACCCAAAAACGCCTTCTTCAAAGATATATGGAATCATTGCACCCTTTGAAAAGTCTTTAACGAGTGTCTCATAACCTTCAAATTGCCTTAAATCAAGTGCCGCATCACGAATTGCAAAATCATAAGGAATCCAGTGATCAATACCAACTACAACATCAGGTGCTGTACCACTGGCATTGGCTAAAACCAGCTTATTTTGATCGGGCATTTGTGAGAAGGTAATACGTTTCATCTGAGGATTTAATAACCTGTAATCATCGGTCATCTTTTGCATAATTTCAATATATTGACGTGGATGATTGACCCATACAACCAGTTCATCAGATTTTGTACCTGTTATGGCATATGGATTGTTAATAAATGATAAAACAAGTCTTGCTGCGGATTCATAAATTGAAACAAATATGTTTGCATGTGGACTTGATAGTTTTTGATGACCAGATACAGTGATACGCTCAAACTCCATACCAGTTCTAAGTAATCTTTGCATAACACCGCCCAATAAATTATTTATTGATGCATCCCCATCAGATAACTGTACTAATTTATATGGCAATGAATCTACATTGTTTGCAAGGCTTCTTAAGCGTTTAACAGAAACCATTAAACCGGATATTTCAGCAGGTGTTGAAATTTGACTAAGTTCACTTAATGATTCATATAATGTTTCAATTTCATCAGCCCAAACGAGCATGCGTGACTTCACGTTACCAATTCTTTTTTCAACTTCAAAGTCTTGATTTTGTGAATTGGTATTACTATATAGTTTTTTAATTGCTAAAGATAATTCTTGGATATCTGACATTGTCTCTTTAATCTTTTCAATCGCAGTACGATATGGATAATTGACAGCCTCAAATGAAATCTCGTTTTCGCCAGCTTCTAAATATATTTTTAAAGGTTCATTTGATGAATCGACAAACGTACGATTTAAAAATGAAATAGAATACGGGAAAGCATAGCTTTCAAACAAATCAAATGGTACTTCGCCATTGATTCTAATCTTTCTAAATACTGGCATATCTTTAACAAGATTTTGACGATATTTAACACTTAAATTATAAAAACCTGATTGTTCAACATTGACTTTATATTGAATTGTTTGACCACCGTTTTGCCATGAGTCGCTAAATACAACATTTAGCATTAAATATTGTGTATGGTAATACATGTTTGCTGAATTTTGATCGGATCTCAAACGGATTGAAGGATCTGTCCTTGTATAAATGTCACGTGCAGAAATCTCATATTTGGCATTCATTAAAGTGGCATTCGGATATTTATTTAAATAGGTTTCATAACTTTCAATGTCTTCTTGTGATTCAAGTGTTAAATTACCTAAAAGCAATTCATTATTGACATAAGAAAACTCAATGATATCTCCTGCTTTGAGTTCAAATGCAAACAAACCAGGATGTTGACCCTTAACATCATAAAGTGGTTGATGATGCCATCTAACGACTTTAGATGAGCTTGGTTGAATTTCATTGTTATATCTATCTAAAGAGAATTCTGTTGTATCAAAGGACCATAGAGATGGTAAAGTAATGGTTTGCATCTCATAATATATATGTTCACCATTAATTGTCATGTTCAACTTGTTTTCATCAATACGGCTTGTATAGTCATAATAATCAATACCTAAATAATATATGCCGGTAGCAAAATCATTTGGTAATGTATAAGTAACTGTACTAGTTCTGTCAATTAAGTAGACTTCATCAGAAAAGTTTTCATTATTTAAAAACGCTTGATACTTAGATAATACATCTGCTGAATTGACATCAATAACATCA
>Ga0079223_10003282_pt1 | contig 10161 bp, 5 predicted proteins | sample Stecom2011_FD_75072 | JGI IMG/M metagenome (GOLD analysis project Ga0079223, IMG submission 75072) | Agricultural soil microbial communities from Utah to study Nitrogen management - Steer compost 2011 | ecosystem: Environmental > Terrestrial > Soil > Agricultural land | place: USA: Utah...
ATTCAGCCGTAGGTTGCTTCCCAGTTGCTGGTTGAGCACAAGTTCAATCCCTGTGTTTTGGCCTTTATCAGCATTCTGGTTAACCTCAGCCAATAGGTTGGTCGTAGGCACCTCAGTTATAATTTGAGTAAGTATATCGGTCGACATCCTATGGTAAGCTGCGCTGTAGAGGTATCCTCCATTCCACGATTGCCTATATCCCAACTCTACCGATTGCGTAAACTGAGGCTGCAGGTTTGGATTACCCATTGAGAGAATTTCAGGACTAGCATAAGTTGGAAACGTTCGTAAGTCCTTCTCTTCTGGTCTATCTACGCGCCTATTATAGAACACCGACAATCTGCTGTTTTCGTCAATTAACCAAGTCGCTCGCACACTTGGAAATGGGTCAACATAATCGAATCCTGTACTGCTGTATACGCTGTGGTTGGGATCTACTAAATAGTCAACTTTTGCATACTCTATTCTAAGACCAGCCTCAAGTTCAAATTTTTTATGCTCGTAAATATAAGTTCCATACACTGCCGAAAGCCACTCTCTATATTCTGCACTCCCTGATAGGGAAGGGTCTAATATTGTGTTTTCGCCAGGCTTAAAGTAAATATCATTAGGAAAAATCCTTGCCCGTTGCTTTGTTCCTAATTCAATTCTACCGGATTTGAGTGGCTTTGAGTAATCAACCGTTAGATCAAATATATTCTCATCAGCCAACAAGCCAGTAGTATCTGTTCCTATGTAACCCTCACTATACTGGTTATTTGTAAAATTGAACACCTCATCCTTGCGTCGGAACGAATAATTAAATGATGATGTTAAGCTATGCCCAGGCTGGTTAAACGAATGCTTGTGGGTAACGGTCGCAAACAGAGTTTGGTTTACTTCGTTTTCATAATATTGCCATAAGCGCATTCTATCACCACTGGCACCATCGTAGGGAATATCACCCAAGTCGGTGTACTCCCTATAGTTAAATAGAGCTGAGAAAGTAAACATGTTCCTCTCATTAGGGTTATAATCTACCCCCGCCTTAATATTATAGATGGGCTGCGTTCTGTTCTCAAGAAATTGTTGGGTAACCTTCTCACCGTCGTCGTAACTACGTTGCGTAAACTCATTCTTCATCATTTGTTTGTGATAAAGCAAGTCGGTTTGAACAAAAAAGTTTGCTTTCTCACGTTTATAGTTCGTTGAAAATGAAGGATTGACTTTTGGGGTAAATCGATACTGGTCGCGAATACCTGCCAGGCTGGGTTCTTTCTCAGCCAACGCTCCAACACCCAAAGTGAGTCCTGCAGTACCGTTCCAGCCAAACTCCTGATCTTTTTTAAATACGATATTAATTATTCCAGCCATGCCACTTGCATCGTATCTTGCTGAGGGGTTGTTAATAATCTCAACCGTTCCAATTGCCGAAGCAGGAATATTCTCGAGCCCCGATTGAGAACCCATACCAGTGATGGCGGTTTGCTTTCCGTCAATTAGAATGGTTACCTTATCACTACCGCGTAGGGATACTTTCCCTTCTCGATCGATGGTTACACCTGGTAAGTTTTGCATGACCTGCAAAACCGAACCCCCTTGTTGGCTAATGTTGTCTTCAATTGCAAATATTTTTTTATCCATTTGTGATGAAACCTCCAAACGGGTAGCAGTTACAGTAATCTCCTCAAGATCCATGGTAGATTCTGATAGTGCAATGATTCCTAAATCAAAAAATTTATTCAATCTACCTACATGGAGAGGGAGAACTCGTTCGGTAAAGCCGATATAGGATACTTTTACTAAATAATCGCCAGTACTTAAGCCCTCAATGGTAAAGATCCCTTTTTCGTTGGTAATTGTTCCTGTTAAAAATTCCCCCTCACTATCAGTCACAGTTATATTCACATAAGGCAATAACTCTTTCGATTGATCATGGCGCACTATGCCAGAAACTACAGCATCATCTATCTGCGCATTCGCAAAAATAAAAGTGAACAAGAAAATTATTAGGTGAAAAAAACTCTTTAATTGCATACTATTTATTTTGGTTACTATGTAAGATGATAAACAAGGCTCTAGAGGAAAGGTTTATTATCCGCTTTTGAAGGAAGCTTCATATGGCAAGATTTTACAGCTCTTTTTTGGTAATGATTCAATCAAAACAATGAGATTTTTTTCAACACAAAAGATGAAATTGACCAAATCAAGATGAGAATGGAGTAAATATCAAACTCAAAGCCTAAGTAAACCAATTTGTAAAAGCAAAGTTGGATCTTATGCAGATGAAACCTAAGTAAAACCTATCATTTTTTAAACTTCACAAGATACCCATAGGAAATATAGATAATGATTGCTTTCATTTAATCCAAGTCACAAAATGTTTATTATACTTTTTGAATGTTTACTATCTTTATAAGCTAAGCGATATAGATATAAAAAATATTATGAAAAAAATATTAATGGTAACAAACCTATTGTTTCTGCTCATCGTTAGTTCGTGTGGGAGCAAAAGTAAGGACAAGGAACTTGTCGTAAATGCAAAAACCGACACTGTAAAAGTGTGTGAAAGTGGAGAAAGCGCAATTTTCCCTGGCAGAATAAAAGCTGGAGCCGATATCAATCTCTCTTTTAGAATTTCAGGCCCTATTACAAGCATCAATGTTTCTCCAGGAAACTTTGTGAAAAAAGGTGATTTACTGGCACAAATAGATCCCAGAGATTATAAAATTCAGTTGGCAGCCACGGAAGCTGAGTATAACCAAATAAAAAACGAGGCAGAGAGAGTAATAGCCCTCTACACAAGGGAGGTGGTGGCTGAGAATGATTATTACAAAGCTGTGCATGGGTTAGAGCAAATAACTGCTAAATATGAAGCCCATAAAAATGCCTTGTCCGACACTAAGCTGCTTGCTCCATTTGATGGATATGTACAGAAAACCCACTATTCGGCGCAAGAGACAGTAGGTGCAGGAATGCCAATTGTGTCTATGATCAACACTTCATCTTTGGAAGTAGAGATAAACATACCCTCTTCCGCCTATGCCAAAAGAGATGAGATTGAGTCTTTTATCTGCCTAAGTGATCTTTACCCAGACAAAGAGTACCCGATGAGCTTGTCTGGCATAAACAGAAAAGCCAATTTAAATGAGCTCTACACAGTATATCTCAATTTAGAAACGCCAAGAGGATATCCACTACTCACACCAGGGATGACGGTAACGGTGCTTGTGAAATATAAAAGCGCTATGGAAGCAAGCTATATAGTACCTATCAATGCATTGATAAGCGGCAAGACTGGAAACGCTGTATGGATTTACAATGAAAACGACAGCATAATAAGCAAAAGAGAAATCACAACCAAAGGTATAGATAACCAAGGAAATGCAATAATTATTAAAGGAGTTGAAGCAGGAGAGATTGTAGTTTCGGCAGGAGCAACCTCACTAAAAGAGGGGCAAAAGATAAGACCTGTAAAGAAACGCAGCGCAACTAATATAGGAGGTCTGTTATGATTGATTTTGGAAAATGGGCACTGAACAATCGCAAGTTTGTCTTCTTTTTAGTAGCTGCTTTGGTTGTTGGCGGAATCTTCTCTTTTAACAGCATGAGTAAGCTTGAAGACCCAGAGATAAAGGTGAAGCAAGCAATGGTAGTAACTACCTACCCTGGAGCATCGGCCCATGAAGTAGAGCTCGAGGTGTCTGAACCTCTTGAGTCCAGTATCAAGTCTATGAAAGGAGTAGAGACAGTTATCAGTCGCTCCATGAACGATGTTTCAATTATAGAGGTGCACTTAGATCTCACTGTACCCGATAACGAAGTAGAGCAAAACTGGGACATACTAAGGAGAAAAGTAAACGACACAAAATCCTCCTTACCTCCTGGCGCATACGCCCCCATAGTAAAAGATAACTTTGGTGATGTTTACGGAATGTTCTATGCCATAACCAATGATGGCTACTCTCCACAAGAGATGCGTAATTATATAGAACTCTTGAAACGCGAAGTTCAAAATATAGAGGGAGTGGCAGCCGTTCAACTTTACGGATTCCAAAACGAGTGTATCGATATAGAATTGTTGCAAGAGAAGATGGCAAACTTAGGAGTGCATCCGATAGAGGTAATTGCTACACTTAATGGACAAAACGAAACAGCCTATTCTGGATACTACCTAAGTGGGGATCATAGAATAAGAGTGACGGTTAACGATAGATCCAAAAATGTAAGCGACATAAGCAATCTTCTGCTGCAAGGACACGAAAAAGACCAATTGAGACTAAGCGATATTGCTAAAGTGACAATAGGCATTGAAAAGCCTGTAAGAAATGAATTGTTTTACGATGGCAAAAAAGCTTACGGGTTTTCGATTGCTGCAATGGGAGGCACAGATATTACTAAGTTGGGGAAAGAGATAGATGGTAAAATGGAGTCGATAAAAGAGACACTCATTCCCGCAGGAATAGAATTTCACAAAGTTTTTTATCAACCCGAGATAGTTGAAGATGCACTCACCTCATTTTTAGGAAACCTGTTGCTCTCTATCGTTATTGTAATAGTGATATTCATGTTTACAATGGGATTTAAAAGCGGAGTTATAATAGGCACCAACCTTTTTATAATTGTATTTGGAACTTTTCTAATTTTAAATGTTTTTGACGGGACGCTACAAAGAGTCTCTTTAGGGACTTTTATATTGGCCATGGGAATGTTGGTAGACAACGCAATAGTTATTATAGATGGTATTTGGGTGGATCTACAAAGAAGAGTAAAAAAAGAGAAGGCACTCACCTCTATAGGCAAGAAAACTGGCATGCCTCTTTTTGGAGCAACTCTAATTGCCATCTTAGCATTTTATCCTATTTTTCTCTCGCCCGATACCGCAGGTGTTTATGTGAGAGACCTATTTATTGTTTTGGCCGTTTCGCTTATGCTAAGCTGGATATTGGCACTTACACTAGTCCCAATACATGCGAAGTTCTCTTTTACCCGAGAGAAGAAAGGAAAAAGAGGAAAAATAGACAAAAAAAATATCGCTTCGGAAGAAGAGAAAGATTCATTCGACACTCGTCCATACCAAGTTCTACGCAGTGTGCTTGCATGGGTTCTGTGCCACAAAACTACTTCTCTAGCTATAGCAACTATATTGATTGCAAGCAGTCTGTTCTTTTACCAATATTTGCCACAAGGGTTTTTCCCTGATATGGAGTACAATCAACTCTATATAGAATATAAAATGCCCGAAGGAACAGCAAGTGAAAAGGTAAAAAAAGACCTTGATCAGATATCCAATTATCTGAAGCAGAAAGAAGAGGTTACTCATATTACTACGTCTATTGGCGGAACTCCAGTGCGTTACAACTTGGTTAGGAGCATGGCAATGCCATCTATGTCGTATGGCGAACTCATTGTAGATTTTCGTAGTTATAAAGATGTTGGAAAATACATCTCCGATATTCAAAGTCATCTCACAGAGAACTATCCGCAAGCATACTCAAGAGTAAAGCTTTACAACTTGATGTATAAAGATTTTCCTGTAGAGGTTCAATTTACGGGTCCCGATCCAGAAGTGCTGAGAGGTCTTACAGCTCAAGCAGAAGAGATCATGAGCAAAAACAGCAAGACAGTACTCGAAAACAACAATTGGGAGCCGAAGGTTCCTGTTGTAGTAGCAAACTACAACCAACCAGCAGCTCGTTCGCTGGGGCTTTCCAGGTCTGACATTGCCATTTCTCTGCTAGCGGCTACTGAAGGAATTCCCACTAGTGTGTTTTACGATGGCCGAGATCGCTTCAACATCTATTTAAAAACTAGAGAAAAACTAGGAGAGCCATTGAAAGATTTGAAAAACGCTCAAGTATTTGGGATGGTGCCGCAGGTTGAAAAGCTCCTAAACAGAGAAACAGTTATGGGGCTTCTCAATGGTTCTGTAAAAGAGGAGGAGGTGATTAGCGAGCTTCTTAGTACAGTGCCACTAAGCCAAGCTGTAAATGGAGTAGAGATTGAGTGGCACGATCCACTTGTAATAAGGAGCAATGGACAAAGAGCCATGCGAGCACAGTGCCAACCCGCGCCTGGGGTAAGTGCTCAAGGTGCGCGAGAGAGCATACTAAAAGAGATAGAAGGTATAGAGCTGCCTCCAGGTTACGCTGTTGAGTGGGAAGGGGAGTACAAAGCAAGCACCCAATCCACAAAGTATCTTTTTAAGAATTTCCCGCTTGCCATTATTCTTATGATAGCCATACTCATACTGCTTTTTAAAGACTACAAAAAACCAATTATAATATTGCTATGTATCCCTCTGCTATTAGTAGGTGTGGTGTATGGTATGCTACTCTCTGGAAAAGAGTTTGGTTTTGTAGCCATTGTGGGAATACTTGGATTGATAGGTATGATGATAAAAAATGGGGTTATTCTTATGGATGAGATAAATGCACAACTTACATCGGGAAAAGATCCAATGAAAGCGTTGCTCGACAGCTCTTCAAGTAGATTTCGCCCAGTGATGATGGCTTCTATGACCACCATTCTCGGAATGATTCCACTCTTGGGAGATGCCCTATTTGGTTCACTCGCAGTTACCATAATGGGGGGATTGCTTATTGGAACACTTATTACCTTGCTATTTATACCAATCCTTTACGCTATATTTTTTGGTATTAAACTAAAAAAAACTGATGAAAGCAGTGATGAATAATATGAAGGAATTAAACAAAGTACACAAAAGCTTAATAGTCACACTCTCATTTTTTATGATTTGTGCGACAACTGTTTATACTCAACAAGTGGGTTATCCAACAAGTGTCTCTCTGCAAAAGTGCAGGGAGATGGCGTTAGAGAACAACATAGAAGGCAATATTGCCAAAGAGCAAATAAATGCTGCTGGTTACAAAGCAACAGCTTACAAAACAAACTATTTCCCCAAAGTATCTGCAACAGGAGGCTATCTATATACCGATGCAACTATGAGCGAAACCATAGAGGGAGGCAATCTTCCAACTTTTATACCCGATGGCCAAGGAGGTGCAATTCCCAACGGAGGATTTGCTTTTATGCCCGACATTCCATTGGAGATTAATCTGAATGGCACATACAACGGTTCTTTACGAATAGAACAGCCCATATTTACTGGTGGTAAAATAACAGCTGCACACAAAATGGCTAAAACGGGGCTTGAAATGGCTCAGGTAAATGAGAAACTATCCACAGACCAAATCATTTTACTATGTGACGAGGCATACTGGAATTGCGTAAAAGCAGAGGCAATGATAGTGACCGCCACACAATACAAAGAGACCTTGCAAGAACTATTCAGAACAGTGGAAGGCGCTGTAGAAGAAGGAATGACGCATAGAAAAGACTTGTTATCAGTACAAGTAAAAATGAATGAAGCAGAACTCAATTTAACACGAGCAGAAAATGGATACAGACTAGCCATAATGAATCTTAACCACATAACTGGGGTCCCTTTGCACAACGCAACTGAAGTGGTAGATTCGTTCAATGAAGATTCTTCTATTAATCTTATGCCAGCATCTTTTGGCACTTCAAATTCATTTGATATCACTCTGCGACCAGAGTATAACCTTCTCTCCAAACAGGTAGAGATAAAAATGCATCAAGTTAAACTGGTGAGAAGTGACTTTTTACCTAATGTTGGCGTAATGGGAATGTATGGCTACACAAACGGACTGAAAATGAATGGAGAGAAGCTACTAAATGGTGCAAACTTATCGGCTCTACTATCTGTTAGTATCCCTATCTTCAACTGGGGCGAAGGGAGAAACAAAATTAAAGAGGCGAAAATGGAGGGTTTAATAGCAGAAATGCAACTCAATCATTCTCAGCAAAAGATGACACTTGAAGCAACACAAGCAATGTACAAACTAAATGAAGCCCAACTCGAAGTAACACTCTCTTCTAAATCGGTAGAACAAGCGCAAGAGAACATGAAGGTCAGCAAAGAGAGATACAACACTGGCATGGAAACTCTATCCAACTATATGGAAGCTCAAACAATGTGGCAAAACGCAATGAGCACTCTTATTTCTGCTAAAGCATCGCTTAATCTCTCTAAAACAACATATCTTAAAGCGACAGGGAGGCTTTAGCAAAAATATTATTCCTTTGTATCCATTCAGTTTATTGTCTTTAGCACTTTTTTTACCATGAAATTGATTCTATGAAGCATAACGGCACTGTTTTTATTATAGAATGAGATTTGAAAACTATATTTTTGCATGTTATTTATAAATATGAATCTCAATCTAAATAATGAATTATAACATTAAATGTAAGACCCTTTTAGTAATTTTATTTGGAGTATTTACTACCAATATAAATGCCCAAAAGGAACATCATAATCACGATCACCATAAATATGAACTAGGGCTTGCCAACACATCTGTCTATTTTGTTAAAGAGAAGGAGGTTGCATACGGGTTGCATCTACATCTAATCAGAAATATCAATCATTCAAAATTTGGCTTAGGGATTGGTTATGAAAGAATCTTTGATAAACACAAGCACAACATCTTGGGTTTGGTGACGAGTTACAATCCATTTAGAGGTTTACATATAAGTTTATCTCCTGGTGCCACTTTTGAGGATCATGAACCTTCAGCGATAAAGTTTGCCTTTCATGCAGAAACTGTTTACGGTTTTAACGTAGGCGATTTCCACTTAGGTCCCATATTTGAGTTTGCTTACGACCCAGATGATTATCATATTAGTTTCGGCTTACATATAGGCTATGGATTTTAAGTTGAAACTCTAAAGCAATTCAAAAACCTCTTCTCTTAAAATAAATAAGCAATTATTTGACAAGTTGCAAATGACAAGTTAATTTTAAATTTTCCTTTATAACTTCACTTAACTTGGAGGGGTTTATGGGTGTCTACGCCCATCCCTTATTTAAGCAGAACGCCTAACTTTAATTTAAGTGCACATTGCTGTTAATAAGCTCTTTACGCCAAAAAACATTCACCTTATTTTTGGTTAAATTTGTCTTTATTTCCATATTATTTAGTATTATACTAACACGCTTTGCAAACAATCATTAATTAGAAAATAACTATGTTCCAAAAAATAATCAGATCCAACCAGTCAGGAACCACCATCATTATTCGCTTAATGGTAGGTGCAGTATTTCTTTCAGAGGGTACTCAAAAATTTCTTTTCCCTGCCATTCGTGGTGCAGGCCGGTTTGAAGCAATTGGACTTCCTTCACCCGAGTTTCTGGGGCCTTTTGTCGGTACATTCGAGATTATTTGTGGCGCACTCATCTTGCTTGGGTTACTAACGCGATTGGCAAGCATTCCCACTTTAACGATTATGCTCGTTGCCATAGTTACGACAAAAATAGATATTATGACCAACAACGGATTTTGGGAAATGATGCACGCCAGCAGAACAGATTGGGCAATGCTGCTGGGTAGTTTATTCCTTATTATCAGGGGGAGCGGTAGTTTTTCAATAGATAGAATCCTATTAAATAGAGAGAATGAAAAACGTAAATAAAAAAGGACTTCTAAGAGTTCTTACTTTAAAAGACGCAGTAGGCATTGGTTTAGGTGCAATAATCGGAGCGGGGATTTTTGTTGTAACAGGTGTTGCTGCGGGTGTTTCGGGTCCTGCTTTTATTGTTGGTCTTTTAATCGCAGGTGTTATTGCCGCTTTTAATGCCTTAAGTTCTGCACAACTGGCAGCCATCTATCCGCATTCGGGTGGAACTTACGAGTATGGTTATATTTTGATAAACCCTACTTTCGGTTTTTCTGCAGGTTGGATGTTTCTTATTAGTAAACTCGCAGCAGCAGGTGTCGTAGCCATAGGATTTGGTAGCTATTTTTACCAATTGGTTCCTATAGCCTCGCCAATTACTTTTTCTGTTTTGGCAGTTATTCTTCTCACAACAGCCAATTATTTTGGCATCAAAAAAGCAGGTATATTAAATCTTCTGATTGTGACGATAACACTTCTTTCACTCTTATACTTAGTGTTTAGTGGAATCCCTGAAATTAATACTGATAATTTCAAACCTTTTGCACCATTCGGCATTTCAGGAATTGCAGAAGCAGCTGCACTACTGTTTTTTGCATTTACAGGCTATGCAAGAATTGCAACACTTGCTGAGGAGGTCGCTGAGCCCAAAAAAACGATTCCAAAAGCAATTATTATAAC
>Ga0079223_10003285_pt1 | contig 10158 bp, 9 predicted proteins | sample Stecom2011_FD_75072 | JGI IMG/M metagenome (GOLD analysis project Ga0079223, IMG submission 75072) | Agricultural soil microbial communities from Utah to study Nitrogen management - Steer compost 2011 | ecosystem: Environmental > Terrestrial > Soil > Agricultural land | place: USA: Utah...
ACAAACCATACCCGCTATAAAATCTATAGCAATCATTGCAATTGTATGCAGCATTACCGCTTATGTAGTTTTGTGGTTCAAAATCAGAAAACATAAAAAAGCCCAAGAAGCATAAGCTTTGGGCTTTTTTTACTGTAAACTAAATTCTATTAAATTTACTCTGGAACTTCAATTTCCATCTTCTCTGCAAAATATGCACAGAAGTCCTTCATAGTAGCTTGCATTTTCTCGTCGCCTGTAGCTCTATGAAAAGTATCGGACATCGCGCTTAAGGTTTGGTAGAAAAACAATTTCATCTCATCCAATGGCATGTCTTTGGTCCACAAATCAATGCGTAGTGCTTCCTGTGTTTTATGATCCCAAACGGATAGCAACATGGCTTTTGCCTCTGCATTGTTTACTCCTCCATCGGCTGCGGTCCAACGCAAAGCTTCTGGAATTTTATTTTCATCTAATCCTACTTCTATCTTTATTTCTGACTTCTTTGTAATTGCCATAATATTTTTATTTTCTTCTTGGTTTATATCTTGAATTTTGGAAGATTAAATCCGCATCTAAAATAGCAAGCTCTTCCATGCTTACATCGTTTCGTTTCATATAGGAGGTTACTATTTGCCAACCCATATATACGCCCATTCTTCCTGGGGATTCATTATCGATCTCTAAATAAAACTTAGAGAAAGGCGCCTCATCCACAAATCGCTGTTTTAAATCGGCTTCTGTACTATATAAAAGCTCTTTTTCTATAAAATAACGCCATACATCCTCTTCGTTATCTCTTGCCCATTTAGCTTCTTCCTCTGTGAAGCCCATGACCAAGTGTTCCGATGCTTTTGGAACCCAAAATTCTGCCATGTGCAATATTTTACCGTAATAAATTATTTGCGACAGGAAGCTTCTATCTTGAATAGGCGCAACAATGTGTGCCGCCATTTCTATGGCAACATCCACTGGCAAACGATCGGGGTTCATATTTTTTCTAAAGTAAGATTGTACTCCTCGATAAAAATAATGATCCGATCCTAAGTAATTATCCAATCCGATCACCATATCGCGACCATTTAAGATAACCTTGGTCTCGTAGGCAACATCTGTAGTAGAGGTGTAAACGGTTGGCGGCTCGAATCTTGGGATATAGTATTTTATATGCTGAAACACACTTTTCACCGTTTCATATATTGGCGTATCCTCAGGAAACGCTTTAATAACCTCGTTTTCCAATTCGATTTGTAACGTATCGTTTATCTTCTCCATCCAGAAACTATCTGGAATACTCGGATTGAAAAAGATCGGATAGGCTTCTTTTGTAGCCTCTAAGTTCTCCTCTGTAGTATTGGCAAATGCCTTATCGAATCGATGAAATTCAAATTCCATAGGAATCTTCTGGATTTCTTTTTCAATTTTAGAAGTACAACTCATCAATACACCTAAGCATAGAGCAAGCGTTATATATTTTACAAATAAAATAGATCGGAGCAGTCGCTTCATATTATCGGTATATTTTGTAATTTAACAGGTTCAAAGATACCAAATAATTTGTAGGCAAATGCGTGAGATCCCAATAGAAAAAGTGAGAAAAGAAATTGTAACTTGGTTAAAAGCGTACCAACAAGAATCCTACACTAAGGGTTTTGTTGTAGGCATTAGCGGAGGTATTGATTCTGCGGTAGTTTCTGCTTTATGTGCCGAAACAGGGCTGCCAACGCTATGTGTGACACTCCCAATACATCAAAGTGAAAAAGAGTCCACCCGTGCCGAAGAGCATATCAAAAATCTTAAAACACGTTTTCCTAACGTAGCACATCAATCCATAGATCTTGGCCTTACCTTCGATCAGTTTGTAGAAGATATTCCTAAAGCAAATAAAGAAATAACAGACCTATCTCTGGCTAACGCCCGCTCTAGACTGCGAATGCTAAGCCTATATTATTTAGCCCAAATACACGGCTATCTTGTAGTGGGAACAGGAAATAAAATTGAAGATTTTGGCATAGGATTTTTCACCAAATATGGCGATGGTGGCGTGGATATTAACCCAGTTGCTGATTTGCTAAAAAGCGAAGTCTATAAAATGGCTGAGGACTTAAATATTATTGAAAGCATTCTTAGCGCTGCACCTACCGATGGATTGTTTGGAGATAGCAGAACAGACGAAGACCAGATTGGCGCCACCTATCCAGAATTAGAATGGGCAATGGCACAATATGAACTTGGAAAAAGTCCGAAAGACTTTACTGGCAGACAACATGATTTATTAACTATCTATACTAAAAGACATCTGGCAAACCAACATAAAATGCAAGCTATTCCGAGTTATAAAATTCCTGAAAAATGGATAAGTAAAGTGGAAAAATAAACTAGACTTTATATGCACAAGAGTATAGCATAGGAAACCTTGAATGCGGCTGAAGCCTATTTGAATATTATTTTAAATCCGTTGACTAAAGCCAACGGCAATAGATCTAAAAACAAGATGGTGCTTTATCCCTATCTCGAATATTCTAAAAATATCTTATCTGTATTTCAGTCTATATCACTCGGTCTAGATTGTTTGCAAGTAAAGTTTTAAGTTTTAAATAATCTTTTATCGCTTCCATTTGTTGCTGCTTAGTTTCTGCTTCCACTTCTGTATCTTGAAGTAACTCGGCCATTTCTGCAATCTTTTTGTCTAATAGATTGGCGCGTAAACTCAGGATGGTTTCTTTAACCAATTGCACAATTCCTTTGTCCTTGTCTTTCACAAAAATATCTGCACGTTCCCAATCGTGCAAGTCATAGCGTTCCTCCTCCATTAGTATATCCGATACAATTGCGGTTTCTTCTGCAGCTAATTCCTGTATAAAGTGTTGCGGTTCTAGGGTTCCTTTTTGATTATACTCATTTATTATCTTCTCGTAAAGCACTCTAAAAACAGAATCGGTGAACTCTATCTCGTCGTCGTGTAAGTCCAGATAGATCTTTTTGTAGACTTTGCTTATGTAGGACTCCTTCTTGCTTTCTACACCACCTTCCTCATCATGCACATCATAAATCGCCTCGAAAGTTTCTTCTTTTTCTCCATATAGCAGTAGAATTTCTAAGATTTTTCTCTCTAAAATTTGCTGTACGTTTACCTTCTCTACCGCCTTTGGCTCTTTCTCCACCACTTGCATCGTGGCTTCTCTTTGCGGTCTCCTTTCGCTGCGTCTTTTGTTTGCCTGATTTATTTGTGCAAGGGTACTGAACAAAACCTCTTCGCTGATATCCAAGGTTTTGGCCGTGTCTTGAATATACAATTCTTGCTTTATCAAGTCAGGTATTTTCGCAATGCTCTCTACTACTTCTCGAATGGTTTCGGCTCGTTGTACAGGATTATTTCGCACTTCCTCGGCAAGCATAGAGGCTTTAAAGCTGATAAAGTCCTTGCTGTTTTTGGCAAAGTATTTTTGAATATCTTCCAGGCTATTCTTTTGCGCAAAACTGTCGGGATCCTCTCCTTTTGGAAACGTACAGATTTGAACGTTCATTCCTTGCTCCAGGATAATATCCACCCCACGTATCGCAGCTCGTAAACCAGCATCGTCTCCATCAAAAAGCAAGGTTACATTTTTAGTAAGTCTGCTTATCAAACGAATCTGATCTGGAGTAAGTGCGGTTCCAGAAGAGGATACCACGTTGGTAATGCCACGTTGGTACATTTGAATCACGTCCGTATAGCCTTCTACTAGATAGCAATTATCTTCCTTAGCAATACTTTGCTTTGCGGTGAAAAGGCCATAGAGTATTTTACTTTTATCGTAAATAATACTCTCGGGAGAGTTTAGATATTTCGCGGCTTTTGCCTGATTGGAAAGGATCCTTCCGCCAAAACCTAAGGTTCGGCCACTCATGCTTTTTATAGGAAAAATCACCCTTGCTCGGAATCGATCGAACTGCTTGTTATTTCGAACCACCGTCAAACCTACTTTCTCTAGGTTTTCTAATGTATATCCTTTCTTTATGGCATTCTCTGTAAAAGCCTCCCATTTCTCTGGAGAATATCCTAGCTCAAAAGTCTGCATGGTCTCGGTGGTAAATCCGCGCTCTTTAAAATAAGAGAGACCTATTGCTTTACCTTCTTCGGTACTATGCATGGTGTTCTGAAAGAAAGTTTTGGCAAACTCGTTTATCAAATACAAGCTTTCACGCTCGTTCACTAGCTCTCTGTCTTCGGCAGTCTGCTCTGTTTCCTCTACCTCAATGCCGTATCTTTTCGCTAAATGACGAATCGCTTCCGGATAGGTAAAGTGTTCGTGTTCCATAAGAAACGAAACCGCATTACCACCCTTTCCACTAGAAAAATCCTTCCATATTTGTTTGGCTGGCGATACCATAAAACTAGGCGTGCGCTCGTCGGTAAACGGACTTAGTCCCTTTAAGTTCGAGCCACTTCGTTTTAACTGAATATAATCTCCTATCACCTCCTCTACTCGAGCAGCTTCAAAAACCTTGTCTATGGTGGTACGTGATATCATACTATATTATGGTGGGATTTTATCTTTTAGTGTGGGTAAAAATACGAAAAATAAAGCTTCCTATTTCACTTAAAAAATAGAAAGCCTTACGAATCTAATCAAACTAAAAAACCAATTCAAAATACTCTATACCCGTACGCATCTTTATATTTCTTTTGTTTTTCTACGAGTCTGTACTAAGACGCAAACCTATGGCTATTGTATTCTCTTTATTCAAATTATTTTTAAATAAATCGCTTAAAGCATATCGGACATATAAAGAGACTCCTCCTATTCCTACATAAGCACTAAGTCCATATAATGCCTGATTCATACCGCTCGACATATTTTCTTTGGAACGTTGGCGACTTCCATCTTCTTTAAACTTTAAGATTTGTGTCGTTTTAATATTCATTCCTGCATAGCCTCCAATTCCAAAACTCCAAGAGTCAAAATAGGAGTATACTTTTTTACCATTTTCACGAATGTTTAATTTTGGTTTTCTAAATTCCAAATGCAATGGAACCACTAAGTTTGTCATACGTAGCTTAGACTTTTTAAGATTCACAGTGTGCTCTTCTAAATTCAGCTCTTTGTCCTCCATTACAAAGTATTGATTGTCCGACGGTTTATAACCATCTATTTGCATACTTACTCCATATCTAAAATGCAACGAAGAATTCTCTTTAAAAGCAGTTCGCCAATTATATCCGAATTCAAAAAACCTACTTCCTGCCATTTTATATGGCGTGTCACTCAAACTATGGTTGTCGCCTATCGTATTGCTAAATCCAAATGCTATAAATACACCAGAGGATGTTATGGAAGGATAATAAGTAACTGAATCGGTCTCTTTTATGTTCTCTTCTTTTCCTCCTATTCCAATTACAAGGTTGAGTCTATTCAATGATTCATCATTCCGCTTTAAATACTCTATCGATTCATCTAGGATCAAAGTTCTTGATTTAATATTTTGCGCGTGCTTTTCTGCTAAAATTTTCTTTTCACTTTCAAATTCATGTACAGAAACCTCCTCTTCTTTTAAGCTTTTTTGCAAAGCTTCTATCGCCGTTTTAAGTTTTTCTCTCTCATCTAACTCTACATTTTTTCTAACTTGTCGTAGGCTGTCTATTGCTGGATTTTCTTGCTCGTGAGTAATTCTAATCTGAGCACTCATACTTAAGCTCATAAAAAAGCAAGTAATCACAAAAACGATTTGTATAATTATTCTTTGCATAACTGTGTGGTTTAATGGGTTGTTAGTTGATGAATAGGAATAGAAACCTTAGCAAAATCTAGAATATGCCTGTATAACCCTTCCTGTTAGTTTATTTTCTATTGACGTTTAAACAAGGACTGTACCTCTGCCACTCCAATTTCTATCGCTTTATTTAAAATGCTTTGTAGGGATTTATTGGACTCCAATTCCATCTCCGCTTGATGCAATAATCTTTCTGCTGAATAAGCTAACTGTGTCTCGCCTTGGGCTTCTAATTTGGCTTGCGCCTCTCGCAGCAAATTCATAATATCCTCCTCGCTCATCTCCTCCATAGCCAATGCTACCTGCTCTTGTTGTATAAGGGAATCCAATGTAGCATCGTCTATTGGCTTCAATAATTCTGCAAGTTTTTTATCCAAATCCGAAGCATCTACTTTACCTAAATTTTCTGCAAGTTGTGTATGCTCTTTTTGCTTTGTTGCTTTTTCTTCTTGTGTTTCTTCCGAGACCTGCTCTGCAATTCCTTTTGTATTGCGAGTCGGGTTTTCAACTTCTGTTATGGACGTTTTTTGAGACTTATGTTCTGTGTTTTCAAATTTTTCTACAACCTCACCTACCTCTGCTAAGTCTGTTTTTGGAATAACTTTTTCTGGCGACAAGGCTTCTTTAAGTTCTGTTTTAACCTCAGCTTCTACAATAGTTGCTTTATCTAATGCCGGCGTATGGGTAGAGTAAATATTTATTCCTATCGCCAGCATTATCATTGCCGCTACGGCAGCAACCCAGCCGACAACAATAGGTTTCCTTTTCTTTTCTCTCTTATCTGCTTCGTTCAATGCCTCTTGAAGTTCTTTCAGTGCATTGCTAGAAGGGATAATCTCTCTGTCTTTTAAAGACCGAAACATTTCATCTAACTTTCTATCTTCCATAGCTCGCTCCTTTTTCTTCTGTTTTTATCATTTCTTGTAATGCCTTTCGTGCTTTGTGTAGTTGCGACTTAGAGGTTCCTTCGGTAATAGCTAGTTTCTCTGCAATTTCCTTGTGCGGATACCCCTCTATTGCATAGAGGACGAACACTATCCGATAGCCATCTGGCAACTGATCTATACACCATTGCAAATACTCTTGGTTGTGCTGTTTGTCCAAGGATTTAGCAGTCTGTGTTTTCGCTAGTGTATATTCTAAATTTTCTGGGAAGTCTAATTCTTTGTGAGCCCGAATAAAATCGATTGCTTCTCTTGTCATGATACGGCGCAACCAACCTTCAAAACTTCCTGTATTTTTAAAATTCTTTAAATTCTGAAAAGCTTTAAAAAATCCACGAACCATAACGTCTTCGGCGTGCTGTAAATCTTTGGTGTACCATCTGCATACCGACAGCATCTTTGGCGCAAACATTTGGTATAGCGCTGTTTGAGCGATACGCTCCTTGTTTACTGCCTTGGCAATCAGGGTGTTTATTTCCAAACTGTTATGTAGGGTTCTTATTTTCACCTTTCTTATTATGGTCTCTACTTATATAGACGAGAGGTTTTGCAGAAAGGTTGCCTGAGGGATTATTTTTTTCGGTCGATTACGTAATCTACCATCAGAAGTAAGGAGTTTTTGTATGGAGAATCCGGATAGTCTTTCAGCACTTCTAATGCTTGTTCTTTGTAGTCTAGCATTGCTTTTACTGCATACTCTAGGCCTCCAACTTTTTTCACGTGCGCAATGATTTCTTTTACGCGCTTTTTGTTGGTATTATGATTCTTTACGGAGTTGATAAGCCATTTTCTTTCTTTTGGATCGGCCTGATTTAATGCATAAATCAGCGGAAGTGTCATTTTCTTTTCCTTAATATCAATCCCTGTAGGTTTACCGATGGCTTCGTTTCCGTAATCAAAAAGATCGTCTTTAATTTGGAATGCCATTCCGATAAGCTCACCGAATAAACGCATTCTCTCCACCTCTTCGTCGGAAGCGTGGACAGATTTTGCTCCCATTGCACAGCAAGCAGCGATAAGGGTAGCGGTTTTTTTACGGATGATTTCAAAATATACCTCTTCTGTAATATCCAATCTACGTGCTTTGTCTATTTGCAGTAATTCCCCTTCGCTCATTTCTCGAACAGCAACGGAGATAATTTTCAGCAAATCAAAATCATCGTTATCAATAGATAGTAGAAGTCCTTTGGATAGTAAGTAATCGCCTACAAGCACAGCAATTTTATTTTTCCACAGTGCGTTAATAGAGAAAAAACCACGTCGGCGGTTGCTATCGTCTACTACGTCGTCGTGTACTAATGTAGCGGTATGGATCAATTCTATAACCGATGCGCCGCGATAGGTACGTTCAATGACCTGATTATCTTCCGACGTCATTTTGGCTATCAAGAAAACAAACATTGGGCGCATTTGCTTTCCCTTTCTATTTACTACGTAGTGTGTAATTCTATTTAGAAGCGAAACATGCGTAGACATGGACTCTCGAAACTTTTTCTCGAAGAGTTCCATCTCTTGTTCTATGGGCAACTTAATACGCGAAACTATCTTCATCTTGGAACTAACTTAGTGTTTGTTTGCCAATTGTCCGCAAGCAGCATCAATATCTTCTCCTCTACTTCGCCTTACGGTAACCGAGATATGATTTGCTTCCAATCCGCTTATATACGCATCAATCCACTCAGGACTGGCTTGTCGGAAATTTGGGTCCCCAATGGAATTGTATTCTATAAGGTTCACCTTACATGGGATGTATTGGCAGAATTTCACCAAAGCATCGATTGCCTCCTTGGTATCATTTATTCCGTCCCAAACTATATATTCGTAGGTAACTCTTCGTTGTGTTTTCTCGTACCAATATTCTAGTGCTTCTCGTAAATCATCTAGTGTAAATCGGTTGGCAAAAGGCATTATTTGCTCTCGTATTTCTTGTATGGCACAATGCAGAGAAACGGCTAAGTGGAAGCGCACCTCATCGTCAGCCAATTTCTTTATTAGTTTAGGCACACCAGAAGTGGATAAGGTGATTCGTTTTGGCGACATGTTTAAGCCTTCCTCGGAAGTGATTTTGTCTATTGCCTTAATCACATTCGGATAATTCATCAGCGGTTCGCCCATTCCCATAAATACGATATTGGAAAGTGGCATGTCGTGATACAATCTGCTTTGCTGATCACTTACGACCACCTGATCGTAAATTTCGTCTGGATTTAGGTTTCGCATTCGCTTTAAAGATGCCGTAGCACAAAACTTACAGTCAAGGCTACAACCTACTTGCGACGATACACAAGCTGTTGTGCGTTTGGATGTAGGTATTAAAACCGATTCCACGATATTTCCGTCGTGCAAACGAACAGCATTTTTAATAGTGCCATCCTTACTGCGTTGGGATAAATCTACTGCGATGTGATTGATCACAAAGTTCTCTTCCAATAGCTCTCTTATTTCCAAAGAAATATTGGTCATGTCCGAAAAGTCATGAATTCCCTTATGCCACAACCACTCATATACCTGATTTCCTCGAAAAGCTCTCTGTCCGATTTCTACAAAAAAATCGCGTAACTCCTCTTTTGTCAATGCACGTATATCTCTTTTCTTTTCCGCCATAATAGTTGCAAAATTACCAAATTTTATCTTTACAAAGGTTTTTTATGTCTAGTATATGAAACTCAAAACACAAGCTTCTTTGCATTCAGACTATTCGTTGCTTATTCTTTGTGAATTATTCTAAATAAAAAGCCTCAGACACTATAAGGTACCTGAGGCTATGTATATTTTTATGCTAACTATTAAATAATCAGCATAGCATCTCCATAACTAAAGAAGCGGTACTTTTCTTTGATTGCTTCTTTATAGGCGCGTTTAACAAAATCATGTCCTCCAAAAGCCGATGCCATCATCATTAAGGTAAGCTTTGGTGTATGGAAGTTAGTAATCATTGCATTTGCAATGCTAAAATCGTGTGGAGGGAACAAAAACTCATTGGTCCATCCTTCGTACGGATTTAAAGTTCTACTTGTAGAAACCGAGCTTTCTAATGCACGCATGGCAGTGGTTCCAACAGCACATATACGAGCTTTTCTTTCAATTCCAGCGTTTACAATATCCGCTGTCTCTTGTGAGATTTTCATCTCTTCGGAGTCCATTTTATGTTTGGATAAGTCTTCTACTTCTACTGGAGTAAACGTTCCTAATCCTACGTGTAATGTAACCTCAGGCAAGTGTACGCCTTTAATTTCTAGTCGCTTTAGCAAGTGCTTAGAGAAGTGTAATCCAGCTGCTGGTGCTGCTATTGCCCCTTCATTCTTAGCGAAAATGGTTTGATAACGCTCTGCATCCTCTGGTTCTACTTCACGGTCTATATACTTTGGTAAAGGCGTCTCGCCTAGTTCGTGTAACTTCGCGCGGAACTCTTCGTAAGATCCATCGTATAAAAATCGAAGCGTACGTCCTCTAGAGGTGGTATTGTCGATTACCTCTGCTA
>Ga0079223_10003287_pt1 | contig 10155 bp, 8 predicted proteins | sample Stecom2011_FD_75072 | JGI IMG/M metagenome (GOLD analysis project Ga0079223, IMG submission 75072) | Agricultural soil microbial communities from Utah to study Nitrogen management - Steer compost 2011 | ecosystem: Environmental > Terrestrial > Soil > Agricultural land | place: USA: Utah...
ATGGAACGACGTTGACTACTTATATGGATGATAATCATGCGAAAGGTGTAATCGTACTGCAAGACAATAAAATTAGATTGGAAGAATATGCCGATGGCATTGACCATGAAACGCTTTGGACTTCCTTTTCTGTGGCAAAATCGGTTTCTTCTATGCTGGTGGGTGTCGCTTTGAAAGAAGGAGATATCAAAAGTTTAGATGATCCTTTAAAGAAATATATCCTTGACTTGGATGGACACGATTATGGTAATGTGACGGTACGTCAGTTATTAACCATGACTTCCGGTATCGATTGGAACGAAGATTATGAAGACCCCAACTCCGATGTTGCGCAAATGTACCAGAGTCCTTGTAAAGGCACGGAGGCTCACATTATGACGTATATGAAGCCGTTGAAAACTGTACACAAAGCCGGAACGCGATGGAATTACAGCACGGGAGAAACGGACATGGCGGGCATCCTCGTTCAAAAAGCTACCGGTAAAAGTTTAGCGGCATATCTCTCCGAAAAAGTATGGAAGCCGTATGGAATGGAGCATTGCGGGTATTGGCTTGCCGATGAGTGCAGCAATTTAAACATCGGTGGCAGCGGACTTTCAGCGAGTTTAAGAGATTTTACGCGTTTGGGAATGTTGATGTTAAATGAAGGGAAAGTTGGCGATGTCAGCTTGCTTTCGGAAGAATACTTGGAAGATGCCACTTCACTGCTATTTCCAATTAACGACAACGGGGATGGATACGGATATTTGTGGTGGCGTTTTGAAGATGGAAGTTACGCTGCTTTCGGAATTTTTGGTCAAATGCTATATGTCAATCCACATAAAAACCTTGTAATTTCCCAAATGGCTGCTTGGCCAAGAGCCGGTTCAGAAGAACTCGCTATAGGCCGGCAAGCTTTTATCGATGCCGTTCAACGGGTGATCGATTAAAGAAAATATATGACCTCAATCCAATAGAAAATATTCTTTTGTAAAATTGCTTTTCAGCTAAAGTCAGCTTCCGAATCCAATAAAAAGTTTAGTTGTCATAAGGCAATAATTTGAATTTGATTACCATCATTTTTTTACGGAGCATATCTTGGATGGAATATTGAATTCCGCCCATTCCTTCTTCTGAAGTATTAATTAGAAAACAACTTCACATTTACTATTAATGAATGGAGATAGAGCTCGAATTTCCGTCCGTATTTTTGAAGGAGGTAAAGCAATAATTCTTCAAACTTTACGGTGAGCAAGTTCTCCATAAATACGGCGGGGGATTGACCAATAACCGATAATGAATTTAAATACGATGTGATATACGCATCGTTTCCAATAATGAAATACGGCGATTGGCTTTTAACAGCCGGCTTGCTTTCAGTATGTTTTCCTAAAAACTCCTTCAACTTTTTTTCTGAAAAGAAGAAGAGTTTGCAGTAATATATAGTTTCACTATCCAATAGCTCTGTCCAAAGCCAGTTCCCCTTTTTAAGCAGTAAAGACTGGACTTTATCTACGGCAACAGACGCGCCTGCGAAGTGAACTTGTTTTTTACCGACTTGCAGGAAACTGAACATATTCATGCTCAAATTCACCTTGCTATTGACAACGTCTCTGTCCATTTTAAAATCATACACGAATAAATCAGGACTTTTTACTTTGTCCTTAATGTAAATTTCGGGTATGTTTTCTATTGGCATTTCGGTTTTATTAGCTTTAAGCTTGATATGAAATTTGCCTTTGAACCGGCGTTGTTTTTGGCTTTCTAATCATATCTAATGCAAGTTTACGCCTTTTAATTAAAACCCGGCTTGTTTTTTCAAACACGGAAACTGATGTTTAGTTTATTGACAATGAAAGAAATGATCGCTTTTCCGAAGCTATTATAATTTCGAAACTGCAATATATGCAGCATTTACAACCTCAGTCATTTTATCGAAATTAAGCGTGTCAATTGTATCTGAAATCAAGTGATAATGCGGATTTCTAAGAAAAGAAGTGTCATTAATCATTACTGCATCGTACCCGAATTTCCAGTAGTTTCTTTGATCAGACAATCCTGCCAGGCCTTTATAATCAGGGAAGTTTATGAGTTGTGTATCGATGTTTTCATTTTGCAGCATTGATTTATGGATGCGATTGCTGAAACTAGAATGCTGTTCTATTCCTACTACGATAATGAAATTCCCTACGTCGGGATAGTTGCCCGGTATTTCCTGATTCGGCAAAGACTGTGAGCCGGGCTCGTCCGAAAAGTAACCAATCATTTCATAACAGATCATGCCCAACACGTCAATCTTATTGTCGTACAGTGATTTGGCATGAATGTAACTTCCCATTTGGTCTGTTCCGAAAAATGGAGGTTCCTCTAAGCAATAGGCCACAAAATCGATTCTATAGTCAATATCCGGTTTGGTTTTAGCTATCAATCGGGCCGTTTCAAGAAGTCCTGCTACTGCACTTGCATTGTCATCGGCGCCGGGCTGATCTCCATAAACGTCGTAATGCGCACCAATGATTAGTCTCTTGGATTTGTGGGAATTATAACTTGCGATTACATTTGAATACGCTTTATTGTCTGCTATCCAGCTTTGGATCTCTGTTTTGTAACCTGCATTTTCAAACTCTTGCTCTATGTATTCACGCGCTGTTTTAAGCGATTCTAAATTTCGGTAATTCCTAAATGGACGAATTTCTGTTAAGAACTCAACGTCTTTGTATAGCCTGGCTTTTTGAGCTTTCATATACGCTTAGCTAGCTATAGGTTGGATGGGCCACCTTATGAAATGCAGTTTTTGAAACAATCGACTTACTCAACGACTTCGCCTTCTTCCTCAAAAACCTCCTCAACCTCTGCAGGGATTTCTATATCGCTTCCCGAATCCTCCTTGGCCTTGATGGCTCTCTTTTCGCAGGTTTTGCAAAGCTCCGAAATACCTTTTTTGTCCCACGATTCCTTTACCGTTCCATTAGTAACTCCCTCCCGACCTCTAATGTGTTGGCAGTCTTCAAAAATGTGGTATTTGTTTCCGGCAGGACTCCAAAACACATTGTCGTTATCATAATTCAGTTCTTTTACCGCGCTGGTTTGCTCATTGATTTCTTCAGTATATTTTTCTACGGAAGGGGGGTTGAAATCAGCGCCGGTAATACCCGCAACCAACAAAGCTACCACAGCGATAGAACCTGCTATTCCTTTCGTTTTCCCATCTATGTCTTTGTTCATGAAAATGAGAATCACCAAGGGTAAAAATGCCAGCACACCCATTATTGCCCCAAGTTGATTTTGAACAAAGAAGCGCACCTTATCTTTTTCAGATGCCGGATCTAATCGGTTGGCCTTTTTCCAAAGCATGGACCCGGTAATGGCTAAAGCCAATATCACCACAATGGCTACTATCAGCCAGACCAGGGTTTCGTTGCTGATTAACTTAAGAATCGCAAAGATCTGACCGGCTATGGCAATAAACCAGGCTAAAAATGCGAAAAGTCGCAGTTGTTTTGCCTTACCTTTACTTTCAGCACTCGCTTTAAATACTTTTTGCTCTGACATAAATATGTTTTTATTAATGTTTGTTTTTATCCGGGCTAAATCTAACGACTTGAGAAATAATAAATACAGCGGAAAAATGCATCAAATATTCGGCTATCCTCTTGTCGGGTTTTTAATCATTTATTTATTCCAAATATAACTAATTTTAAAAAGTACCGGGACTTAAGAATCTACCCAACCTATTTCATTTCCGGCTATTAGTTTTATATTATCCTTAACCGCTTTAATTCCCAAAAACATTTAGCTGTTACAGTTACATCGACTGCTGCATCGTGGGCGCCGGCAAAATCTGTCTTGAAAAGCTTGTAATGCAACTCATCTAATCTAGGCCATTTGTAGCCATAAGGTCCCGGAAGTCTACAAAAATCCGTAGTGCGTTGCATTGTACAAATCTTAGCTTTTGCCGGGAGCGTATTTTGCATGCCGGTTCTAATAAGCTCGGAGCCGAGAATGTTTTCATCAAATGAGATATTATGCGCCACAAGGTATTTTGCTTGTTTTATTAGCGAATTAAACTCCTGTAGGACGGAGGTGATAGATTGTCCTTCTTGTAATGCTCTTGCGGTAGTAATACCGTGAACTCTTGAAGCTTCTGTAGGAATAGTAAATCCTTCAGGTTTAATAATAAAATCACCACCCGAAATCTTGTTCCCGTTGCTATCCTGATACAGATATGCAAGCTGAACAAGTCTTGGCCAATTATTTAAGTCTGTAACCGGTGCTTTCCAATTACGGGGTAGTCCTGTGGTTTCTGTGTCAAAAAATAAATACATGGCTTTTCTTTTTTATGTGCTCAATAAACTTGTTCACAAGTCTTCCTGAAGATTTGTGGTTTTGGTTATGAAGTTACGATTTTTTTGAATCTTAGATTTCGAACCCCAGCAGAATTCATAAATTACAGGATTAATAAAACTCATGCAATTTTGCATTCATCATTAACACTGTTTTATACACACTTCGCCTTACTATTGGCAATGACTCAAAAGTCCGAACATAATACGGGAAAGGTCGCTCTAATTCTTTAAATTGATCGTCTTTAATGATTAGGGCGCCAAATGCATTTTCTCCTTCAATTGTTCCAAATTCTGCAGTTAAAAAATAGTCTTTGGTAAGTTTAATTTCGGTATCGGGAAGTAGGCTTTCTGAAAGAAATACGACTTGATCAAACTGCCTTTCTCTAATTTTTTGAGAATCGTCGCTGTAGAAAAAGTAGACCGGACAAAAATCAAAAAGTGTTTTAAATGCAGAAGCGATTTCCAAATTGTATTTTCTTTGCTCTGCTTCAATTTTGTCCGCTAATTTATCGTTTCCCTTTTCTCTTAGTGCGGTAATCGATTTGTTTTTAGTCTGTAATCGTACTAATAATGCGCCTTCCAATAATTGATTGATTTGCGCTTTTGCTTGTTCCGGTTTTTTAGGATCCTTGTCACTTTGTTGGTTTGTATTGCCCGATTTGGTTGAGTCTAAGGAAGTCTCACTTTCCTGTGCTAACGTCACAATTGAAAAAAGGACGAGTAATACCAATGTAGTTGTACGGAAAATTCTCATATGAATTTCGGATTTTATTTTTTGTGAGGGGCCTTAGTGAAAATGAGACAATATAAAGTAAAAATGTTTCTTAAAAACGGAGGCAAATAATAATCCCGCCGGTACTGTTTCCCTTTAAGGATTGCTTTCAAAATTTATCCCGGATATGTATACTTCCGACCAGATTTTCCGGAATTCGTGATAGCATCTCAAATTGGGATTGTTGGTTTATTACTCCGCTCCCAAATTTCTAAGCCGTTTGCAATGAGAAAAATATATTTCCTATGTAGGGTTCAAACCAGTTCAATATGAATTGAATAGCGAAATGTTTTTTTCACCAAAGTCGCAAATCTAAAAATAGTATTTACTACATTGTACTTACCTAACCAAAACCTCCTTAGTATGAAACTTGTAGTTTACGGGTCGCTTAATACCGTTATTACCGAGAAAATAAGCGAAGATATTAATCTTGTTCACGATGTAGAATTACATTTTCATCGATCTGGCGATGATCTAATCGAGCTGGACGGAGTAGCCGAAAATGATCCTATTGAACTTCACGGTGAAAATGATTACATCGAAATCACAACGATAGGTACGCTGCTGAGCCAGCAAGAACCGATGCGTCATTTAAGAGGAGCGCTTCCCACTCCTGAGGTAATTATTCTCAACGATTTAATTGAGCCTGACGGCACTGAGAGAGGTCTCGGGCTTCGAAATCTCTTTAAGCGAATTAAGATTTTCGGAGTTAATAAGGAGTTGGCGAAACTAACATTGAGCCAGCTGGCCTCACGGCTTGATGAGAAATTGGTGCCAAAAGAAGGACTTTTTAAATGTGCTAGTCCCGGCGATGAAATTCCGGCAGGCGCCTGGGTGTCGAATATAGAACAAACCGGTTCGCCTATTCTCTTATTGCTGCACGGAACTGGATCTAATGTATTTGGAACTTTTGGCGGATTTACTACCGAAGGCGACAGAACAATATGGAAAGAAATAAAAGAGAAATACGGCGATAATATCTACGGTGTTCAGCATAAAACTTTGACAAAGAGTCCGTTTGAAAATGCCATAATGGTGCTGGAGGCTCTGCCGAGAAATGCGGTAATTCATATGCTGTCCTGCTCAAGAGGAGGTCTGGTAGGAGAAATTATCTCTCAGTGCAACACACTCGCAAATACAGGCTTTACAGACCAAGAGTTAAAGGTGTTTGAAGATCTTGACAGGGAAGAGGATATTGAAAACATGAAAACTTTAAACCGGCTTTTTATAGAGAAGGGTTTAAAGGTCGAAAGGTTTGTTAGGGTCGCATGCCCGGCAGCGGGAACCTTGCTGGCATCTAAAAGGATAAATATCTACTTTAATATTATCATCAATTTAATTGGTTTAGTTCCCTTTTTAGCGGGCAATCCGATTTACATCTACCTCAAAGAATTTCTTATAGCTTTTGTGAAATTAAGATCCGATGAGGATATAGTTCCCGGGTTGGAAGCCATGGATCCCGCCTCGCCTTTCATTAAAATATTGAACAACAGAACCAAGTTAATTAATTCCGAATTAATTGTAATAGAAGGAGATGCTGTTGCGAAAGGTGGGTTGATGAAAATCATAAAAACCCGATTAATCGATTTGTATTTCCTTGAAAACAACGATTTCGTAGTGCACTCAAGAGCCATGCATCAAGGGATTAGAAGAAGCTCAACCCATGTTTTTTTTCATCAGAATGAAACCGTGAGCCATTTTAGATATTTCTCGAATCCCGCTACGCAAAAGGCAATTTTAAACGGGCTCAACGGAGAGGCAAATGAATTGTTGGGGTTTTCCAAAATTTCGCAAGATGAAGATACAGATGGCGTGAAGAATTTTATTGTAAATCGTGCCAATAAGAGAAATCTGCCTACTATTATTCTTGTGCCCGGAATAATGGGATCTAAATTGATGGCAAACGGAAAAAGGGCTTGGGCTCATATGCTCGGTTTGGCGAGCGGAGCCATGAGCGATTTGGATATTGAAAACCCAAATGTGAAGCCCTATGACTTGATGGGAAGTGCGTACAAAAAGTTCGCGCAATCTATGTCAAGATCATATAATCTCATTCCATTTCCGTACGATTGGAGAAAATCAGTTGAAAATGCTGCCGATTTGCTTGCCGTTGAGGTGAAATCTGCTCTTGAATATTCTAAACAACCCGTTCACATAGTAGCTCATTCTATGGGCGGTTTGGTGGTTCACGCCCTATACAACAATCATAAAACCGCTACCGAAAATGGAGTGTGGGATAATTTAATGAAAAGAGAAAATTCAAAGGTTCTGCTGTTGGGATCACCTTTGAGGGGCTCGCATATTATTCCGCAAATCATGTTGAGAAGAGAGCGGTTTTTTAGTATTCTGCACAACCTGGATATGACCAATTCGCAGAAAGGACTACTCGAAATCGTGATGGACTATCCGGGTATTCTTGACTTAATGCCCGATAATGCAGACACAGATTCGGAAGGGAATATTATCGATTATTTTGGAGATGAATTCTATGAGAACTTATCCAAATATGATGATAAATTCTCAAGGCCGGCACTGGCAAAATTGAAAAAAGCATTAAAAACACGACAAAAGTTTAAAGATGACCCGATACAAGGAAAAAACATATTCTATATAGCCGGCAAAAGCGATCGTACACCTGCAAAACTGTTGGTAAACACCGAATCAAAAGATAAGCGGTATACACTTATTGAAACTTCAAACGGAGATGGCCGGGTAACTTGGGAAACGGGAATTACCAATGAACTGAAGTCAAAGACCTGGTACATGAATGCCAGCCATGGCGAAATGTGTAACAAACCCGAGTACTTCGATGCCATTATCGATATTTTAAATTCGGGCAAAACAGATAGGTTGAGCAAATTTCCGCCGGTATCGCGCGGAGTGGAGGAGTTTTTTGAAAGTATAGATACAGAACCCACTTTTATCTCAAATACCATAGAGCTCGAAGAGAAAATGCTGGGCATTGATCCGGTAGCTCAAGATGAGAAAAAACTCGCGCCGATTAAGATTACTTTAACCCATGGCGACTTGGGGTATGCTAAATATCCCGTTGCCGTAGGTCATTTAAAAGAGGATGGATTGGTAAGCGCAGAAAGTGTGGTTGACAAGTATATGGATGGCATGTTGTCTGATTATTACAATGCGGGAACGTATCCCGGCGATATTGAAACTTCGCTGGTTATTTTGAATAATGATGATGGATACTTCAAGGGTGCTGTCGTTGTAGGGCTCGGACAAGCCGGTACGCTCTCAAAGGGGAATTTGGAGAAATCGTTTGCCGATAGCTTGGTTACCTTGGTAATGAAACAAGTAGAGCAGCACAAAAACTCCTGTCTCAAAAATGGCTTAGAATCTGTCGGGGTTTCGACCTTGCTGATAGGAAGTGGATATGCCGGCATGACTTTGGGAGATTCTATTAAATCTTTGCTCAACGGTGTAAAGCTGGCCAACAAAGAAATACAGCAATTTAAAAATGGATCTGTAAAACAAATATCTGAGATTGAGTTTGTTGAAATATATGAGGATAGAGCTATTTCTGCAGCTCAAATATTGAATAAACTCATTAAGAATGATCGGTACGATGATTTTGTACTGTCGTATCCTATTATAAATGAGGTGTCGGGAAGAAGATTGAAAATTGCCGAGCTAGATACCGACGAGTGGTGGTTCCGTCTTCAGATTACGGAAGAAGAGATTGATAATGAGGATATAAATCCATTGAAATTTGTATCTATTACCGACAAGGCGCGTTCTGAAGTGCGTATCCTGCCTACTCAGCGGAAGCTTATTGAAAGGTTGTTAGAATCTATTGTTACCAATTCAAGCGACGGGCGCAGCATTTCCAAAACACTGTTCTTTCTGATTATTCCGCCTGAATTAAGAGATTTCGCAACCGATAAAAGGGATATGATTTTAATGTTGGATAAATCTACAGCCTCCTATCCGTGGGAGTTGATTTACAACCCCTCATTGATTAACAAAAAACCCATTTCTACCCAAAGTGGAATGATAAGGCAACTGGCTGTTTATAATTCTGAAAGTGTAAAATATACGGTTGGAAATTCTGCATTTGTAGTGGGTAACCCAAAAGTTCCGGCGGGATTTGCCAATTTGCCCGGAGCACTTGCCGAGGCTAAGTTGGCCGAAAGTAAATTGAAAGAAAAAGGATTTAATGTTACTACATCCTACGAGCAGCAAGGGGAGGAGGTGATGATAAAGCTTTTCAGCGATGACTACCGTGTAATGCATATTGCGGGTCATGGAATTATCAATGAAAACCATCCCGAAAACTCTGGAGTTGTGTTGAGTAACGGAATCGTACTTTCTTCATTAGAAATAGGTTTAATGGAGAAAATGCCTGAATTTGTATTTATTAATTGCTGCTTTTCCGGAGCAATCGGAGAAGAGACGGTATATAATGAAAACCTGAACAAATTGGCCTCAAATATCGGCGTGGCATTTATCCAAAAAGGCGTAAAAGCAATTGTTGTCGCAGGTTGGGCGGTAGATGATAAGGCTGCAGAAAACTTTGCTAATGAACTTTATACCAATATGCTTGACGGTGTTAGATTTGGAGAAGCCGCCAAAATTGCCCGCGATGATACGTTTAATAAATACAGTGACTCCAATACCTGGGGCGCCTACCAGTGTTATGGAAGTCCGTGGTACGAAATGCGCTCCACAAATACCACGACAAAAAGTACATTCAATGACTACGTTTTTTACAAAGAAGCACTGGTTGACATTCTCAATATAAAAAGCAACTCTGACATTAAATCGAGCCGCGAAAGAGATAACCTGTCATCAAACCTAAGCGATATAATTAATCACTTGCCGCAAGAATGGCTTAAGCATGCTGAAATATCTCAATCTCTTGGAAATACATTTTACGAGTTGGGCCAATACGATAAGGCAATAGCGTATTTAAAGCTTTATGAGAAATGCGAGAAAGAAGATTTTTCCATAAATGGGTTGAGAAATTTATCTAATCTGCTGATGAAAACGGCCATTATTAAAAAGCAAAACAATGCACCCCAAAAAGACATATCCCAGGCAATC
>Ga0079223_10003289_pt1 | contig 10154 bp, 7 predicted proteins | sample Stecom2011_FD_75072 | JGI IMG/M metagenome (GOLD analysis project Ga0079223, IMG submission 75072) | Agricultural soil microbial communities from Utah to study Nitrogen management - Steer compost 2011 | ecosystem: Environmental > Terrestrial > Soil > Agricultural land | place: USA: Utah...
AGGTATTTAATAGAAAGATCTTGTCTAACAGCAATATCCTTTTGAAATATGCCATTTTCATCGGTCTCTCTTGCAATCTCAATCATGGAACGGATACCGTACCTCGTTTTTGTGTTAATCTTCAAAGCTAATGGCTTTTTGTAAGTAAATTGTTGTTGATAATAAGACCAAATTTAATAAAAACTTCTCTATTCACCTTTACCATACCCATAAATTTAGTTGGAGGCTTCAGATTAAAGTCTTTGATATCAAGTTCTAAGGTTCCCTGCAAGCGAAAAGAATTGTTTTCGCAAACATGTATTGTCCCAGGTAGTTGGTACTCCTTTTCTTGACCTGCTAATTTTACTTTTATGGTAGAAATTACCTTTTGGTTAAGCTGTGGCTCAAAATCATTTTCGGACAGTTTTATGAATATAGAGATGTATGGATAATCACTTGCTTTGATTAGTTCCATAAAATCGTTTCGCATTCTTGGGTTGGAGGCTTCAAAATATTTTACAGGCAACTCTAATTCAATAAATTCTGAGCTTTGTTGATATATAGTAATGCCTGGTCGAGGTTTAGTTACATTTTGTTCAAAGTAGAATTGATTGACATTGGAAGATCCTTCAATTCTCACAAAATTTGAGCAGTTGTTATGGTTCAACATGGAAATTTGTGCTGAAATACCCATATTGTAGAAACTAAAGTAAAGAACCAACCCGATTGTGGCAAAGCGAGCCAGTAGCTTTTGAAAACTCCTTTTTCGCCATCCGTTAGTGGTAGTAAGAAACAACGCTGTATTTTGTATCCAATTCATAGAAACTCCTTTAGTTAATAATCAGTAGATATCACCTGCATTCACCTATTGTGTTTTTTTCGATGATGAATGCAGGTGAGAATCTTATTAGAAGGATATGGCAGCCTCTAATACGATACCATTGAATTTTCCTCCATCAATAGCTCCGTGTGCCACTCCTTTATATTTTTGTGTTACATAGTCGAGTTTAACAACCACCGATTCAAGCATGTTCCATCCACCACCAACGTTGGTGCGGTTAACGGTTGAACCATCGTTGTTGTCCACTTTATTGAGTCGTGTACCCAAATAGAAATCCCCAATTCTATAGATCGCCTGACCAGCTGTTTGAGTGAACTCTTGATCAACAGTTCCTTTTTTCCCTTTCATGGTTTCATACATGCCAAAAAGCTCTAACCCATAAAGCTCTACATAAAGATTTGCCATGTAGCTGTTCATCTCCGTTTGGTTAGAACCAGCTCCCCAACGCCCTGATTTAAAGTTGGCGTCTTTTGTATCGTTGTTTGGCGTCACGGCATCATGCACCTGCATTACATAATAATAGCGTGCCCCTGCACGGTCGCCATCCCAAAGAGTTGATCCGCTATGGCCATCTCCCACATGATATCCTGAAAATGTTCCTCTCACTCTTATATCTTCATTAATCTGAGTGTCGTAACCCAACTTCCAATTGAAAACAACATCGTCCACCAAATCATTTCCACTGCCGTAGTTCATACGTCCGTTATTGGCACCTATCACACCTAAAAACCCTTTTTCTCGGAAAGTTATTTCCAGACCTGGATTGGTAGTAAAAGCATCCATTATCCAGTTGCCAACAAATGGATTGTTGGATACAGCTGCGTTGTTGCTTCTATAAAAATGAGCATCACCATAGTTAGGCATCATAACGCCTGCTTTTATGGTGAAATACTTCATGATATCGTCTGCTGCTGGTAAAAATGGAAGTCTATCCATAACCAAATATCCACCTTCTACCCACGCTTCGTTGTGGTGACGTGACGACAAATAGGTGTTGATAAAAAGTTGAACGCCTGGCGCTAAGTCAGCGGTGAGGTTTAAATTAGCCGTGGGTAGATTAATATTTTTCTTGATATCAATTAATTCTGTGGGGGCTTTTGCTTCGTGATCAATAGCCTGATATTGCAATGCAAAGTCGGCCCCTACTTTCACGCTTGTTTTGGTAAACTCATCTGCGTTAAGTTTCGCTGCTTCAAAATTTTGTGCACTAACTCCATTTAGAGAAGCTAACAGAAGCGCAATTATAAAAATTGATTTTCTCATTGGTCTAATTAATTAGTTTTTGTTGTTTGTACTAAAATGATTATTTATAAATTACTTCAAATTGAATATTTATTTCGTCGCCTGATTTTATTGCGCCCATCATGGCTCTTGGCGGTGTTACTCCAAATTCAGACATTTTCTTGTCGATGCTTCCTTTAACTTTCACTGTTCCGTCTGCCAATATAACGCCTTCTGTTTTTAATGCTACTGGCTTGGTTTGCCCGGCAACTGTGAGTTTTCCTGCCACTATAGCATTAAATTTATTTCCGTTAAGGGTGGCAGACACATCTCCGTTTTGTATAAAACTGATGGTGGGGTATTTGCTGGCACTCAAAGCTTCGTGCGCTTTATTATCCAGCCCCGAACTGCTGCTTTTTAGATCAACTGTTTTGAAGTTGAGGGTGGATTTTGAAATGCTTATCTCATTTTCATTAATTACTAAGTTAGCTGTGCTTTTGTAGTTATTCACTTCCATCTCCCAATCATGTATGGTTGAAGTGCCTGTTACACTAACTTTACTTTGATTTAAAACTGCTTGCTTTATTTGAGCTTGCAACGGTAAAATCATCAATGCAATTACGATACTTGCAATTGTTCTCAGGTTCTTCATCTGTTTTTATTTTTGTTATGTTTTGATTATTTATTTTTCTTTTTAAGAGAATTCTGATTACTTGATAGCATTTAATTAGTGGAAATTTGAGATGACAATTCTTGCTTCCTACTAATCCTACCACAAAGATAGCATAAGAAGTTTTTAGAGTTTTGTTTTATTTATATGTTTAACGACATAAAAGTCCTTTTTGAGTTTGTTTCTGTATATTAATAATAATGAAAGGGCTTGATTGTCAATCTCCAATTGACATTGGGGATTTTATAATTAATCATGATCATTTATATATCTTTGTATTGTAATTGAAGCGGAGTTTTTTTGATATAATCAATTCTTATTCTAAGTGATTGATCATAAGGGATTATCAATACTTATGCAGTTTTGTATAGCTCATCATACAAGCTCTTTTTATCATTTAATGTGATTTAGGATGAAACTTAATCTTGTAATTCTATACTTTCTTGGATTTTTATTTCACTCTTCTTGTGGAATTCCTAAATCAAATCCAGCGGTGTCTATGGGAAATCCTATTCTTACTGGTGCAGATCAGACTGAGTTATATTTGCCATTGTTAGAAGGGAAAAAAGTGGGGGTAATGGGCAATCAGACTTCTGTAGTGGGAGAGGAGCACCTTGTGGATGTTTTGCTAAAAGAGGGGGTGGAGCTAAAATTTGTTTTCACTCCTGAACACGGTTTCCGTGGAGATGTTGAGAGAGGAGAAAAAGTGAGCAACGAAACGGATTCAAAAACAGGATTGCCTTTGTATTCGCTTTATGGTAAAAATATGAAAGCCGACTCCATTGTAAATTCTGTAGATGTCCTCATTTTCGATTTGCAAGATGTGGGTGCTCGTTTTTATACTTACATTACTTCTATGCATCGCATAATGCAGTTGGCAGCCAACCATAATAAAAAAGTCATTATTTTGGATCGACCAAATCCCAATGGAGACCAAGTAGATGGACCTGTTCGGAAAGAGGATAAGTTTAAATCCGACGTAAGTTTTCATAAAATTGCGATGATTCATGGACTCACCGTTGGAGAGTTGGCTAAAATGATTAATGGAGAAGGATGGTTGGAAAATGTGGCGCAATGCGATTTAACGATAATTCCCGTTAAGAACTACGATCACAGCATGAAGTACGAATTACCAGTGAAACCTTCTCCAAGTTTACCCAATTACATTTCGGTTCGGCTCTATATGTCACTTTGTTTATTTGAAGGAACCGATATTAGTGTAGGTAGAGGAACAGATTGGCCATTTCAAGTCATCGGCTATCCAGATCCTCTGTTTGGAGAATTTACGTTTACGCCTGGCGTTCGACCAGGTATGGCTGCAAGTGTTGAACAAAAGGGAAAGAAGTGTTATGGTGTGGATTTGAGAGATATTAATCCTGACGAGGAAAAGTTTACATTAAAGTATCTGTTAAACTTTTATGAGAAATCTAATTTTAAAGAGACCTTCTTCTCAAGAGCTGCTTTTTTTGACAAGCTTGCTGGTACAGATGAGTTGCGAAAGCAGATAGTCGCTGGTAAAACTGAAGCTGAAATTAGAGCTTTCTGGGCAGATGAATTGAAAGAGTATAAAAAGATGAGAAAGAAATATCTGCTGTATAAAGATTTTGAGTGATATTTTTTTTAATTCCTATAGGAGTGTCCTGTTTTTAGTGCGTCTTAATAAAATGTCAATAGTTTGATGTTTGTCCAAATCAAAAAAGAGACTGCCTTTAGTTGGACAGTCTCTTTTTTAATTCTTATTCTTAATAATATAGTCTCAGAATGTTGAGATTTAGATTCTTTTACGTCTTGGGAAATTAGGTTTTCGCGAGCTGCCACCTCTTGAAATGTCACTACTTCTACTTTCTGTTTTTTCTGCTTGAATGGTTACAGACATTCCTTTATAACGAGCCTTTTGAAAAGCTTTTATCAAGTTGTTTTCATGTTGACCATCTGCTTCAAAAATAGATACTTTCTGCTGGATGTCAATTTTGCCTATGGCAATTTTTAAATCTGGCGTTTGACGGTTGATTAGGCTTATGAGGACATCAGGACGCATATCGTTTTTGGATCCGATATTTATGCTGTAACGGCTAAAACGACGGTTACCTCCAAAACCTCTATCTCCGCCTCTTTCTCTGTCGCTAAATCGATCTCCAGATCCTCTGCTGCTTCTATCTCTATCTCTTCCACGCCCTCTTTCTGCCCCTCTGTCGGATCCTCTATCTCTTCTGCCTGATCCTGGCGCAATGTTTAAATCTGATGCGTTTTTATAATCGGCATAAAGACGGTTAAAATTTAGAGCGATGAATTTTTCAATAATCTCTTCGCGGGTTAATTCGCCCAATTGCTCAAGAATTACTTCTTTAAAATTATCAACTTCAAAACCTTTGGGTTCAGTAGCTGCAACACTCATTAAGTAATTCTCCAATCGCTTTTTAAACACTTCTTCTCCTGAAGGAATTTGGCGTATTACAAATTTTTGACCCGTCTGTTTCTCCATAAAAGAGATTCTGCGTTGCTCCGCAGGAGACAAAATAGCAATTGAAATTCCTTTGTTTCCTGCACGACCTGTACGCCCACTTCGGTGAATATAGTTTTCAGGATCGTCAGGTAGGTGATAATGAATAACGTGCGAAAGGTGATCTACGTCTAATCCTCTGGCGGCAACATCTGTAGCTACCAAAAGTTGAAGATGTTTGTTTCTGAATCGGCCCATCACGTAATCACGTTGCGCTTGTGAAAGATCTCCATGAAGCGCATCGGCGTTATAACCATCGCCCATTAATTTATCGGCAATATCTTTGGTTTCTTGGCGTGTACGACAAAATATAATACCATAAATTTCAGGAGTTATATCCGCTATACGTCTTAATGCTTGATAACCATTCGATGGTGAAGTTACACAATACTCATGGCTAATATCTGCGTTGGAAATATTTTTTCTACTAACGGAGATGGTTGTTGGAGTATTCATATACTTACCCGCCATGCGATTGATATCTGGTGGAATGGTAGCCGAGAAAAGCAATGTCTGCTTGGTTTTTGGCGTTTGTTCCAAAATAGCGTCCATCTCATCTTTAAAGCCCATTTTCAGCATCTCATCGGCTTCATCCAGCACTAAAAATTGGATGGAAGAAAGATCCAATTTCCCTCTGCGGATCATGTCATTTACACGACCAGGTGTTCCTACCACTATCTCACACTTGCGTTTGATGGCATTAATTTGGTCGAATATAGGCGCACCTCCATATACAGGAACCACCGAGAAATTAAGATGGGTGGTATATGTTTTTATGTCACTCGTAATTTGTAAGCACAGCTCACGGGTGGGACACAACACGATGGCTTGAATTCCTTTGTTGTTAGGATCCATTTTGTGCAGTATGGGCAATCCGAAAGCAGCTGTCTTTCCAGTTCCAGTTTGAGCCATGGCGATCAGATCTTTGTCTGATTCCAGTATAAACGGAATGGATTCATTCTGAATAGGAGTAGGATGTGTAAATCCTAATTTTTCAATCGATTCAAGTAGTTCCGGTTTTAAACCGATCTCTTTAAATGTTAGCATGTAACAATGGTTAATGGCAATATAGTTGATTGCCGTTTAAAATTAAAAATCCTGAAAAACAATACACACCTCGTTCCACAATTTCGCAATAAGCGTTTTGTCGAATCAATTTAATGATGGTGGGATGAAATTTCCCACGCCCCAAAATCAGGTTCTTTAATGTTCAGGATAATTGACTATCAAAGAAACGTGACTGCTCATTTCAGTTCCACGTTCTTTGTAACCATCGCCATGTAAGCGGTTATCTTAACGTGAAGTAAGCCCTGCAAGCAGGAAGGATGCAACCTTGCTATGAAGGTATGCGTTTTTCAATAACGGGTGCAAATATAGTCTCTTTTTCTTCTTTTCGCTATCTATCCTTAGATTTCGATGATCTATTAATGTTTTTTATGTTTTTAATACTTTCTATTTCATGATAGATCCTTTTGACGTTCTGTTGCATAAACACATTAAAAGATCATCACCATGCCTCTTTTAAAATTGTTTTAGTTTTTTTCTTTTGTTATTATTTTGATTGCAATAAAATTTATATACTTTTGAGAACATAACACAACAGAACAGCATGGAGGGTAAAGCACGTTTGAATAGTTTTAGATTCAAGATTTCTGAGAAGTCTGGTTTGCCTAAATTTCGGCAAATTGTTGATTCTATTAACGATGCAGTGGCAGAAAATCAGCTTGTTGTGGGTGATCACTTGCCTTCGGTAAATCAAATATGCCAGGATTATAAAATTTCTCGTGATACAGTATTTAAAGCTTATACGCTTCTAAAAGAACAGGGAGTAGTTGACTCTGTTCCTAATAAAGGGTATTTTATAGCTAAAGCTGTACGTAGAGTCTTTCTTTTTTTGGATACTTTTAAGGCATATAAAGAAGTATTGTACGACTCTTTCATGAAAAATTTACCCAAAAACATCCTTGCAGAAGTCCATTTTCATCATTATAAACCTGATGTTTTTAAAAGACAAATAGAAGAGAGTATAGGCAAATATGCTAAATATGTAGTGATGCCATTTGACCATGAGGGGATGGAAGACATTTTAGATTTGATTCCTGATGATAAGCTGTTGATTATCGATTGGAATATCCATTCGAAACAGAGCAATAATTTGTTGTATCAAGATTTTGGTAAATCTGTATATGATGGATTGAAGGAATTGTTACCTTTACTTTTACGCTATAAAAAATTTGAGTTTATATATCCTGAATACACCAATCATCCTTATGAATCGGTTTTGTTTTTTCAGAAGTTTTGTAAAGATCACAAGATAAAACATTCTATTTTGACCGATTCATCCAAATTCAATGTGGAGCAAGGAAAAGCCTACTTTAGTGTAAGCGATCGTATGTTAGGGAGGTTTTTAGAACAGTGTCGTTCAAAGAATCTTGAGCCAGGACGTGATACGGGTATTATATCCTATAACGAAACGCCAATGAAGAAGTTTATTTATAAAGGGATTACTGTTATCACTACAGATTTTGATGAGATGGGAAGAAAAGCAGCAGAGTTTGTTGTCAACGATAGTGCAATGACCTATTGTGTTCCCACTCATGTTAACATTCGAGAATCTTTATAATTATTAATCAATTTATAGAACAGACTAATAATGAATTACACATTAGGAATTGACATTGGAAGCTCCTCCGTAAAAGTAAGCTTACTTAACTTATCGGATGGGAGTTCTGCTGCTTCTGCTTTTTACCCTGCAGAAGAGATGGCTATTAGAGCCCTGAAAAGTGGATGGGCAGAACAAGACCCAGAGGCTTGGTGGGAGAATGCCAAGCTGGCATTGGCCGACGTATTAAAAAAATCAGGTGTTTCAAAGGATAAGATTAAGGGCATTGGAATCTCCTATCAGATGCATGGTCTTGTAACTTTGGATAAATTGGGGAATGTGGTACGTCCCTCTATAATATGGGCAGACAGCCGTGCAGTAGCTATAGGGGATAAGGCATTTAAAGATTTAGGCGCTGAGTACTGTTTAAACAACTTTCTAAATTCGCCTGGCAATTTCACCGCTTCAAAACTCAAGTGGGTAAAAGAGAATGAACCCGAAAAGTTTGAGAAGATCTATAAAGTAATGCTTCCTGGTGATTACATCGCTTATCGACTGTCTGGAGAGATGCAAACTACTGTTTCTGGTTTAACCGAGGGGATAATGTGGAACTTTACACGTGGAGAATTAGCTACAGAACTTCTTGATTATTATGGCATCTCAAAAGATCTGATTCCTGCTATTGTAGACACTTTTTCGGAGCAAGCAGTTGTTTCTTCTAAAGTGGCAACAGAATTGGGCTTAGAGGCGGGGACACCCATTAGTTATCGAGCGGGAGATCAACCAAACAATGCTTTTTCTCTGAATGTGTTAGAACCAGGAGAAGTTGCTGCTACTGGTGGTACTTCGGGCGTAGTTTATGGCGTAAGTGAAACCATCTCTCATGATCCTCAGTCATGTGTTAATAGTTTTGCACATGTGAATCACTCTGCAACTCAAAAGCGATTGGGAGTTCTTTTGTGTATCAATGGTACAGGTATTTTAAATTCCTGGTTGCGAAGAAATGTTGCTGCTGGGATGTCTTATCCAGAAATGAATGACGCAGCCGTGAAAGCTCCTGTAGGTGCTGAAGGGCTCTTAGTCTATCCTTTTGGAAATGGGGCAGAGCGAGTATTGGCAAATGCAGAGCCTGGCGCTGAGTTTAAGGGTATAAACTTTAATATTCACAATCAAGCTCACTTATTACGTGCTGCACAAGAAGGAACAGCCTTTAGCTTTAAATATGGTGTGGATATTATGAGTGAAATGGGTATCAAGGCAAAAGTAGTTCGAGCGGGTAAGGCAAACATGTTTTTAAGTCCGCTTTTTAGGCAAACTATGTCCAATGTTTTAGATGCAAAAATTGAACTTTATGACACTGATGGTTCTTTGGGCGCGGCTCGTGGTGCTGCTATTGGCGCAGGATTGTATAGTTCGCCTTCTGAAGCTTTTGAACATTTAAAGTGCTTGGAGATAGTGGTTCCAGATAAAGATCAATCAGCTGTATTAGGAGTGTATGAAGATTGGAAAAACAAACTCATTTTTTAACAATTTAGAATATTTACTATGAGCATTACATTAGGTAACAAAGAGTATTTCCCAGGTATTGGGAAAATAGAGTACGAAGGCCGTGATTCAAAAAATCCAATGGCTTTTAAATGGTATAATCCAGATCATATGATCAATGGTAAATCCATGAAAGATCATTTGCGCTTTGCAACTGCTTATTGGCATAGCTTCTGTGGAGAAGGAGGTGATCCTTTTGGACCAGGAACGCATGTTTTTCCTTGGGTAGGTGCAAAAGATGCAATAGAAGCAGGTAAAAACAAAATGGATGCTGCTTTTGAGTTTTTTACTAAGTTGGGAACTCCTTACTATTGTTTTCATGATGTGGATTTGGTGAGCGATGGCAACTCAATTGCTGAGTATGAGAAAAACTTGCAAGCCATTGTTGACTACGCCAAAGAAAAGCAGAAAGCATCTGGAGTGAAATTATTGTGGGGAACTGCCAATGTGTTTAGCAATCCACGCTATATGAATGGTGCTTCTACCAATCCTGATTTTAATGTTTTAGCACATGCTGGCACTCAAGTTAAAAATGCCATTGATGCTACCATCGCTTTAGGAGGCGAAGGTTATGTATTTTGGGGCGGACGCGAAGGTTATATGAGCCTTTTGAACACAAACATGAAACGTGAATTGGATCATATGGGACGTTTCTTGACAATGGCACGTGATTATGCAAGGGCAAATGGCTTTAAAGGTTCCTTTTATATTGAGCCTAAACCGATGGAACCTACTAAACATCAGTATGACTTTGATGCTGCTACTGTAATTGGTTTTCTTCGTCAACATGGATTAG
>Ga0079223_10003293_pt1 | contig 10149 bp, 11 predicted proteins | sample Stecom2011_FD_75072 | JGI IMG/M metagenome (GOLD analysis project Ga0079223, IMG submission 75072) | Agricultural soil microbial communities from Utah to study Nitrogen management - Steer compost 2011 | ecosystem: Environmental > Terrestrial > Soil > Agricultural land | place: USA: Utah...
ATTATATGGTTTAAATGAAGCCCAAAAGCTGCAAGAAAATAACAATGATCGCGACCGGTGCCAAATAACGCACACATACTTGCCATATAAAGTACGCTAAAGGGCTCGCGTTCAATTCTTCTTTCGTGAAGCGTGATTTCATAATCCAACCGGTAAATACTGCAGCTAACAAACCGCCTAAGGGAAGTAAAATGTTCGAGGCAATATGGTCCACAGCATCAAAAATAGTGGGTAACTCACGGCCAAAAATAGTCCAATCAATATGAGCCCAGCTTGCGCCTGACATTGAAAATACAGTGCCTAAACCCACAACCCATAATAAAGCTCCCGAAGCGATCGCAGCAGTCCAACGGCTCGCATTGAACTTCTCTTCAACAAAGGCAACCGATGCTTCGATCATGGCAATCGCAGACGTAAACGCCGCGAGTACCAACATTAGGAAGAATATAGTAGCGACCAAAGACGTTGCTGGCATCGCTGAGAAAGCAATGGGAAGCGTTTGGAAAATAAGCCCGGGTCCTGCGCTTGGCTCTAGGCCAGAACCAAATACGATTGGAAAAATGGCCAAACCTGCCACAATAGCCACAACGGTGTCTGCCACAGCAATCCAAATGGAGGTACGTACAATTGAGGTTTCTTTCGGTACATAAGCACCGTAAATGATCATCACACCAGACGCTAAGCTTAATGTGAAAAAAGCATGACCAAGCGCTATGAGCACGCCCTGCCCACTTAAGTTAGCAAAGTCGGGTTTGAATATAAAACTTGCCGCAGCGTTGAAGTCGCCAATTTTTGCAGCATAAATGGCAATAATAATAAGCAGTAATAATAGTAGCGGCATTAAATAGGTCACTGCACGCTCTAGTCCATTTTTAAAGCCTTTACCTACCACAACCACAGTGCCAATAATAACCAGCGTGGTAAACAGAATAAGCTCGTTAGCATTACCAAGCATGCCACTAAACACTTCGCCTATTTCAGTTTCTGTAATGCCCGTGAACGTACCACGCGCAGCTTTAAACATATAAGACAAAGCCCAACCAGCAATCACAGCATAAAACGACAAAATCATAAAGCCGGCGAACATACCTAACCAGCCTGTGATTTGCCACGCTGAATGCACCTTTGATTCTTTCGCCAATTTGCGTACTGCATATCCTGGCGACGCACGACCGCGTCGGCCAATAAGAACCTCAGCCATAAGCACAGGCACGCCAATCATAAAAATAAACAGTAGATAGACTAAAACAAATGCCCCACCACCGTTTTCACCCATGATATAGGGAAATTTCCAAATATTGCCTAGGCCAACGGCTGCGGCTGTTGCGGCAAGAACAAAAGAAAAGTTACTTGACCAGCGATTATGAGTCGGAGCTTTATTTGTCATAGTTATTCTTTTTATATTTATTTGAGTGTTGATTCACTTAATTAGATTGGCGCGTAAGGTTACCCCTACGCGCACATTGTACTTGATGGTGTTATTTCGACTTTAAAGTACCTGCGTAATCGCGAGTTATGTACAGTGTCTCATCAAGATAAGGGTCGGTGTCTTGATAGTCTTCTGGTACATCATCCCAGTTTTCCACTGTGTCTAACCCTGCTCGCTTCATGCGGTCATTTGCACGTTGTAAACGGCGCGCTTTATTTTCCTCACTTTCAGCTTCACGCTCACTCCGTACTAGGCTGACATAGTCACGCTTTTGCATTTCCTTATAACGTTCAATGTCTTCAAATACATAAGCAAACTCGGGGCTTATCGCAATTCGTTTATCGTGTTCAGCAATCAGTTTTTGCAAACTTTCGGCCGATAGTTGAGCAATACGAACGTATTCAACAGGATCTATTTGGTCCCATGGCAATGCATTTTCAGCTTTGCTTTCACCAAATTCAGCCGGGTCAATGGGGGTTGGGTAACTAATATCTGGTACCACACCTTTATGCTGTGTGCTGCCGCCATTAATGCGATAGAACTTAGCTATGGTGTATTGCACACTGCCCATAGGCGACGAATAGAAGTCAAATCGACGTTGTAAGCCGCGGTGCTGTTGCACGGTTCCTTTACCAAAGGTTTGTTCACCCACAACTAACGCTCGACCATAGTCTTGCATGGCAGCAGCAAAAATTTCTGATGCCGAGGCGCTAAAGCGATCGACCAAAACAACGAGTGGGCCACTATACACTGTGCTTGGATCGGGATCGTCGCTCACACTTACGCGACCACTGCTGTCACGTACTTGTACCACAGGGCCTGAAGGAATAAATAAGCCACTTAAATAAATTGCTTCGTCTAATGCCCCACCGCCGTTACCCCGTAAATCAATAATGAGGCCCTCGGTGTTTTCTTCTTCTAACTTGCCTAACAAAGCACGTACGTCAGTGGCGAGATTATTGTAGAAACTAGGTATTTCAATAATACCTAAACGTTGCTCGTCAACTTCTTTCACTTCAAGTTTAGCTTCACGGTCTTCGAGACGAACTTTGTCGCGTACAATTTCAACAGTTTTCGGCGTTCCCGCTGTTCCTTGGCTTTCTGGTAATATTTGTAAGCGAACCACACTACCTTTTGGCCCAGTAATTAGCTCAACCACGTCGTCTAAACGCCAACCTATAACATCAACAAACTCTTGATCACCTTGTGCAACGGCGATAATACGGTCATTCGGTGCTAATTCACTTGACCGATCCGCTGGGCCACCTGGAACCAAACTCTGGATCATGGTATAATCGTATTCAGCTTGCAACACTGCACCAATGCCTTCGAGCGACAGGTTCATGTTTTGGCGGAAACGCTCTGCATTACGCGGCGACAAATAACTTGTGTGTGCGTCGACACTACGACCGAAGGCATTCATAACAGCTTGGAAAGCGTCTTCGCTTTGCGATTGAGTTAAACGCTGAATAGCCGTTTGATAACGGCGTGTTAAGTTCTCTTTAATTTCGTCGTTTGAACGACCAGCCAAAGTGAGGTTCAGCGCGTCATTTCGTACTCGCTGTGCCCAAGCTTCGTTGAGTTCCTCTTCCGATGCAGCCCAATCGCCTTCAGAACGATCGTAATAAAAGCGTTCACCTTCCTGCTCAAAGTCAAAGTCGCTATCGAGTAAGGTTAACGCATAACGATAACGCTCATAACGACGCTGAAGTTGTCGCTGATAAATGTCAAAAGGAATCGCTAACTCGCCTTTCGTTAAAAACTCATAAAACGAATCACGATACTCGCTAAAACCGTCCAAATCACTTTGCAACATGAACATACGGTTGTAATCGAGCTGTTCAAAATATCGATCATAAACCTGCTGGCCTAGTTCGGCCGTTAATTCTAAACGGCCATAATGATAACGCGTAAAGTAAGCTGCAATACGCTTACTTGCCGTCATCTGTTGCGACTCAGCATTCAACGTTGGAATGTCTTCCAACGTATGTAAAGGTTCTACGGCATAGCTACTTGAAACATAGCCACTTGAAAATATTAAGAAAACAAGTGCTGTAGCTAATTTAGACCAAAATTTAAACATTAACGCTCCCGTTACACCTCGTGAAGCTCGGAAATGGCCACTTTAATGGTCATCCCCGTATCGAGCTGCACTTGTGCTTCTGTTTTATCGATCGTTGTTACAGTGGCAACCATCGGGTTTTTACCTATTTTAATGCCAACGCGTTGCCCTACACGCAGGGCTGCAGCATCTACCGTGTCTTTCATTGCGACCACAGGCTCGGCTTTAGGTTTCCTTTTTGCTACATCTACTTTTCTTGTTGGCTTGCTCGGTGCACTTTTTGTTGACTCAGCTTTGGGGCGACGCGGTGAGGCTTTATCAGCGGCTCTCTGTGCTTCACGCTGCGCTTTTTGAGACTCCTGAACTTTTGCCTTCGAAACGTCTAAGGTTTCTTGCGCATGGCTTTCATGCTCTTCTTCAATAATGCCTGCTTCAGCACCATCTAAGTCAACACGCTTTGCACCGGTTTTAATCACCCGTAAATAACGCCATGAATTTGTATACTGCCGTAATGCAGTACGCAAACGAGTTTTACTTACTTTCTCATCGCCTTCAAGGCGTTCAGCTAGGTCTTCGAAAATACCGATCTTTAACGGTAACGCGTCGCCAACAATGGTAAAGCAGCTCGGGAAAAGCTCAGCAAGATAAGCAATAACAGCTTTACTATTTGGCAAACGTTTTGCCTCAGCTGCTGCTTGCTCTGTTTCTGTTTGTGCTTGTTCTATTTTTGGTTCTTCATGTTCTTTATTCGTCACCGTCTTGCTCCTGCTCTATGCGACGTATCAACTGGCGGACGTAATCGTCCAACTCATCGGCTTCGGCTTCCAGGAGCGCAGGCTCTTGTAACCATTTCTGTGAAATATCTCGGATAAAGTCTTCTGCTAATTCGTAAGACCAAAATTCGCTTGCAGCCATTTCATCCACCGCACTATATAGCATGGCGTTTAATTGATCTGCAGCATATTCAGCTTCTTCTTCAAAAGCTTCCATATCGTGCCCGCTCACTAAATACGAGCGCACATCAAAACTATTTGGCATAGGTGTCCCAATTCAAGCTTTCTAACAAAGGCAACATAAGCGACATTCCTTGTTGATCAAGTTCGCTAAAGCGCCCTTGGCTTGGGCTGTCAATATCTAACACAGCGACCACCTTGCCATGATGTTTAATCGGTAGCACTAACTCTGATTCACTTGCCGAGTCACACGCAATATGGCCGGCAAAGTCATGCACGTTCTCAACCCGTTGTATTTCGCCTGTAGCCACAGCAGTGCCGCACACGCCCTGGCCAACAGGAATACGCACGCAAGCAACTTTACCTTGAAATGGGCCAAGCACTAATTCGCCTTGCTTCATCACATAGAAGCCAAGCCAGTTAAGGTTTTCAATTTGATCAAAAAGAACCGCACTAATATTGGCAAGGTTAGCAATAATATCGGGTTCGCCGGCAGTTAATGCCGCAAGTTGGCTGGTTAACGATTGGTATTGTTCTATGGTGCCGACAGTAGCACTCTGATTTATCTCAAACACGCGTTTTAGTGCTCCTGCTCATTTTTATTAGAATCGTCCAGTTTAAATCGAGCAATGTCTTGATCTGAACGCCTTTGCGCTTGAGCACGTAAATCTTCACGCATATCGCGCTTTGTTTTAGTGATCAGTTCGCCTTGTTTATTTACCGAAAAATGTTCGGTTTCATCGAGGCGCTTCGCTTGGTAAACCATAACCAATTCCATGGCGTTTTCTTTTTGTGTATCGGTTAGTTTTTGCCCATCGGGCCAGCGCCCTGTTTCCACAGCCGATTTCATGCGGTCGTAAATTTCTGGGGTCATCGCCCTTAGTACGTCATCGTATTGCATTGGGCTATCACTTTCTCTTTAAGTTAAAAATTCGGCCGCGGGTAATTATATACCAACCAAGGCCAAGGCCCATTATAGAAAAGCCAATCATTTTTAATATACTCGGTGTAAATACTGTATCGATCAGAAATGCAGGCATCGCCCCTTCTTCTGACCAGTCATAAAACGCTGCGGCAATACCGATAACAAACAGCAACATAGCTTGCATTTGTTGACTAATAAACTTATTCAACTGTTTGTTTTTCGCCATTTGTGCATAGCGAGCTCGATCACTCACATTTTGGCCACTGAGCATAAAACCACAATGCTCACAGGCTGCAGCTTTGTCTGAAACACGCTTGCTACAGTCAGGGCAATTAATAATCGCCATTTTTTTCTCACTCGATGTTTATGCTTTAATAAATACCAGCTGCCGATAATACCAGTACATACAGTATTGATCACCCCTCATCTTATGCCTCCTCGCCCCGCCTATCGCGCAAAAAAGGGCGTCTGTACCGAATACCCTTTAATGCAGTACATTCAAAGCATGAATTCTAGCGGTTTAATTTAAGTTGTGGCACAGTGACCGGTCTAAATAACAACAAAACAGTAACAACCTAGGGGAACCCAATGGAAAGCTTGGTCAATACTGTGAATAGCATTATCTGGAGCCCAGCACTGGTCGTTTTGTGCTTAGCTGCAGGCTTGTTTTATTCCATTCTTACGCGTTTCGCACAAGTCCGTCACTTCAAAGAAATGGTGCGCTTACTCTTTAGCCCTAACGAGTCAAGCAAAGGCATTTCATCGTTTCAAGCACTTGCCGTTACGCTTTCTGGCCGCGTTGGTGCAGGTAACATTGCTGGCGTGGCTGCAGCCATCGGATTTGGTGGCCCAGGCGCTATTTTTTGGATGTGGGTGGTGGCCTTTTTAGGTGCAAGTACAGCTTACGCAGAATCAACACTGGGTCAGGTATATAAGGAAGAAGTAGACGGCCAATACCGTGGTGGCCCGGCTTATTACTTTGAAAAAGCCCTCGGTCAAAAATGGTTAGGTATTTTATTCGCTCTTTCAGCCGTATTAGCCTGTGGTATTTTCTTACCTGGCGTACAAGCTAACGTGGTTGGCAATGCGGTTACCCAAGTATTTGGCGACGGTACCATGGTAGAAACCTACTTTGGCGACGTTGGCATGCACAAAGTGACAGCTCTTGCCGTTATTCTTATTGTGCTTGGCTTCATTATTTTTGGCGGTATTAAGCGCATCGCTCACTTTACTCAAGTGGTCGTGCCCTTTATGGCCTTGGCCTACATTATTATGGCCATGATCATTGTGTTCTTAAACCTCGACAAAGTACCTGGCGTATTTTCACTTATTCTCGGCGATGCCTTTACAGCAAAAGCCGGCTTCGGGGCTGCCATTGGTTGGGGAGTAAAACGAGGCATTTATTCAAATGAGGCCGGTCAAGGTACTGGCCCCCATGCATCATCCGCTGCAGAAGTCGACCACCCAGCGCAGCAAGGGCTTGTACAAGCGTTTTCGGTTTACGTAGACACGTTGTTCGTTTGTACCGCTACGGCACTGATGATTTTAATTACCCAACAGTACAACGTTATTACTGAAGACTTTGACCTGCTCACAGGTGCAGGGGCGGTTATTGTACAAAACGTACCGCTAACGACTGAAGTAGCATCGTCTGCCTTCACCCAACTTGCTTTATCCAGCATGTTCGGTCACTTAGGCCAAGTATTTGTTGGAGTTGCTCTGTTCTTCTTCGCCTTCACTACCATTTTGGCTTATTACTATATAGCCGAAACCAACGTAGCTTACCTCACCCGTTACTTAAACCAGAAAAACTCAATGCTGTTTATGGTAAAACTGGTGATTATGTTCATGGTCGCCTACGGCACAGTGAACCAAGCTGGCTACATATGGAACATGGGGGACATCGGCGTTGGCTTAATGGCTTGGATAAATATATTGGGCATTCTTGCCATCTTCTTCGTCGCTAAACCCGCTATTATGTGTTTACGTGATTATGAAGAACAAAAGAAAGCGGGTGGCCCTATACGTTTTGACCCAGTAAAACTTGGTATTCACAACGCTCCATTCTGGGAAAAACGCCTCGCCAAACAACAGGCTGAAGACGCGAAAAGCAATAACAGCTGAGACTAAACACTCCGTACGGCAGGCGGTGCCTGCCGTACGGTTATTATAGATAGCTTCTCGCTGATACAGCATAACACTAGGTGATACTATCAACGCCAGGCCGTGCCTGCACTATGGGCTATTAGGAAGATGCCGGCTATCGTTGGCTTGAGCTAGCAAGTTGCGGCTTTCTTTAAGGAAGATGTCGGCGTAATCACCGAAAAACTCACTTACAGCTGAGAATTGTTGTACAAAAGCGTCGCGGTTACCCTGCTCTAACTGTGTAAGCAACTCGCCGAAACGACTATGGTAGCGGCGAATCATATGAAGGTTTGTTGGTGCCGACAGAATAATATCGGCATAGAGGTTAGGATCTTGGGCGAATAGCCGGCCTACCATAGCAAGCTCTAAACGATATATAGGTGAGCTTAAGTTTAATAATTGGGTTAAATCGGCTTGTTCCGCACATAAATGAGCACCGTAAGCAAAACTAGTAAAGTGTCGTAGCGCCTGCACCAAACTCATGGCTTGGTCGTGCTCTTCGGCACTCACTGCTTGTAAGCGAGCACCCCAAATATGCATTTGCGCTAATAACCAGTCAAAGGCATCCTTATCGCGCCCTTCACTATAAATAATTACTTGTTTAGCTAGGCTCGACACATCCGGCCCAAACATCGGGTGTAAACCTAACACTGGCCCCTTATGGGCAGCTAACATTGCCTGTAGTGGCTCTTCTTTAATACTGGTTAAATCAACCAATAAACAGTTCGCTGGTAGTTCAGGCAACTGCTGAATCACAGCCACAGTCTGCTCAATAGGCACTGCCACAATAACCAAACCCGCTTCACTAAGTATAGGTTCAGCTTCCGCCCATTGGTTTTTTTCAAGAACGCTTACATGGTAGCCAGACAGTTTCAGTAAATGAACGAACAAACCACCAAGTTTACCGGCTCCACCCACCACCACCACCTTACCAAGAGTAGGGTTCATGCATTTAAAACCCACGTCTTTCTCGCTGGCATAGGATTCACGCATAACACGGCGTAATACGTCTTCGATGAGATCAGCCGGTACGCCCAACGCCTCAGCTTCAGCGCGGCGTTTAACTAACATAGCCGCTTCACGCTCAGGTGCATAGATAGACACTCCTTGGCGGTTTTTCACTTCACCCACAGCGGCAACCAGTTTCAAGCGGCGCGCAAAAAGCTCAACGAGCTGCTGATCTACATCATCTATTTGGTCCCGAAGAACCGCTAATTCATCAACCATGGGGATCCCTAACAATTAAAAAACACATTATGCCATGCAGTACATGGCCTAGGGATATATTTAAAAAGCTCGTAACCTACTGCGTTGTAGTTTGTCGAGCATTGATTCATAAAGCCATGCAAATATGGCACTTGGGTTATTTTCACATTGGGCCTGCCGCTTAACTTAATAATGGCTTCTGTCACTGAAAAATGCGGTTCTGAAAGTGGGAATATTAATTCAATTGGAAAACTTGGCGTTATGTTGGTGTGGTGGCGTATTTGGGAACCATAAAAGCACTGCGCTGCGTTAACTTTAAGTTTTTTTCGATCCGATATCATCCAAATAGCCGCCGCACCCACGCTAAAACCAATCAATGACACTGGGTCATTTGAAGTTTTAAGCTTGTTAAACAACTACTTGGAACATTCGCGCAGCCCAACTTCCGTATTAAAATGGGCATAGGCCTCGGCTTCATTACGGAAGTTCATAACTTGTGTACCGTAGGGGTCAATTATTTCTATTGAACCTTTCAAACCGCCAGCAAACCCTTCAAGGGCTTTTGTTCGACCAAAAATATCTGCAACAACTATTTGTTTCATATTAAAGCCATCGGCGAACGCGTGCCACATAAACGATATAGTCATCACCAAATTTTTGCCGCATAAACCCTTCTTCCGGTTGTATTTGAAAACGGTTCATATAGAGCATATAAATAGGCAGCAGCACAAACGCTATAACATTCGACAGGTATATAGCAAAAGCAAACAAGACGAACAGCAGCCCGACATAGATAGGGTTACGGCTATATCGGTAAGGACCTTGAATAACAAGCCGACGTGACTTTTCTGGTCTGCGCGGATCGAGCGTCGTACGTGCTTTAATAATACGTTGGGCTGCTAGCAATATAATCCAACCGCCGAGCAAACAGAAGCCCACAGCAAACCACCATTTCCCTGGTAGCGAAAATTCCAGTATGGGCAATAACCAGGTAACCAAGCCCATAGTGACTGCCAAAATGAACACCACTAGTACTGGGGGCACTCGAAGCTCCAAAAACTGCATACATCTTCCTTGCTGTGGGTATAAATATATTCTGAGGGGTTCTGGCCACTCTGTGAATGGCCTATCGGGGAACTCATATATTCGCTACGCCGGTGCCGTAAATACAGCACCGGCGTACATGACACTGACTCTTTACTTAACCTCACTCATTGCAATACCGAGCGCTTTAGCAACACCCTCACCATAAGCAGGGTCTGCTTTATAGCAATTGCGAATATGGCGCACTTTAATTTGTTTGGGTGCATCGCCCATATTACGCGCGGTGTTGTCGAATAGTACCTGCTGCTCTTCGGCAGATAATAAACGGAACAAGTTACCGGGCTGGCTGTAATAGTCGGCGTCGTCTTCGCGATAGTTCCAATGG
>Ga0079223_10003295_pt1 | contig 10149 bp, 8 predicted proteins | sample Stecom2011_FD_75072 | JGI IMG/M metagenome (GOLD analysis project Ga0079223, IMG submission 75072) | Agricultural soil microbial communities from Utah to study Nitrogen management - Steer compost 2011 | ecosystem: Environmental > Terrestrial > Soil > Agricultural land | place: USA: Utah...
CCCTCTTCCGCATCAGCAATAACCTCTCCCCACGGATCAATAATAAGTGAATGCCCGTAAGTTGATAACTTCTCGTTATGTTTTCCCCACTGATTGGGAGCAATCACATAACATTGGTTTTCGATAGCACGTGCCTTTAAAAGAGTATGCCAATGGGCCTTACCTGTTGGAACTGTAAAGGCAGCCGGGATGCTCAGAACATTAGCGCCTTGGTGAGAGTAATGACGATATAATTCAGGAAAGCGCAGATCAAAACAGATAGAAAGACCGATGGTATAATCTCCAACCTTCATAAGCTTAGGTGTGTTGCCAGAAGTGTAAACTCTCCCTTCATCAATCACCGTATTACTTGAATGCTTACTCAAGTCACAGGAGAAAAGATTGATCTTATCGTAATAGGCAATCAAGTTCCCCTGAGGGTCAAAGTTATAGGATCGATTCATCACTTTACCATCAACTAAAGTAGCAGCTGATCCTCCTAAGATATAAAGATTAAAATCCGTCGCAAGTTTAGCAATATTTTGATAGTGCTCATTCTCCCCTTCCACAAGGTATGGAGTAGGCTTGGTTCCATCCGACATTGAATAAAAAACTTCCGGCAAAAAGACGGCCTTCACTTCCTCTTGTTGTGCTTGTCCCAAGAATTTTCTAATAGTTGCCAGATTTTTTTCCGGTTCAAGTACTGACTGAAGTTGAAGAACAGCAATTTTCATAAAGTATTCCTTCCTCTTTAGATTTACCAAAGGCTTCTTGAGTTATAAGATCTCCCTTATATGCAAAAAAAGCTTCTTATTAATATCACTAAAATCCTGATTGCTGGAGGATTAATTGTCTGGTTGCTCAAGTCAGGTAAACTTGATCTGAGCCTTTTAAAAAATCTCGCCTTATTCCCTCTGGCCGTGAGTTTGGCCTGTTTACTTCAACTTATTAACTACCTTCTCGTTTCCTGGCGCTGGAGACTCATTATCTCCTCCCGTTCAAGTCAAAAAATGTCTCTCAAAGACATCTTAAAAATTAACTGGATCGGGCAGTTTTTTAGCTCCGTTCTCCCAGGGAGTGTTAGTGGGGACCTGGTCAAATTGTTTTACATCCAGTCTATTGACCCTACTTTATCCAAGAAATTTGTCTTTGCCTCTATCCTCATTGATCGCGTGATGGGGCTTTCCGGACTCATTCTTCTGGTAGGAATCAGTTCTCTTCTCTTTTCAAATCATATTTTAAGTTCTGCACCTGATATGGAAGGACTGCTTAAAATTAATTATCTTCTTTCTTGTGCCGTGATTATTTCTCTATTACTTTTTTTCTTCTGTCACGGTTTTGCCAAAAGTCTCCTGCAACTAGGTCGAGAAAAAACTCCTTTCAAAGCGGTCTTCGAAAAACTTTTGGTTTTATTTAATGACCTTGTCTTGATCAAAGGAAGGATGGTGAAGGCAGTTATCACTTCTATCCTTATTCAACTCGTTGCCGTTCTGATTTTTTGGATTTTAATTGCCCCATACGTCTCACAGAGAATGGACTTAGCACAGGCCCTGGCCTTCATTCCCATTGGGCTAATGACTCTGGCCCTTCCGATCGCACCATCTGGTCTTGGAGTAGGACACGCCATTTTCCAGAAACTTTTTGAGTTTTCAGGAATTGATAATGGTGCATCGTTATTTAATTTGTATTTTGTGGTGACTCTGGCGCTTAACCTTATAGGGGCCATCCCCTATCTTCTCTTCAAAAAGAAAAATCAATAAACTACCTCACTTGAGAGTGAGGTAGTTTAGAAAACAAAGATTTTTGTTGGATCAATATGAGCGTAGTGAGTTGTCTTCGTCTTGAAGTTTTCAAGCTTCAAAAGGAAGTTTAATTCTTCTTCAAAGCTATTAAGTTTTCTTACTTTCTTCGATTGCTTTCGTAAAATAGACTTTACTGGAGTCGGAAGAGTTCTCACCCCACGAAGAAGAAAGTTTTCTCCTTTATATTTAATCACTCTCCCAATAAAGATATCTCCCTCAACCAAACCGATGTGAGGGTGATCTTTAATCAGAATAATCTTCTCATCATGAAGTACATCTTTAAGAACAATTTGCTTTCTAAAGTTAACCTTAGAAAACTCAAACAATGAATGGTTTACATTTAAGAAGGCTTGAGAAAGATCACCATCAAGATCATTGTGGCGAATATAATCCTCAATAACTTTAAGTCCTTCCTTATTTTTATATTGGAAAATATACCAGTCGTTAAAGCAGTTCATTCGTGCTTCAAATTCGTCACGGTCTTCATCAAGCTTTCCGGTTAAAGAGAAATAAATCTCTTTTGCAGCTTTAAGCTCTTCGAAATATTCACCTTGTGTATATTGAACGAGAACCTTTTCTAAATGTTCTTTAAGAGTGTTCATCATACCTCTATTCTACTCCTCGACTTTCAAAACTGCCAAGAAGGCTTCTTGAGGGATTTCCACATTTCCAACCATTTTCATTCGCTTCTTACCCTCTTTTTGTTTCTCCAGGAGCTTTCTCTTACGAGAAACGTCACCACCGTAACACTTGGCCAACACGTTTTTACGAAGGGCCTTAACAGTCTCACGTGCAATAACCTTTGCCCCGATAGCAGCTTGAATAGCGATATCGAATTGCTGCCTATCAATGACCTTCATTAGACGATGAGTTAAATCTTTACCTTTCTGGTGAGCGGTTCCACGGTGAGTAATCACCGAGAGAGCATCAACCTTATCTCCATTCAGAAGAACATCAAGCTTCACCATATCCGACTCCATATACTCATGAAGTTCGTAGTCCATGGAAGCGTAACCTTTCGAGAGGGACTTGAGTTGATCATAAAAATCAAACATCATTTCGGAAAGCGGCAGGATATAAATTAACTGAACACGCTCTTCAGTAATATAGTTAATGGCCTGCTGTTGACCACGGCGCTCCTCACAAAGCATGATAATTTTACCCACATATTCATTAGGTAAATGAATCGATAGCTTTACTGTTGGTTCTTTAATCGTATCGATTCGACCTGGGTCTGGTAGCTTTGACGGGTTATCCACCATGATCGTTTCACCAGTAGTCGTAATCACTTCATAGTTACAAGAAGGAGCTGTTGAAATCAGAGCTAGATTAAATTCTCTTTCAAGTCGCTCTTGAATAATATCCATATGTAAAAGACCTAAGAATCCACAACGGAAACCAAAGCCTAGTGCTTGAGATACTTCCGGCTCATATGAAAATGAAGCATCGTTAAGGGCCAGCTTCTCTAATGCCTCTTTGAGCATCTCATATTCTTCAGATACAACAGGGAAGATCCCACAGAAAACCATTGGCTTTACTTCTTTGTATCCTTTAAGAGAAGGTGTCTGATCTTTTTTATCAGCATGAACGATCGTATCACCGACCTTTACATCCCTAACAGTCTTGATACCACAAATAATCATGCCCACTTCACCGGCAGCAAGTTCCTTAACTTCCATATAGAAAGGAGTGTGCACGGCTAGCTTAATAACTTCATATTCTTGACCAGAAAATTTCAAATGAATTTTATCTTTTGGTCTTAATGTTCCTTCCATAATACGAGCTAGAACAACTACGCCACGATAAGGATCAAACCAAGAGTCAAAAATAAGAGCTTGTAGATTATTATTGGCATTACCAGTTGGAGGCGGAATACGCTTAACTATTTCTTCCAAAAGATGGTCCACCCCAATCCCAGATTTCCCGGAAACAAGTGGAGCATCGGCAGCATCCAATCCAATCACATCTTCGATTTCTTTCTTAGCACGATCAGGATCGGCGTGAGGAAGATCGATTTTGTTAACAACAGGAAGAATTTCCAGGTTATTTTCAAGGGCCATATAAACGTTGGCCAGTGTTTGAGCCTCAATTCCTTGAGAGGCATCCACAATCAACAGTGCTCCTTCACAAGAAGCAAGGGAACGGGAAACCTCATAGGTAAAGTCAACGTGTCCCGGAGTATCGATGAGATTAAAGTAATAGGTCTTACCGTCCTGGGCTTTATAGGTCAGTCGAACCGTTTGGGCCTTAATAGTAATTCCACGTTCTTTTTCAAGATCCATGTTATCCAAAAGTCGATCAGTTTTCTCACGATCTGTAATGGATTTAGTCATCTCAATAATACGATCTGAGAGCGTAGACTTACCGTGATCAATGTGAGCGATAATGGAAAAATTGCGGATGAGACTTATATCCATAGTGTATGCTTGACCCTTTTACAAAATAGAATTGCGGCTCAAGCATACACTAAATGGGCTAATTAAACAAAAACTTCGGTGGAAATAATCATCATGTAATAATCCAAGGTTGACTCTTTGGCCCTGATTGGAAAAACAGTAGCATAACCATGGAAGGCGTCTTCCTCGGTTTCTTCAAAAGTATGCTCACCTGTGGCCGGGTCCACAGTAACTTTCCTTTTAGGGATGGTTATCTCCGCATTTTCAATTTTAGAGCGGCGCTTAATGGCAAGTTCAAAAGTCCCAATAATGGATTCAGGCATAACCGTATCAGAAATATTCTTATTGATAATATCATCTGATTGTACCTCCAAAAGGGTGTACATAGGATTATTCATATAAGTCACTTCCCCCTGGGCATTGGCTATCATGATATTTTTTTTCACCATGTTGGCCAAAGTATCAAACTTCCGCCCCTCAAGGGATATTCTTTCTGTTCGCAGCTGCTCAAACTTTTTCATACTGGTAATCATTTTATTGAGTTCTCGGGCCAGCTCCCCTATCTCATCATTCTGGTTGTAATAAATGGAAACATCAAAATTACAGTCTTGTAGTTCCCGAACAGCGTCGTTAATTTTTTTGAAAGGTAAAGAAATCTTTCCTGGAATAACTAAGGCAATAAGAATCGTCCCAAGGAAGGTAATAATCAGAGCAATCAACATGTAACGACGGGTTTCTCCGATGATGTTTTTAACCTGTTTATCCCGTTGCTCATTCTGAAAATACTGGATGTCTTGAAACTCAGAAAATGACTCTAAGATTTTATCCGTTAGTTCATTAACCGTGGAGACCCCTCCTCCTTCTCGATAAAATAAAGAAGTTTTTCCCACAACCGTTTTGAGAGAGTCCACATACCCCTGCATTTTAGAGATAATTTTCTTGGCTTCCACTTCAGTGTAATAACTGTCTAAGCGTTGAAGTTGGGATTGAACTCCTTCCGTCAGAGTCTCAAGTCTCTTTAAATCTTCAGGAGTTGGCTTACTGGTTAGAATTTTTTTCTGCATCTTTAAAATAGAGACAGCAGAAATTCTTACCTCATCAGTCAGCAATGAAATCTTATTTGAATTCACAGTGATGTTAGAAATCTGTGTATTAAGAGAATCCAGAAAAAAGAAGACAGTAAATCCCATAGCAACCACAACTAGAGTGGCCACAATAAAACAGGCCTGAATTCTTGCTTTTAAGGACATATACATAACTTACTCTCCTTAACCTTGAGCAAGATCATCGAACAAGCGATCTAAGTTTTTCTCACTACCAACTAAAACAACAACATCATCAGGCTCAATGACATCCATTGGAAGTGGAGAATCATTGATAACGACTCGATAACTCGCCTTTCCTTCTTCTGTAATATAAGGAACTCTCTTTTGGAGAGCGACAATATTTAAAGAATAATTTTGCCTGATTTGAGATTCTACGAGGGTTTTCCCTTCAAACATTTTTCCCAGCTTTAGTTCTACAATGGAATAACCTGCAGCAAAGTTGTAGCGCTGAAGAACATGGGGGGCTGAAATCTTACTAGCAACGATCTCTCCCATTTCTTCTTCAACTTTGATAATTTCGGAAGCACCAATTTCTCGCAATACGTGCTCATGAAGTTGGTTTCTCGCTCTAGCAATCACTCGTCCCACTCCCAGTTTTCGAAGCATCGCTACACAAAGGATACTGATTTCGATATTGTCCCCCATGGCGACCACCGCTGTATCCACATCGGAAATATTAATGGCCCTCAAGGACTTTTCCTGAGTGACATCCAAGCAAACAGCATGAGAAACACGATCTTTGATTCTATCCACTAATTCAGGGTTAGCATCAATGGCCAGAACCTCTGCCCCTTTCTCAAATAACCTGGTTGCTGTTTTGGCACCAAAAGTACCTAAACCAATTACTGCTACTATCATAAATCATCCTATGAAAATCTTCCCTTCCGGGAAATCTACTTTACGTGGAACAATGGCCCGACTTCCAATAGCAAGAACGAGCGTTAATGGCCCGACCCTACCGACAAACATCATGAGAGCAATCCATAACTTTCCAGAAGTGCTTAAGAGATCCGTTATGCCGAGACTAACTCCTACTGTCGAGAAAGCGGACACACACTCCAAAAATATATCTAAAAAGTTCTGATCGGGCTCAAGCCTCATCATTACTAAAATTGAGGCAGAGCAAATGATCAAAGAAACAATAAAGATAGCTATGGCCTTCACTACTACTTGAGGAGGTACTCTTCGCTCAAAAAACTCTACATGGTTCTTACCTCTCAATGTCGCTGTTATAGATTGAATCAAAACAGCAAAGGTAGTGGTCTTAAGACCTCCCCCTGTTGAGCCTGGAGAGGCTCCGATAAACATTAAAATAATAAGAAAATAGATGGTATGAGGGTGAAATGAATTAATATCAATTGTATTAAAACCTGCGGTTCTAATAATCACGGACTGAAAAAGCGAGGCATTTAATCTTTCCCAGAGAGAGAGATTTTCAAATGCATTCAAGAACTCTGAAAAGAACAGATACAGTGAGGTTATGGCCAGTAAAGCAAAGTGAGTTGTTAAGACAATTTTTGAATGAAGACTAAGCTCTCTAATAGGTCTTCTCGCTTTGATCAGTCCTCTAATATCTTTAATAACAGCAAAACCTATTCCCCCAATCGTGACCAAGGCCATGATTGTATATTGAATCACTTCGGAATGACGAAACTCTGCTAACGAATGAGGAAAAAGAGTTATTCCTGCATTACAGAAGGCGGAAATAGCATGATAGAAGCCATAATACATGCTTTGACCAATCTCAAATCCTTCCTGATAGAAGGCAATCGTCATAATGATGGCACCGATAAATTCAACCGAGAGAGTATAACGAATAATATCAATAATAAGTTCCAAGAGTTCTTCAGAGTTAGAAGTATCCAGAACATCTTGCATGATAACTCTTTCTCTCATTTATAAACTTTTTCCCATCATCACGGCCATGGAACTTGAGAGAGTCATGATACCGAGTCCACCTACTTGAAAGAGAGTTAGAACGATCATTTGCCCAAAAAGTGAAAGATCTTCAGCATAAGAAATGGTGGTCAGTCCCGTCACACAGGTGGCGGAAGTGGCCATAAAAAAAGCATCCACTAAACCCAGGCTTTTTCCGGAAGCCATACTTACCGGTAAAGCTAATAACAAGGTTCCTACCACAATCCAGGAGCCAAATGAGATCAAAACGACCTGGGCCGGCTGAAGCTTTAACCGGAAAAAGAACGAGCTTGTAGGAGCGGTGTTCATAAAAGAAGGTTTTTCTTCCTTCTTCTCATAAATAGATATAAGAGAAGAAAACAGGTGAACTGTGGAAAGCCAGTACAAAAACTCTAAATCCCCCCAGGTAATGAGTACGGGAATGAAAATAATAACTGAGAAAATATACTTTCGAATGAAGTCTTCAAAGTTCGCACTTTTTAAAAAATGAAAGGCTAAAGAGATAAAGAGAGTTGCCGGGACAACAAACAAAGCGACTGAGTAAATATCTTCAATCGGAAGAACATCTATTAACTGAGGAAAGCGTCCCGACTTTTTTAAGGTGTAAATCAGAATAAATAGGCCATTGATAAAAAATTCCAAGAGCAATGGCAGCTTTCTCATCATATAATTCATAAAATTGATTTTACGCCGTTTTGTAAAAATTTATAGGATTTGTTCATGTCTTCACAAAACTTAATCCCTTTCCGCATCAGCTCAGTGGACAGCCTGGGCCAAGGAGTTAGTAAAATAACTGACAAAGTTACATTTGTCCCGAAAACCTTACCAGGAGAAGAGGGCAAGGCTCGCCTGCTTTCTGCTAAGTCCAAAGTGGCTTTCGGTGAATTAGTAAGAATAACTCAAGCCTCCCCTCGTCGTATCACTCCTGTATGCGAGCATTTTAAAAATTGTTCAGGTTGCCATTACCTTCATACTGATTATGAATATGAGTTAAAATTAAAGCTCTTAGGGATGAAAAATCTTTTTCACAAATATCCCGACCTAAAGCCTCAACTAATTTCTTCAACTACTCGTTTAGGCTACCGCAATCGAATACAACTCCATTATGACTTAAAGGAAAAAAAGTTAGGATTCAGGAATGCAAGGAGTAATAAGATTTTAGAAGTCCCTCACTGCCAGATCGGAAGAAAAGAAGTTATGGATGCCGTTAAAGAACTTTACACCGATAACAATTGGCTTCGCATGGCCCCGACTAAGACTCCCAGAGGTCATGTAGAGATCTACTTTGACCAGAATCAGTTAAAAATAACATGGAATCGTCCTTATGCAGAAGGAGGTTTCACTCAAGTTCATTCGGAAATGAATGAAAAACTTAAGGCTAAAGTTAAAGAGGTTGCAAATTCGCTCAAACCTCGTTTTGTTTTGGATTTATTCGCAGGGAACGGCAATTTATCTAATGAGTTATCCTACGAAGGAAGGCTTTGCATAGATATGTACCAGCAACAAATGCCAGAGGATTTTTACTCTCTGAACCTCTATGGCAAAACGGCCCTGTCCGAAGTCGCCAAAAAACTAGCTCAAACTCAAGTAGACCTACTAATACTTGATCCACCCCGTTCCGGACTTAAAAATTTAGATGAATGGGTAAAGATGAGTCGTCCTCAAAGTATTATCTATGTTAGCTGTGACCCTCATACTCAAATCAGAGATATTTCTCCTTTATCAGATTATGAAATAAAAGATTCATATCTCCTGGATCTTTTTCCATCTACTTTTCATTTCGAAACGATGTTATTCTTAGAAAGAAAAAACTGATTTCTTTTTACAAAAATACATTGCCCACCTAGAATAATAGAGAGGAATTCTATTACGGAGGAGATATGGCCAAGTCTTGTACTCATAAGATTAAAAGTGCAATTTTTTTATTTGCTCTTCTGGTCCTGTGTTCCTGTTCATCAAGCAAAAAAAAGCTTGAGGATAAACGTGCCGCTCTTTTCTTTGGAGCTGGGACTCAAAGCCTTATTGATCAGAAATATACAGATGCCCTTAATTCCTTACTTAAGGCCAATCAGTTGAATCCTGGTAATCCCGAAATTTTAAACAATCTGGCGATGGCCTACTACTTTAAAGGGCAAACGGACCTTGCCATTAAAACTTTAAATGAGACTTTAAGAATCGATCCTAAAAACTCAGATGCCAAAACTAACCTTGCCTCCATCATCTATCGTCACGGAGAAGTTGAAAAAGCAGTGAATCTTTACAAAGAGATTCTGCAGGATCTGACATATGAGAAGCAGGCACGAACTTATTTTAACCTGGCAGCTATCGAGTTAAATCATTACAAGAATAGAAAAAAAGCAGAGGAGTACCTTAATCTAGCGATTAAGGAGGATGAAAACTTTTGTCCAGCCTTTACTGTTCTAGGGAAAATGCACTTTGAAAGAGGCAACTTCAAAACCGCCCTTAGTAATTTTAGAAGTGCAGGATCAGGAACTTGTTATAACGACCCCATTCCTCACTATTTGACAGCACTTTCCTTAATCAAACTACACCGCTTTGAAGAAGCTAAGATTAAACTCTCCGAAATCAATAATCGCTTTACCCAAACCATTTATGGGATAAAGGCAAGATCGCTGATGTTGGAAATTCAAAGTAACTCTTCTTCATCCATCTCAAGAGATCTTCAGTCTCCAATGGATCTAGGAAAAATTGATCTATAAGTAAAGGATTATACATGGATCAGGAAAATGAATTAAGTCTAGGCGAATACCTCAAGAGTTCTCGAGAAAAAGCGAACTACTCCATAGAGAAACTTTCGCTTAAAACAAGAATTAATGCCACCATTCTCCGAAGCCTAGAAGCTGAAGATTTTAAAAGCTTGCCTAATCCAGCTTATCTCAAAGGCTTTGTCCTTAACTATGTAAAGATGTTCTCTCTCGATGAAAATGA
>Ga0079223_10003296_pt1 | contig 10149 bp, 6 predicted proteins | sample Stecom2011_FD_75072 | JGI IMG/M metagenome (GOLD analysis project Ga0079223, IMG submission 75072) | Agricultural soil microbial communities from Utah to study Nitrogen management - Steer compost 2011 | ecosystem: Environmental > Terrestrial > Soil > Agricultural land | place: USA: Utah...
AAAAACAAATGAAGATATAAATGACCGATTTAAAGACGCTATGGATGACGAAGATCTCGATGACATTAAGCAGCTAATCGAGGACATAGGAATTGCCGATCCGGAAACAGGATCGAAAAACTGGACGGATGTACGTCAGTTTAACCTAATGTTTAAAACGGAGTTGGGATCGGTAGCCGGCGATGCAAGCGTTATTTATCTCCGTCCGGAAACTGCCCAGGGTATTTTTGTTAACTTCTTAAATGTGCAAAAGTCCAGCCGAATGAAAATTCCATTTGGAATTGCACAAACCGGAAAGGCATTTAGAAATGAAATTATTGCCAGACAGTTTATCTTCCGAATGCGCGAATTTGAACAAATGGAAATGCAATACTTTGTAAAACCCGGAACCGAACTCGAGTGGTACGAAAAGTGGAAAGAAACCCGCATGAAATGGCACAAATCATTGGGCCTTGGCGATGAGAACTACCGTTTTCACGACCACGTAAAAATGTCGCACTACGCCAATGCCGCCTGCGATATTGAGTTTAACTACCCTATGGGCTTTAAAGAGTTGGAAGGAATCCACTCACGCACCGATTATGACCTAAAGCGTCACGAAGAATTTAGCGGTAAAAAAATGCAATACTTCGACCCGGAAACAAAGTCGAGCTATATACCCTACGTCGTAGAAACTTCAATCGGGCTGGATAGACTCTTTCTTTCCGTGCTGGCAGCAGCCTATACCGAAGAGGATTTAGGAGACAATAATTCCCGATTGGTTATGAAAATACCGCACGAACTCGCTCCAATCAAAGCTACTGTACTTCCGCTTATTAGACGCGACGGACTTCCGGAAAAAGCTAAAGAAGTTTTAGATTTACTTAGATTAGACTTCAATTGCCAGTACGACGAAAAAGATAATATCGGAAGAAGATACCGTCGTCAGGATGCCATCGGAACCCCATATTGCATTACGATTGATCACGACACGCTAAACGACAACATGGTTACCATCCGCGAGCGCGACACAATGAACCAGGAACGCGTAAGTATTTCTGATCTTTCGCGAATTATAGGCGAGAAGGTATCTATGAATAATCTTTTGCGGAAGCTGATTTAATAGTGTTCAGATTACTTTAAAGTTTTCTGCCACGGCAACACTTTAATTAAGCAGCGCCTTTATTTCAAATAATTAAAAAACCCGTCGAGCTTTCGCAAGACGGGTTTTTTATTGAATTATGTTTATTAGACTTATTCAACAACAACTTTAGTTGTTGAGATCTGATTATCTACACTGCGTAGTTGCAAAATATAAATTCCGGCGTCAAGACCATTTACATCTAGTACAACATGCTGTGAAGCATTGAATCCGAAAGCTTTTACTTCCTGACCCAACACGTTGCTCAATGTTGCAGCATGAATAGCAATCGGCGTTTCAATAGTGAAACGATCGGTCGCCGGGTTAGGATAAACATCGAAGTTGAAGCTATTGATTTCACTCAATCCGTCGGGCTCTAGCATAGTAAACTCTATACAAAACTCACCTTGAGAGCCGTCAAAACCATCAATCATCATAAGATAGTTTTCACCTTCTACGGTTGATATTTCTACTCCTGCAGGGTAATGATTTCCAGACGCGTTTGGTCCGTCTTCATTACAAAGTACCGGTGTTTCAAACTCACATATCCCGGTATAGATTGCCATTTGCGTATCTCCAAATGGAATGTAGTTCTCAGCAGTATCGTTACAGTTGTTGGTTTCTATAAAGTAAGTGTTGCCATCTCCTGTAAACGAAAACCACACTGTAGATTCAAGGCTTGGAGCTGTTCCGCTTCCGTCAGGCTCGCCAAAGCATTCCCAACCGTTTCCTGGGTCGTTTTCCGTTGTTGCATCAACGTTTGTAAAGGTCGCAGAGAGTTGGGGTGTATTAAAATCACCTCCCATAAGTGCGTTTAAGCTTATCGCTCCTGAACAGTTGTTATTAACCGGTGGTAAGATCACTCCACATTCTGCCGCAACAATATCTGCAGCGTATCGTGGAATCACTTGATATCCGGTTAAGTATGGAGGTCCAAAAACAAACTGACCTACCAAGCCGGTAAGATTGAAAGTCCCTTCCGGTGCAGGTCCGCCATAAAGGTCTACGTCGTTATCAATTCGCATAGCCATAAGCAAGCCTTCACCATCCGTAATATCAACGTTAAAGCCTGATCCTGTATTCGTCCATTGACTTGGGTCAACAAGATAAACACACTCAACAGTTACCAACAATGATTCGTAGCTTTCATTCAATTCGGTAATAACAATAGGCTCCATTAAGTCGTGCCCTTGTGAGATTAGCTCCAGCGAGGTAAGAAAAGAAAGCTGGGTAAGTCCGTTAAACTGATCTACTTCCCCGGTAACAACAATACTGTCGCCTTCTGTTGGTGCATAATCGCCCATGGGTGTAGGTGCATAAATACCTATTCCGCCGGTGTGATCGATTAGCGTTATTGAAAGTCCGTTACCGTTCATGTTTACTCCATGTACAATTCCAGTTATTGTATAAACCTCTCCATCGTTTATTGCAACACCCTCAGCATCCACTTCAGCGGCAACTGCGATATCGGTAATCACTATTTCGGTATCATCATCGGCAATAACTACTTCAAGCACACTTGTTCCGAATACAACATTTGCTGTTGCGTTTTGAAGTTCGAACGTAATTGTTCGATCTTCGTTAGCTTCTTGATCATCGATAAGTGTAAACGAGAACGATTGGCTCTCGATAGCATCTGCCTCAAAAGTCAAAGTAGTTGGGTCTGTAAACTCAAAGTGAGTTCCCAAGACTGCTGTTCCACCGGTTACGGTAACGTCTACAGTTGTTGGCGTTGATGCCGGATTCGTAATATCCACATTTACTGTAACGATACCGTCTGTTTCATTAACATTTAAACTAGACACTTCAAATGATAACCCTGTAACATCTCCCGACGCAACGATATCTTCTTCTATCCTCGGAAGAATCTTGTAGTTATCAAAGCTATAATGACCAACACCTGTAACATTATATGTTGTAAATGTGACGGGGTCGGGATTGTAGAAACCACTTTCAGAACCTACCATATATGGTCCAGATCCATCATCAATTAGCCATTCGCCAAATCCAAGATCATTATCCACGCATGTTGCATTGGCAATGCTAATTAGCACTGATTCGTACTCTTCAACTGGTGCTGTAGCAGTTGTAACTGCGGTTGCAGCCGGAAGCGCATTTCCGTTTGAGATAACTCCTAGGTTAGAAATATTATTCAGGCGGGTTAGTCCATAATTTTCTTGTACTGTAGCGTCTACAGTTACAGAATCGCCCATCATAACAGTAGGGGCTTCAGAAGTACGAACGAAGATACCAGTCCAAGCACCTTCACCATCTTGCATCCAGAATCCATTATTTGATACCGCCGTTACAATTCCCGAGGTTATAACCGCTGTTCCCACATGAGGGGAGTCTCCGTTCGGGTCGGAAGTTTCTTGTATTTGGGAAATTGTAAGTGGTGTACTCGAACCTCCATTACCTTCCGGTGAATATGTCCCTACCGGCATGGGGTTGTCTGCGTCCGCGTTAGTTGCTGCTCCCACAGTTGCATCAACTCCCGAAAACATCCACTCTGATAAAGTAAATGTTGTATTGGGGCCCGTACCGTTATTTCGGTACATCCAGCCTTTCAAATACTCCCATGGCTCGTCGGTTCCGTCCACTCCAATCTCACCCATATAGTCAATTACAACACCATTGTGGTAGAGTTCTAAAACGTCATCTCCATTTACGTTTAAAGTATTGTGGGTGTAATCCGGTGCGAACCCAAAATATGTTGTAAATCCATCAGTTTCCGATGCGATATAGATATAGTCGCCGGCTGTCCCGGCTATTTCGGGCAAGCTGAATTTCACAACTCCTCCTGAAGGGTTTCCGTTGTTCGCATTTGCAATTCCATAGTCACTGAGGTCTGCCACGTCGTTTACAACGTAAATTTCGAGTGCTTTCGGCAATCCACCCGTTAGCGATCCTGAAATCACTCCAGTAAAGACCAGGTCATTCTGAGCGAATGCAACCGTTGTGCATAAGGTTAATGCTGCGATAAGCAGCTTTGAATAAAGTTTTTTCATAGTTATTGATTTTTTAAAAATGGTTTTGATGAATGTCATTTGTGCCTTAATAAATTCGACGCGGTTAAAGTAACAAATTTCAAGCACTATTTATTATTAAAGTGGGTCATTGTTTGGCTTCCGCCAATGGTTGCAAATGATTTTACGGTATCAGCAGCTATGTTAATCCGCTCATCCAGAGTGTTTCTTTCCTCCTCACTCCACTCACCCAACACATAGTCTACCTGTCTACCTTTTGCAAAGTCATTCCCTACACCTATCCGTAATCTTGCATAATCCGAGCGCCCCAAAATTTGGGTTATGCTTTTCAGGCCGTTATGTCCACCATCGCTTCCCTTCATCCGCAGTCGCTGTTTGCCGAAAGGCAGAGCCAAATCGTCTGTAACCACCAAAAGTCTTTCGATGGGGATTTTTTCTCGCTGCAACCAATAATTTACAGCGTTTCCACTTAAGTTCATGTAAGTCGATGGCTTGAGCAAGACCAATATTCTACCCCGCACCTTGATACGGGCCACATCGCCATATCTTTCGGTTTTGGGTAAAACGTCGGACGCCCTCGAAAGGGCGTCCACTATTTTAAATCCGACATTGTGTCTTGTTTCGGCGTATTCGCTACCCACATTTCCCAATCCGGCTATTAGATATTTCATGTACTACTGTACAGTTTATTTATTCGTTTTCTGCTGCGGGAGTTTCTTCACCTTCAGCTGCTCCTTCAGCCCCCTCTTCTCCTTCTTCACCTTCTTCGCCTTCTTCATCCTCTTCGTCTACTATAGCCATACGTGCAGTTCGAACCCCTACTACAACCGCATCGTCGTCGTGAAGGAAAGTAACATTTGGAAGATCGAGATCACTGATTCGGATCGATTGACCGATACGAAGTTTTGTAATATCAATTTCAATAGCGTCCGGGAAATCCTCGGGCATTCCTTGCACAGCAATGCGTCGGAAGCTTGTAGCTAACCGTCCACCATTCTTAACTCCCACCGAGTTTCCGAAAACATGAACCGGCAATTCCATTTTCACCGGCTTGCCTTCTATTACTTCGAGAAAGTCGGCGTGGATAATACGATCGGTTACCGGATCAAACTGTAGATCTTTCAAAATTGCATCTATCTTTTTCCCATCCAATTCTACTTCAAATTTGAACACGGCCGGGGTATAAACATATTTTGACAATTCAATTAGATCAACTGAAAAATGTGCTTGCTCTTTTCCGCCATATACCACACATGGTATTTGACCTTTAGCGCGCAGATTCTTAGCATCTTTTTTTCCTACGTTCTCTCTTGGAGAACCGCTCAATGATACTGTTTTCATTACTGGGTTTTTAAATTATGAAACTATAAAATATTTACTGATTGACTAGTAGTTAATAACGCTATGTATCACGTCTGCAAAGAGATCGGCAACTGTTAACACCTTTATTTTTGAACTTTCCTATTTAAGCGGTATCGTATCAATTACTATTAATTCTTTTATTGCCGATTTTTCAAGCCGGTCGTAAGCCGGACCCGAAAGAACAGCATGTGTGCAAATAGCACGTACACTTTTTGCTCCTTTGTCCATCATCATATCCGATGCAGTAGTAAGCGTGCCTGCTGTATCGATAATATCATCGACCAAAATAACATCCTTTCCTGCTACATCACCTATTACGGTCATGTTATCAATTTCATTTGCGACTTTTCGCTGTTTGTAACAAATAGCTAAATCTACATTTAGGTATTTTGCATAAGCGTTTGCTCTTTTGGTTCCTCCCGTGTCCGGGGCGGCCATAATCACATTTCTCACATCCAAACTCTCTATATAGGGCAAGAATATTGACGAGGCAAAGAGGTGATCGACCGGAACTTCAAAAAACCCTTGAATTTGATCGGCGTGCAAATCCATTGTCATTACCCTATCTACTCCGGCCGCGGTCAACAAATTGGCAACCAATTTTGCGCCAATTGCCACACGTGGCCTGTCTTTTCGGTCCTGACGGGCAAATCCAAAATAGGGTATTACCGCAATGATTTTGTTAGCTGATGCCCTTCTGGCCGCATCGATCATCAAAAGCAACTCCATTAAATTATCTGTAGGAGGCATAGTTGACTGGATGATAAAAACATCTTTTCCACGAATACTCTCCTCGTACGATACCTGAAACTCACCGTCGCTAAACTTCGAATGTGTTACTTTTCCGAGCTCTTGCCCGTAAGCACTCGAAATTTTAGACCCGAGATTTTGGGAAGCACTACCGGTGAAAATTTTTACTACGTTACTCATTTCGGTTTCGACCGTTTAAAAGGGGGGCAAAGCTATACATTTTACTCTGTTTTATCAAGCTAAAATCAATACTTTAGAAAAGAATTAAATAAATGATTTGGTAAAGTGGTATCATTGCGTAATTTTGCGCTTCTAAATTCCCGCCCGGGTGGCGGAACTGGTAGACGCGCTGGATTCAAAATCCAGTGTCTTTGACGTGCGGGTTCGATTCCCGCCCCGGGTACATAAAAGACTCCCTTAACAACCATGTTGAGGGAGTTTTTTTATTGTTTATACTCCTGTTTTTTACAATACATTTTTCACAATGCAACTCTTACAGCCAATACATTAGAGGGATTGGGGAATCTATTAATGTCAGTTTTACTGCCTAATCATTAATAAAGACCATTGCCTTGCATAAACATCTTTAAAACTTGCTCCCCTGCGTCATCTCTTATCCGCAGCATATAAATACCGGAAGCCAGGTTTTCGGTTTGCAATCTGTACATAGCATTGCGACCTATTTCTATATTCATTTTCGAGTAAACCCGACGGCCAATTGTATTGAAAATTTCGATAGACACCCGGTTATAACTTGAATGTGATTGGTTTTGAATATAAAAAACCCCGCTATTGGGGTTTGGAAACACAAGCCACGCATCTGCAGCATCTGCGATCTGCTGCACTCCCACAACTCCCTCGCAATTAAAAGCAAAAGTATCCAGGTCGAAGAACTCCATGAGGTGTTCTTTCATATAACATGGCCTCTGGTCAATAAACTCTCTAAAAACGTCAATATTTTCATGCCATTCCGTAACGGAAGCGGGAAAATTAAACCGCGCAATATGCTCCGAAATTCCATAACTGTATACTTCCACGAATTCATCTAAAAGTTGATTCATGTTATTCCGGCTGAACTCGTTTTCAAGATAGTATTTAAATCTCTCCAGAAATTGATTTACGAAACTCTCGTTTTTAAGCAAATTTCTCAAAATAACACTCGCGCATGCGCTGGTGGGCCAATCATTCGTTGCCGTTACGGCATGCTCCAGAGAGTTAACCGTGTAAGCCGCGTATTCACTATAACCGAGGGTATAATCCAAATCATGGATAACATATTTCCACTTATCTCCCGGCGTATTGGTCTTCCACATTTTAAAATTATTGGCCGGCCAGTCGTAATTTGCAAAGTATATCTCAGCGATATTATAGTCGATGGTGCTTTCAATATCCAGCATTTGCTTCACCTGCGCATAAGCCTGATCGTCAGATAAGTCGTGTGCTTCTATATAATCTATCAGCTCAAAATAATCTTCGTTGCTACCATCACGCAGCTCTCCACAGGGCCCTACTACGTTTATTTCATCTTGTGGCAAGTCGTATTTATACCTAAAATGGTGTTTGTCGTGTTTTTCCCGCATATTATGCATTCCCCAATATTCGCCATTTACAAATAATATAACGGGGTCATATTCCTGAACCTCCACCTTGAACGAACGAATAACCCGACTTAAATATGCGTCTTTAAAATGTGCATGTGGAAAATCGTTTCCACCATTTCTTAAAACGAGTCTTTTATAGTTTTCCACCGATGAATTGCTAAAAAGTGGTGCTTCTATTTTATTTAGACCATATCCCTTCCGAAAATAAATGTTTAGGGATTTTTGACTAAAACCTGCACTCCCAAAACCACGGATACGCATACCGGCCGGGGTTTCAAACACCTGTTTGCCGTCAGGCTCAAAGAAACTAATATGCATTTCTCGCTCCCATTCCGGACCGTTTTGAGAGAAATTACCTACCGGCCAATAGCTTAAAGGCTCGCTCCCATAAATCGAACCCGGAACATATATCCCGGTTTCGTCGTCAAACAAATTAAGACTATCAGTGATGATGGATACTACCGGGTATGAATACCTGTTCTTCATCCCCGGGTCTACAAAATAAGTCAGTGAAACCCCTTTACTTGCAAGTGTATCATTGCGATAAACCCCTGCTCGAAATACATTTGCCATATAAACCGACTGCGGTTCGACCCAGTACCATGGTTCAAAATGAAAAGACCCCTCAAGCGGTGTTGTAGGTATGGAACTTATGTTGTAAGGACTTTCTGACACATCAGCTATTTCCACCGGAGTGGAATACAGAGCTTGATTAATACGAGGCGTGTCGCCGTTTCGTGTATAGTAAATACTGCTTTCGACGCCGGGACTGTACAGCTCCAATTGAAATTCTTCATCGTAATAACCGGAGGGGTGTGAATAGAACAAGCCGGTGCTCAACTCATTGTCGATGCCGGGAGTGGGCTCGCTACAGATTAAAAACTCTGTAATTTGATCGTCATACAGCGCATACGACTGGTCAGTAGGTATATAGCCAAACTCAACCCAAGAGATCACATTTCCGCCGGGATCAGACAAAAAAACATACTCACCGGATTGGCTAAGCTTAAAATTGGTGTGAAGTTCACCGGGAACTATGATGTTTTGGCCCGAACAGAAAACCAACAAATAGCCTTTGGCCGGAATCATAATTTCGGGAAAGCTCCACATTGTGAGGTATCCCGGATGGTCCGAAAGATGGTAAGACTCTGGATTTACCGGTTCATTGCCGGCATTATATAGCTCAATCCAATCGCTCGTTTTCCCGAAAACATCTTCGATTATATTTTCGTTCGAACTTGCAATCTCCGATATCACGACTTGCCCCATTCCCAATCGAGACACCCCTAGAAGAAAAAGACAAATAAAAACCTGCCTTGTCATAGTTATTTATTCTCTTTGGTAAATAACGCAAAAATTATGGTTGTAATACCCTCAAACAGCTTTAAAAACAGTGATATTATTGGGTTTAAATGTATTATATCAAAACAAATGAATCCCAAAACTATTTAGAGTTGGTCAGAACCGGGAAGGATAATCGAACTCAGATTAAAACCGTACGCCTCAAAAACGGCCTATTTCTTTGATTTCTTACTTTGTCGTCGACGCAGCAACCTAAACTCGGGTAAATTAAAAATGTGCTCTATAACTTGTTCACTTTAATTAACATGGGGGTTGGCAACTTTTATATTATAATCCGTTTTACCTTTACAGCATGATTTCAGAGGGCAAAATAACGTACAGCGACAAATCAAAACAGCGAAGATACGATGTGGCCTATTTGCGAATGGCACACGAATGGAGCAAACTTTCACATTGCAAACGCAAACAAGTAGGCTCACTTATCGTTAAAAACGGCATGATTATTTCGGATGGGTATAATGGAGCACCTGCAGGAATAGATAATAACTGTGAAGATGAAAACGGAGCGACACATTGGTATATCCTTCACGCTGAAGCAAATGCAATTTCGAAAGTAGCACGATCGACGAACAATGCGAAGGATTCCACGCTCTATCTCACGATGTCGCCTTGCAGAGAGTGTAGTAAGCTTATCTTGCAGGTAGGAATTAAACGTGTAGTGTACAGCACATTGTATAGCGATGACTCGGGCATGAGCCTATTGCGCAATGCGGGAATTGAAATCGATCACATACCACTTGAAGAACTAGAATGAACCAAAATCAAAATACAAACAAACTCCTGATTTATTACCCACTTATGCTGGCAGCAATGCTGGTCTTGGGGATTTATCTTGGATCCTATTTTACATCCGGAACTTCAGAAACAACGCATTTCTTTCCAAAGAAAACCGTTAACAGTGCTGATAAAATCGGTCAGATAATCAGCTTTATCGATCGGGAGTACGTTGATACCGTTGCCAAAAACA
>Ga0079223_10003298_pt1 | contig 10146 bp, 11 predicted proteins | sample Stecom2011_FD_75072 | JGI IMG/M metagenome (GOLD analysis project Ga0079223, IMG submission 75072) | Agricultural soil microbial communities from Utah to study Nitrogen management - Steer compost 2011 | ecosystem: Environmental > Terrestrial > Soil > Agricultural land | place: USA: Utah...
AGGGTGCGGTAAAACAAATGTATCAAGGTCTTCCTCTGTAAATCCGTCCAATGACTGCTGAATGGCTGATAAAATTTCCTGAAAATCAGCTGTTAATTTTGTTTTTTGCTCAGGGCCAATATGCTCAGGCAAAAAGCGGTCCGGTGCTTTTCGACTTGTCTTCATATAATGCGCCATAACCGTATCATAATCCCAGGTCGGGCGGTCTATTTTCCCGAATTTCTGCAGAATATATTCTTTTAATGCCAATGACTTCGGCAATGGAAGCAGGCATAGATAAGCGTGGCTAAGTTGCTGTCCTGCCGTCCACTTCCCATCGTAGCTGAATGTAAATTCTTCGTCCGTCAAAGCGTTTACATAGTCGATCAACTCCTGATGGTTTTTTACAAAAGCGTCTATTAATTCTTGTTTTGTCATGGTCTTCATAGACAGTTATTTTGTCTCTTGAATAAAATAATCCCACGCTGCTTTTGCAATATCCGCAATGATCCGTTCATTGGTTGCAAAACCTTCTTTTGAATCGGTCACGAAAACGCTGATATAAAAATGTTGTCCGTTTGGCAAGAACACGATCCCGATATTGTTGACTGCGGCCGTTATTCCGGTCGCTTGGTTTGTGCCAGACCAACCTGTCTTGTGGGCGACAACGGTTGCTTCAGGTAATTGCCCCCTTAATCTGCTTTTACCTGTTGAGGTTTCCCGCATTACTTTCCAAAGGAAGTCATGGCTTTTTTGAGAAAGCAATTTTTCCTTATTAGCATAAAATGATTCCAATACCCGATTGGCAGCATTCGGGGTCGTCCAATTTTGAAATTGCAAATCCCAATTGTTCTGCATCACTTCTTCATTGATTTTTATCGAAATGTCCTTGAACCCATTATTCACAAAATAGCTTTCAACTGCCTCGGGTCCACCAAGAAGCCCCAATAGCACATCACAGCCTACATTGTCACTTAGGGAAATCGTATATTCCAAAATTTCTGCGATCGTCAGCGTCACCCCTTCAGGGTATTTATCTTGAATTGGACTGTAAAGACCCGGCAATAAGTCTTTTTTCTGAATTTCTATTTTTTGGTCCAATGAAAAATTGCCTTTATCAATTTCAGATAACATGACTATGCCGATATGGAACTTAAAAACACTTTGCATCGGAAAGCGTCTTTCACCATTTATAGAGAGCGTGTCTCCACTATTGTTACCAACAATAGCAACGCCCACCACCGCATTTTTTATCGAGATGATCTGTGCTATATTTTTCCTCAGATCGTCTGCTGTTTGAGCAGAAATTTGATGATTGGTAAATAGAAGAAGTAACGATATTAAATAAAATAGCTTAGTCATATTTTTGCCTGTTTTTAACCCAAAACTGTCAACCCACCCAGAAATTATCCCGTGGGATGCTTAGTATTTTATTTCCACATCAAGCTGTCTGCCTTCTTTAAATGCTTTATTGTCCATTCCAGAGCCGATTGCCAGTCCAAGTGCCAGTCCCATTGGCAACCCAATTCCTAAAAAAGCCATGTTTCCAAGGATAGTTCCAAAAGCAACACCAATTGGAAGACCGAATGCAGTCATTCCAAGCGCTAACCAAAGATTACGGTAATAGTTTTTGGGCACCAGCTTCAGTTCTTTTTCAAGCAATTTGATCATCTTGGTTTGTGTCTTCTTTATTATTTTTCTCATTGCGTACCCTGAAATAGAAGTTGAGTTCAGCGCTTCGATATCTTGATTGATAGACCTCACCAACCTCTCAGGCAAATCCTTTTTTCGCATTTCAAAGAGAAGGCTTTCAAATTGAATATACGCTTCTTTAAGTTTGACATTGGTATCAATGCCTGGTTTTTGATTTAATTCAATGATCTCCATTTGTCTGGTTTTTTACTCGTCATTTAGGGAATTTACGCCTTGTTCTTTAAGTTTATCAAGGTGTTCCTTCATTACTTGAACTTGCTCAGTCGGGTGTCCTTGCCAAACCGTAACTTCTCCTACAACTCTAAACGGTTCTGTCGAACGATAAGATTTTGTCGGATTTCCGGGAAATTTTCTGTCCGTCAAGTCGGGGTCATCTTCTATCTCTCCTGTTGGTTCTACTAAGAAAATTCTTTCCCGTCCCTCTCCAAAGGCAAGTTCAGCACCCCAAATTGCAGCATCTAAGGTCGCAGTCAAGAAAATGTATTTTGCATTTTTCTGTTGTCCGTAGTTTGAGTTGAAACCTGCTGAAATCAGGTCACCAATTTCTAAATCAGCTTTTGTCCCGTGAAAATAGGTCTGCGCAAAAGGTGTCGGATCGTGTCCTCTTGGTTTGCTGTCTTCTTTGCTTTTCTCAGTTGTCATTACTTTTTATGTATTGGTTTTCTGATGGTGGGCCGTCCGTTACAATGGCCGTCTTACGCAAAACTGCCTATCGGCCGTAGTTTTTTATTCGTTAAACCTCCGGTGAGATAATTTAAGCGTTGTTCCGGGGTCGGCATATTATGTTCTGTCGTATTGAAAAAAGTGCCGTCATCTGCTAATTTATATAAACTATAAAGTTGCGAAGGCCCTGCAACCAGAATTTTATTTTTATCTATCTTTTCGTTTTCTGTTACATAATGGATTGCCTGAACTATGCGGTTGCTCCAATTTTCAAGGGAAAAATTTTGGTCAAAAGATTGGGATCCTCCTGTTTGCAGATACTTGACTCCGGGCTTTTCAACGATTAGTATCCTGTATTTTTCCTGTCCGGCGTTAAACCAGGTAAAATGTCCTGATGTTGGAATAATTCTATCGTTTTGTTCTACAAACAAAGAATTCATTCCCGAACCCTGAATGTAAACAATCAGCGGTAAGTTTTCTTTGTAAGAAGTAACGGAAAGATAAAACGTAAGCGTGTCCTTTTCGGTTTTTAGTTCGTATCTGTCATAAGGTTGATTTGGCAAGAAGTCAATTTCTGTTTTTTGCGCAAAAATTGGATGGGTCAGGATTAGAAAGAGAGAGATCAGTTTAAACTTCATTGTAAAAGTACTGTTTTGCAAATAAAGTCATAATGACCCGATGCAATGATATGTGCAATATCCTGTTTTTATCGAAAATCACAAAATTTTTCGAACAGGCAACACCGGTATCGACTGAACCAGCCTTTTGTAAGTAAGGTCTTTCCATTGTCTTTCCCCAAAAACAAATTTCCGAGTTTTGAATTCATTTCCCGGATTTGTGAAACGATGAAAATTACGATTTCCCCAAATTCATTCAAATTTGGGGAAATCAAAATCCGCTCATTTTACGAAAAATTTGACACAAAAACTCGACTTTATGTATCCTTAGCACTGCAAAGCCCACACCCAGGCCCCTAAGATAAAACTGACAAACTGTCATTAAATAAAAATAAATTCCTTAACTTTGTAATCTATTTTTGATTACCATGTTAGATATTTTGAATAACACCAAACAGCACGACGAGACGAGGCAGGGCGAGGCATTGCTATTGGATAAGGATCCGCAAAAAAGCGATGGCCGGAAGCTGTATATAGAGAGTTATGGTTGCCAGATGAACTTTTCTGACAGTGAGATCGTGGCATCCATTCTCACCGACCAGGGTTTTGAGACGACCGGGGATTACAAAGAGGCGGACGTGATTTTCATTAATACCTGCTCTATCCGGGAGAATGCCGAACAAAGGGTCCGCAACCGATTGAAGGAGTTTGAAACCGCCAAATCCAGGAAACCCGGAATGATTGTAGGCGTACTGGGATGCATGGCCGAACGGCTCAAGTCCAAGTTTCTGGAGGAAGAGAAATTGGTGGATGTAGTGGTGGGACCTGATGCTTACCGGGATCTGCCAAACCTGATTGAAAAGGTCGATGAAGGCAGCAGGGCGGTCAATGTATTGCTATCAAGGGAAGAAACCTATGCCGACATCAGTCCGGTCAGGCTCAACTCCAACGGGATCACTGCATTTATTTCGATTATGCGAGGCTGTGACAATATGTGTTCCTTCTGTGTGGTGCCATTTACAAGGGGCAGGGAGCGCAGCCGGGACCCTGAATCAATAGTGCGTGAGGCCCGACAGTTGTTTGAAGCCGGTTACCGGGAAGTTACGCTTTTGGGACAGAATGTGGACTCCTATAAATATACTATCCCGGAAACTGAAGAGCGAGCAGAAGGGCCTGAAATTGTACATTTTGCGGATCTTTTGGCACTGGTAGCCGAGGTCAGCCCCCTTCTGAGAGTCCGATTTTCGACCTCTCACCCCAAGGATATCACGGATGATGTGTTGCACATGATCGCCAGATACGATAATATCTGCAAGTATATTCACTTGCCGGTACAATCAGGCAGCTCAAGGGTCCTGAAACTTATGAACCGGACGTACGACCGGGAATGGTACCTGGATAGGGTAAATGCCATACGCCGGATCATTCCGGATTGTGGTATTTCTACCGATGTTATCACCGGGTTCTGTTCGGAAACAGAGGAAGAACATCAGGAAACACTTTCCATGATGGATTATGTACGGTACGATTATGCGTATATGTTCGCGTACTCCGAACGGCCGGGGACACTGGCCGCCAAACGCTATGCGGACGACATTCCGGAGGAGATAAAAAAACAAAGACTGACCGAAGTGGTGGCCAAACAACGGGAGCATAGCCACGAACGTCTATTGGAACAGGTAGGGAAAGTCCATACAGTACTGATCGAAGGCTTCTCCAAACGATCGGATCAAGACTTTGCGGGTCGTAACGATCAGAATGCAATGGTGGTATTTCCAGTCGATCCACGATACAAGGTTGGAGACTATGTAAAAGTACTTGGCGAACGCTGCACTTCGGCTACATTGATCGGTAAGATTATTGATTAGAGTTCAAAAAAGACAGTTAGTAAATGGATATACAGGATATAAAAAATAGATTTGGGATCATCGGGAATTCTCCCTTGCTCAATAGGGCAATTAATGTAGCTAAACAAGTAGCCCCCACAGATATTTCTGTATTGATCACCGGGGAGAGTGGAAGTGGTAAAGAAGTATTCTCCCATATTATCCATAATCTCAGCGCCAGAAAACATGGGCCATTTATTGCCGTAAACTGTGGTGCAATCCCCGAAGGAACCATTGACTCCGAGTTGTTCGGACACGAAAAGGGATCGTTTACGGGGGCGCATGAAGCCCGAAAAGGATATTTTGAAGTCGTGGATGGAGGCACAATATTTTTGGATGAAGTAGGGGAATTGCCCGTGGGTACCCAGGCACGATTGCTGAGAGTACTGGAGTCCGGGGAATATATCAGAGTCGGTTCCTCCAAAGTCCAAAAAACCAATGTTAGGGTGATTGCCGCTACAAATGTGGATGTTTATGAGGCAGTTCAGAAAGGTAAATTCAGGGAGGATTTGTATTATCGGCTCAATACCGTTCCTCTTCGGATTCCGGCCATGAGGGAAAGAAAAGAAGATATTTATCTGCTGTTCCGGAAATTTGTGGCAGATTTTACGGATAAATACAGAAGTCCATCAATTCAATTGACCGAAGATGCACAAGAGTTACTGACCAATTATCCATGGCCGGGCAACGTGCGTCAATTGAAAAATATTGCTGAGCAATTGGCCGTATTGGAAAAGGAAAGAACGGTCGATGCAGCCATTTTGAGCCAATATCTGCCACAGGAAGGAAAAAGCAACCTGCCCGTTCATGTCCCTTCATCAGGATCCGGCAAGGACGACTTTTCGGATAGGGATTTATTGTATAAAGTCCTTTTCGATATGAAAAGGGATATGGTGGAGTTGAAAAAACTGGTGGTTGGAATCGTGGAAAATGGGCTGACCAACAATGTGTTCAATGAGCATTCCCCCTATATCAATCAATTGTATAAGGAGGTGGATAATTATGGAGAAGACTCGTTGCCAAGTTCGCCTACCCTGACTATTCACCAACCCCAATCTGGCAGGAATGATGATTACCAACTTCCCGCACAGGATGCGGAGGAGGTGGAAGAGTCCCTGTCATTGATTGAAAAGGAGTCGGATCTGATCCGGAAAGCACTCAAAAAACATAAGGGTAAGCGTAAATCTGCCGCGCAGGAATTGGGAATATCTGAACGCACATTATATAGAAAAATCAAAGACCTCAATCTGAACTGATAAACGGTATTCAATCTGGAAAAAGATGAAAAAGTATAATTCTTTTCTTATAATTGTGGGTCTGCTGTTCATTTCAGCATGCGGGATACGTTATAGCTTTTCGGGGGGATCGATTCCGGCTGACATGAAAACGGTAACAGTACATTTCATCGAGAACCAGGCTGCTATTGTTTATCCGATTCTGAGTGAAACCCTGACTGAAAGGTTAAAGGCACGTATCCGTTCCCAATCCCGGCTGAGCCAGGTGAGCAGTGATGGAGACGGAATATTTGAAGGTACTATCACCAACTATACCATTGGCCCCGCAGCTGTGGAGGCAGGCACAGATCGTGCTGCATTGAATCGCCTGACCATTACGGTCAACATCAAATATACCAATTCAGTGCAGCCGGATGATAGTTTTGAGCTGCCATTTTCCCGATATAAGGATTTTTCATCAGCTTCTCAACCCATACAGGCACAGGAGGAGCAGATTGTGAAGGATATTGTGGAAATGCTGACGGAAGACATCTACAATAGGGCATTTGCAAATTGGTAAAGTTAAACCGAACGAGATCATAGTGAACGAGAACAGAACAAAACTCAATCAATTACTGACCGATCCGGACAAGGAGAAGTTTGCTGCATTCATTGCAGAGATGGTGGAACAATATCCCTATATGCAGGGGTTGCACATACTCAATGGAGCAAATGAAGCCCAACCGGGCATCTATGGCCATTTGCTATGGAATGAGCAGTATTTGCAGAAGGAAAACAATGATCCGGAAGCAGCTCAGGTCAGCGTTTATAATGATGATCACCTACCCTATTCGTTTTTGTGGTGGCTCAACAAAACCAGAAAGGATTATGCGCACACCTATAAACCTTTTGCTACTTCCTCAGATGATGGCAAAGCAAGAAAATTAATTTCGGCCGAACAGGCTGAACAGTTGGCCCAAAAAGAACGTCGGGAACGGGAACTGCTGGATCAGCAAATCCGGGAAAACATATTCCATTTACAGGATCCGGAGGAAAAAATGAGTGGGGGACTCAATCTTCCAACCATTCCTTTTCAGGTACCAAAAAAATCACATCCCGTGATCGAACGGTTTATTCAGGAAGAGCCGAAAATATCTCCTCCCAAGCCCGAAAAGCTCAATTTGGAGAATAAAGCCCGCAAAAGTGCCAGCGATGATGGTTATGTAGTGACTGAAACGCTCGCCAAAATCTATGAGGAGCAGGGTTTATATCCAAAGGCTCTGGAAGTTTATGAAAAATTAAGTTTGAAATTTCCCGAAAAAAGTGGTTACTTTGCCGTCCGGATTGCGGAGTTAAAAAATAAATTAATATAATAGTATTCAAGAAATGCAAACTATACTCGTTGTACTGATCATTTTATCCAGTATTTTACTTTCCTTTTTCGTACTGATCCAAAACCCTAAAGGGGGTGGTTTGGTTTCGGGATTTGCTGGCGGCACCAATATTATGGGTGTAAAAAGGACCGGAGATTTTTTGGAAAAAATGACCTGGGGCCTGATTATTGCTATTATCGTGTTCGCACTTGCCCTCAATGTGATGCCTGCTTCTTCAGGAGCAGCGTCTGGAGGCCGAGCCGGTGATATTGAAGCAACTTCATCGGGTAACACCCCAATGTTCCCATCGGATGCAGCTCCGGTCGTACAGGATACTCCTCCGGCTGATACAGCGCAATAAGCCCCAATAGCATACGGCCTTCGAAGACTTCATTGCTATTGTTTGGCCAATCTTGTGTTAATTTATATTTTTTTGAAATCACCCATTTCACAGATTTCATTAATCCGAGAAATGAATTCATTTTTCGGAAAGAGTGTTTTAGCGAGAACAAATTTCCCCAAATTCATGCAAATTTGGGGAAGACAGAAATTGACCGCAGCGGGTTTTGACACTGATCTCTTTTTATTATTTCCCTCTCCTTCCTTCCATGCTTCCCACGATTGGGCATAGCTGTCAGAGCACACTGTCATCCTGACACTTTTTTGGAGTCACTATACGTCCATATTCAACGAAACAATGGAAAAACTGACAGAAACTCTCTCACCCTATCCATTGGCACAGTTGATGCTGATGAATACACGTGATAAAAAGCAACCGGATACTATTCAAATCCGGGAAAATTTCATAAAAAATTAAAACAAAAATTAATATCGATTATGGCATTAAGTATTAAACCTATTGCAGGAACAGCAAACAGAGTAATTGTTGAGCCTGCTGCTGCAGAAGAAAAAACGGCTTCGGGAATCTATATTCCGGACACAGCAAAAGAAAAACCCTCTAAAGGAACAGTCGTTGCAGTTTCGGAAGTGGACGGTGAAGACAAAAAACCAGCGGTAAAAGTCGGGGACGCAGTCTTGTACGGAAAATATTCCGGTACCGAGTTTACCTACGAAGGAAAAGAATATTTAATCATGAGAGAGTCCGATATTTACGGAGTATTATAATCCACCCATAGTAAATATCAAACACAAAAATCACTATTAATTATACATAGAAAAAGATGGCAAAACAAGTAAAGTATAACATTGAAGCTCGTGACGCCCTGAAAAAAGGCGTGGATACATTGGCAAATGCAGTAAAAGTAACATTGGGTCCAAAAGGCCGTAATGTGATTCTTGAGAAAAAATTCGGATCCCCGGCCATTACCAAGGACGGTGTGACCGTTGCCAAAGAAATCGAGTTGAAAGATGCGCTTGAAAATATGGGTGCACAAATGGTCAAAGAAGTGGCTTCCAAAACCGCTGATCAGGCCGGTGACGGTACCACAACTGCAACAGTATTGGCCCAGGCTATCATTACCCCAGGTATCAAGTCTGTAGCCGCCGGAGCAAACCCTATGGATCTGAAAAGAGGTATTGACAAAGCAGTTGCAACTGTTGTAGCCAACCTCAAATCCCAATCCCAAACCGTAGGTGAGGACATTAATAAAATCAAACAGGTGGCTACCATTTCTGCCAACAATGACGATGTGATCGGATCCCTGATCGCAGAAGCCATGGAAAAAGTAGGTAAAGACGGCGTGATCACTGTTGAAGAAGCGAAAGGCACAGAGACGGAAGTAAAAACCGTTGAAGGTATGCAGTTTGACCGAGGCTACCTGTCTCCGTATTTTGTGACCAATTCGGACAAGATGGAAGCAGATTTGGAGAATCCTTACATTCTGATCTACGACAAGAAGATTAGCAATATGAAGGAATTGTTGCCTATCCTTGAGAAGCAAGTGCAAACCGGCAAACCTTTGCTGATTATTGCAGAAGATTTGGATGGTGAAGCTTTAGCTACGCTGGTAGTCAACAAAATCCGTGGTTCCCTGAAAGTGGCTGCGGTGAAAGCTCCTGGATTTGGGGATCGCCGGAAAGCTATGTTGGAAGATATTGCAATCCTGACCGGTGGTACCGTGATTTCAGAAGAAAGAGGATACAAACTGGAAAACGCTGAGCTTTCTTACTTGGGTCAAGCCGAGAAAGTAGTGGTGGACAAAGATAACACTACCGTAATCAATGGTTCCGGACAGGCAGAGGATATCAAAGCCCGAGTGAACCAGATCAAAGCTCAGATTGAAACCACTACTTCGGATTACGACCGTGAGAAATTGCAGGAGCGTCTGGCCAAATTGGCTGGAGGAGTAGCTGTCCTGTACGTAGGTGCTACTACCGAAGTGGAAATGAAAGAGAAAAAAGACAGAGTGGACGACGCATTGCACGCAACCCGTGCTGCGGTTGAAGAAGGTATCGTAGCTGGTGGAGGTGTTGCTTTCATCCGTGCTTCAGCTGCCCTTCAAGACCTGAGAGGTGAAAATGAAGATGAAAACATCGGAATTGACATCATTCGTCGCGCTATCGAAGAGCCCTTACGTCAAATCTGCAACAATGCGGGCATAGAAGGTGCTATCGTGGTGCAGAAAGTGAAGGAAGGTAAAGATGATTTCGGATACAATGCCCGTACGGATGTTTATGAGAACCTGATCGGTGCAGGTGTCATCGATCCAACCAAGGTGTCACGTGTGGCTTTGGAGAATGC
>Ga0079223_10003300_pt1 | contig 10141 bp, 9 predicted proteins | sample Stecom2011_FD_75072 | JGI IMG/M metagenome (GOLD analysis project Ga0079223, IMG submission 75072) | Agricultural soil microbial communities from Utah to study Nitrogen management - Steer compost 2011 | ecosystem: Environmental > Terrestrial > Soil > Agricultural land | place: USA: Utah...
CGTGAAGAATATTTTTAGTGCACTGGCCGATGTCCGCAAAACCGGCGTTACCATTCTGGTGGTAGAGCAGAATGCCCGCATAGCACTAAAACTCGCAGATCGTGGTTACGTACTGGAGGTTGGAAAAATAGTTCACGAAGATACTGCGAAAGCACTGATGGCCTCATCCGAAGTACAGGAAGCTTACCTGGGCAAAGGTTAAGTTCCCGAGTACGGCCGAAAACACAATAGAAGTGGCCTCGCCAGGCTTCCAACGCGCTGGCCAGGGCAACTCCCCTCTTTTTCCGTTCTGGAGCGTCACTCTCTTAATCGATTTAATCTATTTGTACGTTCAAATTAATCTGTTTCACAAATATGTTATTCCTCGCCACTATATTCATATATTGTTTTGTTTGGAGCGAGTCACTATGTGGAGAGGCCTGAGTGTATGTGCGTTATTAACGATGGGTGGCTTTGGTCTGGCCAACACACCCATGATTCACCATAGCGGTGTAAGCCCGCTTGTTTTTGCATTGCTGCTGGGCATGTGTGTTGGCAACCTGCCCTTTGCACGCCATTTTCACGGGCTTGAGCAGGGGCTAAAGTTCTCTACCCGCTGGCTACTGCGCACCGGCATCGTTCTGTTCGGATTTTCCATTACTCTTGGCCAGATTTTCGCACTCGGGCCTGGGGTCATCCTTCTTGATATCCTCGTGATGACTACGATTTTGGTAGTTGGTTACCAGCTAGGTACCCGGGTGTTCAAAATGGATGCGGAAACTGCGTTGCTTACCAGTGCCGGTAGCGCAATTTGTGGGGCGGCTGCGGTGCTGGCAACCGAAGCGACAATTCGCTCCAAACCGGCCGCAACCTCTATGGCAGTGGCTACAGTCGTGCTGTTTGGCAGCCTTGCCATGTTTGTATACCCAATGCTTTATACCGTTCTTGGCTGGGACCAGAGCCTTTATGGTGTCTATATAGGGGCAACCGTGCATGAAGTTGCTCAGGTAGTTGCAGCCGGAGAAGCCGTGGGTGCAGATGCACTTGCCAATGCAGTCATTGTGAAGTTGGTGCGGGTGATGCTACTGGTGCCATTCCTGCTGATTGTTGGCCAGTGGTGGTTAAAGCGTGACCATGCTCATCAGACTGAGAAAACGCAGAGCAGTCGCCTGACTATTCCTTGGTTTGCTTTTGGGTTTGTTGCCATGGTGGTGGTCAATAGTTTTACAACACTGCCTGCAATTGCACATGAAAGCCTGACTCTAACCGGTCAAATCACACTGGCAATGGCAATGGCAGCACTCGGCTACGAGACCCGGCTGGACAAACTCCGCAGCTTGGGGGTTAAGCCACTGTTTCTGGCGCTGATATTGTTCTGTATGTTGATTGGCGGCGGCATGCTAGTGACTCCACTGATTATTTAAAACTCCAGAATCAGGATTCCACCCAAATGCCTTCACAGGCGCCACCTATGAACTATAGTGAGTAGACACCGGTCAGGAACTATTGCGGAATGCCTGAATCAGTTCAAAAACATCACTGGACCGATCCTGTCATTACCCTGGCAGCAGGTATGGGTACCTTCGTACTGTATTGTATTCTGGTAGGTACCGTTATTATACAAAGCCTGCTTGCTCTGCAGTGGGCAAAACTGGACGCCTTATTTGAAGAAACAGAGGCAATCGTCCAGGAAAGCAGAGTCGCCATTGACCGGTTAAATGCACAGGGCTTCGACCACTGCGACAATGACACACTTGTTGCCATGCAGCGGGAGCTATTCCTCTCCAGCCGGATACGGGATATCGGCTTTGTAAAAGATAACGTTCTGATGTGCACAACCGGCCATGGCATTCTAAGCACTCCCTTTGCGCAGCAACCCTGGGACTTTATTGGCCCCTCGGGCCTCAAATACTGGTCCGCGGTTCCAATGATCCTCTTTGACAACAAGATTACCGCCCCGCTTTTGGAAAAAGGCCAGTTTAACGTTGTTCTGGACACGCGCTGGCTAAAGCGGCAAGCCAAGCCGGGAGATCGCCAGGAACTGTTGTTTCGAACCACACCATCAAGCTCTCAATACGCCTACGGGGCAACTGGTATATTCCGTAATCTGAAGGGCAAGTCCGGACAGGTAATAACGCTATCGTCTATTTATTCCGAGGCCTGCAGAAACATGCCTCCCTATTGTGTGGCGATAGAGACAGACAACCTCCCTGGGCTTAAGAACAATCTGTCTTTTCTTATTCTGATATTAAGCGTTGGAATCGCGCTCGGCTCAGCGGCCGGGCGCATTACCTGGCAAACTCTGAAGAACCGACGAAGCCCAATAAGCCGGACCATTCGCGGCCTGAAGCAAAAGGGCTATTATCCGCTCTACCAACCAATTATAGACCTGCAGAGTGGCAAGGTTGTCGGATGCGAAGTGCTGGCTCGCTTTCACGACCATCTTGGCAACATGTGCCCGGATACGTTTATTCCCTTGCTGGCCCGTGCTCATCTGAGCTGGCCATTTACCGAACTGATTATGCAAAAAGTCCTGGAAGATCTTGAACCCAGAGAGGATCTCCCTGACGGCTTCAAAGTGCACATAAACCTCTACCCTTCAGATATCGCACTGGGTCGGCCCAAAAGCGCCAAAATCACCCAAGCATTGATACAATCGCGATTTCAGATTGCTTTTGAAGTTACCGAAGATGAGCAACTGGATACAACTGCAGCACAAGATTGCCTTAAATGGATTCGGGAAAGCGGAATCGAGCTTTCGGTTGATGACTTTGGCACCGGTTACTCGAACCTGTCTAAAGTGCGGGATCTTGGATGCAGCACTCTGAAAATCGATCGGAGTTTTATCTTTGATATTGATGCCGGAGGCCTTGGTTATGCTCTTGTTCCTCTGATGATTCAGATTGGCCGGGAGCTGGGTATGGATATAGTTGCAGAAGGCGTTGAAACCGCGCGACAAGCAGAGATTGTTAAAGAGATGGGCGCACAATATGGGCAGGGCTGGACATTTGGCAAGCCGATGACCGCCAAAAGCCTGGAAGAGTTGACTCAATTGGCTCGTTAAGCAGATACGGAGCCCACGCAGGGCTCCGTATCCAGATATCAGAACAGGCTGGCATTCAGCCATAGGTGCGTCATGATTGACGCCGCGTAGCCCAATGCAATTACCGGCGTCCAGCGAAGATGCACCATCATCGTATAGTAGCCACGTGCCTGGCCCATAAGCGCTACCCCAGCCGCCGAGCCAATTGATAGCAGAGAGCCACCAACACCCGCCGTAAGTGTTACCAGCAACCATTGGCCGTGGGCCATATCCGGATTCATCGAGAGCACCGCAAACATCACGGGGATATTATCAACAACGGCAGACAGCATACCGATAACCACGTTGGCACCGGTGTGGCTCCAGCTACCGCTATAGAGTATCCCGGACACCTCTGCCAGATAACCTATATAGCCAAGCCCACCTACACACAGCACCACGCCATAGAAAAACAGCAAGGTATCCCACTCTGCCCGCGCCATCGGATTAAACACATCGAACGGCACTGCTCTATCAAGACGTTTCATCAGGTTTGCATTCTGGTGCAGTTCCGCCCAGATACGTTCACGGGCAACACCGCGGTTGAAACTCATACGCAGGTAGTAACCAAGGAATTGCAAATACGCCAACCCCATCATCATGCCCACAACCGGAGGCAGGTGCAGGAAGTTGTGCCCAAGCACCGCAGTGGTAATGGTCAGCAAAAAAAGTACGACGGTACGACGTGCACCGCGTTTCATCACAACGGCTTCACTGGTCTGCGCCGGCATTTCTTTTGGAATAGCGAAGCTCATAATAATCGCCGGCACCAGGAAGTTAACAGCCGCAGGAATAAACAATCTGAAGAACTCAGTAAACTCAACGACACCCTTTTGCCAGACCATCAGGGTGGTAATATCCCCAAACGGTGAAAACGCGCCGCCTGCGTTAGCGGCAATGACAATGTTGATGCAACCAATGCCTATAAAGCGGGGGCTATTCTCCCCGACCTTCATAAGAACTGCGCACATCAGCAACGCAGTGGTCAGGTTGTCGGCGATCGGCGATATGAAGAATGCAAGCAGGCCAGTAATCCAGAATAAACTCAGGTAATTAAAACCTTTACTTACCAGCCAGCCGCGCAGAGCATCAAATAGCTGCCGCTCTTCCATGGCGTTTATGTAGGTCATGGCAACCAGCAGGAACAGCAGCAGTTCAGAGTATTCCAGAAGATTGTGCTTCAGCGCTGCACTGGCACTTTCAGTATCGCCGTTCACTGCAGATACACCCGCCACCAAAAACCAGATCAGGCCAGCGGCCAGCAAAACCGGTTTCGACTTGCGTAAGTGCAGTTTCTCCTCAAGCATTACGAATGCGTAGGCAACAATAAAAATCCCCAGGCACAAATAGCCAACCGGACTATCAATCAGGCTATGCCCTCCTGGTTCAGCAGCACTGGAAAACTGGCTAAAGCTTAAAGCGAAAAAACCGAAAATTGTGGGTACATACTGCCGTAATGACCGTGAAATCAGTCGCCATGGGTGAACTGATGCGGTCGCGATCTTGTCTACTGCCATAGTGAAAACTCGTTAGTGATTGAGTGCCAGAAATTTGTAGCCGGATTTTAGCAAACTACGCCTGCATTCAACTCAATTTTTTTTGGCAGTGCTTACCGCTCCGATGCCACGCCACCACCCCCTGACGCCGGTTTTCCAGGCGCAGAAATGTCGTCTTTAAAACCTTATTATCAGTCAGCATATGTCAACAAAAGCCTGACCTTAGTTGTCTTTATTTATAAAGTTGCTATGGTTGATTGGATTTTTATGGATAAGTCGTCATAGTTTTTTTTGCACTACTCTCTATTACCTCCGATTAACCTGAAAAATATGAATTTTCTACGCCTGAGGATATTTGGTTTTACTCGGAAAATAATGAAATATATTTCACCACCATCAACAATGAATATATGTTTTTTACTATAAATAAACAATAAAAAATAATAAAAACATAAATAAAAAAATAAATATTATCATCATTGTTTAAAATAAAGATATAGAATGTTTTATTAATCAGTAACTTGGGGAATAGATTAATGATTGATTTCTTTTGGCCAATAAGAAAGCGCCATTTAAACAAGCTGAAAAAGCAACACGCGACTGACAAACTACGATTTCTGATAGAGACAAATCATTGGAATATTTACAGCCCGTTACCGAAGTTACCGGATATCGCAAAGCTACTTAATCACAAAGAGAAGGCCACTCTGTTCGCGATCGCGAAACTGATACATTGTGGCCTCATAATTCAAGGGTTAAATGGTGAGCTTTATATCAGAGCGACTGGCAGGGACACACACAGAAAAATAAATTATTCCGGAGCAATTACCCCGGAATAGTTATCCAAAATCCTAGTCCTGAATTTTCCGCCACACCGTTAATTCTGAAAAACTGTGCTGAAACTTGTTACGGGTTTCACGTATGACGAATGGCAACCTTTGCGGCTCTCCCTGAAGGGAAAACTGAGGTTTTAGCATCTCGGTGAGACCATCCCGGGTACTGTAGTCTTTCCCGTCCTTAATAAATCCTCCAATCCATGAGTCTTTAGGCGTGTACTCTTCCAGCCAGGTATACGGAGAGGCAATAACCAAAAATCCTCCGTCATTGAGCCGCTCATGAATGGTTGTCAGAAATTTTGACGGCTGGTACAACCGATCAATCAGATTGCCCGCCAGTATCAAGTCATAATTTGTAAACTGTGGGTCCAGATTACAGGCATCACCCTGGTGAAAGGCCACTTTCCCAGCAACGCTTTCCAGCCCCAGCGCCGCCAGCGTGCGTTCGTGATAACTCACCAACTCCCCCTCTTCAGGACGGGCGTAACGTATCTGCTGCTGCCTGGCCATTTCCCGGGCCTTACTGATAAAGCTTGCAGAGAAGTCGATACCGTCCACATGATCAAAGCATGTCGCCAGTTCAAAACTGGTCCGGCCAACGGCGCAACCAATATCCAGAGCGCGCACTTTTGAGTGCCCGGCCATCGCGTTAATCGCAGCATCTGCCAGCGCTTTCGGGAAATTGGCCTCACCGTGCCACTGGTCACCAAAATGAAACTCAGAATACTGTGCAAGGGTGGCATCGCTTTCATAAAACCCACTGGACTGCATAGGTTGGCCTCCAGAGCCAGGTGTAGGTGGACGGATACTGAGTAAATGCTATCGTAGAACAAACAGAATTGCTCAACACGATTACCGCTGAGCACGATGAACGGCGTGGATATGAACATATGAGAATGGTCTGTATTTCCGACACACACGGCATGCACCGCCAGCTTGAGATACCCGATGGCGATTTGCTGATTCACTCCGGAGATTGTCTCGGGGTTGGCACTCTGGAGGAAGTAGAGGAGCTCGACAACTGGTTCTCGGAGCTACCACACAAGCACAAGATTCTTATTGCCGGCAATCACGACTGGTGCTTTCAAAAGGAGCCTGAGGAAGCCATAAAGCGGGTCAGGCATGCTCATTATCTGCTGGACAGTGCTCTGGAAATCGACGGGCTGAAGTTCTGGGGCAGCCCCTGGGTTCCGGCATTTTTCAATTTCGCCTTTAATCTTGAACGAGGGGATGCGCTGGCCGAACGCTGGGCGCAAATACCTGATGACACCGACGTACTGATCACCCATGGACCGCCGGCCGGAATTCTGGACAAAATCGTTGCGCCAAATGGTAAGGTCATCCATCCGGGGTGTGAGGATCTGGCGATCAGGGTCGAAAGCCTTTCACCCAGATTGCACATATTCGGGCATATTCATGAGGGTTATGGCCAGCAACAAATCGGTAACTGCCTATACGTGAACGCCAGCACCTGCAACAGCCGGTTCAAGCCGGTGAATCCACCCATCGTTCTGGATATCTGAAGCCAGACAACGACAAGAGCACCGGGATGTCATGTCTACCATTCATGTATTTCTCTCTCACGGAATGGAGAGCGGCCCCCTGGGCACAAAAATTCAGGCACTGAAGCAGGCAGCAGAGGCCTTTGCAGGCGTGAAAGCGTTTGCCGTTGATCACCGAACCACCAGAGACCCGGCAACTCGTCTTGAACAAATGCGCTCAGCAATGGCCAGTGAGAATGCCGATCCGGCCCGCACGATACTTGCCGGTTCAAGCATGGGTGGCTGGGTGTGTGCACAGACCAGCGCACAACAACCTGTGCTTGGATGCTTTTTATTGGCCCCGGCTTTGGCCCTCGCTGGCTACCCGCAATCCAGCCCGACAATTCAGGCCCGACACACCCAAATTATCCACGGCTGGCAGGACAACGTGGTTCCCATAATGCCGGTTTTGCAGTTGGCTATGGAACAGAATATCCCCACACTGGCGTTGCCCGATGGACACAGATTAATGGACAGCCTGGGTAGAATCGTTGCAGAATTTCAGGAATTTCTTGAATTATGCCGTTCGGACTTAAGCATGGTCAGTCAGTAAACAAAACCGACAAAAATGGCAACAACGGCAATGATGCTCTAGTGTAAAGACAGGACAGCGAGGACGACAGTCACGAATGCAGCACAGCCCACTCAACGGGCAGTGCTGGCAGCCGCACAATGACAAGAGGCGAGACATGGACGAATCGGGTAAACCCGACCAGAACAGCGTACCGCACCAACACAACGCTTTCCTTTCAGTACTGAACAAGCTGGATCAGGGACTGGGGTGGATTGAGCGCATGATTATCACCAGCTGTGTGCTGCTTATGGCACTGCTGATGAGTGCACACGTAGTAGGAAATCTTCTGTTCGATCATGGAATAGCGGGCACCTACGAAGTCACTGAAATGTTGATTGTGATCATTACCTTCGTGGGCGTTGGATACGCCGCACGCCATGCCCGACATATTCGCATGTCTGCGATCTATGACATGCTGGGTGGTCGCATACGCAAAGGCCTGCTGATTCTGATCAGCGTTGGCACGGCCGGACTGATGTTTTACTTTGCCTATAAATCTGCCCAATACGATATCGCGATTTTTAATCGTGGACGTGTCAGCTCATCACTGCACATACCAATGTGGATTATCTATCTGGCATTGCCTATCGGCTTTACGCTGGCAGGCGTGCAATACATTCTGACAACCATTCGCAATCTCACCAGCCCCGATATATACCGCTCATTCAGTGAAAAGGAAGAGTATTCCGACATACCACTGGACGACAGTGGCGAAACCCATGCATCCGACGGATCTCTTGGTCCCTGATGTCCAGGTAATTTGCACGAAACCAATAACAAGCACACATCCGACAGACTCGGAGGAAAAAGAATGCTGACTATGTTGTTCGTAATCATGCTGGTGCTGTTGTTGCTCGGGTTTCCAATGATGGTACCCCTGGCCGTGGGCACATTGTTCATGATGTTCACGGACATGACATTCTTCGGGCCGGACCAGGCCGTGAGCTGGATGATATCCGGCGTGGGCAGTTGGGTACTGGCAGCAGTACCCATGTTTATTTTTGCGGCTGATATTCTTACCAAAGGCCATACCGCCAACCGATTGCTTGATGTGGTGGATTCTTTCACCCGACACATTCGTGGCGGATTGCCGATAACCACGGCGGCTTCCTGTGCCTTGTTCGGTGCGGTCTCCGGATCCACCCAGGCAACGGTGGTGGCGATGGGTGGCCCAATGCGCCCGAGATTACTTGCGAAAGGTTACTCAGACACGTTCACTCTTGCCCTGATCATTAACGCCAGTGATATAGCTCTGCTGATTCCACCCAGTATCGGCTTCATCATATACGGTGTGGTCATGAAGACCTCAATCGGCGATCTGTTCCTTGCTGGCATTCTGCCTGGTTTTCTTATTCTTCTGATGTTCTCAATCTACTGCTACATCGATTCGTACATTAAAGGCATTGAACCAGAGCCAAAGGCACCCTGGAGCGAGCGATTGCGATCGCTACGCAAGGCTATTCTGCCCATGGGCTTCCCGGTTATCGTCGTTGGCGGAATCTATGGCGGCTACTTCAGCGCTGTCGAGGCCTCAGCGGTTGCTGTGGCTTATGCGCTGTTACTGGAAGTGGTCATCTACCGGAAGGTATCAATCCGGGATCTTGGCGGGCTGGCCATGTCTACCGGCATGATCACCGCCGTGGTTTTCATTCTGGTGGCCATCGGTGCTGCTTTTTCACAAGCACTGGGCACTGCAGGTATACCAGAACAACTGCTCGGGCCGCTTATAGCCAGCATAGGTGACAGTCAGGTTCTTGCTTTAATGCTGATTGCAGCTGCTTTCTTCGTTGGCTGCATGTTCGTTGACCCAATCGTTGTCATTCTTATTCTTGTTCCCATTTTCAAGCCTCTAGTCGTTGCCACGGGCCTTGATCCGGTTCATGTCGGAGTTATTGTCACTCTGCAGGCGGCCATAGGGTCCGCTACGCCGCCCTTTGGCTGCGACATCTTCACTGCAATCGCAGTCTTTCGCCGTCCCTACCTGGACGTTATCCGTGGCACACCGCCGTTTATTGCAATTCTGGTGTTGGCAACCTTCATTCTTATCCTGTTTCCGGAAATCTCTCTGTTCTTACCCAACCTGGGTGCATAGAGAGGTAAACTGGCAGCCATAAAAAAACCCCGGCTTACGCAAAGTTAGCCGGGGGTTTTATTAACGTAGAAGACTGGGAAATGACTTATTCCCAGTGCCTTCCAATCTCTGTCAGGACTCTGCCTTTTTAACCTCACGAAGCAAAATGTCCAGCGACTCTTTGGCGCGCTCACCTACATCATCGATGAACACCTGACGCACTGGTTCGGCCATTTTACGAAACTGCTCACGCTGTGCATCGGTGAGCTCAATAATATTGATGTCGCTCTTAGCCTTGATAATGTCCAGACGCTCCTTGTTGAACTTGCTCTGAATCTCGTAACCAGTCTTGACCAGTTGATTCGTTACATCTTTAACCATCTTCTTCTGGTCATTTGAGAGGCCTTCATACCAGTCAAGGTTACCCATCATGGTGGCCACGAATTGCGCTTGTTTAGCGAAGATCATATAGTCTTGAACTTCGTAAAAGCCCATTTCTTCGTGTGCAAACACTGGCTGAATGTTGCCCTCTGCCTGGCCTTGTTGCATCGCACTATACAAC
>Ga0079223_10003301_pt1 | contig 10138 bp, 9 predicted proteins | sample Stecom2011_FD_75072 | JGI IMG/M metagenome (GOLD analysis project Ga0079223, IMG submission 75072) | Agricultural soil microbial communities from Utah to study Nitrogen management - Steer compost 2011 | ecosystem: Environmental > Terrestrial > Soil > Agricultural land | place: USA: Utah...
GAAATCGCCGTACAGGCTGCCGAGCAGCTGGGCTGGCGCCGGGCCGCCAAGGTGCAGGTGAGCGAGGTAATTCATGGGCGCAGCTTACCCTGTGACGGGCAGGCGTGCAGGCCGGCGGTCGGTCGCGGACCGCGACCGGGCCTCCCGTCGGGCATGGCCATGCGAAAGACCGGCTTTCGCCAGGCGCCGACTGGCGTTTACTCGGGGGACAGCCTTGCACGAGTCTTCGCCATGTCCCAGCCAGCCGATCTGTCCATCCGTCCGCGCCGCCTGGCGTCCGGCCTGCCGGATCCGCTGCCGCGCCACTGGCACGGCGGCAATGCCTTCAAGACCCACCTGTTCAACGCCATGTCGGTCCTGTTCCCCGATGGCGAGCGCTTCTTCATCGATTCGGTGCGACTGTTCCGGGACCAGGTGACCGAACCCCGCTTCCAGGAGGAGATTCGCGGCTTTATCGGCCAGGAAGGCCACCACAGCCGCGAGCACCTGGAGTACAGCCAGCGCCTGCGTGAGCTGGGCTACGACATCGATGCCATCGAGGGCCGGCTGAAACGCCGACTGGCCTTTGTCCGGAGCCGCCTGCCGGATCGCCTGCAACTGGCCGCCACCTGCGCGGTGGAGCACCTGACCGCCATCATGGCCAACGCCCTGCTGTCCAACCCGGACTGGCTGGAGGGCGCCGATCCGCGGCTGGCCCGCCTGTGGCGCTGGCATGCCCTGGAGGAAACCGAACACAAGGCGGTGGCGTTCGACCTGTACATGCAGGTATGCGGCAGCCCCTGGCTGCGCCGCCGGGCGATGCTGCACAGCACGCTGTTCTTCACCTGGGACACCACGCGCGGACTGATCCACTTCCTGCGCCGCGACGGCCTGCTGTGGAACTGGGGCCTGTGGCGCGATGGCCTGGCCTGGCTGTGGGGGCGGCGCGGGATCTTCCGTCCCCTGGTGCGCGATTACCTGGATTTCTACCGGCGCGACTTCCATCCCTGGCAGCATGACAACCGCGCGCTCATGGCGCGCTACCAGCAGGAGTTCGCCGGGGAGGTGCTGGAGCGCAGCTGAGGGGCCGGCTCGCCTATCCCGATAAGAATCTGCCGCGGTATAGGTGGAACTACTCACTCGGACGAGAGGTGCGCGATGTCAGAATGATGGCGTAGTGATTTTGACGCCAGCAGGAATCGATCGCGCATGCCTCCCCGAAGTTCCATCACTCTTGCCGTTGCGGCCCTTTCCCTTCTCAATCTGGCGGTCTGTGCCTGGCTGGCGCAGGTCTGGTGGCATGGCGCGCTCTGGGCATTGCTGATCGGCGCCGCCCTGTGGCTGCTGGGCAGCCGTGGTCAGGTGGTACAGGTCGACGAATCGGCCGCATCCGCCGCCGAAACTTCGTCGAAGGGCGAGCAGATCGAGCGCCTGCAGCGCTTCCAGGCCCTGGCCGGCGGCGTGGTGCCCATGTGGAGCCAGCACCTCGGCCTGGCCCGCCAGCAGATGGGCGAGGCCATCGGCAACCTGGCCGGCGGCTTCGGCAACCTCAACCAGCGCCTGCTGGGCAATGACCAGGCCGCCGGCAGCGAGCTGGGCAATCGAGCCATCGCCGCCATCGAGCAGGCCGAACAAGGGCTGGAAAGCCTCGTCCAGGCCCTGCGCCAGACCCAGGAATACCGCGCCAGCCTGGTCCGCGAGATCGTCGGCATTGCCGGACACACCAACGAGTTGCGACGCATGGCCGAGCAGGTCGGCGAGATCGCCGACCAGACCAACCTGCTGGCCCTCAACGCGGCCATCGAGGCGGCGCGTGCCGGTGATGCCGGCCGCGGCTTCTCGGTGGTGGCCGATGAGGTGCGCAAGCTTTCCAACCAGTCCGGCGAGGCCGGCAAGCAGATCCGCGAGACGGTGAAGACCGTCACCGAGGCGATCCACAAGGCCGAGGCCCTCTCGCAGAACTTCGCCGAGCGCGAGCAGGCGCTGGTCAGCGACTCCAGCCAGCTGGCCGAGCAGATCGTCGCGCGCTTTGCCGACACCAGCCGCGCCCTGCAGGAGTCCCTGCAGCAGCTGCGCGACGAGCGCGGCCTGATCGAGCACGACCTGGCCCAGCTGATCGTCAACCTGCAGTTCCAGGACCGCGTCGACCAGATCCTCAGCCATGTGGTCGCCGACATGGAGCGCCTGGGCGCCTGCGCCACCGGCCTGGCCCAGGGCGACCTGGACGGACTGGGCGTGGAGCAATGGCTGCAGCGCCTGGCCGGCACCTACACCACGCTGGAGCAGCAGGCCCTGCACGACGGCCGCCGCCACAGCGCGCCCGCCAGCGCTTCCGTCACCTTCTTCTGAATTCGAGGAGCAATCGATGAGCAAGACCATCCTGATCGTGGATGACTCCGCCAGCATGCGCCAGATGATCGGCCTGACCCTCAAGAGCGCCGGCTACACCGTGATCGAGGCGGTGGACGGCAAGGACGCGCTGGGCAAGCTGGACGGCCGCAAGATCAACCTGATCGTCTCCGACGTGAACATGCCCAACATGGACGGCATCGCCTTCGTGCAGGCCGCCAAGCAGGTGGCCGGCTACCGCTTCACCCCGGTGATGATGCTGACCACCGAGGGCAGCGAGGACAAGAAGCAGCAGGGCAAGGCCGCCGGTGTGCGCGCCTGGATGGTCAAGCCGTTCCAGCCCGCCATGCTGCTGGACGCTGTTTCCAGGTTGGTGATCTGACCCCCATGACCCCCAGCGATCCCAACGCCGTGCTGCAACTGGGTGGTGCCTTCACCATCGAGCGCGCTGCCGAGCTCAAGGGCCTGCTGCTGCAGCAGATCATGGAAGCCCGCCCCGAGTGCCTGGACCTGCGCGGCATCACCGAGCTGGACACCGCCGGCCTGCAGCTGCTGCTGGCGGTCAAGCGCTGCTGGCCGCGCCTGCGCCTGGTGGAGCCGAGCCCGGCGGTGGCCCAGGTGGTGGATCTGCTGCGGCTGGCGGACCTGATCGACTAGTTGGCGGAGGACGAGATGGATATTCAAGCGGTACGCACGGTGCTGCTCGAGGAAGCCCGCGACCTGCTGGCCACCTACGAGCTCACCCTGCTGGAAGTCGAGGCCCGGGGGCTGGACGGTGAGCGCATCAACGCGATCTTCCGCGCCGCCCATACCCTCAAGGGTTCCTCGGGCATGTTCAACCTGCAGCTGGTAGTCAGCTTCACCCATCTGCTGGAAAACCTGCTGGTGCGCGTGCGCAGCGGTGAACAGCCGATGGATGGCGCGCTGATCAGCCTGCTGCTGCGCTGCGGCGACTATCTGGGCCGGCTGTTCGACAAGGTGGCCGAAGGCCTGGATGACGAGGATCCCGACCCGGCCCTGCGCGCCGAGCTGTGCGCCGCCCTGGAGCATTACCTGGGCGGCGTCCAGGCACTCAAGCCGCTGGCCGGCGTGGCCGCCGGCACCCAGGCGCGGAACTGGCTGATCGGCCTGCACTGCCATGCCGACCTGTTCCACCGGGGCCTGGACCCGCTGCCCTTCATCCATTACCTGATCGGCATGGGCGAACTGCTGGAACTGGCCCTGGACCGCGAGCTGATTCCCAGTCTCGAGGACATCGATCCGGAGACCTGCTACTTCAAGGTGGACCTGCTGCTGCGCACCTCGGCCAGCCGCGAGGAGCTGATGCATGCCCTGGAGTTCATCCAGGAGGACTGCGAGATCAGCCTGGAGCCGCTGGACGCCGTGGCCGCCGAGGAACCGACCGCGCCGGCGCAGACCGAGTGCGAGCCGCAGGCCCCGGCCGCCTTCGAGGGAGGCGCGGAGGCGACCCGTGCGGACGTGACGGATCCTGCAAGCCAGGCCGGCCGTGAAACGACGCGGCGGGAAGAGCCGACCATGATCAAGGTCGACGCCCGCAAGCTGGATCAGCTGATCGACTCGGTGGGCGAGCTGGTGACCCGTTCCGCACGCTGTCGCACCCTGAGCCAGCACTCGGCCCGCGAGGCGGTGGAGACCTTCGTCGAGGAAGTGGACGGCTTCATCGAGCAGCTGCGCGATCGCGCCCTGAAACTGCGCATGGCGCCGATCAGCGAAGTGTTCCAGCGTTTCCCCCGGGTGGTGCGCGACGTGGCCCGCGAGCTGGGCAAGGATGTGGAGCTGCAGATTCGCGGCGCCGACACCGAACTGGACAAGGCCATGCTCGACCGGCTGGCCGACCCGCTGATGCACATCGTGCGCAACGCCCTGGACCACGGCATCGAGGCGCCCGAGGCACGCCAGGCCGCCGGCAAGCCGGCCCGCGGCCGCCTGCTGCTCAACGCCTATCACGAGTCCGGCGTGGTGGTCATCGAGGTCAGCGACAACGGTCGCGGCCTGAACACCGGGAAGATCCGCGCGCGGGCCATCGAACGCGGGCTGATCGGCGCCGAGACGCTGCTCGACGAGCAGGCCATCTTCGCACTCATCTTCGAGGCCGGCTTTTCCACCGCCGAGCAGGTCACCGACCTGTCCGGTCGCGGCGTGGGCATGGACGTGGTGCGGCGCGGCATCGAGGCCATGCGCGGCAGCATCGAGATCCAGTCCCGGGCCGGGGAGGGCACCTGCTTCCGCATTCGCCTGCCGCTGACCCTGTCGATCATCGACGGCTTTCAGGTGGTGGTGGGCGACGCCCACTTCGTGATCCCCCTGGAGCAGGTGGTCGAATGCCTGGAGCTGCCCCGCAACGCCAGCGCCAACCAGGTCATGAGCCTGCGCGGCACGCCGCTCAGCTATGTGCGCCTGGCCGAGCTCTTCGAGCTGCCCCGTGACACCACCGCCCGGGAATGCCTGGTGGTGGTGCAGCATGGCCAGCAGCGTACCGGCATCGTGGTCGACCGCTTTGCCGGCGAGCTGCAGGCGGTGATCAAGCCGCTCAACCCCATGTTGCGCAACGTGCCCGGCCTGGGTGGCTCGACCATCCTCGGCGACGGCCGCGTCGCGCTGATTCTCGACATCAATTCCCTGCTCGCCACGCCTCGCCGCGTGGAGCATGCCTGATTCCGCCTAGCCTTTCCTGGAGCACACTCATGCAGTGGTATCTCAACCTCAAACTCATGCAGAAGCTGGTGATCGCCTTCGGCGCCGGCGCGCTGCTGACCCTGATCGTGGGCGTTCTGGCTGTGCTGCGCCTGCAGCAGATGGCGCACGTCACCGAGGACCTCTACAAGAACCGCCTGCTGGCGATCGACTACCTGGCCAAGGCGTCGTCCTACATGATCACCCACGCCCGCGGCCAGGTGTCGCTGCCGTCTTTGCTGGATGATCGCGAGCGCCGGGCGGTGCTGCAGCGCAACGTGGAGCGCGAAGCGCAGATCTCCGAGCTGGTGGCCGCCTACGAGGCCACCGATCTTTCCGCCGAGGAGCGGGCCATGTACAGCCAGATCCAGACGCTGTACCGCCAGTACCTGGAGCTGAGCCGCGGGGTCATCGAGGCCTCCAACCGGGGCGACATGGAGCGGCTGCGCGAGATCACCACCGGCGAGTTCCGCACCGTGGTGCAGGCGATCAGCAACGACATCATCAAGCTCATCGATTCCGCGTCGCGGACCGCGGAGCGCTCGATGCGCGAAGCGCGCGACGTGGCCGACACCACCCTGATGATCATGCTGGCGGCCATCGCCTTCGCCGTGCTGGTGGCCATCCTCATGGGCCTGTTGCTCGCCCGCCATGTGACCCGCCTGCTGGGCGGCGAGCCGGACTATGCCACCGCCGTTGCCCAGAAGGTGGCCGCCGGCGACCTGAGCATCGAGGTCCGGGTCAGCAACGACAACAGCCTGCTGGCGGCCATGAAGTCGATGGTCGAGCGCCTCACCCAGGTGATCGGCGAGGTGCGCGCTTCGGCCGATGCGCTGGCCTCGGCGTCCGAGCAGGTGTCCGCTGCCTCCACCACCCTGAGCCAGAACTCCACCGAGCAGGCCGCCAGCGTCGAGGAGACCAGCGCCGCCATCGAGCAGATCGCCGCCACCGTGGCGCAGAACGCCGAAAACGCCCAGGTGACCGACAACATGGCCACCCAGTCGGCCAACGAGGCCCGTGAGGGTGGTCGCACGGTCAAGGAAACCGTCGATGCGATGACGCACATCGCCGAGAAGGTGAAGATCATCGACGCCATCGCCTACCAGACCAACCTGCTGGCCCTGAACGCCGCCATCGAGGCCGCCCGTGCCGGCGACCACGGCAAGGGCTTCGCGGTGGTCGCCGCCGAGGTGCGCAAGCTGGCTGAGCGCAGCCAGGTGGCGGCCCAGGAAATCGGCGAGCTGGCCTCCTCCAGCGTGCAGCTGGCGGCCAACGCCGGCCAGGTGCTGGACCAGATGGTGCCGGCCATCGGCCGCACCGCCGACCTGGTCAAGGAAATCACCGCCGCGTCCCGCGAGCAGAGCGCCGGCCTGGAGCAGATCACCTCCGCCATCGGCCAGCTGGCGCAGACCACCCAGACCAACGCCGCCGCGTCCGAGGAGCTGTCCGCCACCTCCGAGGAGATGAGCGCCCAGGCCACCCAACTGCAGCAGATGATGACCTACTTCCGTCTCGGCGAAGGCCCGGCCGGCGACCTGCCGACCGAGCAATCCGTCATCCGCCGTCCGGGCGTCAAGCGCAGCGTCGCCCCGGTCAACGAAGCGGCCTTCACCGCCTTCTGAAGGAGCGGACCATGAGCAGCGAACGCAACGCCGGCCAGACCCTGCAGGCCGGCCAGTACCTGATGTTCACCCTGGGCCGGGAAACCTTCGGCTGCCGCATCGCCTGCATCCGCGAGATCATCGAATGCCCGCCGATGACCGCTATCCCGCTGACCCCCGCGTTCCTGCGCGGGGTGATCAACCTGCGCGGCGCGGTGGTGCCGGTGATCGATCTGTCGGTGCGCTTCGAGCGCGGCGCCACCCGGCTGGCCGAGCGCACCTGCATCGTCATCGTCGAGGTGGCCGGTGCCGAGGGCGCCCAGCTGCTGGGCGTGATCGTCGACGGGGTGACCGAGGTGCTGGAGGTGGATACCGCCGATCTGGAGACGCGGCCGAGCCTGGGGGCGGGTATCCGCGCCGATTTCGTTGCCGGCATGATTCGCCAGGGTGACCAGTTCGTGCTGGCCCTGGACATGGACCGCGTGCTCTCCGGCGAGGAGCTGGAACGCCTGGTCGACATCCAGCAGCAGGCGCGCGCCGAGCTGGCCGCCGGCGTGGGCGGGTAGGGCGCGACATGGCGGGAGGCTATCGGCTCAGCAGCGCGGCGTTCCAGTGCCTGCGCGAGGCCTTTCGGCAGGCCAGCGGCATCGACCTGCCGGAAAGCAAGCGCCAGCTGGTGGCCGGGCGGCTGCACAATCGCCTGGTGGCGCTGGGCCTGCCCGATTATGACGGCTACGCGGCGCTGATCCGCCAGCCGGAGCAGGCCGCCGAACGCCAGCGCATGGTCGACCTGCTGACCACCAACGAAACCTATTTCTTCCGCGAGCCGGAGCATTTCCGCTTCCTGGCGGGCCAGATCCTGCCGGCGCTGGCGCAGCGTCCCATTCGGGTCTGGTGCGCGGCGGCCTCCAGTGGCGAGGAACCCTACAGCCTGGCCATGCTGCTGCAGGACAAGCTGGGCGACAGCGGCTGGTCGTTGCTGGCCAGCGACCTGTCCACCCGCATGCTGGAACGCGCCGCCTGTGGTCTCTATCCCCTGCAGCGCCTCGACCTGCTGCCCGACGAATACCTCAAACGCTTCTGCCTGCGCGGCACCGGAGAGTACGAGGGGCATCTGCTGGTGCGCCGCGAGCTGCGCGAACGGGTGCGCTTCTGTCACCACAACCTGCTGGACAGCGCGGCGGACCTGGGCCTGTTCGACGTGATCTTCCTGCGCAACGTGCTCATCTACTTCAACGGCGCCACCCGGCAGTGGGTCATCCAGCAGGTGGCGCGCCAGTTGCGTCCCGGCGGCTGGCTGGTGGTCGGCCATTCGGAATCCCTGCAGGGCGTGACCGGCGGCCTGCAGCTGGTGCGACCGTCGATCTACCGGCGGCCCGCGCACTCCCTGCCTGCCGTCGCCGGCGGAGTGGCCTGATGATCAAGGTGATGATCGTTGATGACTCGGCCGTGGTGCGTTCGGCGCTCAAGGAGCTGCTGTCCGGTCACCCGGACATCCAGGTGATCGCCACCGCGCCCGATCCGCTGTTTGCCCAGCAGAAGATGCGCAGCGAACGGCCCCATGTGCTGATTCTCGACATCGAGATGCCGCGCATGGACGGCCTGACCTTCCTGCGCCAGCTGATGGCCGAATCGCCCATCGCCACCATCGTCTTCTCGTCCCTGGCCGAGCAGGGCTCGGCCACCGCCCTGGATGCCCTGGATGCCGGCGCGGTGGGCATCATGACCAAGCCGGTGGGCGGGATGAGCGAGTTCATCGCCGCCCACCAGCAGGATTTCCTGCAGATGATCCGCGATGCCGCCCGGGCCCGCCTGAGCAGCGCGCCGGCCACCAGACCCCGGGCGACGCCGCCGGTGGTGGCCCCGTCCCCCCTGTTGCGCACCACGGACCGGGTGGTGGCCATCGGCACCTCGACCGGCGGCACCCAGGCGCTGGAGCGAGTGCTCACCCGTCTGCCGGTTACCTGTCCGGGCCTGGTGATCGTGCAGCACATGCCGGCCAACTTCACCCGGCTGTTCGCCCAGCGCCTGAATGCCCTCTGCGCGATCGAAGTACGCGAGGCCCGTCACAACGACCGGGTGCTGCCCGGCCAGGCGCTGATCGCCCCCGGCGGCCTGCATCTGCAGCTCAGGCGCAACGGCGCCCAGTACGTGGTGGATGTGCAGGACGGCCCGCAGGTGTCCCGCCACAAGCCCTCGGTGGACGTGCTGTTTCGTTCCGTGGCGCGGGCCGCCGGGCGCAATGCGTTGGGGGTGATCATGACGGGCATGGGGGATGATGGTGCCCGGGGCCTGCGGGAGATGTACGATGCGGGGGCGCTGACCCTGGCGCAGGACGAGGCGAGCTGCGTGGTGTTCGGCATGCCCAGGGAGGCGGTTCGCCACGGAGGCGTCGGCCGCGTCTGTGACCTTGATGAGATTCCCGAGCTGATCGCCCATTTCGGGCGTGGATGACCTTTTCCGATGTCTGCCTTTTCCCTTCCCGCGCGGGTGCGTGAGCATCCGGTGCTGCTGATCGACGACAGTGCGCTGCAGCGCGAATACGCCGCCGAACTGCTGGAAACCCTGGGCGTTACCCGGATCTCCCATGCCGGCAATGGCCTGCAGGCGCTGCAGCAGCTGCGGCGGCTGGCCGAGCAGTGTCTGCCGCTGCCCCTGCTGGTGGTGGATCTGGGCATGCCGGAAATGGATGGCATAGAGTTTCTCGTGCGCCTGCGCGAAGAGGGCCTGTTTGCTCCGGTGATCCTGGCCAGCGCCTGCGAGGAGGCCCTGGTGGGCACGGTACGGGACATGGTCCGCGCCCTGCGCCTGCCGCTGCTGGGCAGCCTGCCCAAGCCGCTGTGCGGCCAGCAGCTGCATGGCCTGCTGGAGCAGCTGCCGAATCTGAACTTCTCCGCGCCGGCCGAGGAAAGTCCGCGTCCGGAGGTCAGCGTGACCCTGGCCAGTCTGCGCGAGGCGCTGCGCAAGGGCCAGGTACGCCCCCATTACCAGCCCAAGGTTCAGCTGGATACCGGTCAACTGTTGGGTTACGAGGTGCTGGCGCGCTGGCATGACCCCATGCAGGGAATGCTCTACCCGGGTGATTTCATTGCCCTGGCCACGGAAGGCGGACTGCTGCCGGACCTGACCTTCGTTCTGGTCGATCAGGTACTGGAGGACCTGGCCCGGTTGCGGCGCCTGGGCTGGGCACCGAGCATGGCGATCAATATCGACATCAGCATGCTGGCCAACCGCGACTTCGCCAATACGCTGATCAATCGGGTACAGGCCAGCGGCGCCAGCGCCGACCAGCTGATCCTGGAAATCACCGAAAGCGCCCTGATGCTGGACACGGCGGCCACCCTGGCCTCGGTGGGGCGCCTGCGCCTGGCGGGTTTCGGCCTGTCCATCGACGACTACGGCACCGGCTTTTCCACCCTGCAGCAGCTCACCCGGCTGCCCTTCACCGAGCTGAAGATCGACCGGGCCTTCGTGGCCAGCGCGCGGCACAATCAGCGCAGCTACGCGATCCTGCA
>Ga0079223_10003302_pt1 | contig 10137 bp, 10 predicted proteins | sample Stecom2011_FD_75072 | JGI IMG/M metagenome (GOLD analysis project Ga0079223, IMG submission 75072) | Agricultural soil microbial communities from Utah to study Nitrogen management - Steer compost 2011 | ecosystem: Environmental > Terrestrial > Soil > Agricultural land | place: USA: Utah...
CCTGGGGAACCAGGCCGATAGAACCCCGGGCCTGACGGTACTCTTTTATGATGTCGTATCCAGCCGCTTTTACCTCTCCACTGGAGGGATTTACTATGCCGCAGATAATACTGATCAGGGTTGTTTTTCCCGCACCATTAGGGCCAAGGAGGGCGAAAATTTCACCTCGTTTAATTTCAAGATTAATGTCTTTCAGCGCCCGAAAGCCGCCTTCGTAAACCTTGCTGAGGTGCCTTACAGAAATGTCCGGCTGCACGGTTGTGTCCTGTGTTGTAGATGAGCTTGAAGTTGAAGCGCGGTATTTTCTCATGGTTGGCGCCGGTTTAGAAACTTTTGCCTTTGTTTGGATAAGCTCCATAATAGGCGATTGCTGGTTTGAGGTGTTGTTATGTTACGGGTTGTTCTTATTACCGGATTCATTGTCCTGATGTTTAGTGCAGTAATGTTCGGCCCGGACCTTCTTAAAGAGGGAACAATAACGACTGAAACGATCACAAGGCAGGAGTGCAACCTGTTGGCTGGTCAATGTGAGTGGCATAGAAACACCGGCAAGTGGCAAGTAACGCTTTCTATTGAGACTGGAGTTGATCAGCCTCAGGAGTATCTGCTTAAAGTAATCACAACCGAAGCTCCGGACCGGTTTTTAGCGGTATTGCGGGGTGAATCCATGTACATGGGCGAATACCCCATTCCGCTCGCGCAAACCGCAAGTAATAGCGGCATTTACGTGGCGCGATTCAATGCTCCGGTATGCAATACAGGAGGCGATATGATCTGGCGTGTCGATTTACAAAACGGCCAGAGTGCGATTGAACATATCCCGATGAAAATGGTATTCAAAGCCAATCATTAAGAAGATGCTTGAAAAACACCGGCCTTATGGGCTGACAAAACAATCGTTTTGTGTAGAATCTTGAAACTCTATCAGACAACTTCAGGAAGTGCGTAATGGACTACGGAGCGAGTGTTCAGAAAGTATTGCTGCGTAAAATTCGTAAAGCGGAACAGGATCTGGCCCAGTTAAAGCTGGACTACTGCCGCTTTGTGTTTGGGCTAAGCCACAGGGTAAGAATTATTTCAGACGGAAAAGTTTATATCGTCTGCTCGGTTGATGTGGAATCCATGAAAAACACTGAAGAAGATACTTTTAGCAGGCCTGCTGTTACCGCGACACCTGCAGATCAGCCAAATTACCAAGCGCCTGTATCTCTTGGTACCGAATGGGTTTTAGAAGCCGCTTCAGGCCAGGCAATCAGATAAATGCATTGTTGGTAATGGCCCCGTACAAGCTATAACGGGGCGGTACATGTTGATGCTCCTTCCAGAACTCCGCACCTTCCATACCATTTCGGAAACATGCCAGAAAAATAGAACTTGAAGTTAATGTGCCGATTGTTTGTAACGCCTGCGGTTGCCGGTATCCGATTTTGCGGCTGGCAATGTGTGCGACGATTCCATCCAACATATCTGAATGCCGGAGCGATGGCTCGCACAATGCACAAGCCGCTCCATAAAGCCATGCTGTTGCATAGCTCTGAACCGCTTCAGGCGCACCCTGCAGTTCCAGACCTTTCACCCGGCAGTCGCGTTCTTGCAGGCCCGCGAGTATGTGAAGGCCGGTAAGCAGTTCGGTGCGGTCGGAAAAGGCGATGTTCCTGCCTGATCCAGAAGATTTATGAGTTGCCGCAGATTTTTTTTGAGCGGGTTTCAGGGCGGTTTGGGCGGTGGTATCAGCAACGACGGGATGCAGCAATAAAGGCTCAGAGTGAGTAAGTGTTACCATCCGGTACCCCAGCAACAGCACAAGCGCTATAAGTCCCATCAGAGTAACTAGAATCAGCCCGCTAATCATGACCTGAACATCCTGAGTATGATTTGTGTAAATTGAGTGTAACTGATTGTAACTGATTAGTAAGTGTGACGGATTGGCCGTAGAGGCAGTTTTATTGCGCAATTGGATGGATCTGTGACGAATGTCCCACCAGCAAAGGGATTGCTAACAAGTGGGCATGGTTTGCAGCGCCAGTTTCTGACGGATATGCCGGCCCAGCGTATCAACTCCAATATTCAATAGGGCGGTAATAAGAATCAACATCATGGCGCGATCAAATTGAATGTTTTGGATGGCGCTGTCTACATAAAAACCGAGGGTGTATATGCCAAGGATTCCCAGGATGGCCGTTTCCCGCATGATTATTTCCCAGCGATAGAACAGAAACGCCAAAAACGAGCGATACACTCTGGGTACCAGTTCCCAGGCGTATCTGTTAAAGCCTGTTGAGGCATCCTGGCGCAGCCTTATTGAGTTGGATTGCCTGCCTATCAAGTGCCCGATAATACCGCCATTGTGCAGCGCCAGCGCAACCACAGCCGGTAACATGGATGGCCCCCACAACTGCAATAGTATGTAGGCGAGGATGTATTCAGGGGTAGACCGGACAATAACCAGAAGAATGTGGCCGGATGTCCGGCGCAGGGGACCACCAAAATGGTTGGAAATTAATGGGAATGCCAACAATGCCAGAATGCCGGTTGCGACCAGCGCTATCTGGGTAAGGACAATCGAATTCCATATGCCGGGCAGGGCTTCATTGATCAGCATGTCATTAAACCAGGTTGCCAGACTGGCCAGACCGTCACCGTTCCGGATGGGTTTTGGAATAATGTCCTGCGTGAAAAACCGCGCCACATTTCCCCAAACAATCGGCAGGCCCTCACCAAGAAAAAAAGGCGCTCCCACTACATATATTGGTAACAGTTTTGGTCTGACCCACAGTGGCATGGTTGCAATAAGTACGTAGAAAAGAATGAGCATCGCCCCGGCATCGGAGTAGAGACCCTGTGAAAACGAAGTTTCAAGATAGAACCCCAGTGTAGGCAGGCCAACAAAGCCGAGAATGGCACTTGAGCGAAGCCCGCATTCGAGCCGGTAGGCGGTGTAGGTGCGGATCTGCACCCAGCTATCAGGGATATGAGCGTAGATAAATGCTGAGATCGTGCCGGTGCCGGGAGGCAGCAACCGGGCGGGGATGGGGTCCGCTTCGTCCAGAATTTCTGAGTATACCTTGGCAAAAATACCCGCATAAGGGATGGCAATGGCCAGCACCCCGGTCAGTGGATGAAAGCCGAAAAACTGTAAAAATATCAGCGCCCAGAATAATTCATGAATGGCCCGGATGAACGCGCAGAACATGCGAACCGGCAGGAATCGGTAGCCCAGAGCCAAGATAAAACCTGACACACTGCCCAGCGCAACGCCAACAAATCCAAAAGCAACGGTGCGAAGCAGTGCGGTCATCAGCCCTTCAGAACTGAAGAAATTCGGCGTGATCACACCTAAAAAGAAATTGCCCAGATCTCCCCATGGGTTGGAGGTAGTAATGGCGATGTCGGCAAAGCACAATCCCACCAATGCAATGGCGAGAAAAATCAGACTGGCTCTGACCGTAGGAGAGGTAAGCATGAATTCGACGTTCTACCTAATAGAGAGACATAATGTCAGATACGGCAAGCCGCTCGGTAGCCTCATTCAGTGCAATCTGACCATCCTGAATACCCACAATACGAGTGCAGTAGGCCAACGCAAGGTCAACGTCATGCAGGGCAATAACGCTGGTGGCGAATCGCTTTGTAAGCAACCTCATAATAATGTGCGCCAAGGGGCCGTCCAGTGCAGATACTGGCTCATCAGCAAGCAACAAGTCGGCATTCCTGTACATTGCTCTCGCAATTGCCACGCGCTGCCGTTGGCCACCCGATAAGGACGCGGTGGGTGCCCATAACTTTTCTGTCATGCCCAGTTCATGCAGCAGATCGCGTACCACTCTTTTATCTGTTGCGAACGGACGAATCAGTGTCAGGGTGTTGTACCAGGTTGGATGCTTGTCCAACTGGCCCATAAATACGTTATGGAAAACCGAGAGAACGTTTACCAGCCCGAGTTCCTGGGGGATCAGGGAGGATTCCCGGCCTACCTGCTCGTGAATCAGCCGTACCAATGTTGATTTGCCCGCGCCACTCTTGCCAACGAGGGCAACGTGCTCACCCGTTGAGACCTTCAGGGCAAGCGGGCCCAAAACCCGTTTGCCTCCGTATGATGCTGTTAGGCCAGACAGATCAAGGTCAGGCATTAATCGAGGATTCCAATGGCTTCAGCGGTTTTTCTGGTCGGCTCATAATCATCATTGGAGACCGGAATAAATCCTGACCGGGGAAAGCTCTTGAGAAGCTCAGGATCTTTAATATTGAGCAAGGTTTCTTTCACACGGTCTTTGAAGCCCGCACCAAAGCGTTCGTCCACATCGCCACGAATTGTCCACTGGTAGTCCGGGTAAGCGGGGGTTTTCCAAATAACCTTCACCAGATCGGTATTGATCGTTCCCTCTTCAAGATCTTTTACCCACACCTGAAAATTTAGAACACCTATCTGATATGTACCAGCCTCAACCAGACGAAGGGTGCGGGTATGGTTGCCACTGAAACCAACCCGAGAGAAAAAGTCTTCAGGTGCCTGTTTGAAGGTTTCTCGTATATAAAATTCCGGCATTAACCGGCCGGAGGTAGATCCCTTGGATCCGAAGGTGAACGTTTTACCCCGAAGTTGCTCTTCCAGATCGGATAAATTGTCTGCCGGCTCAATGCCCGTATTCTTGTTGGCGATAAAATAGGTCTGAAATGCCGCATCTTCTACCCCTTGTGCCAGTGCTTCAGAGCCAGGAACCAGGCGGCGCGCCTGAACGCCAGAGAGGCCGCCAAACCAGGCGAGCTGAATCTGGTTATTACGAAAAGCAGACACTGCAGCAGCATAAGATTTTACCGGGATGTAACGTACTTCAACCCCCAGCTTCTCTGTTAAATAATCGGCAACACTGCTGAATCTCTCGACCAGTTTTGTTTCATCTTCATCGGGGATAGCCGTGAATACGAAGGTTTCAGCACTGACAGAGGCGGCGGTAATGCAAAACAGACTGGATAGCATTAACCCGCGCAGAAGCTTCATAGCCATGTCAATTCCTTGAATTATGGGTTGTGTAGTACGAAATGAGGAATGTGTTTAGAGAGCCCGCTTATACTGTTAGAGAACTTACGCAGTAAAAGGATACATTGATTTAACATGATTCCGAATATCTATACGGCCAATCAGTCCAATTAGCCCAGTAACAGAAATGATAATCTTCTCAGTTTTTTTTACCAGAGGGACTCATGAAATTAGTCATCATCACACCTGCTGCTGCGGGATCCAGGGCAGGGAACCGGGCAACTGCAGAGCGCTGGAAGGCCTTGCTGGAGGCATCTGGCCACCAGGTATCCGTGATTACCGAATATCGGGGCGAAGCCTGCGATGCATTCGTGGCTTTGCACGCCTGGCATAGCCGGGCGGCCATACAATTATTCCGGAAGAATTGGCCCGAAACACCGCTGTTGGTGGCGCTTACAGGTACGGATATTTACCACCATCAGCTCCAATACCCGGCAGACACAAACGCCTCAATGGCGGCAGCCGATATCCTGATCGGACTGCACTGTTTTGTTGCGCAAGATATACCGGGTGAATATTCAAACAAGCTGGTTACTCTTTATCAGTCAGCCGATTCCATACAGAGACCTCCCGGAAGCACACGCCCGGACGGTACTTTTAACGTATGTGTTATTGGCCATTTGCGGGATGAGAAAGACTCACTTCGTGCAGCTCTGGCGGCGCGCCTTCTGCCAGCAGATTCCCATATACGTATTCTTTGCGCAGGTAAGCCTTACAACACCGGCTGGCAGCGCGCGGCGGAAGCCGAGATGCAAAAAAACCCGAGATTTCAGTGGCTGGGCGAATTGAGTGGCGCGGATACCAAACGGCTTATGATCAATAGCCAGGTGATGGTGATCAGCTCAATTATGGAAGGCGGAGCTAATGTTGTCTCGGAGGCCTGCCGTGCCGGGTTGCGCGTTATTGCTTCGGATATTTCCGGTAACCGCGGGCTGTTGGGTGAAGATTACGCAGGGTATTATCCGGTGGGCGATGAGCAAGCGCTGGCAGCCAGGCTTCATCGGGCAGAGACAGACCCGGAATTTCTGAACAAGCTCAGCCAGCAAGTTAATCAACTTGCTCCCTTGTTCTGTCCGGATAACGAGCAACGCACCCTGGAACTGGCCTTACGGAAGGCAATTCAGAACTGCGCTGCCCGAAATAGCGCCTGCTGAGAACCTTCAAGACAACAACTCAATCCTTGAGTGTGATTGGCTCGATAGCGCCTTGCATATCCTGAGCGGTCACCCGGCCGATTATTGCAGTGTGGGGGTAACCAAGTGCTTTCAGTTCCTGAACACAGGCCTGGGCCTGATCGGCCGAAACGCTGGCGAGCAACCCTCCTGCAGTCTGCGGATCAAAAATCAGGGGGTACTTTGGATGGCTCACCCATTTTTCCTGGTCCCGAATACCCCGGCGAAGGCGAATATTGGCTGGCTGCAGTGTACTAAGAATTCCGGCTGCCGCAGTTTCCTCTGCACCTGGCAAAATTGGAATTGCCGATAAATCCAGCTCTGCATCCACTCCTGAAGGGCGGGTCATCTCTACGAGGTGACCAAGCAATCCAAAACCAGTTACGTCTGTACAGGCCCGTGAACCATATCGGCGCAAACACTCTGCAGCCAGTTTGCTGGACTGGGTCATTGAGGCCAATGCCGCGTCTATCCATCGCCCCTTAGCCGCAAGCCGGGCGTGGGCTGCAAACAGGGTGCCGGTACCTATGGGTTTTGTGAGTATTAATACGTCACCTGCACGCAAGCCGCCTTTACTCATCACTTCATCCGGATCAATCAATCCGTTTACGGCAAAGCCCAGGGCCAGCTCCTTACCTTCACCCGTGTGCCCACCGACCAGTGCGCAACCCGCTGCATTAAGCACCTCAACGGCACCAGACATCATTTGGAAGAGCACATCTTCTACTTTTGACTCAATCCCGTAAGGCACGGTAGCCACGGCCGTTGCGCTTTGAGCCTCTGCGCCCATGGCAAATATGTCGCCCAAACTGTGGTTGGCGGCAACTCGTCCGAAGATATAAGGGTCGTCAATAAAGGCCCGGAAAAAGTCTACGGTATGGACCACCGCTTTACCGGGGGGAATCCGAAGTACAGCAGCGTCATCAGGAGAGTGTAAACCAATAACAATATCATCCCGGTCCAGGGGGGTTAACTCACCCAAGGCGCGAGACAGTACGGTGCTGCCAACCTTGGCACCACAACCACCGCAGCGCATGGCGACGGCAGAGATGGCCTGGGATGCATCTTCTGCATTAATGGCAGCCCCGGTATCGGGCAGTTTGGTGCTGTCTTCCATGGGTGGAAGGTCGGTAAACTTCTTCATAAACCGACGATCAATCCAGTTTTTCCATTGCCAAACCCATGCGCCGGCAAAGTGCACATGACTTCGGGACGCTACGGCGAATTTATCACCAGTACTGATCAACGCTAGCCAGTGTTTCTGGGGGTGAAAATCTCTCGGCGATTTCCCTAACGCCATACGCTTCAGGTTATCTGCCAGGGGTCGCCCTTGCCGTACTGCAAAAACGCCCGCTTTCTCGCGGGGATAGTTAACAACGTTGGCAATATCTCCCGCGGCGAAAATACTATCGTCATTTTCCGTCTGTAAAGTATCCCTGACTTTTATAAACAGGTTATCGTCAAGTGCCAGACCAGTATCACGCAGCCATGCAGGCCCACCAGCCCGTGTCACCCATAGCAGTTCGTCTGCTTTAAGAGTTTCACCGGCTTCAGTCATTAGCAAACCTTCCTCAACCTTCCTGACCGCCGCCCCCAGGTGTACTTTCACGCCGCGATCAGAGAGGGCCTTGCGAAAAATATCCCGAACCCTGGAATTGTGAGTTGGAAGAATATCTGCCGCCGAGTCAAACAGGTGAAAATGAAGCTGATCAGGGTTCTTGCCTCGCTGTCTCAGTTCATTTCGTAATCTGAACTGCATAGCCAGTGTGAGCTCAACTCCGCCAGCCCCGGCACCAACAACGGCCAGGGTGAGGGGGCCTTCGTGAATTTCAATGCGTGAGAGCAAGGCAAGCCAACGCTGATTGAAGCCGGTAATCGGCTTTACCGGCACTGCGTATTCCAAAGCCCCCTCTACATCACTCACCTGAGGCGAAGAGCCAATGTTGATAGACAGGATGTCGTAGGGAACGTCTGGCCGGTTCAGGCAACGGACGCGTTTCCGGTCTCGATCAATTCCCTTGGCTTCGTCCCGGTAAAAGCGGGCTCCGGCAAATTCCGCGAGCTTGCTCAGATCAATATGAACGTCATCGTAGCTGTAATGGCCGGCCACATAGCCTGGTAGCATTCCGGAGTAGGGGGTATGTGTATCACGGCAGATTAGAGTTAGTCGCACGCCGGGGACAGGATTCATGGCGAATCGTTTGAGTACCCCGACGTGGCTGTGTCCGCCGCCAATCAAGACTATGTCTCGTAATACTGGCTGGTCAGATGTTTGCATCAGATGATTTTCTTGGCCTCATTAGTGAACTGATCAAATCCTTTAACGCCAGAAAACGCCTTCAGTTTTTCTTTGTCTGCAGCAGAAGGGTTAGCAACCTGATCGATGGTAGTGATACCAGCATCCTTCATCTTTTTTGCAGTAGCCGGCCCGATACCTTTAATCAGGGTAAGATCATTCTTATTGACCGGCTTGGCTGCTTTAGCAGCAGGGCGGCTCGCCGGTTTTGCCTTGGCGGCTTTCTTGGCTGTCGATGGTTTGGATGCAGATTTTCCCGCAAGGTTACTTTTAGTGGCGGCTTTCCTGGGTTTTTTCTCAGTTGTCTTTTTAGGGCTGGTTTTTTTTGCGAGTTTTTTAGCTTCCCCGCCAACTTCTTTGGAGGCTAGTCCCAGGCGCTCGAGGATGCTGTCCTGTAATTCCTGGAACTCACCAAGCCGGCGATCAAACTCATCGCTGAAGCGCTTCATCTCTCTTTCGCGTAACTCATCAAGATCTCTGAGCAGTTTCCGCACAGGATCCTGAATCTGATGCTGAAGGCTATCAAACTGTTTCAGTGCATCGGTAATCAGGTTTTCGATTTGAGACGATGTCTTTTCAAATTCCCGGTTAACTTTCTTAACAATATTTTCAACGCTGGATTTGGCTTTTTTAGCCATTGGGAAGTCTCCTTACGGAAGGGGTAGGTTAGAAACAAACGGTAAGATCAGGCCAACTGTCGGAAATCCGGAACAGAAGTTCCTGGCGAACGTCGGGATTTAAGCGACTGCTTCTTCGAAAGAACTTCCCGAATACGGCTTAATTTCCCAGAAAGATCAGAGTTTTCATCAGAAGTTAATTCAATAAAATCAACTGAATAGAAGAAGTTGCTACAGTGCTTTCTACTCTCTGTTATCAGGCCTGAAAAGCCTTCCGCGCGAATCTCGTCAAATGGCATATCCATTACTATATCCAGGACAATGGTGTCACCCGGATTAAAAACTTTGTCTGTTCTCAATACGCAGCCATACACATCAAGCTCATAGAGATCTGCTTCAACTATCTCCTTGCGAAACAACCCCCGCCTGACCCGAAAGCGTGCGATAAGATCTGGTAGCGCTTCATTCATTTACATTATATCTCTGATGGTTTTCGCATCCACTACAACCGGCCTGACCCAAGGCCGGTTGGATATTGTATAAACAATAGCCACTGATTTCCGGTTTGGCAATATCTTCAGTAGCCTACAGTAAAGCTCTAAGGCACTTCTTCAATTGATTTTCTGACAGAGAGTTAAATCAGAGCTTTTTGCATTCATATAAGTCAACACGACGATCCTTCAGGTTGTTCACCGACCCCTCATTGCGCATCAATATCAGCTTTTCCAGATCCATGTCTGAAAACATGATCATTTCCGTATTTGGTGTGGTTTCGGCCATAACTGCATCATGAGGAAACGCAAAATCCGATGGAGAAAATACCGACGATTGCGCGTATTGCACATCCAGATTTTCAACCTGTGGCAGGTTGCCAACGCTTCCGGTAATAACAACATAACATTCGTTTTCAATGGCGCGTGCCTGGGCACAGCGCCGCACCCGAAGGTAGCTGTTCTTTGTGTCGGTCCAGAACGGCACCATAATAATATCAACACCCTGGCTGGCGGCAATCCG
>Ga0079223_10003304_pt1 | contig 10134 bp, 10 predicted proteins | sample Stecom2011_FD_75072 | JGI IMG/M metagenome (GOLD analysis project Ga0079223, IMG submission 75072) | Agricultural soil microbial communities from Utah to study Nitrogen management - Steer compost 2011 | ecosystem: Environmental > Terrestrial > Soil > Agricultural land | place: USA: Utah...
CGAGGAGGGGGCACCCTATTACCCTGTCTACTTCGACGCTGCCGATTCGGGCCATTCAGAACCTGAATTCCGTCCCGGGACGGCAGATGTTGCGTCGATGCTGAAAGATCTTCTGGAAGGCCCCCGCTTATCCGCACTGGTTCCTGTACTGCACCCCGATGTGAGCGTATCAGGGTACACCCAGCGGCGGCGTTATCTCTCTCTGCGTTTCAGCCACCATCTGCGCAGTAACCACCCTGGTGGCAGCCGTGCAGAAATGCTTACGGTGTACGGCATTGTCAATTCCCTGACAGAGATAGCCGGTATTGAGCGGGTGCAGATTTTAATAGAATATGAGCAGATAGATACCCTAACCGGGCATATTGATCTAGGCAAGCCACTGGAAAGGGATTACAGTCTGCTGGGCAGCACAATGATCTGAGTTGAGTTTGGAGGAATTGGTTTGGCGATAGGCATCTACGATTCGGGTGTGGGCGGCCTGTCCATTTGGCGCGAGCTGCAGGTGCGGCTTAAGACCCGTTTGATCTACTTCGGCGATACGGCCCATGTCCCCTATGGGGAAAAGGGCGCAGACGAGCTGGAAGGTTATTTCTGGAACATAATGAACTTTTTTCGCAGCAGGGGGTGTGTCGGTGCGGTTGTGGCGTGCAACACTACGAGCACCCTCGTTTTGCCCCGGGTGAAAGATAAGGTTGAGTACCCCGTCTTAGGTATCGTGGAAGGGGCGGTAGAAGCCACCTTAGCTGCGGGAAACGGCAGCGTTGGCATCTTGGCCACGAAAGCCACAGTGGAAAGCGGCGTTTACCAGAGGGCGCTGAGTGAGGCCCGTCCGGATTGGCAGGTTTATGCCCAGAGTGCTCCCCGACTTGTTCCCTTAGTGGAAGGGGGACAGGTGGAAGGTAAAAAGGCAGAGGAGGCAGTGAGGGAATACCTGGAACCCCTCCTTGCGAAGGGGATCGACACCCTCCTTTTGGGTTGTACCCATTACCCCTTTCTGCGGGAACAATTGGAGAGAGCAGCGGGAAGTGGTGTTAGGATCGTGGATCCTGCCCCCTACATTGCCCAGCGGGCTGAAGCCATCTGGCCCCAATTCAGTCAGGGGGGAGAGTATCTGGGTAGTGAGTTTTGGGTGAGTGCTAAGCCTGAGGCTTTTCGTCAGACTGCCCAAAAGCTTCTGGGGACAGAGATCAAACATGTGCACTTTCATGAAGATGTGGAAGAGGGAAAATAATGCGTGAGGACATTCAACGGGACTGGCAGGGAAAACGGGTAGCAGTTGTTGGACTGGGTGTGAGCAACCGGGCCCTGATTCGCTTTCTGCAGGCTGCGGGAGCGGTTGTCTGCGGTATGGATAGGCAGTCCCTTGGGGAAATAAAGGACGTTGCTGAACTTACTTCCTTGGGTATTGATCTAGTGCTCGGGGACAGCTATTTAGAAGGACTGGCCGAGTATGACTGTGTTTTTGTAAGTCCGGGTGTGCCCAAGGATCTGCCTGAGCTGCAGGAGGTATATGCCCAGGGGAAGGTGAGCAGCGAGATTGAACTGGTGTTCCGCTACAGCCGGGCACCCATATACGCGGTAACGGGCAGTTCGGGTAAGACAACTACAACCAGTCTGATTCGGGACATGCTCCGTGCCCACGGTGCTTCCGTTTATGCCGGGGGGAATATCGGTGTTCCCCTAATTAACGAAATCAGTCAGATCGGGCCAGATGATTGTGTAGTGTTGGAACTATCTAGTTTCCAATTGGATCGTCTGCCTGTCAACCCTAGGGGCGCACTGATCACCAATCTTGCCCCCAACCACCTTGATATTCACCACACAATGGAGGCTTACACCGCGGCCAAGGAGAATATCTTCTTGGGGCAGGGAAAGACAGATTTCTTAGTAGTCAATTACGATGACCCTATCACACGGGCGATGGAAGCAAAGGCCCAATCGAAAGTGTTCTTTTTCAGCCTGAAGGGCAAGGCTCTGCCCGGTACATACCTAGACGGTGATGACCTTGTGTACGAAGATGGCAAGGAACGAATCGTTTTCGCCAAGCGCTCCCAGATCAAGTTGATGGGCGAGCACAATGTGGCCAATATACTGGCGGCAGCCCTGGCCAGCCGCCTGGCCGGCGCAGACTGGCAGGCAATTGCCCAGGTGTGCAGGGAGTTTCGGGGTGTTGCCCATAGGTTGGAATTGGTGGGGGAAGTGGATGGGGTAAGCTATTACAACGACTCCATAGCCACCACACCCGATCGTACCCAAGCGGCCCTCAATTCCTTTTCCCAGCCCATTATTCTCCTGGCAGGTGGTTCCGATAAGCAGCTGTCCTATACCGAGCTGGGGCGGGTCATTCACCAGCGGGCAAAACAGGCTGTCTTATTCGGGGCAACGGGACCTGCCATCAGACAGGCTATCTTGGACTCGGGCCCTTGTCCCATAGAGATGGTGTCCAACTTAGAGGAAGCGGTTATGCTAGCAAGTAAAGTGGCCGAAACAGGGGATGTGGTACTCCTATCTCCCGCTTCTGCCAGCTTTGATCAATACTCGGATTTTACTGCCCGCGGCGAACACTTTCGCAGCCTGGTGAGCAGGCTCACTACCAAAGGAGGAGATTGAATGTTAGCAGTAACCACCCCGTTGCAGAATGCCAGGGAATTACGGGCCGGTGACGAGGTCAGAATCAGCGGAGTAATTTACACCGCTAGGGATGCTGCCCACCAGCGCCTGGTCAAACTGGTGGAAGAGGGTAAACCACTGCCATTTCCCGTGGACGGGGCAGTGATTTACTACGTTGGTCCAGCACCGGCCAGACCCGGTGAGCCAAGTGGTTCAGCCGGACCAACAACTTCCATGCGGATGGATGGCCTAACCATTCCCCTTTTGGAACAGGGCCTGAAGGGTATGATTGGCAAAGGGCCCCGGAGTCCGGAAGTTATTGAAGCTATGAAAAAACATGGTGCTGTTTACTTTGCCGCGGTGGGTGGAGCTGCCGCTTTGATTGCCCAGAGTATAAAAGCGGTGGAAGTGGTGGCCTACCCCGAACTGGGGGCGGAAGCGGTGCACCGTATGGTTGTGGAAGACTTCCCAGCCGTGGTGGCCATCGACAGTGAGGGTAACAACCTATACGAGCAGGGAGTAACCGCCTACCGCGATCCCAGCCTGAAGGAGGCAAACTAATGAGTTTCACTAGAGTTGACGGGCGCAGGCCAGATGAGCTGCGGCCTGTCAAAATAACGCGTGATTATATTATGCACGCGGAGGGCTCAGTCTTGATTGAACTGGGCAATACGAAAGTAATCTGTACAGCCACAATCGAAGATCGGGTACCACATTGGCTCCGCGGGGAAGGAACCGGTTGGATTACGGCTGAATACGCCATGCTGCCACGGGCCACGGGTGTACGCAACCAAAGGGAATCATCGAAGGGTAGGATCGGGGGGAGGACCCACGAGATCCAGCGTCTGATCGGCCGTTCACTCCGTTCCATTATCGATCTGAAAGCGCTAGGTGAGCGGACAATCTGGCTCGACTGTGACGTTATCCAGGCGGACGGAGGTACCAGAACGGCAGCCATTACTGGTGCCTACATCGCCTTGACGGATGCACTACGGAAACTGCCAGAGCCTGTTGCGGTGCAGGATTATCTTGCTGCCATCAGTCTGGGTATAGTAGACGGTCAAGTGCTCCTCGATCTCTGCTACGAAGAGGATTTTGCTGCCCAACTTGATATGAACGTGGTTATGACGGGCAGCGGTAAGATTGTGGAGATCCAGGGTACGGCAGAAACGGCTCCTTTCAGCCGCGAGGAACTAAACGCGCTTTTGGATCTGGCAAAAAAGGGAATTTTGGAATTGGTGGATATGCAGAAATCCCTGTTTATGCAGGATCTTTCCAAGGGATTGGGAGGCAGGTAAATGGGAGCAAAGCGCCTGGTGATAGCCAGCGGCAACCGCAATAAGATCGAAGAAATCAGGGACCTGACCAAAGGCCTTGGACTGGAGGTTGTGGGTATCCACGATTTAGGCGATTTCCCGCCGGTAATTGAGGACGGCGCTACCTTTAGGGATAACGCCCGGAAAAAGGCATTGGAAACGGCCCGCCTAGTACAGGAACTGGTCTTGGCGGACGATTCGGGCTTGGAGGTAGACGCATTGGGGGGCGCTCCCGGCGTGTATTCCGCTCGCTATGCCGGCGTTGACGGGGATGACGAGGCGAATAATCGACTGCTACTGCATAAACTGGAGGGAATTCCTCTGGAGCAGAGGGGAGCCCAGTTTCGCTGCGTGATGGCATTGGCAGCCCCCACGGGAGAAGTGGAGTATTCCGAGGGAATCTGCCACGGGATAATCACCTTTGAGCCTAGGGGAAACAGTGGTTTTGGCTACGACCCGCTTTTTTTGGTACCTGAGTACGGCAAAACCTTTGCCGAACTTGGGCCGGAAATCAAGAATACAATCAGCCATAGGTCCATGGCCATGGCAGGCATGTTAAAACTGTTAAGTCGTGTCTAGGGCGGGGAATGGGTGTTGACGCAGCTTTGATTGTATGGTAATATTGACTGTGTCAGCTTAAGAGCCACAATTTGCGGGGCGTGGCGCAGTTTGGCTAGCGCGCCTGCCTTGGGAGCAGGAGGCCGGAGGTTCAAATCCTCTCGCCCCGACCATTTTAAGCGGGTGTAGCTCAATGGTAGAGCACCGGCCTTCCAAGCCGGCTATGTGAGTTCGATTCTCATCACCCGCTCCATTACCTTTTTTGCCTGCGCCTGTAGCTCAGGGGATAGAGCATCGGACTTCTAATCCGAGTGCCGCAGGTTCGATTCCTGCCAGGCGCGCCATACAATACGGTGGGTATAGCTCAGTTGGTTAGAGCGCCAGGTTGTGGCCCTGGAGGTCGCCGGTTCGAATCCGGTTACTCACCCCATTTAAAAAAGCGGTCCATATGGACCGCTTTTCCATTTTCAGAAACAGTTAGGCTCGGGGCACAACCACCCTAGTTTTCTCTGGCGAGAGCTTGGTGTGGAGCGGGGCAGCGGGGAAAATATCTCCGTCCAGCATCACGGGCATGGACATGCCCTGGACAGAAATTTCTCTGCCCTGAAGTATCGTTACGGCAGGATGGTTAGTGTGCCCCCCTGAGTAAATCTTGGGCAGGGTTACCGCCAGATCGCTGCGGCTGATTTCATCAATGATCAGAACTTCGAACTGACCCGCATTGTAGTGTGCATCCGGCGTGAACATCATTCCCCCACCGCCGTAGGGCATATTCATCACAAATAGACCAATAATATTCCGGGTCATTGTCTTGCCATCAATAGTAATATCCACAGTGAAACTCCTCAGTCGCCGCAAAGTGGCAGCAACCCCCAGGAGGAAGGCAACCTTACCCTTAATCATGCTGTCCGAGCGTTCATTCACATACTCGATTACATCCACAGGAAAGCCAATGGAGGCCAGAACACCGAAGTAACGGGAACCATAGACGCCCACATCCAGGGTGTCAATGTCCCTTTCCAGCAAAACTTCGATGGCGGGACGCGTCTGTCTGGGAATACCGAGACCACGAGCGTAATCATTACCAGTTCCGCCGGGAATGATACCCAGGGCAGCGGTGGGATTTTCACAGACACCAGTTAACACTTCTCGAATTGTACCGTCTCCGCCTAAAGCTGCCACAATTTCATGTTTTTCGCTGGCTCGCTGGGCAAGTTCAATGGCATGTCCGGGCCCATCTGTAAAGATTAGTTCAAAATCGGTGTTTTTTTCGCGCAGGATCTGTTCTGCCAGCCGCGCGGTTCGTTCGCCCCGTCCCCGTCCCGCAAGAGGGTTGGCGATTACCGCTATACTCATTTCGTTTTTCCTCCCCGTTCCCTAATGTTGACATAATTCGCCATTATAACTCCAAACTCCTTCGCCCATACTAGACGAAGAAGGGGGTGGCAGAGTGGCGAAAGACAAGAAAAAGGCGAATTTGCGCAAACAACAGCAGTTTTCCAAGGCGGGTAAACCCGCAGGGGCTAATAATTACTTTGAAACAGCTGAAGAGTTAGCAAATCGCCAACAGGGTTCAGGCATGGGAAAAAGGCAGCAGCAGAAAACTAACAAACCCACACCTAACCCAGAAGGCCCCGGAAAATAACGCAAAAAAAGGGAGCATTTACGCTCCCTTCCTTCTTATCTGGTCTTCCTCAGACTCCACTGATAAGCTCGGTCAGCCTTTGGGCCGCCTGGAGAGCACTTTGTTCGCTGCGTGCCCAGACGCTGCGACGCAGTTCAGCGATGGTTTCGCCGATCTCCCTTTGGATGCCCAGTTTCTCCTCTTGACGGAAAACTCCCTGTTCCCAGGTCTCCTCCAAATCGTCTACCGCCATGGTCGCAGCCTCCCACTGTCTTTGTACTGCTGCCTCAGCTATCTCGTCAACCAAGTCCTGCATATCCGACAAAGGATGATCAGGCGGTGTGGGGGCCAGTGGGTAATCGGGTAGGTACTCTACCAATCTGACTTGCTGCGGTAAGGGTTGGGGGGAATCTCGGTCGGAGAGGGAAAGCCTGCTGGAAAAAACGAGCACCCCCACCAGGAGGGCGGCCAAACCCAAAAACACTGTTAGATTGCGGCGCACGGTATCTCTCCTTTCTTCCTTCAGTATTCCCAGGCTCGTATTGATTCATGATTTTGGTTCAGAATAATTGAGAGAATGACGGGAGGAAACAGCCGATGAAGGTAGTGTGGGTTGTCCGGCCGGCGGAGGGCGGACTTCTGCAGCATGTGCAGCAGTTGTCAGAGGGCATGTCTGAGTTTGAGATTGTTGTAGTTGCTCCCCCCGAGTTGGAGTGCTGGGGCGGTAAGCATCGGTTCATACCGCTCAAGATCGCCGATGGGCTGCGGCCCGGCGAAGATCTGAGTGCCGTCTTCCGTTTAAGGCGGATCCTCAGGACGGAAAAGGCCCCCATCATCCATGCCCACGGCCTAAAGGCAGCAATTCTCACTGCCCCCGCCCTGTCCCATTTAGGTCCACACCGCTTCATCTTTACTGCCCACAACAGCCTACCTGAGTTTCCCCATCGGCCGCAACGCTGGTGGGCCCGTAAGCTCCAACGGCGTCTGTTTCGCCGTATGGATATGATTATCAGTGTATCCAATGCGGTGCGTCAGCAGATCGTGAACCTGGCGCCTGAGGCACGGGTAATGACCATCCATAACGGCATTTCTGCCGCTGCCTACGGGCAAGTGAGCCCAGAGGATGCCCGCCGGGAAGCTGGGCTCTCGGCGGGGGATCGGGTGGTGGGTACAGTGGCCAGGTTGATTCCCAGCAAGGGAATTAAAACACTGCTTGAGGCAGTTTCCCTTGTGGCCAAAATCCTGCCCGATTTAAAGCTGGTTATAGTAGGTGATGGTCCGGAGCGGGAGAGGTTGGAGAGGTACGCCCAGGGTTTGGGCCTTAGGGAGCAGGTGAGGTTTTTGGGTCAGAGGGAAGACGTACCTAGTTTGATGGCGGGCTGGGACTGCTTTGCCCTACCCAGTCTGAGTGAGGGTTTTAACCTCAGTGTGCTGGAAGCTATGGCAAGCCGTTTACCCGTGGTCGTTTCGGATCTACCCGCCCTGCGGGAAGCGGTGGTAGCGGAGAAGGGGGGCTTTTTGGCCTCGCCTGGCAGTGCCCCCGATTTTGCTGCTGCTCTCCTCTACATTCTGAAAGCACCGGAAAAGGCCAAGGCCATGGGTGAGTTCAACCGGGAAAGGGTTAACGCCGTTTTTGATGTGAGTAAGATGATTCGCAGTGTCCATAGTCTGTACAAGGGGTATGGGGAGTGAGGGTGCGGCTGCTGGTCACGACCATTGCCCTAATCCTTCTGCTCAGTGCACCCAAAGCAGGAACAGCCCAGGTTGACCAGATTATTCTCGTGCTCTGGCACGGCCTAGAGTGGGAGCAGATCAAAGACCTCTGCGATCTAGAGCCGCTGGCACTGGGGATAATGAACACACGCTCAGGCGGGGGAAGTGAACCTTCCGCCTCCTACTTAAGTATTGGGGCCGGGGCCAGGACGGTGGGATTTTCCGGGGCAGAAGCCTTTACTACGGTGGAGCGAGCCGGTGACATATTCTTGCTCCATACCGGGAAAGAGCCCACGCCATTTATTCAACCGAAGATTAACCTGATCCAGGCGGCGCAGACTGTGAATTACACGATGAAACTGGGGGCGTTAGGCAGTGCCTTGGCCAACCGAGGGATGCCCGCTCGAGTCCTGGGCAGCAGTGACGCCGAAATGAAGGGCAGCTGGGCTGCCCTAGCTGCCATGGACGAATGGGGCAGGGTGTGGCTAGGCGAAATTGGCGATCACCTATTAACGGAAGATATTACGTATCCTTATGGCCTGAGGACCGATTACGCAAGACTCTCGGCAGAGGTTCTGCGGGCTGGAGAGAGGCTTGTGGTGGTGGACTTAGGTGATCCGTTCCGTTTTGACCAGTACCAGAAATTTTTAACGGCGGAGCAGAGGGAGAAACTGCAGGGCCGCATGGTGAGTGAAGCCAAAGCTTTTATACATGGGCTTTCCCAATCACGCCGGGACGGCACTGTCATTTTTGTAGTCAGTCCCCACCCCGGTAGGGAAAGGGCCGAACTTGGGCTATGGCTAACCCCCGTTTTGTGTATCGGTCTCGAGGGAGGCCTTCTCACTTCAGGCACAACCCATTGGCCGGGACTGATTGCTAATATAGATATAGCTCCCACTATTCTTGCCCTGTTAAATATTGATTACAGCGAACCCTTCCTAGGTCGGGAAGCGGTGATTACAGCCCATCCTGATCCTTTTTCCCATCTAGTGAAGACACAGGAGCGTCTAGAGCATGTCAATCAACAGAGGGGTCTTGTCCTACGGGGCGTGATCTCACTCCAGATCGCCCTACACGGTGCCTGTCTGATCGTTTTGATTATCAGCCGGCCGTCCTCCTCCATTATCAGCCTTTTCCAGCGTCTGCTCACAGGCTTTCTCGTCCTTCCCTTAGCCTTTGTGCTTCTGCCCGCTTCCTTCTGGCTGATCTTGGTTCTGGCTGCTGCCTTTCTGTTCTTGGAGTATGCCTGTAAGGATCTGCTGGTCAGGGTTGGTATTATTGCAGGTGTTACAACTGTGGTGGTTGCCCTAGATGTACTTGGGGGCAGTTGGCTGTTGCGCTTTTCCTATTTAGGCTACGACGCCATTGCCGGTGCTCGGTTTTACGGGATCGGCAATGAGTTGATGGGCTTTTTGGTGGGGACAACCGTTCTCTGTCTATCAGTACTTTGGCAGAAGGGGACACACCCAGCCCATTTGAAATGGCTTTCGCCAATCCTGTTCCTTAGTGTGCTGGTCGTGATCGGTGCACCCAGCCTGGGCACAAATGTGGGTGGGGCCATTTCAGCTGTCTTCGCCTTTGGTTATACCTGGCTCGAACTACGGGGACAGAAAACACACCTGGGGCGTTTGTTAGCACTCTGTGCGGCAGTTGTAGCCGTGCTTGCCCTTTTGATGCTGGTGGATCAGGGTAACCCCGCGGGCGAGCAGTCCCACATCGGCCAGACGGTGGGATTAATCAAACGGGATGGAATTTTGGCTATCAGGCAGATTATCACGCGTAAGCTGGCCATGAACCTCAGGCTGCTCCGCTACAGCGTTTGGAGCAGGGCTCTGGTTATGGCCATTGCTGCCATGGGAGCCAGCTTTATCTGGCCCTCAACCTTTATTGCCTGGCTAAAAAAAGACTATCCCTTCATTGCCATTGGCATGCGGGGGATAGCCATTGGTTCCCTTGCTGCGTTTATCTTCAATGATTCGGGCGTTGTGGCAGCAGCCACCTGCCTCTATTTCGCGTCCAGCACCCAACTGCTCCTTGCCCTGCGGCTAAAACATGATCTTAATGCGTCTGAGTCCCACGTTTAAAATGATGCCAATGGCCAGCAGACTGGTGAGCATGGTACTGCCCCCAGCGGTGATGAAGGGGAGGGGGAGGCCGGTTACAGGCATAATCCCCAACGTCATACCGACGTTGATCACTAAGTGGAAAAAGAAGATACTCGTGGCACCGGTAGCCAGGAGCGTGCCATAGGTATCCTTGGCTTTGGCTGCTATGCGAAGACCACGCCAAATTAAAAAGACGTACAGGCTCAAG
>Ga0079223_10003306_pt1 | contig 10131 bp, 9 predicted proteins | sample Stecom2011_FD_75072 | JGI IMG/M metagenome (GOLD analysis project Ga0079223, IMG submission 75072) | Agricultural soil microbial communities from Utah to study Nitrogen management - Steer compost 2011 | ecosystem: Environmental > Terrestrial > Soil > Agricultural land | place: USA: Utah...
GCCAGTATTCGCTGGCAGACTAGTGTTAGCTTCAAGGCCGGTAGCCATAGGGGTACCGGCCTTTGCGTATTAATCAGCTTACCTGACGATCATTGTCTTTCCAGAAGCGTTCACGCATTTTAAACTTAAGCAGCTTGCCGGCGCCGGACATTGGCATTGTTTCAACAAACTCAACACTGCGCGGGCACTTGTAGCCAGCGATGTATTCCTTACAGTGAGCTTTCAGCGTTTCCTCTGTCAACTCGCCATCAGGAGTGAGCTTTATCGCGGCGTGCACGCGCTCTCCCCAACGTTCGTCTGGAACGCCAAACACTGCGCAAAGCTCAACCTGGGGTAGCTTCAGAATGACATTCTCAACTTCTGCGGAATAAACATTTTCGCCTCCTGAGACGATCATGTCTTTGATTCTGTCGACGACATACAAATAGCCATCATCATCAAAGTATCCAGCATCGCCTGTGTGCATCCAGCCGCCCTTGAGAGCTTGTGCCGTTTGCTCTGGCTTGTTCCAGTAACCCTGCATGACCATCGGACCGCGGGCGACGATTTCCCCGACCTGATAATTTGGAAGTTCGTTGTCTTCAGGGTCCACAATCCGGATTTCCGCAACAGGAGTTGGGATGCCTGCGGCTCGGAGTTTGCCGCTCTTTCGACCCTCCAGGGTATGGCAGCGCGGTGGCAGTACGGCCACGGTTGGTGCAAGCTCGGTCATACCATACGCCTGGGAAAAATCGACCTGAGGAAAATCGCTAAGCGCGCGCTCAAGCAGTGTGGCATCCATTGGTGAGGCGCCATAGCGTATGGACTCAAGCGACGATAAATCGCGTTCGGCGAATTCCGGATGATCAAGTAGCATTCTGAGCATGCTGGGCACCAGGAATATCTCTGCAACTCGCTCTTTTTCAATGGTCTTGAGGACTTGTCCAGGCTCGAAAGCTGGCAACATAACGTGTGTGCCCAGACGCATGGAAAGTGCAAAGACGGACTGCATGCCCGCAACATGGAACAGCGGTGCGGCTTGCAGTCCAAGTTTTCTCGGAGGCCTGGGTGCGGCTAGCGATGACCCGATAGCGCCGAGATAGCAGTTGCTGTGACTGAGCATCACACCTTTTGGTTGGCCGGTTGTTCCACCAGTGTAGAGAATAGCCGCAAGATCGCTACCGGACCTGAACGTATCGGGTACTTCGTGCGCTTCATTGAGAAGTGCCGCAAGATGGATGGCTCCGTCAGGAACCGAGCCACTTCCTACAAACACAATAGTATCCAGAGACCTGGAATGCTCTTGAATCGCCGGCAAAAGGTTGGCGAATGTTTCATCGATCAAGAGGATTTTGCTGTCACAATCGTCAAGTGAGTAGGCAATTTCGCGCGCACTCCACCGAACATTCACGGGATTAACGACCCCGCCTCCCCAAATGACGGAATACAGGTATTCAACATAGTAGTCTGCGTTGCGAGCGAGCATTGCAACACGGTCGTTGGGTTGCATGCCAAGTTTCTGCAGGACACCCGCCATGCGAGCAATTCTAGAGCCGAATTCCCTCCAGGTCTGCTTGTGATCACCATCGATTACAGCGATTGAGTCGGGACATTCCCGAATTGCTTTGTGTAGCGACTGACTAAGATTCATGGATACCCCTTGGTTTTTCCGGTTAACACAAGACTGGCCGATTTCCTCATCACATCAGACTCGGCAAGAACGTGACAATCTCCGGGAAGATAACCAGCAGTGCGATAGTTATGATGTCCATGACGATAAACCAGGACACTCCTTTGAAAATGTCACCCAGACTGACAGTGTTGTTGACGACGGCTCTCAGAATGAAGCAGTTAATGCCTACAGGCGGGGAGACCAGTCCTATTTCGAGATACTTGATCATGATGATGCCGAACCAGATCAGGTCGTATTCCAGCCCGCTGATAATCGGGATTACAATGGGTAGGGTCAGCAGCATGATCTCTATGGAGCCCATGAAGGTTCCAAGGAAAATGTAGAGTAGTGACAAAGACGCAATCACCACTAACGGATGCACATCGAAACCGCCAGCCCAGCCAGTCAACTCGGCGGCAATGCCTGTCAGGGCCGTGAAGGAGGTGACCATATAAGCACCAATTACCGCGGCAAAGAGCATCGAGGTTGTTTTGAGTGTATCCAGCAGAGCGTTAGAAACTTTGTTGCGATTGAGCCGTCGGCCTACCAGACTGATGATAAAGGCGACGGCTGCACCGATGGCGCCGGCTTCTGATGGCGTGAACATGCCGGAATACAGCCCGGAAACGATCACAGCAATCAGCAGAAGCATGGACCAGGTGTGCTTGAGAGAACCGAATTTTTCCTGCCAGCTCACTTTTGGCGATGGCGGCGCAAGCTCAGGGTTGATCTTGGCCCGAATCATGACCATGGCTACATAGATGAACAGTGAAAGTAGCCCGGGTAGTACGCCCGCCACAAACATCTTGGCAATCGACTGGTCGGTAAAAATAGCATAGAGAATCATAAGAATACTGGGAGGGATGAGTGATCCCAGAGTGCCGGAGGCCGCCACTACGCCAGTCGCAAGGCTTTTGCTGTAGCCCCTGCTGATCATTTCAGGTACGGCCATTTTACCCATGGCCGCAGTGGTCGCCAGGCTGCTGCCGCTGATGGCAGCAAACAGCGCGCAGCCTACCGAGGAGGCAACTGCCAGTCCGCCGGGAACCCGGCTTAACCACATCCGTGCAGTTGTGTAGATATCTCGGGTAAAGCCCGCCTCTGTGGCGATGTACCCCATCAGCAGGAACATGGGGATGGTGGTAAATGTATATTCTGCCGTTGATGAATAAGGCAGCTCGCCCAGAAAGCTGTTTGCGGTCAGGACGCCTTGCGCCAGGTCAAAGTCCCCGCCCCGGGTTGCCATAACCAGCACCAGACCGGTGTAGCCAGTCGCCACTAGTACAACCGCGATGGGGATTCGCAAAAGAAGCATGGTGACCATACCAATGGTCGCCCAGATACCGATACTAATTGGATCCATTGTTCGAACGCCTGTTGTATTTATTGCCTGCGGCCGGAGAATTTCAGTACTTGTCGCTTTCTTCCACGGCCTGGTTTAAATCGGACGCCTGACGGTGGCGGGTTGAAGGCAGGATTAGTTGAAGCAGCATTCTGACGCACCACCAGCTCAGCCCCAGTGGAATAATTGCTTTGACAGGCCATTCCGGGATCCCGAGGGCACTGGCGTAAGCGATTTCCTGATACTCCCAGGATTCCCAGGCCATAGTCGCGCTTAACCAAGCCATCAGCCCAAAGAAAATCACACCGAGGATCAGTCCAATTGTCTGCAGCATAGCCTGGAGGCTCTCGGGCAAATGATCTGTCAGGACAGTCACTTCCAAGTGGCCGCCAAGGGATTGCACGTAGGCCATTGGCATGAATACAACCGCAACCATCAGCATTTCAGAAATCAGGAGGTCATCCGGTACGGCGGACGAAAAGAAGGTCCGGCCAACGACAGATAAGAAGGTCACCAACACCATGGCGGCCAGCATCAACTGACCCAGACGGACAATCTGTTTGTCTATGGCGTCAAAAAACTGTGGAACGGACTCGCTTAGCCTGCTCATGGGTTTGTTCTCCAGTCCAGCGTATATAGGCCAGTGAGACCACGCAGGCACTTCCCGGCCTGAGTGGTCTGGGTGCATCGACTCAGTTCCGCTCCCACGGATAACCCTGTTCGTTAACTTCTTTCTGTACCTCGTACAGTGCGTCGAAGAACCGCTTGTGCAGCTCGGTAGCTGCCGGGTTTTGTTTAGCGCGCTCAGCAACATACTGATCGGTTGCTGGTGCCAGATCTTTCTCCCAGAGCTGCTTCTGTTCGTCAGTCAGTTCAAAGTACTCAACGGCATAGGTCGGGTGGTTGATCAGCAGGTCTTTGGCCATCGCAGCTTCTTCAAGGCCAGCCTGAGTCATCCTCTCAATGTACTCCGGAAGCAGGTCCTCAAAGACCTTCCGCTCTTTATCTGAAAGGCTGTTCCAGACCCTCTCGTTCATCAGTACGACAACGAGAGACTGGCCAAGGTCGGTTTCCACGACGTAGTCAGACACCTCGTTGTGTTTGTAAGGGGCCATCAGGTAAAGGTAAGACTGCGCTCCGTCTATGGTCCCGCGCTCCATGGCGGAGTAGAAATCGGCAAAGGTAATGTTGACCGGGGTTACGTTCCATTTGTTGATGTTGGCAGCCGTTACCGATCTTGGTGTCAAGCGAACCTTGTCGCCGTTAAAGTCTGCTGGAGTCAGGTAGGGACGGGTGCTGCTCATGTTCACCCTTGCACCACTGGAATAGAAACCGATGGGTCTTGCGCCCATGCGTCGGTACTCTTCCATCAGGGGCTCGAAGTTTTCGCTGGCGCGACGCCAGGCTTCTGTTGCAACGTAGTTGTCCCCAGGGCCAGTTTCGGTAGATGAAAGCGCCAGCAGCGGGTTCTGCGCCATAGTGTATTCAGGAGTTATCGGGGCGATGTCAGCAATGCCCGACTTCACTCCGCGAGCGGCATCTCTGTACTTGACGAGGCTCTGCAGCCAATGGATCTTGATGCTGATGGAGCCCTCTGTGCGCTTCTCTACCTCATCAGCCCACCACAGAAGCGCATCATTAGTCGGGCGTTCTGTTGGGGGGGCTGGCGTGGAGAAGTTAAGCGTTCTGGCGGCGGCATTGGTTGAGGCAAGTCCGGTGGCCAGGGCAAGGGACAAGGCCAGTGCAGTAAAAGCTTTTCGGATTTGCAGGCTATTTGCTGGCTGCATGGTAAAACCCCTGTTTGTTTTTGTGTTTTGGATTTCTTCAAGCCCGTGATTGCGGGCTGCTTCTATATTCGGATTGCCAGTCTAGGCAGAGGACAAGGAGCGGCCAATGACAGATTCGGTGAACATGATTGGCAAATATGTACACCGCCAGAAAACCTTGGCGGTGCCCGTGTCATAGCTGTTCAGGTGTGGCTTTTAATCAGGGCTTGCCACCGGCACACACGAGTACCTGGCCACTGACATAGTCAGATTCCGGAATACAAAGCATGTAAACTGCACCGGCAGCTTCTTCCGGTTTGCCACCACGTCCAAGAGGAATCGTTTTTTCCGCCATTTGCAGAATTTCAGGGCGTACACCGACCTTGATTTTCTTACCTTCAATGTCAATGCTGGCATCTGCATCTGCGGGGGATTCGGTGAGACGCGTCATGATCAAGCCGAAAGCGACGCTGTTAACGTTCACATTGTAGCGCCCCCACTCTTTTGCCATGGCCTTGGTCATGCCATTTACACCGGCCTTAGCTGCCGCGTAGTTGATCTGGCCTGCGTTGCCGTAAACTCCGGCGGTGGAGGAAATGTTCACAACTTTGCGATGAACGGGAGTGCCGGCCGCGATCTCTTTTTTGGCGGCTTCACGAATAAACTCGGATGCAGCCCGGAGAATCCGGAACGGCGCGGTCAAATGGACTGCCAGAATGGCTTCCCATTGTTCATCTGACATCTTTTGGACAACGTTGTCCCAGGTGTAGCCAGCGTTGTTTACGATAATATCGATGCCGCCAAAGCTATCGAGAGCTGTTTTGACAAAGCGGTCAGCAAACTCTGTCTCGGTAACGCTGCCGGTGCAGGCAACAGCCTCGCCGCCAGAGGCTCGAATTTCTTCAACGGTCTGTTGAGCGGGTTCGTGGTCAAGGTCGTTGACCACCACGCGAGCACCCTCGCTGGCGAGCTTCAGGGCAATCTCGCGACCAATGCCCCGGCCTGAACCGGTGATCAGTGCAACTTTTCCGGTAAGTTTCTGTGTCATTTATAGTGTCTCCTGAACTAGTTGAGTATCACTGCAGTGCAATTACAGCATCGCCCGAGAGTTTGATTTGTCCCTGCTGATCGCAAGTGCTCAGGGCCAGGCGGACTCTGTTCTCATTTCCGACCGTGAATTTTTCAGTGACTTCCGCCTTGCAGGTGATCTGATCGTGTATCTGGGTAATGGACACGAAACGGACGCCAAAGCTGCGAATAGCTTCCTGTGGTATCCAGTTAGTTAGTAACCGGCCGAGCCAGGCCATCGACAACATGCCGTGGGCAAACACATCTGGCATACCTGCACTCTTGGCAAAATCCGAATCCACGTGGATCGGGTTGTGATCGCCCGAGGCTCCACAATAAAGCGCGAGGGTATGTCTGGAGATCGGGGGCAGCTCCAAGCTGGCAATCTGATCACCGACCTGAATGTCATCAAAACGTTGAAGATTCTCTGTCATCTCTGTTTCCTTAACCGTTGCGGGATACAGTCACGCTGTGCAGATCGGCAATGTGAGTACCCAGCTGGTTGGTAACGGTGGTTTTACGAACCACAAACTCAAGGAGTCCGTTCTTTTTGTCGTAGATGTCTTCGACGCTTTGCTCAAAGGACAGTACATCGCCTGCGTAAGCCATCTCGTGATAGGTGAAACTCTGCTCTCCGTGGAGCAGCTTGCGGTAATCAAGGCCGAGCAAGTCTCTAAATGCATCTTTGTCAGGAGATGCGGACTCCAGACAGAAAAAGAAGGTTGGTGGTACCGGAAGGCCCTTGTGGCCAGCTGCCTTTGCTGCTGATTCATCAGTGTAAACTGGGTCAGCTTGCCCGGTAGCTTTCGCAAAAAAGCACAGCTGTCCCTTTTCAACAGCAACCGAAAACGTTGGCATTTTGTGGCCGATGAACTTGCGGTCAATCATGATACAGACCTCAGGCTTTCTGATAGAGCGTGACAACACAGGCGCCGCCCAGCCCCAGGTTGTGCTGCAGGCCAAAGCGCGCACCCTCAACCTGTCGTTTGTCAGCGTTTCCGCGCAACTGCGAAACAAGTTCGTAGCACTGGGCAAGGCCTGTTGCGCCGAGAGGGTGGCCCTTGGAAAGAAGGCCGCCAGACGGATTGGTTACAACCCGGCCACCGTAGGTGTTGTCACCATCAAGAATGAACTTCTCCGCAGTGCCTTCCGGAGTTAGCCCCAGCCCTTCATAGGTGATCAGCTCGTTTGCTGTGAAACAGTCGTGGAGTTCTACCACCTGAATGTCTTCCGGGCCGACACCGGCAGCCTCGTATACCTGTTCTGCTGCAGATACAGTCATGTCGTAACCCACGACTTTGCACATGTCGTCGCTGTTAAATGTGCTGGCTGTGTCAGTCGTCATTGCCTGGGCAGCAATGATCACATCAGTGTTAAGGTTATGCTTTCTGGCGAATTCCGGAGAGCAAACAATTGCGGCGGCGGCTCCACAGGTTGGCGGGCAGCACTGATAACGTGTCAGTGGTCCATAAACAGTGGGTGATGACATGATCTCTTCAAGCGTCAGCTCCTGACGGAATACCGCCAGTGGATTACGAGCAGCGTGCTGGCGGGCCTTGACGGAAATTCTGCCGAGTGTGTCTGGGCTGATGCCGTACTTTTTGATGTAATCGGCGCCAGCTCCACCAAAGAATTGGGCGGCCCTTGGCGCATTCGGATCAGTGCCCTGGTGAGCGTCCATAGCCTGCGCAAAACGCTCCATTGGCGATGGACGATCCGTGTAGGCACCTTTCAGTGCTCCTGGTGTCATTTGCTCAAAACCAAGCGCAATTGCACAATCGATCATACCGCTGGCCACCGCCTGGCGGGCGAGGAATAGTGCGGTAGAGCCAGTAGAGCAGTTGTTGTTGACGTTAATAACGGGAATTCCAGTCAGACCGACACCATAAATGGCGGCCTGGCCAGATGTCGAATCACCGTAAACGTAACCAACAAAAGCTTGTTGCACCAAACTGTAATCAACACCTGCGTCCTCGAGTGCGAGTTTTGCGGCGCGCGCACCCATCACGTGGTAGGGTTCACTGGCTCCGGGCTTCGTAAATGGGATCATCCCGATGCCTGCTACGTGTACAGGTTTCTGAGGTAAAGACATAATTACTCCTTGGTGTTTGTCGTTCAGGTATTTATTCGCTGGCTTCAAGTGACTGTTTTCTCTGCCACGGATAGCCGTGTTCCTGCACTTCTCGCTCAACCTCGGCAAGGTGTGTCATCAGGCGATCATGCAATTCGTGCGCAGCCGGATTACGCTTGGCAATGTCATCAATGTACTCTTGGATTGCGGGCGCCATGTCTCGCTCCCAGGCGTCACGCTGGCTTTCATTCAGGGTGTAGTATTCAACCGGATACCTTGGGTGATTCTGTAGCAGCTGGATGCTCTGTTCGGCTTCTTCCAGCCCGGCCTTTGTCATTTTTTCGCTGAACAGCGGCTCCAATTCCAGAAAGACCTCACGCTCTTTGTCTGTCAGGCTTTCCCATACGCGTGCATTCATCATGACCGGAATCAGCGACTGGCCGATCGTGGTATTGACCACGTACTTGGCCACTTCGTTGTGTTTGTATGGTGCAATGACATACAGATAGCTTTGTGCGCCATCGATAGTTCCTCGCTCCAGGGCGGAATAGATGTCCGTAAAGGTGATGTTGACCGGCGTTACATTCCATTTGCTGTTCGTTCGGGCAGAGATGGCTCGTGGTGTCATGCGGACTTTGTCACCTTTGAAGTCATCCGGAGTCAGGTAGGGGCGTGTGGTGCTGATGTTTACTCTCACGCCGCTGGAGTAGTAACCGATAGGCCGCAGGCCGATTCTGGCGCTCTCTTCTTCCAGAGGGGTAAAGCCTTTGGTGGCGCGGCGCCAGGCTTCAGTGGCAATGTAGTTGTCGCCTGATCCGGTTTCAGTCTGGGTGATTGCCCACAAAGGGTTTCTGGCGGCGGTATATTCCGGCGTTACATCGCCGATATCGGCTACGCCCGACTGGATACCTCGGGCTGCATCCCTGAACGCGACGAGGCTCTGCAGCCAGTGCACTCTGATCTCGATGGTTCCGCCCGTCCGGGCGTTTACTTCATCAACCCACCATCTCAGAACATCGTTGGTCGGGCGCTCCGTTGGCGGGCGTGGAGTGGCAAAGTTAAGTGTGCGCGTATCGGCCTGCGCTGTCTGAAAACCGGCTGCCAAAGCGAGCATCAGCACAACGGATGTGGCGAATCTGATTAGTTTTTGTGGCCTTTCTTTTGTCATGCTGATTTCTCTCATTGTTATTTTTGTCTGAAGTTCTGGCGCTGATTTTGTGCTTGCTGAGCCAGAATATTGCCTTCGCGCCCCGCTACCAATGGCGGATTTGGCTATCCTGATTGACAAAACTGTGCACTCTGGTGGCTAGTTTTTGGGGTGCGTTGCTCGGGTTCCGGGGGTTGGCTTATCGTCTAAGAAGGTATTGATCGATGCTCACAAATGTGTGACATTTAGTACTATCCAGACGAATATCGAACCATGGGTCCGAATATCGAACATTTTGAAGCTTTCGGACTATCGTTTACTTACCCATACAACAGTTTTGGAGGCCCCGATGGCACTAGATAAAGACACCTTGAACCAGTTCGTGGAAAGCGTCAGGCGGTATGTCCGTGAGCGCTTGGTTCCTCTGGAAATGCAGGTTGCTGAGGAGGACCGGATTCCAGAAGACGTTATCGACGAAATGAAAGAGATGGGATTGTTCGGCCTTTCTATTCCGGAGGAGTTTGGCGGTCTGGGGCTGACCATGGCTGAGGAGGTCGCGGTAATTCAGGAGATGGGGTATACATCGCCGGTTTTCCGTTCGATGTTTGGTACCAACGTAGGCATCGGATCCCAAGGGATTGTTATTGACGGAACTCCGGAGCAGAAGGCTCACTACCTCCCGAAGATGGCGAGCGGTGAGCTGGTTGGTTCTTTTGCACTGACGGAGCCGGATGCAGGTTCCGATGCCGGTTCGGTTACTACGATGGCGCGTCGGGAAGGTGACGAATACGTTATCAATGGCACCAAGCGTTACATCACCAACGCGCCGCGTGCGGGTGTCTTTACGCTGATGGCTCGTACCGGAACCAAAGAAGAAGGTGGCCGGGGTGTGTCTGCATTTTTGGTAGACGCTGACTTGCCCGGCATTACTTTGGGCAAGCCGGATAAGAAAATGGGCCAGAAGGGTGCCCATACCTGTGACGTGATTTTCGAGAACGTTCGTGTACCTGCGTCTGCCTTGATTGGCGGAAAAGAAGGACAGGGGTTCAAGACAGCCATGAAGGTACTGGACCGGGGCCGACTGCA
>Ga0079223_10003307_pt1 | contig 10131 bp, 4 predicted proteins | sample Stecom2011_FD_75072 | JGI IMG/M metagenome (GOLD analysis project Ga0079223, IMG submission 75072) | Agricultural soil microbial communities from Utah to study Nitrogen management - Steer compost 2011 | ecosystem: Environmental > Terrestrial > Soil > Agricultural land | place: USA: Utah...
CAGGGTGGCGTCCACGCCGAGGGAGTCTCCGCCGGCGAGGTAGTTGCTCCGAATGCGCAAGTCGCCCAGGTGTCGGTCTTCGATTTCAAATCCCGCGAGGAGACCGTTGGCCTCCAGGGTGCGGTCACCGTAAAAATCCCTGAGCGAAGCCACGACGTCCAAGGTGCCTTCGATTCGTTTTCCCAAATCGAAGCCTATGGAATCCAGAGTGCCCATTCTCAGGTTGTCCACGCGTACCGTCAGCGTGTCGCCCCGACCTTCACCGATGGCGCCCGACAGGGAAACGACTTGTCTGTCGGCGGAAATGTGGAAGTTGGATATGTCGAAATGCGTGGAGTCCCGGTGAATCACCGCCAGGGAGTCGATGGTCCAATTCACGTCCGACAAGCCCAAGCGTCCCGGTTGAATTTCGAAGCGCATGCGTTTATCGGACAGGACTTCCATGGAAGATCGAAAGTCGCCGGAAGTGGTGCCGTTCTCATTCAGCCAGCCCAGCCCCATTTGAACCGCGTCGCCGGAAGCCTTCAGGGAGAGGTCCGGATTCTCGAATGTGAATCCCCCCAGGCCGATGCGGGAGGCGAAGAGTTTTCCGTCGGCGCTGTCCCCTACTTTTCCCACGTCGATGGTCAGGTCTTCGAAGGTGATGTCGCCGTAGGACAGGTTTTCACTCCGGAGGAACAATTCGAACACCCCGTCGGTCGAGTTGAATTGCCCATACGCCGACGTATTGGCCGAAATTCGGACACCGGGGATGAGGAATCCCAAGATGGATTGGGAGGAACGGTAGTTCACGCTGAATTCGAATTGCTCGTTGGGCGTGATGGGCACTTCCGTACGAATGGAGGGGAAGATATCTCCCGCCAAATTCGCGAATGCGTCGGGCAGTTCCTCGGGGTCGAACACGCCTGTGATCGTCAAATCCACCACGTCGCTGTTGAAACGGATGCGCCTGCCGTCGGAATCGCCTGACATGGACAAGCCGAGGTTGTCGAGGTACAGCACGGAGTCGCCGTAGCACAAGAAGGTGTTGGCGGCGTTGAGTTGACCCACGAAGTTGCTCAACTCGCTTCCCGTCGCGCGCAGCGCCAGTACGGAGGAAACGCTGAATTCATCCCCGAAGTCGACCAGTTTGACTCGGGAGAAATTGAAGTTTCTGACATCGGCTTCAAAGTCGTAAAAAGGCAGCTCACCGGAAAAGTCGACCGTGCCGTCGAAGTTGAAATCGGCGTTGGGGTCGGTAGAGTGCACGTGCCCGGTGAATTTCTGTTTGGACAAGGTGCCGTCCAAGTTGATTCGGCGGTAATCGTAGCCGGAGAACCCCAGTTTCCGAATTGTTCCGTTCATCGTCGCCGATTGGAATTGCCCTGCGGAATAGGCCACCACTTGCAATTCGGCGGAGACTTCACCCAGTGAATCCACGTCGAGCAGGCGGCCGATATCGAAGTTATTCGTCTTCAGTCCGCCCCGGTATTCGATGCGGTTGGCGGCCGTATCCCGTTCGAGGTTCAAGTCCAGGGCCAAATGTCCGGCGGCCGTTCTGAGATCACCGAATGCCACGAAGTCGCGCGGAAAACCGGTAAACGAGCCCCGAAACTGTAGTGCCCCCGCCCTTTCCAATTCCTTGGGCAAGGTTTGTACGCCGGAGGTGTCGGACCACAGCCTTTGGTTGATGTTGCGAATTGCGTCGTAATCCGATGAGAGAAGGCGAATCCTGAAATCGATAAACGTGTTTTCGAAGTCCGGCAACCCCGTCAGATCGATGTCACCGTGCAGCACCGTTTCGCCCATGCTACCCAAGCGCAGGTTGCGGCCTTTGAGTTCGCTGATGGCACCCCTCACCCCGCCGGAGAGAGAAATGGGAAGGTCGACGTCGTACAATCCTTCCGCGAAAAAACCGATGTCCCTGAAATTCAATGAAGATTCCACGAAGTTGGCGTCCCACACCACGCTGTCGACGAAGCTCTCGTAGTTGCCCCAGTCGCCGTGATTCAGCGCCACGTCGCCGGCCAATGCGCTGTGGTCGGTGCGCAAAAGGAGGTTTCCGAAGGCCAATTTGCCGGGATTCAGATAGGTCTCCGCGGCCATGGAATCGAGTCGGAAACCGCTGTGTTCCACGAAGCCGAAATCCTCGACGATCACGTTCAGCGAGTCTTTCTCGAAATAGAATTCCCGGAAAGTTCCGTGGAGATCGTCGATCGAGATGTCGTTGAAGTCCAAACCGCGTTTCTTTTCGTTCCCGTAGGGATTCCGATACGAAAACCGGGTGTTGAGCAACAAGATTTCCGACGAGGTCAGTTTCAGCGGTTTCTTTTCCCGCCGGGGTTGGTCGTCGGGATTGGCCAGGCGCTCGGTGAGAAAATCCAGGTTCGTTCGGCCGCTCGGATCGATTCGGCGGAGGTTGACCACGGCGCTGTCCATCCCGATCTGGGAGAAGCCGTAGGAATTGTTTTTTCGGTTCAATCGGTACACGATGGCGCGAAACCGACCGGAATAGATCAGGGTATCGCCCCGTTGGTCGTGGATGAGCAGGCCCTTCAGCACGACGCGGTTGAAAAAGTCTATATTGACCTTATCGATTTCCACTTTGGCGTCGAGTTCGTCGCTCAAATAAGAAGCCATCCATTTGGCCAATCGTGTTTGGACGTATGCGGACTCGGACGTCATATAGACGCCCGCGGCAAGCAGCACAATCAGAGCCAGAAAGGAAATCGCTATTTTACGGAGCGTTGAAATGGAAGGGGTATATTATTTTTGACGAAAATAAAACAAAGCGAGGTTTGTACGGCATGGAGAAAGGTGTGATCCTATTGGGCATTGAATCGTCGTGTGACGACACGTCGGCCGCGGTATCGGTAGATGACAAAATCCTTGCCAATGTAACGGCTTCGCAGGATATTCATTCCAAGTACGGGGGCGTGGTGCCGGAATTGGCCTCACGGGCGCATCAGAAGCACATCATTCCGGTGGTCGACGCCGCGTTGAAAGAGGCCGGAGTCACCGCCGATCGGCTGGACGCCATTGCATACACCTTGGGCCCCGGACTGTTGGGGTCTTTGTTGGTGGGAAGTTCCTTCGCCAAATCCATGGCCCAAGCCCTGGGTATTCCCGCCATTCCGATTCACCACATGAAAGCGCACGTATTGGCGCATTTCATCGATATGGGCCGAGAGAAACCCACTTTTCCGTTTATCTGCCTCACCGTGAGCGGTGGTCATACGCAGTTGCTGCGGGTCGACGGGTTCGACGAGTTCACCGTACTGGGCGAAACCCTCGACGACGCCGCCGGTGAAGCATTCGATAAAGCGGCGAAATACCTCGGGCTGCCCTACCCCGGCGGACCCGAAATCGACCGATTCGCCGAAGGGGGCGATCCCGACGCCCACGTTTTCACCAAACCGAAAGTGGATGGGTACAACTTCAGCTTCAGTGGCCTGAAGACCGGATTCGTGAACTACGTTGACAACCAACAACGTACTGACCCACAATTCCCTAAAAACAATCTGGAGGACTTGGCCGCCTCCCTGCGAAAAACCATCGTGGACATGCTGATGGATCGGCTGGTGCAGGTGGCGGAGGACGAAAACATCTCCACCATCGCCATCGCCGGAGGGGTTTCCGCCAACCGGGGGCTGCGCCGAAGGCTGAACGAAGTGGCCGAGGAACGCGATTGGAAGGTGTTCATCCCGCCTTTGGAATACTGCACCGACAACGGCGCCATGATCGCGATTGCGGGCTACTATGAGTTTTTGATGAAGCGATTCGGGAAGATCACGGATGCGGCGAGGGCGCGGTGGAAGATGGAATCCGAAGCGTGAGATTGTGCGGTTGACTTTCGGTCAGCGCGCTTCCAAAAACCGAATGGTTTTGTCCACCACGATCTGCAACGGTTCGGGCAATTCGGTGTGGGGCCAAGGGTGGTGAGCCCCGAAGGTGTGTCCGGCATCCCTCACGAAGAACAGCTCGGCTTCGGGGCATTGCGCGTTGAGCCGGTCGGCGTCGAAATAAGACACGGATTCGTCTGCGGTACCGTGAACGATCAACCAAGACACGGAGATGCGTTTGGCCGCGGCCGTGATGTCGAGCAATTCCCGGTTTTCCACGTAATCCGAATAGAATGAGAAATTGTGCGGCAACTGCTGTTTGGTGCGGGAATTTTCCACGAATGTGATCCCCTCTTGCCTCCACTTTTCGATGTCGAATGCGAAGCGCTCTCCGAAATCGGCCACCGACGCCCAAGTGATCAATTTTCGTATTCTTTTATCCTGTGCCGTTGTGAGGATGCCGATTCCCCCGCCCCTGCTGTGCCCGATGAGGTAGATGGGCAGATCGGGATGGCCGGGCCCGTCCGGATCGGCGCAGAGGTCGATGATGGCGTTCAGGTCTTCGATTTCTTTGGTATACGTGTTTTGGGCAAAGGCTTCGGTGTCGGGGAAATCGATGGGGTGATCGACGGTGGCGCCGGCGTGGGAAAAATTAAATTTCAAGAAATCGTAGCCTGCGTCGGCGAAGGCGAGGGAGACCGCATTCCAAGCGCCCCAGTCTTTGAATCCCTTGTATCCGTGGGCGAATACCACGATGCCCCGTGATTTTCCCTTCTTGGATCGCCGAAAATCAAAAGCGCTTTTTCTGCCTGCCGCGCCGGTGTACGCCAGATGAACTTGGTCAATTCCTCTCATTTCCTATCTTCGTTTTTCGAGCAATGAAAATATAGCTTCCTGATGACATTTTTCGATACTAACATACGGGTTAATCCATTAGTTCTGTTTTGCCTGGTCATTTTCCCGTCCATGGTTCTCCCCTCGAAAATCTTCTCCCAAACGGCGAGGGAATATCACCTCCAAGCCATTCGGGCGAAGAACAACTTCGACTACCGCGGTGCCGAAAAATTAATCTCGAAAGCGCTCGAAAAATCTCCCGACAACATGGAATACCTCCTGTTGCGGGGCGACATCAACTTGGGGCTGGAAAGGTATCTGAAAGCCAAGTCCGATTTTGAGTCGGCGATCGCTTTGGACAGCATGGCCGTCGACCCGTGGATCGGCCGCGGTCGGTACTACCTCTACACCGGTTCTCCCGATTCGGCCTTGTACAACGCCTACGTCGCATCGATCCTCGCCGAGTCGGCTTATTCGGAAGCGCGGGCGAACACCGCTTTGGGCGAAGTATTGGTCGCCGTGAACGATACCACCAATGCGTACAGGCATCTCAACAAGGGGCTGGCCCTCGACACGAGCAACACCCTCGCGCTGAAACTCCTCGCCACATTGGAAATCACCAAAGGCGATTACAAAGCCGCGAGGGAACACTTGGAAAATGCGAGGCTGTACGATCAGTGGGATTTGGAAACGCTGATCAATCTGGCGTATACCTGCAACAAAATGGAAGATTACGTCCACGCGGTGGAATATTGCAACATGGCGCTTACGCTGGACAACAACCACCCTTTGGCGCTGAGCAACCGCGCGTACGCCTATTTGCAACTCAATCAGGTCGAAGCGGCGCTGAAAAACATCAACAAATCCATACGAAACGACAACCGCAACGCCTTGGCGTACAAATACAAGGCCCTCATCCTACTGGAACAGGATAAAGTTTCGGCCGCGTGCCGGAGCCTCCGCAAAGCGGAAAAGTTCGGCTACTCGGTGCAGTACAACGATGAAGTGCAAAACTTGATGGCCGAGCACTGCAAGTAAAGCGGCATCAGAACAAAGTGCCCTGACCTCCGCCGGCCGTGCCCTTTCCGGGGTCGGATTCTTTTTCGGCGTCGTCTCCGGCTTCGGTCGTCGGATTTTCCTCCGGCGTGACTTCGGCCTTCGCTTCTTCGGGCGCTTCCGTTTCTTCCTCTTCCACTTCCTCGATTTCCTCCTCCAATCGGTCCATGGCCTTCACTTTGTGCGGTGTAAGTCGATTTCCCTTGGCCGTCACGCCCTTCACGGTGATGAATTCAACGAGGTCGATGGTTTCATCGTCCAAGTCGTTGGATCGCCGGTCGAACTGAAGCACCACTTTGGGTGCGGGGTGCGTGGTGGCAAACTCGAGGTAGGAATCTTCGTGGTCGGTGATGAACACCACCGGTTTTTGAGACTCCTCGGGGACAAATCGCTTGACATTGTACTGCTTTTTCTCACCGTCCCAGTACACGGCCGTCACCGGTTTTTCCGGATCGAATTTTTCAATGCCGATGAGTCCGTCGTCGAAGTGGGTATTGAGGTCGAATCCCGTAATTCGGTAGTATCCGTCCTGGTAGAGGGAAATGATTTTGTCGTCGCCTTTGAAGCGGCCCAAATAGGTGCCTCTGTCGTCGGCGTTGAGTTTCTGAACCACATCGTCGAACCAAATTTTGCGAGGCGCCAGGGTGCTTGTCCCTTCCTCCTTCATTTCGATTTTGCTGATGATGTTCTTGGTGAGGATATTTCCTTTCACGGCGCGTGTGCGGATGGCCAAATCGGCAAAATCAAAATCGAATTTCAACTTTTTCAATTTCGGCCGTGGGCGGAGTCTCACTTGGATGACTTCGGCTTCTCCGTTGGGGTTGGCGGTGAAGTACAAGACTTTCGACCCCTTGATGCCACCGGTCAAATCGTACTCGCGATCTCGGGTAATGCTGTTTACGGGAAAGCGCTTGACCTTCGCCGGGCCGGTGGTGCCGTCTTGGTACACCATGTTGTAAATGGTGCGCTTGTCGCCCTGTTTCCATACGGCTGCGTGGATGATGTTCTTGCCGACGAATTTCTTGGCGTCCACTTTGGTCACCATCATGACACCGTCTTCGCGGAAGACGATGATGTCGTCGATGTCCGAACAGTCCATGATGTATTCGGCCTTTTTGAGGCCGTAACCCACAAAGCCTTCCTTGAAGTCGGCGTAGAGCTTTTTGCCGGCCACGACCACCTTCGTTGCGACGATGGTGTCGAAGGTTTTAATTTCCGTTCTCCGTTCCCGTCCCGCGCCGTATTTTTTCTTCAGTCTTTTGAAGTAGTCGATTGCAAAATCGACGAGGTGATCGAGGTGGTGCTGCACTTCGGCCAGTTCTTCCTCGATTTTGGCGATGTGCTCGTCGGCTTTGAAAGAGTCGAACTTGGATATCCGCTTGATTCGGATCTCCGTAAGTCGGACGATGTCCTCGTCGGTGACCGGTCTTTTGAGTTTTTTAATGAAGGGGTTCAGTCCGTTTCGGATGTTGTCCATGACTTCTTCCCAGGTCTCCGCCTCTTCGATGTCGCGGTAGATTCTCTCTTCGATGAAGATCTTCTCCAGAGAGGAGAAGTGCCACTGCTCGTTGAGTTCGCCTTTGCGGATTTCCAATTCCTGTTTGAGCAGCGCCACCGTTTTGTGGGTGGAAATCTCCAGGATTTCGTTTACGCTGACGAATCGGGGCTTGTCGTTTTCTATCACCGCCGCGTTGGGCGAGATGCTCATTTCGCAATCGGTGAAGGCGTAGAGGGCGGAAATGGTTTTGTCGGGTGAAATATTGGGCGGGAGGTGAATGAGGATCTCCGCTTTTTCGGCCGTATTGTCTTCGATTTTCCTGATTTTGATCTTGCCCTTTTCATTGGCCTTCACGATCGACTCGATCAGCGATCCGGTGGTGGTTCCGTGGGGGATTTCCTCCACCACCAAGGTCTTCTTGTCGAGGGGTCTTATTTTGGCTCTCACGCGGATGCGCCCTCCGCGCAATCCTTCATTGTACTGCGAAAAATCGGCCATTCCCCCGTTGGGAAAATCCGGGAGGATGTTGGGCTTCTTTCCACGAAGCACTCCGATGGAAGCGTCTATTAGTTCGTTGAAGTTGTGCGGTAGGATTTTGCACGCCAATCCCACGGCGATTCCTTCCGCGCCTTGCGCAAGCAGCAGGGGGAACTTCGCCGGCAGGAACAAAGGCTCTTTGTTTCTTCCGTCGTAAGACAATCCCCAATCGGTGGTTTTGGGGTTGAACACCACTTCGAGGGCGAACTTCGAAAGCCTTGCTTCGATGTACCTCGGTGCCGCCGAACCGTCGCCGGTAAGGGTATTCCCCCAGTTTCCCTGGGTTTCCACCAGAAGGTCCTTCTGCCCCATTTGCACCAACGCATCGCCGATGGACGCGTCGCCGTGGGGATGGTATTTCATGGTGTGCCCGATGATGTTGGCCACCTTGTTAAAGCGCCCGTCGTCCAGGTCTTTCATGGCGTGCATGATGCGTCGCTGCACGGGTTTGAACCCGTCGTCGATCGCCGGCACCGCCCTTTCGAGGATTACGTACGATGCGTAATCGAGAAACCAGTTCTCGTAGAGTCCTTTTACGGCCAGAGTCACTTCTCCGTCGTCGGATCTTCGATCCGTTCCGTTTCCATTCAATTCCATGTCATCCATTATTCAACACCGCCCTTTTCCAATTCCATTTCATCCGCTACCGGGTCTTTCTCCACCCGCAGGTTTTCCAGAATGAAATCCTGTCTTTCCGGCGTGTTTTTCCCCATGTAGAATGCGAGCATTTCCGAGAGGGAAGAATCCTTGTTGAGCACCACGGGGTCGAGTCGGATGTCTTCGCCTATGAACCCCTTGAATTCGTCGGGTGAAATTTCACCCAATCCTTTGAACCGCGTAATCTCGGCGTTCTTCCCCAAGGTCGCCACGGCGTCTCGGCGTTCCTGCTCCGAATAGCAATAATACGTTTTGGACTTGTTGCGCACGCGGAACAGCGGAGTCTGGAGGATAAACAAATGGTTGTTTCTCACCAGGTCGGGAAAGAACTGCAAAAAGAAGGTCAGCAGCAGCAGGCGGATATGCATGCCGTCCACGTCGGCGTCGGTGGCCACGATCACTTTGTTGTAGCGCAGGCCCTCCATGCCGTCTTCGATATTGAGCGCGGCTTGAATGAGGTTGAACTCCTCGTTTTCGTAAACGATCTTTTTGGTCAGGCCATAGCTGTTCAAGGGTTTTCCTTTGAGCGAAAAAACGGCCTGTGTGTTTACGTCCCGCGATTTGGTAATGGATCCCGAGGCCGAGTCGCCTTCGGTGATGAAAATCATGGTGTCGTTGGCCTTCTCGCCTGCTTTGGGGTCATTGTAGTGGATGCGGCAGTCGCGCAGCTTCTTGTTGTGCAGGTTGGCTTTTTTCGCCCGTTCCCGCGCCAACTTCCGAATCCCGGCCAAATCCTTGCGCTCCTTCTCGTTGTCGCGGATTTTCTTCTCGATCGCCTCGGCGGTTTCCGGGTTCTTGTGGAGGAAGTTGTCGAGCTTTTCCTTCAGAAAATCCATGACGAATGCCCGCATGGACTTCCCGTCGGGTTCGATTTCCTGAGAACCCAGTTTCGTTTTGGTCTGCGATTCGAAAACCGGTTCGATGACCTTTACGCTCACCGCCGCCAGCAAACTCGACCGAATATCGGTGGAGTCGTAGTTTTTGCCGTAAAAATCCTTCACCACACGGGCGAAGGCCTCGCGGAACGCGCCAAGGTGGGTTCCGCCTTGGGTAGTGTGTTGTCCGTTTACGAATGAATAATACTCCTCACCGTATGAGGCTGTATGCGTAAACGCCACTTCGATGTCATCGCCGATGAGGTGGACCACCGGGTAGAGCGGTTCGTCGGTGATTTTCTCTTCAAGAAGGTCTTTCAACCCGTTTTTGGAGTGCATTCTCTTGCCGTTGAACCAGATGCTCAACCCCGTATTGAGGTAGCAGTAGTTCCACAACATGCGCTCGATGTATTCGCTCTTGAACCGGTAATTCCTGAACACGTCCGGGTCGGGCGTGAAGCGCACCAACGTACCGTTTCTCTCTTCGGTATCCGTGCGTTCGTCTTCTTCCTGAAGCACGCCGCGCTCGAACACGGCCTTTTTGGCCTTCCCGTCGCGTACCGAAGTGATTTCAAAATAGTTGGACAGGGCGTTCACCGCTTTCGTACCCACGCCGTTCAAGCCCACTGATTTCTTGAAAGCCTTGCTGTCGTATTTGGCGCCGGTGTTGATCTTGCTCACCACGTCCACCAGTTTGCCCAGAGGCACGCCCCGGCCGTAATCGCGCACCGACACGGTGCAGTCCTTGACGTCGATTTCGATTTTTCGCCCGTACCCCATCACGTATTCGTCGACCGAGTTGTCGATCACCTCCTTGATCAGGATATAAATCCCGTCGTCGTACGAGCTTCCG
>Ga0079223_10003308_pt1 | contig 10129 bp, 15 predicted proteins | sample Stecom2011_FD_75072 | JGI IMG/M metagenome (GOLD analysis project Ga0079223, IMG submission 75072) | Agricultural soil microbial communities from Utah to study Nitrogen management - Steer compost 2011 | ecosystem: Environmental > Terrestrial > Soil > Agricultural land | place: USA: Utah...
AACACGTCGACCTCCCAGATCAAATCTCCAATCGGCACCAGATGGCGCACCTTTTCGATCACGTGCGGCGCCGTCATCGCCAGCATTTCGCGGGCATCTTCGATCGGGATGGCATACTCATATTCCGCCCGCACCAGCCCCACGGCGGCCCCCTTGATCGTCACCACCGCCTGCGCGTCATCCCTGGTCCGCACCCGCACCGTCGCCTTGGCATTGGTCGACAGATAGCCCTGCCTTAGCGCCGCGCGCTGCGTCACCAGCGCCTTCCATCCGTCCGATCGCACCAGGAATTTGCGTTCGATTTCAATGCCCATGGCTAAAACCCGAACGCCATCTGGCCCGCCGGCGCCCCCACCGACACGCCCTCCAGCGCCAGCATGCGCAGCTTGGAGAGCGCCCCGCCGGGTGCCGAAAACCCGCCCGGCTTGCCATTGCTCGCCAGCACCCGATGGCATGGAATGATCAGGGGTATCGGATTGGCCCCCATCGCCTGCCCCACGGCGCGCGACAGCGTTACATCGCCCAGCGCCTTGGCCAGGGCGCCATAGCTGGTGGTCTGCCCCCAACCGCACGCCAGCAGCGCCGCATAGGCCTTGCGATGAAAACCCGGCACCCCGCTCAGATCCAGCGCTACGGTCGAAAAATCCACCGCCGCGCCATCCGCATAATCCTCGATCCGGTTGATCACCGCCTCGATTGCCCGTGTCGGCTCGCCCGCCACCGCCCCATCCCGATTGATCCGCGCCAATAGCGCGGCTCGGTCCAGCCCCGGCAATTGCACGCGCGCCACCCCAACATCGGTCCAGCCAATGCCGAATTCTCCCAATGCTGTGTCAAAGATCGTGGTTTCCATGCCCAGACCTTACGGACCTGAGGCGCCGCTTTCCAGCTCCTATCGCGGCGCATTGCAACACTACTGACACATGCTGTCAGGCAGCTGCGCCAGCTTCCACGCCCACCAGCAAGGAGATATCCCCGCATGGCCAAAATCGTCGGCTACATCGCCACCAGCCTGGACGGCTTCATCGCCACGCCCGACGAAAACCTCGACTGGCTCACCAACCAGCCGGACCTTGATCTCGGTGAGCACGATTATCGCACCTTCATCAAGACCATCCGCACCGTGGTCATGGGTCGCGCCACCTATGACTGGATCGCCAAATATCCGGGAGCCTGGGAATACCAGGACCAGCGGGTCATCGTCGTCACCTCGCGCCCCATCGACAACCCCAAGGGGCCACTGGAAACCCGGTCGGATATTGCTGCCCTGATCGCCGAATTGCGCGCCATCGACGACGGCAATGTCTGGATGCTTGGCGGCGGCAGGCTGCAAATGGCCTTCATGCAGCACGATGCGCTCGACGAGATCGAGATCTATGTCATCTCCGAAATCATCGGCGCGGGCATTGCGCTGTTTCCCGCCACCGGCCTGCGCGCGTCACCCAGGCTGGTCTCTGCCAAAATGCTGACGCCAGCCTGCGCCCGCCTGCACTATCGCTTCAACTGACCCACTGCTTCAACTGAACGAAAAAAGGCCGCCCGGTGGGGCGGCCTTTTGCGTGTCAACCGATAGTCTATTTCTTCAGCGCATCGCGAATGGCGTCTTTGCCTTCGCCGACCTTCTGCTGCACCTTGCCTTCGGCCTTGTCGAGCTTGCCCTCGGCCTGCAGCTTTTCGTTGCCGGTCAGCCCGCCAACAGCATCCTTGATCGCGCCCTTGGCCTGCTTGCCGGCGCCTTCAACTTCATCTTTATGCACGGGAAGCTCCTATGTACTGTTTCCCTCACATAACGGATGCGCCAGCCAATCGTTCCGTCCCATTGCGCCGGTGCCACACGATTGTGTCCCCCCGGGAATCGCCAGTGGTACTTGCGGATAGCGCCCCCTTATTGCCCATCACCTAACCGGTCTGCTACACGGCGCCATGCCCGGACCCATGCCCACGCTCGTCAACTATTTTCCGCCGCTTGAGCCCTACCTCGTTGTGCTGCATCAGGACGACGACATCCTCGTGCTCGACAAGCCGAGCGGCCTGCTCAGCGTGCCCGGCAAGGATCCTTCGCTGTGGGATTGCCTGGAGCACCGCGCCCGCCAGACCTGGCCGACCGCCGGCATGTGCCACCGCCTCGACAAGGATACCTCGGGCGTGCTGGTGATGGCGCTCAACAAGCGCGCCCATGGCCGCATCGGTAGCCAGTTCGAGCACCGCCAGACCACCAAATCCTACATCGCCCGCGTCACCGGCATTATCGAGGCCGATTCCGGTCTGGTCGATCTGCCGCTGGCCACCGATTGGAACAACAAGCCGCGCCAGCGCGTCGACCATGAAAACGGCAAGCCCTCGCAGACCGAATGGACGGTGCTGGAGCGCGAGGCCGACGCCACCCGCGTGCGGCTGCACCCGCTGACCGGCCGCACCCATCAGCTCAGGGTTCACATGAAGGCCATCGGCCATGTGATTCTGGGTGATGCGTTTTATGCCGATGCCGACGCCTTGGCTGCGGCCGATCGGCTGCAATTGCATGCCGCCGAACTGGGCTTCACCCATCCCAGCACCGGCGCTTTCATGACCTTCGTGGCACCAACCCCATTCTAGGCCTCACCGAGATAGCCCACTTCGATGCGCTGGAACAAATGGCCCGGCTTCATCGTCGCCAGCCAGGTGCGAAATTCGGCCACATCCTTGAACCCGGCGCGTTGCGCCTCGGCCTCTGTCACATCCTCGGGTGCCATATCGTCGATCGCCTTGATCGCCAGCAGCCCTATCTTGGTCTTGAGCGTGCCGCCTGCCTTGACCGTCGGTCGGCTCCAGCGGCGAAAGATCAGATCGACCTTGCCCGCCTTGATCTCTTCGAGCAGCGCAGCCTTGAGCAACATCAGCCCAGCACCGCCGTCGCCAGCATTTCCACCTTCAGTCCCTTGGCCAGCAATTCCTTGACCACCACGGTAGCGCGCACCGGAAAAGGCTGCTGGAAGAACTCGGCATAGACCGCATTCATGCCCTTGGCGTCTGCACTATCGATCAGGAACACCTGTACCTGCACGATATTGGCCAGCGTACCGCCTGCTGCCCGGATCGCAATTTCCAGATTCTGCAGCGTCCGCCGCGTCTGCTCTTCAATACCGCCCGGCACGATCTCGCCACTGTCCGGATCCTCGGCAATGGCCACCAGCCACACCTGATTGCCAGCCTTGATCGCATCACTTACCGGCGACGCCGAGGGGGCAATTCCTGTCCTGATCTGCTCAATCATGCTCATCCTGTCGATTGCTGTTTGCTGGGTGTAAGAGGTGCCCATACCCTAGCACCGCCAACCGTGCTTGCCCAAGCCGCGGCGGCAAAAAATCGGTCAGTATTCGTGACTTGTGTCGGGCGCGCGTCGGTGAGACCATATCTTCGCGCAAGTTCGCGCAGGTCATTAGACGCGTGATAATTATATGCCAGCCCAGAAACCTACCAGCCTTGCCGCGCTTATCGCCCAGTTCCGTAAACAGGTCGCCAATTACGAGATCATGATGCGGGATGGCCTGGACAGCGTTGCTGCCGTCCGCAACACCTATGGCCCGGCGCTCGAAGCCCTGCAAAGCCCGCCAATAGCCACGACGCCGGCAGACACCGTCGCGGCCCTGCTTTACCTGCTCGACTTCGGCAATCTGCCCCCGGCCGATGAAGCCATCCTGCGCGCCGCCATCCCCGGCATAGCGCCCGAATTGGCATCCACCCTTGGCTCGATGCCCCTGCCGAATTATCAGCCAGGCCGCCTGATGGAAAGCTGATCCGCACCGCGCAACAGCGCGTCCGCGTGATGGTTGATGCTCGGCCACGTCATTATGGTGCGGGCGGCGGGACTTGAACCCGCACGGGGATACCCCCTCCGGATTTTAAGTCCGGTGTGTCTACCATTCCACCACGCCCGCAGCGCATCGGCGATTAGCACGCTCCCCGAGCTGTGCCAACGCTGTTAGGCGATTCCCGCTCAGCAGAATGCGCCGCCCGACCCGAGGGCGTCCCGGGGACGCACCACGAAGCGGCCATTGCCCGCGCCATCCCGACAACCAAGGTCCGTGCACGCATTGGTCCACGCCGCGACCGCCGGTGACAATTGCTTGTTTTCGCAGCAATACCGTGCAGGATGCGTGCGTCATTCCTGCATGGAGAGCGCACATGTACCAGCACATTCTGATCGCCACCGATGGCTCGGACCTGGCCAACAAGGGTCTTGAACAGGGCCTGAAGCTAGCCAAGGCGCTGAGGGCGAAAGCGACGGTGCTGACGGTGTCCGAACCGCTGAGCGAACAGATGGCAAATGCGGCACGGCTGGGCGGCATCGGTGATCCCGTCGGGCGCTACGACCAGCAGATCGATACCGTCATGCGGGAACGCTTCACTGAAATCGAGAAACGCGGCACCGAACACGGCGTCGCCGCGACACTGGCCCATGAAATTGACGGATTTCCGGCCGAGGCAATCATCAGGTACGCCAAACTCAATGGCTGTGACCTCATCGTGATGGCCTCGCACGGTCGCCGTGGCATGCAAAAGCTGCTGCTGGGCAGTCAGACAGCTGAGGTGCTGGCCCACACCACCATTCCCGTCCTCGTCGTCCGCTAGAGGCTGCCCCGGTCGCAGGTTGGACGATCGAGCGTTCCCCGCCGAGACGGGGGACGTCCCTCAGTCGGTCCCGCCGCTGATCGGGGCGACATAGGCGACGTCCAGATCCCATGGAAAGAAGATCCAGGTGTCCTGGCTGACTTCGGTAATGAAGGTGTCCACCATCTCGCGGCCCTTTGGCTTGGCATAGACCGTGGCAAAATGCGCGTTCGGCAGCATCTCGCGGACCACCCGGGCAGTCGAGCCGGTATCGACCAGATCATCCACGATCAGCACCTTGGCGCCGGAAACGGCCAGATCACGCACCGATTGGCTGATCTCCTTGAGCACCTGGATGCCGCCCTTGTTCTGGTGGTCATAGCTCTTGACCGCCACGGTCTCGACGGTGCGGATATTGAGCTCGCGCGCCACGATGGCTGCGGGCACCAGGCCGCCACGCGCAATGGCCACGACCGCATCGAACGGCCCCATGGTGGCCAGACGCCAAGCCAGGGCCCGGCTGTCGCGGTGAAACTGGTCCCACGTTACCGGGAACGACTTCTGGTTGGGATCGCTCAAACTGTCTCTCCTGCACCGGCGTCACGCGCCCGGTTGAATTTTCGGAAGGCCGTTGTGTAGCAAAGCTGAGGCGCTGCGCCAATCAGTCTTCTGCCGGTGCGGCAATGCCGGCCTTGGCATGAGCCGCCGCCACCATCGCCCGCACCTTGGCTGCCGCCTCTTCCAGCCGGGCCGGGTCGGACGAGCGCAGCACCAGTTCGGTCATGATCCGATCCTGGCCCATTTGCGGGTAGCTGCCCATTTTGACGTCCGGGTATTCGGCCTGCAGCTCGCCCAGCGGCCCGCCGACCGTGCCCTCGCCCACGAAGGCCTTGACCGTCACCGACAGCACCTTCTTGCCACCCCTCAGCGTCGGCACCAGCGCTTCGAGCATGGCCCGCATGATCACCGGCACCCCGGCCATCACATGCACATTGTCGATCCGGAAGCCCGGCGCGGCGCTGACCGAATTCACGATCAGGTCGGCGCCTTCCGGAATCCGCGCCATGCGCAGCCGGGCCTCGTTGACCTCGGTCCCGGTCTGCTTCCAGCGCGACTCGAGCATTTCGCGGGCCAGCGGATTGATCGGCAGCGCCACGCCAAAGGCCTTGGCCACCGCATCGGCGGTGATGTCGTCATGGGTCGGCCCGATGCCGCCAGTGGTAAACACATAGGTGTAGCGCACCCGCATGGCGTTGAGCGCGTCGACGATTTCGTCGGTCTCGTCGCTGACTACCCGCACTTCCTTGAGCTCGATCCCCAGATCGGTGCAGAAATCGGCGGTCGCGCCAATGTTGACGTCCTTGGTCCGCCCCGAGAGGATTTCATCGCCGATCACCAGAAGGCCGGCGGTTACGCTGTCTGCGCTGGGCATGGATTGTTCCCTGAATATGAGGGATCAGCAATGCCCGGGTGCGATTACCGCGTCAAGCGGCGCTGTTGGTCTTCCAATCACGCTCCAGTGCGCCTATTTTCGGCGCACCAATTGGAGTTCTAGATGATTACCTTTGTCGACGCCCCTGCCAAAGCCCGCCGTACCGCCGGCGTCATCCCGCTGCATGGGGCGGAAGGATTTGCGGGCATGCGCAAGGCTGGCGCCCTCACCGCCCAGGCGCTCGACATCCTCACCGACTATGTCGAGCCCGGCGTGCCCACTGCCACCATCGACAAGATCGCCTACGAATTCGCCCGCGACAACGGCGCCGTGCCGGCCACCCTGTTCTACAGGGGCTACCGCCACTCGCTGTGCACCTCGATCAATCACGTGGTCTGCCACGGCATCCCCGACGAGCGTGCCCTGCGCGACGGCGACATCGTCAATATCGATCTCACCCTGGTGGTCGATGGCTGGCATGGCGATTCGAGCCGCATGTACCCGGTCGGCGAGATTTCCCGCAAGGCCGAACGCCTGATCGAAATCACCTATGCCAGCCTTGAGGCCGGTCTGGCCGCTGCCATACCGGGCAACACCACCGGCGATATCGGCCACGCCATCCAGACCCTGGCCGAGGCTGAACGCATGAGCGTGGTGCGCGATTTCGTCGGCCACGGCCTGGGCCAGCTGTTCCATGACGAGCCCAATATTCTCCACTTCGGCAAGCCGGGTACCGGTGTACCGCTCAAGCCGGGCATGATCTTCACCATCGAGCCGATGATCAATCTGGGTCGGCCCGACGTGAAAATTCTCTCCGATGGCTGGACCGCCGTCACCCGTGATCGCACCCTGTCGGCGCAGTGTGAGCACTCCATCGGCATCACCGAAACCGGCCATGAGATTTTCACCCTGTCGCCGGGCGGATTGTTCAATCCGCTGGCCGTGCGGGCCGCCTGATGAGCGACCGGCCCGACGAACTCGCCGAGGCTGGCTTTCCAGCGCCCGATACGGGCGTCGACGACCATGCCGGCCATCGCCAGCGGGTGCGCGAACGTTTCCTCAAGGTGGGGGGTGACGCGCTCGAAGATTACGAACTGCTCGAACTGGCCCTGCAACTGGCCATTCCCCGGCGCGACACCAAGGCGCTGGCCAAGACGCTGCTGCGCGAATTCGGTTCGTTTTCCGGCGTCTTCACCGCCAGCCAGGCGCGTCTGGCCACTATCAAGGGGCTGGGCCCCACCACCATTGCCCATCTCAAGGTGATCCAGGCGGTTGCCGCCCGCTTCGGTCGCGACAGGATCGACTCCGCCCAACCCATATTGTCGTCCTGGTCGCAACTGATCGAGTACTGCAACAGCCAGATGGCCTATCAGAGCATCGAGCAGTTCCGCATTCTGTTTCTGGACAAGAAAAACCGGCTGATCGCCGATGAGGTGCAGCAGACCGGCACCGTCGATCACACCCCCGTCTATCCGCGCGAGGTGATCCGCCGCACGCTAGAACTCTCCGCTACCGCCATCATCCTGGTCCACAATCACCCCTCGGGTGACCCGGCGCCCTCGTCCGCCGATGTGCGCATGACCAAGGATATCAACGACATCGCCAGGCCGCTCGGCATCACGCTGCACGATCACATCATCATTGGCAAAACCGGCCATGCCTCGCTGCGCGGCCTCAAGCTACTCTGATGGCGCGCCTTGCGCTGGCAGCTTTTTCGTGACGCTGAACCGGTCAATCACCTGCTGCGCCATGCGGAAACCCGCCTTGAGCTGCTGGTTGGCCTTGATCCGGGCCCGGGCCTTCTGAAAGCTCTGATGGGCAATGACAATCAGCCCACCGCGCCAGTTGAGCCCGATATAGTGCTGCCGCAGCGGCAGCTGCACATTGCACCAATGGCGCTTCTCGTCGGTGAAACCGGCGCCCATATCGAACACGGCAATGCCTTGGTCGAAAACACTCTGCATGACCCGCAACAGGCATTGCTTGCCCGGTGAGCCGTTCTGGATCGCCGGGTCATCGCTCATTGAGGAAATCAGGCAGAACATACGGTTATTGTGCACCACATTGTAGCGCACCGCGACCGTGTCGCCATTCAGCCGCAGCACGTGCAGCCGTACATCGACCCCGGAATCGGGAGCCGCTATCGCCTGATAGAAACCGGTCAGCCGATCATACACAAAAGTGTCGCGAATCCCCTGCGCCTGGAACCGCGCCGAGCGTTGCTGGAACATCGTCGCAATGGCCCGCTCGGTGGCGCCGCCATTGCGGATCTCCTCAAAACTGACCGCGCCCATGGCATTGAGCCGGTCGCCCTGCTGCCGGTCATGCTTGCGCCGCGACTTGCTGCGCTGCAGCCGGTCACACGCCTCCCAGCTGCCATATTCGGAGCGATACAGCGTCTCGACGGCGAGCGCGCTGCCCAGCTCGTCAAACAGCCCCTCATGCCCGCCCACCACCATGGGGATCGAGCGCAGGTAGATCATGTCCGCACCCCTGAGGGCCCCGGTCATCGCCGTCCACAAAGCCTTGCGGCCCGCCGGCCCCATCCGCGACAGCCGCTCATAATCGGCCACCGGCGCATAGCAGCCCGCATTGGCGCCCGGAAACCAGGTCAGGATCGGCTGGCCATAAACGCGCTTGCGATGCAGCGGCAACAGGGCCACTGCCACGCCATCGACTCGCCCCACGACATAGCGCTGGTCAGCCGGTGCAATGCCGCGCTGAGTGACCCAGGTCCGGATAAAATCGAAACTCTGCCCCGGCGATTCGATGGCCGTGCGCGTCAATGCCCGCCACACGTCCTCGACCTCGGCAATCTCATGGCTCACCGCAACGCTGATCGCCATGGGCATTATCGCAGCCGGAACCCCATCGCCGGCCAGAGTGGCGGATGGCGGCATTGTCGGGTCCAGCGCTGGCAACACGGTTTCACTCATGCAGCGCAGTGTGCCGCCCCCGGGTAAATCAGGACTGAACCGGAACCGGAAAAATCACGTATCTGTGACCACGGTTAAGCGGCCATTACCGCTCAGCCGAAATTGGCAAGTGCCGGGAAGGTCTCAAGAAACCAGTAGGATAGCCGGCTGAAATTGCCGGTCAGGAACAGCACGCCGGTGAGCACCAGCAGGCCGCCCATCACCCGCTCAACCGTCTGCAGATGGCGCTTGAAGCCCTGGAAGAATGCCAGGAACGGCCCGACCGCAATGCCGGCCAGAAAGAACGGCACGCCCAGCCCCAGCGAATACAGGCCCAGTAACCCGGCCCCTTCCCAGGCCGTGCCCTTGCTCGCCGCTACCGACAGCACTGCCGCCAGCACCGGCCCGATGCAGGGCGTCCAGCCGATGGCAAAGGCCAGGCCGAGCAGAAAGCCGCCCAGCGGCCCGCTGGCCACCCCCGGCCCCTGGTGCCGCATCTGCCGGTCGAGCAGGCCGATGCGATAGACGCCCAGGAAATGCAGGCCCATGGCGATGATCAGCACGCCGGCAATCGGCGTCAGGATCGGCAGGGCCTGCCGAAACACCTGGCCAAAGGCCGTCGCTGTGGCGCCCAGCAGGACGAACACCACGGTAAAGCCGAGAATGAAGAACAGCGACGTGAACGCCACCCGGCGTTGCAGGGCCCCGGCAGTGGTGCCCTCATCGCGCAGCTGGTCAAAGCTCGCGCCACTCATATAGGTGAGATAAGGCGGCACCAGCGGCAGCACGCATGGCGACAGAAAGCTCAGCACGCCGGCGCCGAACACCAATGGCAGTGAAAATTCCAAGATGACGCTCCCGTTTGCGGTGTTGTTCTACCGCGTCGGCCCGTCAATGCAATGCGCCCGATGTCACATCGCCCCTTCGTGAAGCGGGCCGCCCGAACGCGCGCCCCTGCCGCCGGATTCAGCCGCGCGCGATCACCTGGTAAAATCCGCGCAGCATCTGGCGGCAGTTTGCCAGCGTCGCGCCGATCACCGCGAACGGCCCCGGCGGATCGACGTAATCGCGCAGCATCCGCTCGGCGAGCCGATAGCCCTCGCGCACTATGCGGCGCTCATCAAGCGGCAGACCAATCGACGGAACTCGCATCACGCCCTCCCAGATATGGTTGACGAAACCTTAACGCAGA
>Ga0079223_10003309_pt1 | contig 10128 bp, 12 predicted proteins | sample Stecom2011_FD_75072 | JGI IMG/M metagenome (GOLD analysis project Ga0079223, IMG submission 75072) | Agricultural soil microbial communities from Utah to study Nitrogen management - Steer compost 2011 | ecosystem: Environmental > Terrestrial > Soil > Agricultural land | place: USA: Utah...
CATGCTGCGTGTCGGAGTTTTCTTTAGGACCATGGCAGTGGTTCGAGAAAACCGTTTGTCTGGGTTCTTAAGGGGGCGGTCGGAGCCTGGGGGTGCGGCTAAACGTAGCCGGCCCTTAAGAACTCAGACCACCAACGCACCACCCGCCAGGTGCGACCCTCAAGAACCCAGACAAGCAGCATCACAAACCAGCCACGACCCACCCCTAATGCCCCCCAGGCGCCAACTTCGCCAGCATCATATCCACCCAAGAAACCGCCCGCCCCTCCCGAGCCGCCCTCTCCTTGCGCAAAACCGCATTGCGGATCACATTGCCTCCCACCGAACGAAACGGCTCCACAGGAAAACGTCTCGCCCCCCGGTTCACCAGCGCACACTCCGACCACTCATCGCGAATATTCAACGCCAGGCGCGCCAGAATGCGGCCCCCCAGATACGACGGCGCCACCCCATGCCCGCTCCAACCGATTCCGTAATGCACGTTCCCCGTTCCAGGCACTGTTCCCAACACCGGCAAATTATCGTACGTACGATCGATCGGCCCGCTCCATCGATGCGTAACCCGCGCCGACGCCAGTTGCGGGTAAGTATGCCGCAAATCCGCTTCCGTAAGACGCAGCGACGGCTCATGCGCGCTGAACGTCGCATCGATATGACTGCCTCGGGCCAGCGCCCCCGTTCCCTTCCCGAACGCCAGCCGGCCGTCACGCGTCTTCCGGTAGTAATTCACCATCGTCTGCGAATCATTGATCGCCTCGTCACCGCGCCAGCCACTGCCATGCAGCACATCCCGCACCGGCTCAGTCACTACAATTGAACTATTCACCGGAACGATCAATCGCGACAGTGCCGGTATTGCCGCCGCCCACGCATTCGTCGCCAGCACCACCGACTGTGCCGTAACGGTGCCATCGTCCGTATGGACGCGCACCGGATCGCCCGTCTCGATATGCGTCACGGGCGTCTCCTCAAAAATCTGAATCCCCTGCTCCAGTGCCACGCGCCGCATGCCGATCACCAGACGCGCCGGCTGCACCGTCACGGCGCCCGGCTCCAGTATCCCGTGCAGATGCACCGGTGAGCCCGTTCGTACCGCCACGTCTTGCGGTCGCAGCACGTCGAACGGCATGTGGCCCAGGCGCTCGCAGTGCTTCAACACCTCGGCCCACGAATCGCGATGCGGGTCCAATGTGGCCGTCCACAGCCAGCCGCCGCGTGTGAAGTGCGCATCGATGCCGTGCTCCAGGCAAAACTGCTCGATCGACTCGATCGCTTCCTGGCTTGCCTGCGCCAGGCGCACCGCCTCGGCCGCATCGGCGATCGCCAGCAGAGCGCCGATTTCCGACCACCACGACATCACGCTGCCACCATTGCGACCCGATGCGCCCGATCCGCAGCGGTATCGTTCGATCACCGCAATGCGGGCATCCGGCTGCAGCTGCCGCACATGCAGGGCCGTCCACAGCCCGACGAAACCGCCACCGATCACCACATGATCGTAACGGCCGCCCGACAGCCTGTTCGCGGGCGGCGGCAGACCGCCGGCCTCTTCCATCCAGTAGCTGCTGCACAGCGGTGGATCGCAGCGCTGGGCGGGCGAAATGATGCGAATTTGCTCACTATGACGTGCCACAGGTAAACCCCTAGAACCCTGAAACATTAAACGGTATACAATATTCAATATCCAAAGAAACCGTTGCAAGAGTGAGCTGAACACGCCATGCCCAACATCACCCTACACAAGAACGGCGCCGTGCACACCGGTACCGTGAACGACAACACGAACCTCGTCGTACGCGCCGGCATCAAGCAGTTCCCCTACCCCAACCTTGCGTACAAGTGTGGCATGGGCAAGTGTGCCACCTGCGCGTGCAAGGTGCTCGCCGGTGCGGAACACCTGCCGCCGCCAAACTGGAAGGAAAAGAGGCAGCTCGGCGACCTTCTGAATGACGGCTACCGCCTCGTGTGTCAGCTCTGGATCACGCATGACATCGAACTGACACAGGATATCGAACCCGTTCCCACCAAATCCTGACAACACTCGACTCGACGAGGCCGCCATGTACGCCATACTCACCAGCAAACCCGGCCAGTATCACGCCCGTATCGAGGCCGGCGCGACACCCATCGAAGCCTATGAATACCTGTTCTACGGCCGCACGCGTGCCATTTTCCAGGTCGTGCGCCTGGATCGCGAAAGCCGCGTGAACATCACCGAAGAGACGCCGCCTTACATCAGCAACTCGGTGCCCACCAAGTTTCTCGAGAAGTTCGACACGCTCGAAGAAGCCCGCGCCTCGCTCCAGCAACTCATCGGGTTCGGCAAGCTCGACGCCCGCCTGCGCCCCTGCGAGGCGCCTGCAACAGTGAATTCCTGAATCATGGTTGAAATCACATTCGTCACCAACAACGGCAAGACCGTCGAGGCCCCGGAAAACAGTAATCTGCTGCGCGTCTCGATCAAGGAACAGGGAGGCATTCCCTTCAAATGCGGCGGCGGCCTGTGCGGCACCTGCAAATGCCGCATCGAGGAAGGCCTCGAGAACACGGACAAGATCAAGCCGAAGGAACGCAAGCATCTCAAGCCGGAAGACTTCGAAGCCGGCTACCGCATGGCCTGCCAGACCTTCGTGAACGGCAACATCAAGGTTTCCTGGGTACCCCGCTGATCATGCAGCACATCACCGATGCCATGGTCGACGCCGCCGTCGACACCGAACAAGCCTGCCGGGTGCTGAGCGATGCCTTTCTGGCGCACGGCAACGGCTCTGCAGCCATGCAGGCGCGTATCCGCACCGAGGCTGCAGGCGTCAAGCTTTCTACCCTGGGTGCCGTCATTCCTGCACAAGGAGTGGCCGGTGCCAAGGTCTACACCACCATCGAAGGCCGCTTCACCTTCGTGATACTGCTGTTTTCCAGCCGCGACGGGCGAGCGCTCGCCACGCTGGACGCGGGTGCGATCACGCGCATCCGTACGGCCGCCTGCTCGGTGCTGGCCGCCAGGGCGCTCGCCGCGCCCCAGCCCAAAGTGCTGGGGCTGTACGGTGCCGGCACGCAAGGCGTAGAACACGCACTGCAATTGAGCCGCGCCTTCGACATCCGCCAAATTCTGGTGCACGACCCCTTCGCACCGGCCGACATCGAAGCGCGGATCGCCGCACTCACGGGCGCCACGGTGCAGCGCGATACGCCCGAGACGATCGCGGCTCTGGCCAACATCATTGTTACCGCCTCCCGCTCGCCAACACCCCTGTTCTCGGGGAAAAGCGTGCAACCCGGCACCTTTATCGCCGCCATTGGCTCCAGCCTGCCCAACACGCGCGAGCTCGACGACGCGCTGCTGGAACGGGCCGCGCGCATCGTGGTGGAATGGCGTCCGCAAAGCCTGCAGGAAGCCGGCGATCTGCTGCTCGCCGAGCCGTCGCTTGCGCTGCACGACAAGATTGTGGAACTGGGCGACGTGCTGAGCGGGCGTGTCACGCGGCGCGGCCCGGCCGACATCATCGTTTATAAGGCGGTGGGCGTGGGCCTGGAGGACATTGCGCTGGCGGGGCTGGTGTACGCCCGGCTGGCCGAGCGCGAAGGCTGGCCTGCAGCCTGATCACCGCGGGCCGCAGCAAGCAGCGCGCGCAAGGTTGCCCAGCTGGCCGGGTCGTCGACCATGGATACGGGCAACCGCATCCATGACGACGCCTTCTGTTCGGGGGAAAACAGCACACCGGGCGCAAACAGTACGCCACGTGCTGCGGCCCGGCGTGCCAACACCTCGGTATCGACGCCCGTATCCACCCACACAAACATGCCGGCATGCGGCGGCTGCCAGGGCTGGCACTGCAGTTCGGCCAACCTTGCGAGACACTGGTGACGCGCCTGGTCCACCCGCGCGCGCAGCCGCTCGATATGACGCCGGTACTTGCCTTCGGCCAGCACGCGCGAGACGACCTGTTCACCCAGTTCGGGGGTGGTGAGCCCGCACAGCAGCTTCATATCGATGAACTGCCGCAACCGCTGCGGGTGCGTTGCGATATACCCCACACGCAGGCTGGCCGCCAGCGTCTTGGAAAACCCCCCGACCAGAATCACGCGATCGAGCCGGTCGAGCGTGGCAAGACGCAATGGCGTGCCGGGATGGAAATCGGAATAGGTATCGTCCTCGGCCACAAGGAAATCGTAGCGCTCGGCAATGCGCAGCACTTCGTGCGCCACACCCGCTGAAAGCGTGAAACCGGTCGGGTTATGCACGGCTGTATTCACGATGAACAGGCGCGGCCGCAGTGAACGGGCAAGTTCGGCCAGCTTTGCCGTATCGGGCCCGTCGGCGCGACGCGGCACGCCCACCACTCGCACCCCATACGCGGCGAGGCGGCCAAATATCAGAAACCAGCCCGGGTCTTCCACCAACACCACGTCACCGGGCCGCAGCAGGCTGCGAGCGATCAGGTCGAGCCCCTGTGTCACCCCTGCCACCGTCATAAGGTTGTGATCGGGGTGAGCCGGCATGTCTTGAGCCTGCAGCATCGAGGCCACCCGCTGGCGCAAACCGCGGTAGCCCTGCGGATCGCCATACCCCACCACGCCGACGCTCAAGCTGCGGCCGACGCTGCGCACGGCTGCCGCCACCATGTCCGAATCCAGCCATTCGGCCGGCAGCAGGCCCGCATTGCCGGCCATGGCCTGACGCCCGTCGCTGCGGAACATGCTGCGCAAGAGAAACGCCGTGTCGAAGGCAGAATCCACTTCCAGACGCGTATCGTCGCGCCTGGCGGGCGCTTCGAATGCCGGTTGCGCCGCGACGTAAAATCCGGAGCCCTTGCGTGACTGGATGAGCCCCAGCGCCACCAGCTGGTCGTACGCCTGAACCACCGTGAAGCGGCTCACGCCGGCTTCCGCCGCCATCGCCCGCACCGAGGGCAGCCGCATGCCTGGCCGCAGCCCGTGGTTGCGAATCTGACCGGCAATGTGGTCGGCCAGCTGGTCGACGAGCGAGCGCTGCGCGCGGCGCACGGGACGCCAGCCGGGCACGGCTTGCGCTTCAGCGGGAGAAGGGGAATGTGTCATGGTGAATGCACCGGGCCAGTTCCAGATTCATATTGAAAAAGTGTACCGGTACTGTACTGCTATTTGGAACTAGCATGGCGCATTGTCACCACTTTTCTTTGCCCGACCATGACCCTGCATCTCTGGATATCCCTGGCGCTATTCGTGTTCGTCAATTCGATCACCCCCGGGCCCAACAACGTCATGCTGACCGCGGCGGGTGCCAATTTCGGCTACCGCCAATGCCTGCCACACATGCTGGGTATTTCAATTGGGGCCGCCATCATGGTGCTGCTGGTCGGCGCCGGACTGGGCACCGTATTCGATCAGTTCCCCAGCACCTACACCGCGCTCAAGGTAGTGGGCGCAGCGTATCTGCTGTATCTGGCCTGGCGCATTGCCGTCAGCCGCAGGGCGCAAGGGCGCGCCCACCGAGCCCGGCCGTTCACCTTCTGGGAAGCCGCCGCCTTTCAATGGGTGAACCCCAAGGCGTGGATCATGGTGGTGGGCATGATCGCCACGTACATGCCCCAGCACATCCCCCTGCACGACCTGATACTGGCGGCAGCGATACTGGCGCTGGTCAACTATCCCAGCATCAGCTTCTGGACACTGTTCGGCAGCGCGGTGGGGCGGTTGATGCAAAGCCCCCAGGCGTTGCAGCGATTCAACCTGACCATGGCCACCTTGCTGGTGCTGTCGCTCTGGCCCATTGTTTTTGCTTAGTGGTCACTGCAATCCTCTGGCGCAAGCGTACAAGGCTTGCTATAAGAAGAAGCTGAAAGCATAAACAAGTTGTAAATTCCACAGGAGACACCATGATTCGCGGATTCGCCCGCAGCGCGGCGCTCACCGTAACCCTGGCCGCAAGCCTGACCGCAACGGCCTTTGCCCAATCCGCACCGCCGCCCGAGCCCGCCACCCCGTTCGCCATCGGCGGCATCGAAACCGCAACGAACACCCCAGCCACGACGCGCCCCACCCAAGGCACGGCGGTGGGGCTGCGCCTGTATGCGCTCGACTGCGGTCGCATCCAGGTGGCCGACATGGGCATGTTCTCCGACACGGGCGAATACGACGGCCGCCCCGGCAATCTCGTTTCACCTTGCTTCGTTGTGGTGCACCCCAAGGGCACGCTGCTGTGGGACACCGGGCTGGGCGACCATCTGGCGGGCAAGGGTCCCGTCACCGACGGGGGCGTCACCTTGCAGGTCGAACGCAGCCTGCAGTCACAGCTTCAGCTCATCGGCGTAAAGCGCATCGATTACCTCGCCTTCTCGCACACGCATTTCGATCACACCGGCAACGCTCAGGCATTTCCCAACGCCACGTGGCTCGTCAACCGCCAGGAACTGGATGCCGCACTGAAAAACCCCGGTGCGTTCGTGAATCCCGACCACATCCGTCCTCCCCGGCAGGCCCGGCAGATCACCATTGAAGGCGATCACGACGTGTTCGGCGACGGCTCGGTACGCATTCTGCGCACGCCGGGGCATACCGAGGGCCACCAGGTGTTGCTGCTGCGCCTGGCCGGCAGCGGCCCCGTGATCCTCAGTGGCGACCTCTATCACACGCGCGAGAACCGCCACTACCAGCGTGTTCCGGCATTCAATGCAAGCCGCGCCGACACCCTGGCGTCGATGAACCGCATCGAAACCATTGCACGAAACCTGGGGGCGCGCATCATCGTGCAACACGACCCGGCCGATTTTGCGGCGTTGCCACAGGCACCCGCCTATCTTGAATAACGCGCACCGCGCACACGGCAGTTCACCTGAGACGACTCAGTACCAAGGAGCGAAACGATGAAAACAAGAAGCACAAGCAAAGCCGCGCTGGTCATCGCGATGATCAGTCTCGGCGCCCTGGCGGCGTGTCAGTCGCCCTCGGGGTCAAGCCAGTCTCGCAACGCCGAGTTCAACTGCATTGCCGGTACCGTGGGCGGCGCAGTCATCGGCGGGCTGCTGGGCAGCACCATCGGTGGCGGGCGCGGCCGCACGGCGGCCACGGCCGTGGGTATCGGCGCCGGCGGTTATATCGGCAATGCAATGGGTTGCAAATAGGAGCCAGCCATGAAACGCGCACATCTGCTGTTGGCGGCCCTGCTTGCCGCGCCGGCCCTCGCGCTGGCCCAGGGCCAGACGGGCATGACCTACGAACAATTCAACCATATCGACAAGGACGGAAGCGGCACGATCAGCGAGACCGAATACTTCACGTTCATGGAAGGCGCCTTCAAGGAGCTGGACACCGACCGCAACAACAGCCTGAGCCGTGCCGAAACGGCCGATTACCTCACCGACGACCAGTTCTCGAAAGTCGATGTGAACGAAAACGGGCGCATCAGCCGGCAGGAATTCCTCGATCATGTCATGAGCGAGTTCCACTATCACGACAGCAACAAAGACGGCGAACTGCACCCGTAAGCCTGCGCTCGGGCGGCCTATTCTGCAGTCTCGGAAAACAGCTCATCCATGAAGCGGTCGACGATCAGGTTCTGACGTCGGCCGCTTCGCGTTACGGCCGCAATGGCCACCCGAAACCGCATGGTGTCCGGCAGTATGGGCGCCATCGACCCCCTTTCCACCCACGCCGCGGCATAGTGGTCGGGCAGGAAGCCAATGTATTCGCCGGTAAGAATCAGAAAGGCGATTGCCTCGCGGTCGGTCGCCTTGGCCACGCAGTTCAGCCCCTTGTGAAGAGCAAGCGCTTCGGCATTCATGCGGTAGCTGGGCGCCACGGCGGGCAGGGCGGCCAGTTCGTCGGCCCGCACATGCGCAAGCTGGCTGAAAAGGGGGTGATCGTGGCTGCAGTACAGCAGCGACACCTCGTCGTACAACGGGCGGTACTCCAGCCCGCTCAGGGGATTGATGAGCGGCAGCGCTCCCACATGCAATCGCCCGTCGAGCAGGCCGCGCTCGATCTCGCCCGGCGTGCTCATGCTGATATTGATATGCACCTCGTCGCTCTGGCGGCGCAGGCTGCGCAGCGCCGAGGTGATGCGCATGCGCGGCTGCGTCACCAGGTTGTTCATGAGCCCGATGTTCAGCTCGCCGCGCAGCCGCTGCTGCAGCTGGTTCATCTCGCTGCGGAAGTCTTCGATGGCCACCAGCATGGCGGTGCTGGCACGCAGCACCTCGCGGCCCTGATCGGTAAGCGCAAAACCCGAACGGCCGCGCTGGCACAATCGCATTCCCAGGCGGCGCTCGAGTTCGCTCATGTGCAGGCTGATGGCCGACGCGGTGATACCCAGCGCGCTTTCGGCGGCCGCAAAACCACCGTATTCCGCCACGGCCCGGAACACGCGCAGCAGACGCAGATCGACGTCGGTAATCTGGCTGAGCGGAGTGGCCTTCATTACGTGAGGAAATCTTAAAGTATGATTTAAGAAAACCCTATTCTACTCATGCAAGGCATTTTGCATAATCACGTGCATGCAGCACACGGATCGCGGTGCCGGTCCGTTTTCCCCGCAAGCCGGTGTCCTTTACGGAGACGCTCATGAATTACCCTGCCTTCAAACCCGCGAGCCTGTCGGAATCCCTGAACCTGAGCGCGTACTGGATTCCATTCAGTGCCAATCGCGCGTTCCATAAACACCCCCGCCTCGTCGTCAAGGCAGAAGGCAATTATCTGTACGACGACAAGGGCCGCAAGATTTTCGACAGCCTGTCCGGGCTCTGGACCTGCGGTGCCGGTCACGCCCGTACTGAAATTCAGGAAGCCGTGGCCCGCCAGCTCGGTACGCTCGATTACGCCCCCGCCTTCCAGTTTTCGCATCCGCTGGCATTCCAGCTGGCCGACAAGATCGCCGCGCTCACGCCCGGTAACCTGAACCACGTGTTTTTCACCAACTCGGGTTCCGAAGCCACCGACACCGCCGTGAAGATTGCGCGCGCCTACTGGCGCATCAAGGGCCAGCCCAGCAAAACCAAGCTCATTGGCCGTGCCCGCGCCTACCACGGCGTGAACGTGGCCGGCACCAGCCTGGGCGGCATCGGCGGCAACCGCAAGATGTTCGGCTCGCTCATGGACGTCGATCACCTGCCCCACACCCTGCAGGCCGACCAGGCCTTCAGCCGTGGCCAGCCGGAATCGGGCGGCGTGCAGCTGGCCGACGAACTGCTCAAGCTCATCGAGCTGCACGACGCATCGAATATTGCCGCCGTAATCGTCGAACCCATGTCGGGGTCGGCCGGCGTCATCGTGCCGCCCAAGGGCTATCTGCAGCGTCTGCGCGAAATCTGCACGCAACACAACATTCTGCTGATCTTCGACGAAGTGATCACGGCATTCGGCCGCATGGGAACCACCACCGGCTCGGAGTTCTTCGGTGTCACGCCCGACATCATGAACATTGCCAAGCAGGTCACCAATGGTGCAGTTCCCATGGGCGCCGTCGTCACATCCAGCGAAATTTACGACGCCTTCATGAGCCAGCCGCTGCCGGAACACGGCATCGAGTTCAGCCACGGCTATACGTACTCGGCACATCCCGTGGCGTGCGCAGCGGGCATTGCGGCGCTCGATCTGCTCGACCACGACAACCTGATTCAGCGTTCGGCCGAACTGATTCCGCATTTTGAATCGGCCCTGCACGCACTCAAGGGCAGCCCCAACGTGATCGACATCCGCAACTGCGGGCTGGGCGGTGCCCTGCAGATCGCTGCGCGCGACGGCGATCCGGCCATCCGCCCCTACGAAGCGGGCATCAAACTCTGGCAGAAGGGCTTTTACGTTCGCTTCGGCGGCGACACGCTGCAGTTTGGCCCGCCGTTCACCAGCACGCCGCAGGAACTCGACAGCCTGTTCGATGCCGTGGGTGAAACGCTGCGCGAGATCGCCTGACGCACAAAAGAGTCTCTTGGAGGTGCCATTTCCGCGTGGTGCCCTGAACGGGGCGGTTCGTTACGGGCCGCCCCGTTCTTTTTCCTGTGCCGCAGTAAAGATTGCCAAAGCGCCAGAGATGTTCTGAACAGCGCACCACTAGGGCGCCAGCCTGTCCTGCATCTTCTTCATGACATAGGGCACGAACAGGAACAGCGCCGCCGCCACGTAGAACGTTATGGCGATCGGGCTTTGCACCAGCAC
>Ga0079223_10003310_pt1 | contig 10127 bp, 7 predicted proteins | sample Stecom2011_FD_75072 | JGI IMG/M metagenome (GOLD analysis project Ga0079223, IMG submission 75072) | Agricultural soil microbial communities from Utah to study Nitrogen management - Steer compost 2011 | ecosystem: Environmental > Terrestrial > Soil > Agricultural land | place: USA: Utah...
AAATTAGAAACGGAAGACATGATTGCGGTCGCAAAAAACATTAAAAAATGGAATTTTGTGGATCCAGATAGAATAGGAATCATGGGTTGGAGTTACGGTGGTTATATGTCATCGCTAGCCATTACAAAAGGAGCTGACGATTTTAAAATGGCAATTGCTGTTGCACCTGTTACCAATTGGAGATATTACGACAATATTTACACGGAGCGATTTATGCGAACACCCCAAGAAAATCCAGCAGGATACGACGACAACTCTCCTATTTTCCATGTTGACAAACTAAAAGGAAAATACCTAATGATTCATGGTTCAGGAGACGACAACGTTCACGTTCAAAATGCGATGGAAATGATTACAGCCTTGGTGAAAGCAGATAAAGATTTCGACGTATTTATTTACCCGAATAAAAACCATGGAATTTACGGCGGAAACACCAGAAATCATCTTTTTAGAATGATGTTTGAATACACGCTGAAAAACCTATAAAAAGATACGATATGCCAAAAGCACTCATCATATACGCAAGTTTAACAGGAAATACTGAAGTGATAGCCAATAGTCTTTCTGCTTACTTCGACCAATTAAACGTCCAAAACCGCGTCATGGAATGCACACAAATTAATCCAGACGCATTCTTACTTTATGACATCTGCGTTGTCGCTACCTACACATGGGGCCGCGAAGGCGAATTGCCAGATGAAATAAATGGTTTTTATGATGACTTAGAAAAGTTGGACTTATCAAACAAAGTTTACGGAACATTAGGTTCAGGTGAGGAGTTATATGGTTATTTCTGCAAATCAGCGGATGATTTTGATGCACAATTTCAAAAAATAAAAGCTATAAAAGGTGCAGAAGTCGTTAAAATCGAATTAAGTCCAAACGAGGAGGATGAGCAAAATATCAAACAATTTGCGCAATCTTTATTGGCCAAATGGAACGAAATAGCAGCAAAAGGGAAATAATTAAAGAATTTTCATCCTCTTTTTAAACCTTTTCTAACTTATAATTGTTATATGATATAAGTCAGCAAAAAAATCGGGTTTTTTATATACAAGATTTAAAACTAAATCCGTATCTTGTGCTGCTGAAATAAATAGTACAAAATTTACATTAAAATAGATTTAATAAAATGAGTGAAATCGCAAAATTAGAATTAGATGGCCAAACGTATGAATTCCCTATTATAACTGGTACGGAAGACGAAAAAGCCATTGATATTAGTTCATTAAGAGCTAAAACTGGTCACATTACACTTGACTATGGTTATAAAAATACAGGAAGTACATCTAGTGCAATCACTTATTTAGATGGAGAGAACGGGATCTTACGTTACCGTGGGTACCCAATCGAGCAATTAGCTGAACAAGCGACATTCATTGAGGTAGCTTATTTATTAATCTATGGTGAATTACCAACACAAGAAGAATTAACTTCATTCAAAGACAGCATTACTAAACACACTTTAGTACATGAAGACATGAAGCAATTCTTTGAAGCATACCCATACAATGCTCACCCAATGGGAATTTTAGCTTCTATGGTAATGAGTCTTTCTACTTTTTATCCAGAATCTCATGATCCAAACAGAGGAACGCAAGAGGTTGATTTAACAATTCATAGATTAATTGCTAAACTTCCTACTTTGGCTGCGATGTCATACAAGAACTCAATGCGTCATCCATTTATTTATCCAAAAAATGAATTAGGATACTGCGAAAACTTCTTAAACATGATGTTCTCAATGCCAACTGAGACGTACACACCAAATTCTGTTGTAGCGAGTGCCTTGAACAAATTATTGATTCTACATGCTGACCATGAACAAAACTGTTCTACATCAACTGTAAGAATTGTTGGTTCTGCTCAAACAAACTTATACGCTTCAGTTGCTGCTGGTATTTCTGCACTTTGGGGACCACTTCACGGTGGAGCTAACTAAGCTGTAATCGAAATGTTAGACAAAATTCAAGCGGACGGTGGAGACATCGACAAGTGGATCGCAAAAGCGAAAGATAAAGATGATCCATTCCGTTTAATGGGATTCGGACATAGAGTTTATAAAAACTTTGACCCACGTGCTAAAATTATTAAGAAAGCTGCAGACGAAGTTCTAGAGCAATTAAACATTAATGACCCAGCATTACAATTGGCGAAAAAATTAGAAAAAATCGCGTTAGAAGATGAGTACTTCATCCAACGTGGATTATACCCTAACGTTGACTTCTATTCAGGAATTATCTACAAAGCATTAAACATTCCTACTGAAATGTTTACAGTAATGTTTGCATTAGGTCGTTTACCAGGATGGATTGCTCAATGGAAAGAAATGCGTGAAAACAAAGAACCTATTGGAAGACCACGTCAAGTTTACGTTGGTGCAACTACTAGAGAATATGTTTCTATCGATAAAAGATAATTATCACTCAAACTATAGAAAAGGTGCTGCAATTAGCACCTTTTTTTATTTTAAAATAGACTGTTAATAAATGCTTAACATCATTTAATATATTTCTTAACTTAGCAGAATAAAATTGATTATCTTCATACAAAGTTTTATAAAATGAAAATATACCCTTTAAATACAGGTAATTTCAAGTTAGATGGTGGCGCGATGTTCGGTATAGTTCCAAAATCAATATGGTCTAAAACCAATCCTGCAGATGAAAGCAATATGTGTAGCTGGTCGATGAGAGCGATGCTGATCGAGGATGGAAATAGATTGATGTTGATTGATACAGGAATTGGAGACAAACAAAGCGAAAAGTTTTTCTCTTACTATTACTTGTTCGGAAACGACTCTCTAATCGGAAATTTAAAGCAATTAGGATTCTCTCCTGACGATGTAACGGATGTGTTTTTAACACATTTGCACTTCGACCATGTTGGAGGTGCAGTAAAAAGAATGGGGGAAGATAGATTTGTTCCTGTTTTTAAAAACGCGACTTATTGGAGCAATGACAAGCATTGGAAGTGGGCAACAGAACCCAATCCAAGAGAAAAAACTTCATTCCTAGCAGAAAACATTTTACCGATTCAAGAATCAGGACAGTTAAAGTTCATAGAAAGAACGGGGGATTTTACAGCGAATGCATTTAACAATATTGACATTCAATTCGTTGATGGACATACGGAAAGTCAAATGCTTCCGCACATTCAATATAAAGATAAAACGATCGTTTTTGTAGCAGATTTACTGCCTTCGACAGGACACATTCCCCTACCTTATGTTATGGGTTATGATACACGTCCATTACTTACTTTAAGTGAGAAAGAAAAGTTTCTAAAGAAAGCAGCAGATGAAAATTACATCCTTTTCTTAGAGCATGATGTTATGAATGAGTGTTGCACAGTGAAGAACACTGAAAAAGGCGTTAGACTAGATCAAACGTTTAAATTTAACGAATACTTTTAACGACTTTATTTTACCAAGAGAAAGATTATGGATAAATACATTATACAGCTTTTAAAACTACACTACAAAATCATTTTACCTGATTTTGGTGCTATCGTCATTGATGATGAAGAAAGCGGAGAACTAATGTTCAATGAGTTTCTGAATTATGATGATAAAAAGTTAGCAGAACTTCTGGAGCAAGAGTCAAATATGAATCTGCAAGAAGCACAAAACGCAGTCGCTAAATTTGTTAGAGAGTTAAAGTATCACCTAGATAAAGGGAATACTTATGCCATTTTTCAATTAGGTGAATTTACAAAAGAAAAAGATGCATACGTTTTTACGGGTAACATAAAGACGGGTGTAGTGAATAGAAAAGTAGAAGAAGGATTGGAAAGTCCGGTGGCTCCTACCCCATTACCTACAGCAAGTTTGCTAGAAGAAATGCTACAACATGGAACGGAGAAAGAAGTAGTGGAAGAGAATAGACCTCTAGTTGAAGAAAATGAAACGTCATCTCCTATTGTTCCACAAGAGGAATCTGCAAAAGAAATTCAACAAGAAGCAACTCCCATTGAAGAAGTGGAGGAAAGTCCAATTCTGGTAGCTGTTCACCCTAGAGCTAAATCGCCTATCTTAGGAGAAATAAATCCTAACTCTGACAAAAACGATAAGAACCCTAAAAGAAAAGGAATATACGGAGTTTTCGCTTTACTGACTGTTCTAGTAATCATTGCATTGTTAATTTTCACCAATAAAGATAGTTTATTCGGGAATGGGAACAATGTCGTAGAGAACGAAGATGCAACAACTGAAATCGAAGCGGAAGCAGTGCATTCAGAAGGAATGAATGAGGACGTAACAGAAGAGGATGTTTTGGCAGAAGACAACGCAAAAGACGAAGACTCTATGGAGGATAAGGTAGCTGAAAATGACGTAACTGAAAATAGTTCGTCGTCTAGCCCAGTTGCTAATTCTACAGGCAATTACCACATTGTTTTCGGGGCTTTCTCCGAGCAATCAAATGCTGAAAAGGCTGTCAGTGGAATGAAAGAACAAGGATTTGGTGCTAAAGTATTAGGGCCATTTACGAGTAAACAATTATATTATGCTGCTGCGCAAAGTTATTCAACTGAAGAAGAAGCACAAGCTGATCTTTCGAGAATAACAGCAGTTAAACCACATGCATGGATTTTTAAACATTAGATAAATTTTTCTAAAATGAAGGATAGTGAAAAAATCATAGATATTGAAAAAGTGATTCATGAAAAGAATCCCAAGCTCTTGAGAATGCTTCCTCGTTTCGTATTGAATTATCTAAAACGCATTCTACATGAAGATGATGTGAACGCATTTATTTTCAAGCATAAAAATGATAATCCCCTGGAGTTTAGTCAAGCGGTGATGAAAAAATTCAACATCCAACTCGAACACGAAGGCTTGGAGAACATTCCAGCTGACGGTGGTGCTATCATCGCTATGAATCATCCTTGGGGCGGAATGGATGCAATGGCCTTAATCGCTGTTGCTTATGATAAAAGACCCGACCTTAAATTTATCGTGAACGATATCTTGATGCATTTAGAGAATTTAAATTCCATTTTCGTGGGTGTAAATAAGTTTAGCAAAAACGGTAAAAACTCTTTGCAGTCTGTTGAGCAAACATTTGCAGGCGATGACTTATTGTGCATTTTCCCAGCTGGTTTAGTCAGTAGAAAAGTAAAAGGGGAAGTCGTGGATTTAACTTGGAAGAAAACCTTTGTTACCCGTTCCATTAAATACGATAAAATAATTATTCCAACCTATATAGATGGGAGATTGAGCAATTTCTTCTACAGATTATCAAATATTAGAAAGAAGTTAGGAATAAAAGTAAATATTGAAATGCTTTTTTTGGTGAATGAACTTTACAAACAGCACAATAAGAAAATTACAATAAAATTCGGTCGTCCTATTCAAGCAAGCACTTTAGATAATTCTAAGTCGCATGCAAAATGGGCGGAAGTCATTAAAGACCGTGTTTATCAATTAAAAGATTAATATGTCAACACAAGAAAAAATTATTGACCCAGTAGATAGAGAACTAATCAAAAAGGAGCTTACTTCTGATCGTTTTGGCAGAAAGACCCGAAAAGGTGGTAATGAAATTTATATTGTCAATCACCATAATTCTCCTAACATCATGCGTGAAATCGGACGTTTACGCGAAGTTTCATTTAGAGAATCAGGCGGTGGAACAGGTTTATCAATTGATATAGATGAATATGATACTTGTGAAAACTGTTATGAACAAATCGTAGTTTGGTCTCCTGAAGATGAAGAGTTTGTTGGCGGAATGCGTTTTATACTTTGCAAGAATGTACTTAGCGACGACGACGAGGCATTCATTCCAATGAGTACTTCGCATTATTTTGATTTCACAAAAAAATTCAAAGATGAATACCTACCTTATACAATAGAATTAGGTAGAAGTTGGGTTCAACCAATGTTTCAACCTTCACATAACCCAAGGAAAGGATTGTTTTCACTGGACAATATTTGGGATGGTTTAGGCTATTTAATCGTTGCTTATCCAGAGGTGAAATACTTCTTTGGAAAAGTAACTATGTACCCAGGTTACCATACAGAATCTAGGGATTTCTTATTATATACACTTAACAAATACTTTCCAGACAATGAAGGTTTAGTTCACTCTAAGCATCCGCTAGAACAGAATTACGATGCAAAAAAGTTTGAAGAATTATTGGCTGGTTTAGATTTCGCAGACGGGTATAAAGTGCTCAATACCTTCGTTCGTCAAAACGGAGAAAATGTCCCACCACTAATGAACGTGTACATGCACATTTCACCTTCCATGAAGTCTTTTGGAACAGCAGTTAACCCAGATTTTGGAGGTGTAGAGGAAACAGGTATCATCGTGAAAATTGCTGATATTTTTGAAGCTAAAAAATCAAGACATATTGACTCAATGAACGAAATCGACTAAAAATAAGCAGTTGGTAATCAAGCCGTTATCCTAAGAAGTAAAATATGCGACCCCGCTGGGGTCGTGGTGGCAACTACGACAGGGGTATATAAACATATAATCCCTCTGGGATTACAGGTAAAAAAACTTTAAAGAGTACCTTCTGACTTCAGAGAGGTTATATACTTTTAAGACTCAAATATATTGCCAACCACTGAACTCAGAGAGGTCACACACTTTTAAGACGCAAACATATTGCTAACTACTGACCTCGGAGAGGTCACACATTTGTAAGACGCAAATATATTGCTAACTACTGACCTCAGAGAGGTCACATATCAACTAACCCAAACCTGTTTTAACTTAAGACAGCTCTCAATCCGCATAGAATCTAACTAACCTATCAATAGCATTTTGGCAAACCTTACAAAAAACCTCCGCCTGATTCGTCTTCATTCTACAATCCAGTTCACTAACATAAATCCCAACCCCTGGGAGAACTTGATAAACGCCAATTGGATTTTTATTAGCCTGTGATCTGTCGGTTGGAATAGCTGTTTTTTTATTCAAAAGTTGTTTCCATTTACTATCAAAATCAACCAAAGTTGTGATATTCTTTTCCCACGGTTCTGTCTCCAAGGAAATAAACTCATTTAATGCACCACCTTCATAAAAATATTCATCAGCTAATCCAGCAAAACTGTGTCCAAACTCATGCACCACAACCGGTTTAAACTGTTTATTTCCTGTTGTTGAAAGTGTATAAGAATTATAAATTCCACCTCCTCCATAAACATCTGTATTAGCAAGCACAATAATGTGTTCATAAGGAATACCTGCTAGAATATCATGCATTTTCTTAATCCTAGATGTTGTCAGATAACGCGTCGAGTAGAATGTATCAAAATGCGAATTTATCGCCGTACTTTTCCATTCCCCATTATGCGGGACACTCACCCCTGAATCTTTTGAAAAACTTTTAACAGCTATAAAATTAAAATGATCTTTAAACTCTCCAAAAGGTTCATGTTTAAAAATTTCTACGACTGCAACTTCCGCTGCTTTCATGAATTTATCCATTTCATGTTCTTGAAAGCCTTCAGCCAATAAAGCTACATTGATTGCGTTTAGGCCCTTCTTTGCTTTATGAATGTAAACATACTCTGACTCTATTTGAACACCTTTTTGGTGGATGAGGATGTCTTGTGGGTCAACTATATGTGAGAGTGTTACTTTTTCATTACCGTACTTGTCAAATAAGACAATTTCAATTTTAACTTTCTGCTTTGGAAAAGGAACAAGAAAAACATTTTCAAAACTTTTCGTGGCGGTGGATGCTTCTTCGGTTGAAAGCCATTCTTGAAATAAAGAACTAAAGCTATGCAAATAAATCAAAGCGTTGGATGCGAATTCCACAACTCGAATTTGTCCATTTCCTTTCAAAGGTAATTCATTCAAGCGATTTGTTCTTCCTGCCCATTCTGGATAAGATGCTAATTCATCTAAAAAAATAAATTGATTTTCTTTATTTCCACCAAATATATAATCTAAACGTAAAGTCTTATTTTCGAAATATTGATCGAATTCTTGCGCAGTGCCGGTTTTGCTCAAACTGAAAGACGCCACAACAAGTAAGACCTTAACTATAACTTTTATATCTCCCATAACTCAGAACTCTGATATGTTTTTCTCAAATGTAAGATTTAATGCTGTAAAATGATGTATTTTTTCTAGTATAAGGAGAAAACGACACCTTTATCTAATCTTTACCTACCTTCATTCATACCGCCTTTTGTGGTCGTCTTAGAAGCCATTGAAAAACCTTTATAGAGAATTTTGGATAAAACGTTTGAATTATGCAAAAAAAAAGTCGCCCCATTCGAGACGACTTTAATATTCCTAAAAACTTTTTTATTGAACAATAATTTTAGCAACTTTCATAAAAGTTCCAGCTTTCACTTGAATTTGGTATGTTCCCGCTGCTAAATTCGATAAATCAAGCTCCAACTTGTTCTCTCCACCAACAGTAACTTGACGGACTACTCTACCAATATTATCAGTTATTACAACCATATCAATTGATGCAGAGCTAGAAATTGTTGTAACTCCTTGCGTTGGGTTTGGATAAACTTCGAATAAATCATCTAATTCATTTAAGCTTAAACCAACTGTAGAAACGTATTTACTTGCTTGTGAAGTACAACCGAAATTGTTCGTTACTACAACAGTATAATTCCCATTCACCAATGCAGTATAGCTATCCCCTGTTCCTACGGCATTTCCTCCTAGGTACCAAGTTGCAGTTTGACCACTCAACAAATCAATGTATAAGGTTACTCCATCTTCATTAATTATTGGCGTAGCCGGTGCATCATTTACAAGAATAGAAACCGATGATTCATCAGAACCACAACTATTAGTACCTGTAACTGTATAAACAATAGACTCGGTTGGAGAAGCAGCAACTGATGCTCCTATGTTATTATTCAGGTATGTACTTGGTGTCCAAGAGTAATTACTTGCTCCTGTCGCACTCAATAATACTTGGTCGCCTGGACAAATAACTGTAGCGGATGCTGTTGCATTTACTACTGGCGCATTATCCACTACAATTGTAACAGATGAAGTATTTGAACAATTTCCATTCGAACCAGTAACGGTGTAGGTCGTTGTAGTTGTCGGACTAACTTCATGAGAGGAAGCATTTCCTAAACCATTACTCCATGAATATGTAGTCCCACCTGTCGCTTGTAAAATTGTACTTTGTCCTTCACAGATTTTTGTTTGCGATGCTGTTGCTGTAACATTCACAGGAGGAGTTACAGTAACTGTCACAGAAGAAGTATTTGAACACCCGTTTAAAGTTCCTGTTACTTGATAAGTCATCGTACCGCTAGGGGAAACCACTTTACTATTTCCAGCACCTAGACCATTACTCCAAGTGTAGCTTGCTGCACCACTTGCTGAGATAGTTGAACTTTCTCCTTGACAAATAGTTGCTGGTGAAGCAGTTCCTGAAACCGTTGGGATTGCATTTACTGTCACAGCATTACTAAATGTTTCGCTTGTAGTTCCATAAGCGTTTGTCGCCGATAATGTTACGTTATAGCTTCCTGGTGTATTGTAGGTGACAGTTGGATTCTGCGCCGTAGAAGTTGCCGGTGTACCACCTGGGAACGACCAATTCCATGAAGTAGGATTGTTTGTTGACGCATCTGTATATGATACTGTAGAACCAGCACAAACTTGGTCCGTACTCGCGCTCATCTCAGGTGTTGGAGGAATATTACTCGCAACTCCACTAATGTTCACATTATCAATATACACCATTTGTCCGTATCCTGATATTCCTCTAAATTTAACCGAAACTGCTGGAGAACCAAGGTATGCATTTAAATCAATACTTTCATTTCTCCACTGAGTCGGATTCGTATAAGCTGAAGCACTAGCAGGCTGTGTTTGTAAAGTTGTTCCTTCTTTAGAATAAACCACTTCATACGGCATCCCGCATCCGGAAGAAACTAAAACCTTTAATTTATCATAGTAATAAGCACTATAAGGCCTATAAGCCACATCAAAGGTAAGTGAAGCCGTACTGAATCCGTCTAAGGAAAAAACAGGTGTATTCAGGTCGTCAATATCTCCTGTTGTATTCGCATTTGGGTCAAAGTTTAACCTTGCAGAATTTCCAGTAGTCGGCGCTGTCCCGACAGTTGCACGCGACCATGTTGTTGAATGTCCACCATTATCAACAGACCAACCTGC
>Ga0079223_10003311_pt1 | contig 10127 bp, 11 predicted proteins | sample Stecom2011_FD_75072 | JGI IMG/M metagenome (GOLD analysis project Ga0079223, IMG submission 75072) | Agricultural soil microbial communities from Utah to study Nitrogen management - Steer compost 2011 | ecosystem: Environmental > Terrestrial > Soil > Agricultural land | place: USA: Utah...
CAAATTTCAATTCCCAGGCAAAAGGGGCACAACAAAAGCCGGGGTTTACCCGGCTACCTATTGTTTCTGGTTTTGGATTGCCCACAACACTAACTGAGTTCTGCTGTCCACCCTCACCTTGCGCAACATATTACTAATATGGTTTCGGACAGTTTTAGGGCTGATAAAAAGTGCCCTGGCGATGTAATCATCCCGTAGACCCTGCAACAACATACCAAGAACCTCTTTCTCTTTCTCGGTGAATCTCACATTGTTCAGTTCTACAGGCAGATTAGAGTACAATCCCGTCACCAGCTGACACAACAATTCTGCATATTTTTCTCCATTTCCCCACAGGCGCAACTTCAAGCCGTCACTGCCAGCACTGATCAAGGTGCACATGGGCTCCTTGTTCAGACTTTCGGGAAGGGTATAGGGCAGGTTGATAAGGATCAGAGCAAACCTCCGGGGGGGCAGCCCGTATAGTTGAGAGGCAGTTAGCAATGGTCCATAGATGACCAAGGCTTCCACATCTCTGCTCTGCCACAGCTCCTGCAAACGCGAATTGCTCAACCTGTTCTCAAAATGCGCTTCTACACAACAGCTGCGCTCCAAGGTAGGTATCAGCTGGGGGTGGGCATGAATTACAGAGTGTGGCGAAGCCAGTATCAATTTGCCCACTACATTCACCCCGATGCATTGCTAATAACGGCGCAACGCGCCAAATGTTTTAATCGTCGTCCAAGTCGGTGAGCTGGGGCGGGAAGAAAGGCGGGAAAGGCCGCTCCAAGAATTGCTCACACACGTCTCCCAAATCCTCGCATTCCGGCGGAACTGGGCAGAACCCGTAGGCAGGGACTAGTAATTGAACTTGCAAAGCTGTCTTGACAATGATAAAGGCCCCGATGGTGGCGGTTACAACAAAGTCTTCTTCTTCGTCATCCACAACTATTTCTCCGATGCAGAGCAGGGACTCAAAGATAGATTCTGCCAGCACCTCCATGTGGATGGGATCCGGGGCATAGAGGATAACTTGCTTGGAGAAGCAGACCTCTTCCACATTGGTTGTAAAGTTAGATGGGTTTTCGCTGTCACGAATCACGATTACCAAGTTTGCACATACATCCACCGTCACAGTGCCCAAGGGGCCGTCGTCGATGGGTTCGATTTCGCCATTGGTGAAGGTTTCACTGCAGGGCTGTATGCTGCACTCCACAGTGAGATTTTCCAACGGAGCATCGGGCAGATCCAAATCGTCGAAGAAAAACTCTTCACACTCCCGCTGGGAGCAGGCATCGTAAATTTTTGTCACCCAAATACAGGCGATCTCGGTGGGATTGGGGATTCCACCATGGATTTTTCCGGGCCAAAGCTTGTTATTGTCCATAAGGCATAGACCCTCCTTTCACAATAAGGTATGAAAAGACGGCCCCGGGGGTGTTAGACATTTGCCTGCTGAGGAAATAAATACCCTGGACCGCGAATTTTTCATCTGGACAAGAAAAATGGACGCTCGGACCCTTACTTGGGCCCAGGGCTTCCCTGAGTAACGAGAAGAGGCTTGTCCCCAACATCTCCATTATGTAAACTTAACCCATACATCATATGGAGGTGTTTCTTTGCAACATAAACAGCTAAAAATCCTCTGCACCCTGGCCCTAACCCTGGCCCTGGTAGTGGTGGCGGTTCCCAACGCAAGTGCTGCCGGCTATTACAATTTCTTGTGGGACTACCTCAACCAGAACAGCCAACAGCCCGCACCTGAACCGGATCCGGAGCCTACCCCGGATCCTCAACCCACTAATCCTCAGCCCAGCGAACCCCAAAACAATGATTTTTGGGGGCAACGGACTGAGCGTAGGAATGCAATGCTTAGCAGGCCCAACCCTCAACCCAGCAACCCCGCCCCTCAACCCCAGCCTAACCCGGAACCTCAACCCCAGCCCGATCCACAACCTGAACCCCCTTCTCCTGCTCCCCAGCCTTCCCAACTGACAGCCCGGGAACAGCAGATGTTGAACCTCATCAACAAAGATCGGGCTGCCCATGGTCTCCGGCCCCTGCAAGCAGATATGCGCTTGACGAAACTGGCCCGAATTAAGAGTCGGGACATCGTGAGCAACAACTATTTTGCCCACCAGTCCCCCACCTACGGTTCCGCCTTTGATATGTTCAGAAATGAAGGCATCAGCTATTTGCGGGGAGGAGAGAATCTGTCCAAGGCTGGCAGCGTGCAGGTCTCCCATTTGCGCTTGATGAATAGCCCCAACCACCGAGCCAATCTCCTCACTGCTCAATACACCCACATCGGGATTGGAATAGTGGACAACAGCCCCTCGGGAATTGTTGTTACCCAGATGTTCATCCAGAAGCCCTAAATTTTAAGGACTGCTCCGGCAGTCCTTTTTTTAATTGCATTATTCAGGGCAAACGCATAGTATGTAGCAAGCAATTGTGCAGGAGGTAATTGGGATGGAATTAAAAATAATCAAGGGTACCACCATGTTGGAGGATACAGGAATTTACCAGGGCAGCACGGTATACATACCTGCTGCGGCCTTGGCTTCCTTTGTTGGCCTGTGGCAAGGAACTATCTTTATGGATAGCCCCTTGGCCGGAAAACGAATATGTGTCTCTGTGCTCAGCACCCAAACCTACGCCAATAAATTGCCTCCGGCCCTGGAAAATTTTCTCGACCTGTGTAGCGCCAGCGGCGCCCAAATCATTCTCCACGACGGGGGCAGCATTCCTCCAGCGGACTTGGTCCTGGCCATTGAGCCCAACACTGCCCATCCCTATGTGCACTACCTGGGCACAGCTCTGCGTAGCAAACCCTTGGCCAGAAGGATTACCAGCAAAATCAAGCGAGGCTTGAACCTGGCCTACCTGCCAGATCCTGTGGGTTTTAACAAACCGCAATACAATCTGAAGCTAGGTTTCTGGGCCCGTTTCTTTACCCCGGCGGTGGCGGTGCAATGGCCCGAAGAAGAGGATTTGGGGACCTGGTTGTTCACCAGTCTGATGGAACACTTTGGTCGTGGGGCCATGGATGGTCAACTGCTAAAACAACAGCTGCCTGAGCAGTCTCAGCCCGATTCTCCCATGCAACCAGTTCCTCGGGTACCCCAGCAAGCAAGCCCAATCTCTCTGGAGCCGAGTCCACCACCTGAACCGGAGGCGCAGTCGCAACCAGAGGCGCAGTCGCAACCGGAGGCTGAACCACAGCCTCCCCAGTCTAAACCACAATCACCGCCTCGACCTCGCTCCTCCCCTACAACCTCCGCCAAGAGGCATTCGGCATCGATGTCCCAAGCCCTCTATCCCGAATTTTTCGCCAAAAAACAAAACCAGAAGCCTGTAAGAAAAGCTCCCTTTACCTGAGCAAAATAAAATAGGGCTCGGTGGGCCCTATTCTAGTTCCAGGACGACCGTACCGGCGTCCTTTTCTTCTTTGTAGATTACACCCTTGTCACCCTGATAGACCATATCCATGAGGTGGTGGGTATCCAGTTGTTTTTGGTTGATATTGAAATTGAACTTACTGGGAAACCAGCTATGGAAAAATTTTAGTATTCCCAGGGGAATGGCAAAGGACGTTACTTGCCCCTTGCTGGACCGGCTGGTGATTTTCAGCTTGCGGGCGGGGCCAGAGTCTTGGCGTAGCTGGACAAAATTTTCCACAATGGACGAAGATGACTCTGTGGCCTGGAGTAACTCAGCTGCTTCCTCCGGTGTCACCTTGTTGTCCCGCACCATGTTAAGGATTTTTAATCTCTCTTCCATGCTAATCCTCCAGCCAAATTTCTACCCGTTGGCCGTCATCGGTGTCCACCTGCATAACCTGGCCTGGTTCACCACTGCGCACAGCCTGGTGCAACTCCTGGAGGTCAATTTCTTCTTGGGGAACAAAGCGGTTGACAAATTTCAGCATTTTACCGGCGAAACCCATGGGAATTTTGACATTGACATGTTCCGCCCCTGTGTCGGGTTCAGTAACCCGGATCAGTAGGCGACGGGCACCACCCCGGGGTGTTTTTTCCTGCTCCAAAGCTTGAAGGAGGTCAGCGCCTTCTGCTGGAGTTACCTTGCCAGCGGCAATCATCTCCAGGATTTTCATCTTTTCATCATGCATATTCCTCTCCCCCTTTCAAAGCATCCAGCAAGCTTTCCGCTTCCTGAGTGCTGATGCGTCCCTGCTCCAACATGGTCAGGATTCGCATAAAATCCTCATCCTGGACAGGCGGCTGTTCATCCACAGTCAGGCTGGAAACCTTGCCAGCGAATATCTTACCCACGGAGCTGCTAGCGATGACCCGGCCCTGGGCCTGATTGAGATCACCGGTGACCTTATTACCATCGCGGCGATAATCATCCAGCTCTAAATCCTGGATATCCACATGACGGGCATGGAACTCAAAATGGGCAGAGGTGTTGGACGGCACCTGCAAATTAATGCTGCCCAAGCCAGCATCCAATTGCCACCGTCCCGGGCTGGCCCCAGGCAAGGCAGCCTCGATATTGCCCCGGCCAGTGTCCACATAGACATTGCGCCCGGCAACTTCCTTTAGCACCACATCCCCGGAGCCGGTATCGATGTGAACCGGTCCGCGGAACCGCCCCAGGGTCACAGCACCGAAACCGGTATCGGCCTGCAGGGAGCCGCCACTTTCCAGCACCGAAACCGAACCAGCCCCGGTATCCACACGAAAGTTTCCCTGGCTGGAGCTTATCTCCACATCTCCGCGGCTCATATCTATCTCTGCTTGCCCCTGACAGCGGGACAAGCGCACAGGACCATTGGTACCATCTATCTCCAAATCACCCTGCCAATCTTCCACATTGATGGGGGCTGCGCCTATATCTATGGAACAAATTCCATGGACGCCCCCCACATCCACTTCCAGCCCAGCTCCATCCACAAATACATCGCTGGCCCGGGGTAGGTAAATTTGGATCTCACGGGTCCGGGAACTGTCTATCCTTATCCCATCACCCTTCTGGCTTACTTCCTGACCTTGGGCGCCCTCGATGCGAGTTTCCGCCCCGTCCCAGCCCCGGATAAAGAGATGACCGCGGCGAAGATTTACCCTGAGTTGGGGGCGGCCAGCACAAACAAATACCTGCTCTGTCTTTTGCAATGAGAGCACCCCCTACTTATGAACGTGGCGACTGAAACTGCCCTTAATCCAGCGATCCCGGCCAAATAGACTGGCCAAGACTTGGCCTACCCCCAGGAGTGCCACCAACAGCCAGAAGGCTACCCATCCTGAAAGATGTTCAAAGTGTAGCGCTGCAGCGATTACACCACCCACGGCTATCATCCACAGGCCGCCGCGTAATTTTTCATAGTCGATGCGCCAGGCCCTGGTGGCAGCAGGTTTTTTAATAAGTCCAGTGCGAATCAAAGCCATCTTGCGGCTATGACTAAATACCATGGCCAGAAGTACTAGTACTGCCAAGGTCACTCCCACATAGGGATTGAGAATAGCATCGAGAATCCGTTCCATTTCCATCCTCCTTACTCAAGTTCCTGAATACGAATACTTCCATTTACCGAGCGTAGGTGCAGTTCAATTTTATTCCCTGCCTCTTTCCAATTTTCGGTTCGCGCTTCGACGCTGCGCCCTCCCGCCATGCCTCGCTGGGAGAACATAGTCACCAAGCTGGGATGTTCCAAGCCTACGCTGCCGGATTTTGTCCGGGCATCCACCGCCAGGCCAATACCTGAACGAACTGGTAAGTAAACTCTAATTCGACCATTGACGGTCTCTAATTCACATTTGCTATCTTCGGCAATATTGGTCATGGTGATGCTGCCATTGGTGGTTCTAGCTTTGACACCACCTAGGTTGCCCTCCAAACTGAGGCTACCGTTAACAGTGCGGGCCTCAACTCGTTCCCCACTGACCTTGTTGCATTTCAACGAGCCGTTGACAGTGTGGATATCCATGCCTTTGCTGTCGACGCCAGTGACTTCGATGCTCCCATTGCGGCTTTCCAACTTGCCACTATATCTGTGTTGACGGGGCAACCAAAGGCGCAGAGAGACATTGATTCTGTTCCCCAAATTCCTGCACTCTTGATCACCGGCCCGAAGAAGAGAGCCGTCAATTTCAGCAAAGCGGAATCCAGAAACCAACTCTTCTGCCTGTTCTCTGGTCCCGGCCATGACCTTTTTAATGATGTCCAGGCGAAACTCATCTTCATCCCAGGTCTGAATCCGCAGACTGCCGTTGCGCACCGCCAGCTCCAAATCCACATTATCGGTGTTGAACCGGCCAGAATGTCGTTCTTCCAGAACAATCTTGGCACCGTCGCCAAAGGCAAAGTTAACACTGGATAAGCCAGAACGAATGGTGTCGATGATGCCATCCATTATCGACGGCCGCTCTGATTGGCCATAAGCCTCTTTATCGGTTTTGGTTTCTTCTTTACCTAGACTTTCCAGTAGGGTCTGGGCCTCCTCCACGGAGATCTTTCCCTCACTGAGCATATCTAGAATAAGTTTTTGTTCCTCCGACACCGATGATTCCCCCTTCATCAGTTTATAATTTGCGCAGAAGCGCAATGGCTTCTTCGGATGTTATATTGCCTTGGTTCAAATCCTCTAAAATAGCCTTGCGTTGCTCCTGGGATTCCGGATTATCCTGGGGAACAGGCTCGGCCTTGTATCCCAAGGATTCAATTACCGTCTCCAGGCGGCTACGTACGGTGGGATATGAAATCCCCAGCTCTTTTTCTACTTCCTTGATATTACCCCGGCATTTGATAAAGACTTCGACGAAGGCTTTTTGATCCTCGGGTAGTTGGCAAAATTTACAAACCTGAAAGCGTCCCTCCAAGGCAGTATTACAATGGGAACAGTGTAACCGTGTAACATCCAAGCCAGAATTGCAGACTGGACACCGCCCCAACATCTGATTGCGCATCGTATTCCTCCTTTCCTACCCTCGACTACTAATAACTGATGTAATATTTTATCTAAATTTATTATACCCATATACAGGGGTAAGTGCAACCCCTAATTTAACATATTTCATTTCGACATTAAAAAACTTAAGGGCTGCCTAAGCAGCCCTATTTTTCCTTGCGAAAAAAACGATATATTTCCTCGGCCACAGTCCAAGGAATACCCCGCACAGAAGCTATTTCTGCCACATCCTTGTCCTGCAGTTGTTGCAAACTGCCGAAGGCTTTGAGCAAAGCGGTGCGGCGGGCCGGGCCCACCCCCGGTATCTTCTCCAATTCCGAGGCCAGGGTGGACTTGGTTCGCAATTGGCGATGGTAACTGACGGCAAAACGGTGAGCCTCATCACGAATCCGTTGGAGCAATTGTAGGGCGGGATTGTCCCGCCCCAGCACCAGAGGCTTGCTTTCATGGGGCAAAAATATTTCTTCCTCCCGCTCCGCCAAACTGACCATGTGCACCTGGGAAAAACCCAATTCTTCCATCTCCGCCAACGCAGAAGAAAGTTGCCCCTTACCGCCATCGATGACCACCAGCACCGGCAGCTGGTTGAAGCCCTCTCGTCCTTCCATGGCGGCGCTGAAACGACGCCGAATGACCTGGGCCATGGAGGCAAAATCATCGGGACCAGTGAGGCCCCGGATTTTAAAGCGGCGATACTTGCTCCGGGCCGGAGTTCCATGCTCAAAGACAACCATGGAAGCCACGGTCTGACTGCCCTGAAAGTGGGAGATATCGTAACATTCCATGCGCACCGGCAAGCGAGGCAGGTTCAGGGCAGTGGCCAGTTGTTCCAACACCAGCTTTCCCTGCTCCCGGTTTTGACGCTCTTCCCGCAACTGAGATTCCATATGGGAAATCAAATTGTTCCGGGCCATGTCCAACAACATGCGCTTTTCACCCCGTTGGGGTGTGCGCAGCAGCACTGGCCCTTCCCGCCGAGAGCTGAGCCACTGGGACAGTGCTTCGCCATCGGAAGGCAGGTGAGTAACCAATATCTCCCGGGGTAAGATGGATTTTTGGGCGTAGTAATCCCGGACAAAGGCGCTGACCACCTCGCCGGCATCGGCCAGCTCCCGTTGTTCGAAGCTGTGGTATTCATTGCCCAACACTTTTCCACCCCGCACCACCAGGAGCTGGGCGGCTGTAAGCTCTTCCCCTACATCCACTGCCAATACATCTAAATTCCAGTTCTGATTGGTGGCAATCCGCTGGCGGGTGGTCAGTTTGGCCAAGGCATCCAGCTGGTCCCGCAACTCCGCCGCCTTCTCAAACTCTAAATTTGTTGCAGCCTGCTCCATGTCCCGGCGCAGGCTTACCTCCAGCTCCTGATGCTTGCCCTCCAAAAACATAATTGTCTGCTCCACCAGGTGCCTATACTCCTGGGCAGTGACCTTATTTTGACAGGGTGCCAAGCAGCGGCCGATGTGATAGTTGAGGCAAGGTCGACGCTTGCCTCGCCAATCTTTGCACGTGCGCAAGGGGAAGAGCTTTTTCGCCAATTTCAGGGTGTCGTTGACCACCCCGGCATTGGGGTAGGGGCCAAAATACCGGGCCTTGTCCCGGCTCATCTTGCGCACCATTTCTAGGCGAGGAAAGTCCTCACTTAAATTTAATTTAATATAGGGGTAGTCCTTATCATCCTTAAGGCGGACATTGTAACGGGGGCGATGCTTTTTTATCAGCTGGCTCTCCAGCAGCAGCGCCTCCACCTCAGTGCCGGTGAGGATATAGTCCAATTCCACCGCCATGCGCTGGATGGCGTTGACCTTGGCCTGCTCCATGGCCGCAGCCTCGCTAAAGTATGAGCGCACCCGACTGCGCAAATTCTTGGCCTTACCCACATAGATAATGTCGCCGGCGGCGTCTTTGAATATATAAACGCCACTGGTCGTGGGCAACCCCTTGACCTTCTCTGTCAAATCCAAACCATCACCCCCCTACTGGATTATACCATGGCAATGTATCTTTTGCTTCTCTTGACTGAGTAAAGCAAAGCCCACACCATCTCTGAAAAGGGGTCAAGAGATCCTTGACAATCACTGGGTCATAATTGCACTCACCTCTTAGTGCTAATCCCAATCAGAGAACTATAAGCTATTTGCGTCGCCTATCCAGTCGCGATTTGTTATCGAAGGCAAGCGGCATCCCAACTAACGTCCCTATAGTTGTCCAAGATAAAATAGCGGATAGCTTCCCAGGCAACAAATACTTCCTTCCCCAGGATAGCCCGGAGCTCCCTCCTGGGTTGGTTTTACTGCCTGCATATTTACCCCTCAATCTTTTAACCAAAGCTCATCCCTATATTTTAACCTTCCCGCTAATGCAATAAAGGAAGCCCAGAATAAAGCCTTTCACTCCCTATCTGCCTTCGTTTTGGCACATCAGCTTGGTCTGCTCCATCACAATTTCAACATCTAAAGATAGTCCCCCTTGGAGTGCTCCGGATTGATTCGGGCTGTGGGTTCGACCCACTAGATTACCTGGATATACGGTTTTCTCCCGGTAGGACGAAGGTTCAATTTATCTAGTTTTTAGCATAATTTTGGCTGAGGCCAATTCTTCATAACGCGGCTCGGAGAAATCTAACGGTATCGAAATGGCATATAAAATTACCGAATCGTCCTGTTGCGCTGGCAACATTACAGTATGATTCAGCATCGTTTCCGCACTGGATTTCCATATCAGATTGGGCTGATTCTGATCAAGCCATACAGGTTGGTTATCAATAAAAAACCAAGTTGAATACATCACTGGGTTCGGATCATATGCAGTTATGGTGATAGGAAAAGCTTGGCCCTGGGGGACTGACAGCTCCAGTTGCTGTTGAGTTGAGATTTGCCCTGGGCTCCCAATAAAAGAAACGGGTTGTTGCCTATCGGCAATTTCCGGCGCAACTTCTATAGTAGGAGTAAGAATTAGTTCGTCCAAGGAGGATCCAGGGGCATTGCCGGACACGTATAGTTTCATGTTTATGGATGAAGAAAAATCTTTGGCTGGGTTTTTCGGGCCGGGTATGTCATCTAAGTAATGCAAATAGAGAAAGGATATTCGGTTTTCATCATCCGTCAATCCTGAGAGATCCAAAGTTACAGGAATATTAATCATGCCCAAAGGCGGAAGCTTATGGGTATAGATATACTGCAGTGGACCATTGTCTACACGATAAGGTACAGGCTGG
>Ga0079223_10003313_pt1 | contig 10125 bp, 8 predicted proteins | sample Stecom2011_FD_75072 | JGI IMG/M metagenome (GOLD analysis project Ga0079223, IMG submission 75072) | Agricultural soil microbial communities from Utah to study Nitrogen management - Steer compost 2011 | ecosystem: Environmental > Terrestrial > Soil > Agricultural land | place: USA: Utah...
CGCAATGCACTCGCTCCAGCGGTCGATCGTCGTGCCCAATCCGGTCTTGGGGTATTCCTCCTCGGTCATCGAGCCCCGTTCCACGCTCCTGACGAGAGCGTCGGCCACCAATCGGTCGGGGACCATTTCTGCGGCCACGACAAAGAGGACGGCTAGGACCTGCAAGGCGATGAACGTCCAAACCAGCCCGGTCCATCTGTTCGTGAATGAGCTCTGGCCGCGAGAGCTCATCGTCGATCCATGCCCAGAATGCTCGCCAGGAAACCGCTGAGCATCGTCTGAAAGCCCAGTGCGGTGAGAGTGGCCCCGGGAACCGTCCGCCGCATGGTTCCGGAGAACTCGAGCTCGCCGAACGAGGTGCCGACCCATTCGACCATGACCGACCCCAGGAGCACGCCTCCGGCGACGAAGCCGATCACTCCCAGCACCACGACGCGTTCCAGCGTTGCCCACCGGAAGAAGGCGTCGTAGACCCTGCTTCTGGGCAGCAGCCCGGAGTACACGGCGTAAATGCTTGCGACCGCCCAGAACACGATCGCCTGGAAGCCGCAAAGCATGGCCACGCTCGAGAACAGCAAGGTATTCGTCTCGAATCTGAGGCCACCGATAGTGGTGCCGGTCAGGCCCACGCCCATGCCGAGCACCCCGAACAGGATGAGAAGGACGCCCGGGATCAGAAAGAGCCACGTCGGACTGAAGATCAGGTAGAAGCGCAGCGTGCGCCACCCGTCCCGGAAGGTGCGCAGATGGGGGCCGTGACTCTTCCTGCCATCGGGGTGGAGTGTGATGGGGACTTCGGAGATGCGCGCGCCCATGAGGCTGGCCTTGATGATCATCTCGTTGGCGAACTCCATCCCGAGCGATCTCAACTCGAGCCTGTCGTAGAGATCTCGGCTGAAGGCCCTCATCCCACAGTTGATGTCATTGATCGGGGCCCCGAACCATCGTCTCGCCATGGCGGTGAACATCGGGTTCCCCCACCATCGGTGCAGGAAGGGCATGGCACCGGGCAGAACCGTCCCGCCACCTTTGGGCAGCCGGCACCCCTGAACCAGCTCGGCTCCCTCCCGTAGCGCAGCCACGAACCTGGGGATCTCCGTGAAGTCATAGCTGTCATCCGCATCACCCATGAGGATGAACTTGCCGCGCGCTTCCGCGATACCGCCGATCAATGCGCTCCCATAGCCTCGCACCGGGATGTCGACGACACGGGCTCCTTCGCTCCTCGCAATCTCCTGTGAGCCATCGGTCGAGCCGTTGTCTGCAACTATCACCTCGCCGACGATGCCTGCCTCGTTCATGGCTCGTATGGCCTTGCGAATACAGGTCCGAAGAGTGTCTGCCTCGTTGAGGCACGGCATGACCACAGAGAGCTCGATGTCGGGATTCGTCGCCACGGTCGGGGGATGGTAGCCAGGGGCTCGGAAGTGCCCGGATCCGCTCGGAGCTCCCTACTCGGTCTGGTGACGCAGCGGTTCGGGCCAGGTCTCCACCACTCGTATGTCGTCCGGGCCCATCGTCGCCAGGTAGCGGGCCACATTTGCCGTGACCTGCTCTCTCCATCTCGCGGGCACCCATTCGGCTATTGCGCGCGGATAGGACTTCGGGACCCACTCCGTGGCCGAGAAGGGGTCGTCGAACTGCTGAACCCACCGGGACAGGAACGAGTCCTCGAGCCCTTCGATCCGACAGGCCAGGAAGGCAAAGGCGTGTGGCTGTTGAGTCGTCTCGTACCGTTCGAACCTGCGGCGTGTTGTCGGGTCGTTCTCGCCCCACTGCAGTATCCGGGAATCTGGTGGCCGGGCCTCGACCCAAGCCCGGATCAGCTCCTTCCTGAAGCATTTGTCGCAGCGACCACACACCGCGCCGGGGGTGGTGCTCAGGAGACAGGAGCTCGAAAGGTCGAACATGGGATGGTGGGTTGCGACCAACATCGTGGCCACTTCGGTCAGCCCCGCAACGGTGGAAACGAGATCGAGCCCAACGGCGCGAAACACGGCCTGGTGACGTTGGTCATGATCGGCGGACGGGTCGAAGCGTTGCCCCGACCGTATGTAGTGGCCACCTATGTGGCGTCCGCTGACGATGGATCCGAGATCGTCTTCATCGGCCATCAGGATCGCCCCGACGAACATCGTGACCCAATGGGCAAACGTCGGATAGGGCCGGGCCGCCATGTACTCCAGGTCGGATCTCGTGATGTCGACGTCCCAGCCCCGACCGACGGCCACGTCGAGCTGCTTCAGGACCGTGTCATGCCGGATGTGGGTGGCGCGGTTCGGGAGTGACGGGTGGGGCGTCCGAACGAAGTAGTACTTCTTCATCGGAACGCCCAGGAGCACATCCGCTGCGAGGCAGTCGGGCCCCAGAGACATGGCGAAGATGGCACCGTCTCCAGCCGCTCTTGGCTCTATGGCGGGGTCGGTAGGCCCGATCTCTAGATCGAATTGGGCCCTGACGACGTGGGCGAAGTGCTCGCTGACCGGCGTATCGAGGAGGATTCGCTTCTTGGCCCAGGGCCTCACGATCGACAGAACCGAGAGCCCGACGAGGTCGGGATGTGGTTCGGACGGCCCCGGCAACTGGACGCGGCAGTCGGTCACCGTGAGCTCGATCGGGATGTCCCATTGCCCCAGGCCGTGGATGTCGTCCTCTTGGTCGAGGGCGATACGAAGGTGCCAGGTCGTGCCTTCGAACCGGGAGTAGGCGCGCATCGATCGGGCAAGGTAGACGGTCGCGAAAGGGAAAGCTCTACTACCTTGGGCCAGGATGGGTCGAATCTTCGTGCGTCTTCGGAACGCGATCGCCTCGCCGGTCAAGAATGCTCTAGATCGTCGTTACGCGCCGCGTCAGCAACTGGATGCTCTGGAGGCACGCTTGGACTCGATCCACGCGGCTGTGGACGAACTGAACTCCCTCATCTCGAGGTCCCCACGATCGGACGATTTGGTAGCGGTGCGTCGGGAGGTCGATGGAGTGAAGCGACTCGCCACTGAGTGCGCCCGAGCCATCGAGATCCTTTCACAGAAAGAGATCCTGCTCCGCCGCGACCTGGAGAACGTCCTGCCCGAAGGCGGTTCAGGTCGATGACGAGACCGAACCGGGGTGACCACCGATTGTCACCGGCGCCCCGGTGATCGAGAGCATGTATTCGGGACAGTTGCGCTCTGAGGACAGCGGCCGATCCAACTGGCTCGACCGACTGACCCGTGTCGTCGATCCGGTTCTCGACGGTGCCGCGCGACGGGTGCTCCACAAGGAGATGCCGATCGGTGCCGTGCCCGGGTTCGAAGAGGCGAGAAGAGAATCAACCCGTCTGGAGGCCGTGGCCCGCAGCTTGCTGGGCCTCGCTCCCTGGCTGGAGTCGTCTGCGCTCCCCTGGGATGAGCGCACCGTCCAGGAGCAGACTGGAGCAAAGGCGAGGGAGGCCCTGGGGGCCTTGTTCGAGCCCGATTCGCCCGACTTCTGCGATGTGCGATCGACCCGTCAGGCACTCGTCGAGGCCGCTTTCCTCGGGCAGGCACTGGCCCTGGCACCTGCTGCTCTTTGGGAGGATCTCGACGAGCGGACGCGTGTCGCAGTGCTGCGTTCACTCGCCGCCACTCGGGTCCACCAGCCCCACGCCAACAACTGGCTCCTCTTCTCGGCGATGGTCGAGGTCGCGCTCTGCCGACTGGGAGAAGAGTGGGAAGTCGCGCCAATCCAGAGGGCGCTCGACCAGTTCGAGGCCTGGTATGTCGGCGATGGCGCCTATGCCGACGGTGAGTGGTTCCGCTGGGACTTCTACAACAGCCTGGTCATCCATCCAATGCTGTTGGACATTCTTGCCTTTTGTGAGGACGTCATTCCGGAATGGGCCGGGTTCCGGGATCAGGTGATGGCCCGGAGCCAGAGGATGGCCGTGATCCTGGAGCGGATGGTTGCGCCCGATGGCTCCTTCCCGCCGATCGGGCGGTCTTTGGCGTATCGGTGCGGGGCATTGCATCTTCTCGCCTACCTCGCCGTCCATGACGAGTTGCCAGGGGATTTGCCCGCCGGTGTGGCCCGGGAAGTCTTGTTCAGCTCGATCGTGCGCACACTGGATGCGCCCGGAACCTTCGACCACGAGGGGTGGTTGAGGCCGGGGCTGGCCGGCGACCAGCCTGGACTCGCGGAGAACTACATCTCCACCGGCAGTCTCTACCTCTGCACCGTGGCGTTCTACCCGCTCGGTCTCGACCCCTCCGACAGCTTCTGGACGGCCGAGGGCATGCCGTCCACCTGGGCCGCGCTGTGGTCAGGGCAGGATGCCCGCGCCGACGCGGCGTTACGGGACGAGTCGCTGAGGGACAGGAGTGAGGCAGGGTGACGTATAGGCCGCTCCCGGGTCCGAGGAGGCTGAAGGAGGCCCTTTGGCGACGGCTCGAGCACCGGTTTGCCCGCCGTGAGGCGGTCGAGGCGATTCGAGTTGAGATCGGGGAAGAGGTTGCGGGCCTTGGACAAGAGCTCGCCCGCACGGCGGAGATGCTCGCCAGCATCCAGAGCGATATCCGATCGCTCGCGTCGGGGCTGGCACAGGTGTCCGAGAATCAAAGGGGGCTGGAGACGCGACTCGACCAGTTGCGGGTGGCGTTCGACCGGCGTATCGATGCTGCGCTCGCCGAGGCGGTCCGCGCCGCCGAGGATGTCACTGCGCTGACGGTGATGTTGAACCCGGACCATCCACTCCCTTCGCTGGGCGGCTGGGCACTCTCACCCGACTCTGCTCGGTACCTGGTCGAACTCGTGTTCGAGATGTCGCCGCGTCACATACTGGAATGTGGAAGCGGGTCGTCCACCATCCTCATGGGTCTGGCTGTGCGTGGGACCGGTGCTGGCCGGGTCACCAGCCTGGAGCACGATCCTCAATATCTGGAGATCACTCGAGAATTGGTGGGTCGCCACGGTCTCACCGACATCGTGGAACTCGTCTATGCGCCCTTGACAGAGTTGGACGTTGGGGGTCGATCCTTCCATTGGTACGACCTGCCTGCCGGATGGCTCGAGGGTCGGACGTTCGATCTCCTGGTCGTGGATGGGCCACCTTCGACCGGTGAGATGAACCGGTATCCGGTGTTGCCAATGATGGCCGGACATCTGTCAGACCGGGCCGTGGTCTTTCTCGACGACGCCGATCGCGCCGATGAGCGTCGGGCGCTGGAACTCTGGCAGGAGCGATTCCCGGAGTTCGATCTGGAGGTCCTCGAACATCGCAAAGGCGCTGCGATCCTCAGGCGCAGGCCGGTCGATCGCGACGCGCCCGTCTAGGCGCCGGCCCCGAGGACGAGGGCTCCGGCGAGGTCGAGGCCCCGGGCCTGGGACGTAGAGCTGTCCAGGAAGTAGTCGACGGCGGCATCCCAGGTGTGGCCGTGGCGACGCCGATGGAGGATGTAGCCGTAGCCGTGGGTCCGGTACCACGTTTGCCCGTTGCGTTCGACGTCGTCGAGAAGTGCCTGATCGACGTGCCGGCTCAGACTCCGCCAACCGCCAATGTCGTCGTACAACTCGCGTCGCATCAGGAATGTGCCGCCGGCGACGTTGCGGTTCCCGTACGTCTCCGACCCACTGGCCATCCGGCGGATGGTTATGTCAAGCTGGGCGAGGTAGACGAACTCCGCCCCTTTTGCCACCAGAGGCGCACCCGAATAGTGCATGGCACACACGAGATCGCTCACATGTTCGGGTGCGTACCAATCGTCGTCGTCAATCTTGGCGATGAGGTCACCGGTGGCTCGGGCGAATCCCTCGCTCAGTGCGTCACCGAACGGTGCTGCCGGTGGCACCTCGACGACGTCGTCGACCCCGGCAACGGTGTCACCCTGGTCGATCGAGAAGCCATGGGCGGCCAGAACCACCTGGAGGTTTGGGTAGTCGAGGCGCTCCAGTTGTGCCAGGGCGTGGTCCACGAAATCGGGCCGATTGGTCGCGACGACGACGCTGACTTGAGGCGTCGGGTACTCGCCCGCCCAGGCGCTTCGTCGCAGGTGCACGCTCAATCGCTCGCGGGCATCCGGGTCGGTCACGTCGTCCAATGAAGCTCCATCGATGTGCCTGACCAACTTCGACGGGATGAACTCCTGCACGGCATCGCTGACCGTTCCCCACATGGGGACTCCGGCGCGTGCCAGGTTCAAGATCAGAGCTGCTTCCTCCGATGGCCGGGAGTGCAGTGCAGGATGGAGGAACACACCCCAGGCGCGCCGGAGGGAGGCGATCAGCTTCGGGGCCTGCTCTCGCCGCTCGAAAGTGACGGCCTCGGGCAAGGACGCGGGGCGCCGATCCCCGACGAACCTCACGGAATGACCGCCGGCCAATTCATGTAACTCCGACAACAGCGCATCGGCCCCGGGACGGGAGCGAGAGATGCTGCCGATGACGACCAGGTCACCCTCCTCCACGCGCTGGAAGCCGACCGGTGAGATCGGGTCGCTGTCAGGAGGCGGGTCGCCGATGTGAGTACCTTTGACCTCGACCGCTACGCCCGCATGCCCAGGCGCCGCCCCCTTGATCCTCGATAGAGCGAGCCGGGTCCATGAACCGGGTGGAGGCACATCGTTAATCTAGCCAGGTGACTTCATCTCGCCGCCCGGTCGCTGTGCCGCGCAACCGGTGGGACTTGCTCGACGTGCCGGAACTCGGCGCATGGGAGCCAACTCTCCGCGTCTCGGTCATTCTCCCGTATTACGAGAACCCGGAAGAGTTGCACCGGACGCTGCTGGGTCTCGGCGAGCAGACATATCCGGCTGACCTGATCGAGGTCATCGTCGTCGATGACGGTTCTCCTACCCGGCCGCCGGAATCCCCACCGCCACTTCCGTTCTCCCTCAAGATGCTGCGACAGGAGGACCTGGGCTATGGACTCGCGCGCGCCCGAAACCTTGGGGCCGAAGCCGCGGCGGGTGACGTGCTCGTCTTTCTCGACTCGGACATGATCCCAACCCGTCGGCACCTGGAAGCACATGCGCGGTGGCATCACTGCGCCGCAGGCCTGGTCACGGTTGGATTCAGGTTCCATGCGGAGTTCTCGGGCCTCGCCGACGAGAAGATCGTGGAGGCAGTGAGGAACGACGCGGTGGCAGATCTATTCGATCCTTCGGAGGTGCAGCGTCCGACCTGGATCGACGATCACATGGAACGAACCGGTGACATGCTCGGGCCGCACGAAGATCTCTACCTGATGATGAGCGGTGGGAACATCGGCATCGACAGGGACCTCTACCTCCAGGCCGGGGGCACGGATGAGTCCTTCACGCGTTGGGGCGGCGAGGACAACGAACTGGCTTTCCGACTCCTACAGCTGGGCGCGGTGGTGATCCCGGAACGCGCAGCCACCGCGTGGCACCAGGGCGAGGGGCACGAGCCGAGTGAGGAAGAGAAGCAGGCACTCCGTCTGCAGAAGCCCAAGATGAAGTCCCTCATCCCCGACCCGTCGATGCGCCCGCATGTCCCGGGCCGAGGCTATCCCCGACCCTTCCTGCTCGTCCACGTGGATCCCGCCCGACACGACGCCGAGGTGGTGGGCCTCACCGTCGACTCGTTGCTCGGAGGCGACTTCACCGATCTCGTCGTGGGTGTCGGCCCTGCCAGGGACGAAAAGGAGAACGAGTGGCTCGTGGCGACCTACGAGGGCGATCCCCGCGTGGTCGTGGGCGTGACACCTGCTGCGCTCATTGCGTCGAGTCCCTTCTCGCCCGCTCGTCTCACGACCCTCGCTGGTGTCGGATTCAGCCCCGACAGTCTCGGGCGCGCCCTGGCCGAGTTGGGTGGTCCCGGGGTGGGGCTACTCCACGTCACCCTTCCTGTGGAAGGCGATGAGGTTCAGCTCGCCCGTCTGGTCATGACCCGCGCCGAGAATCGTGCCCGGAGGCTCTCGCCCGATGACCTGGACCCGACGATCGGCCGGTTGTTCGGAGAGAGGTGGGTCTCCGGGTCTTCGCTTGGCATCTGGCTCATCGAAGACCCTCTCGTCGACTCTCTGCGGGTCGCGCGGCGTGTTCACACCGGGGAGATCGCTCTACTCGCCCAATTGGAGGATGTTTCATCCCGTCTCCTGGACCTCCAGGCCAGGCGTTCGATGCGTTTCATCGACGGGCTGGGCACGATGGTCCGAGCCCGGTCATGGGACGATTTCAAGGTCGGTTGGCGAGCGGTTCGCGGCGCCATCTTTCGCGATCGGTCTCATCGACAGGGAGAGCCTCCGAGGGGATGAGACTTACCTGGAGCGTGTCGGGCGCTACCTGGCAACTGACGATTCGTCTGGAAGGGGAGGAGTCGGTCGTCGGGATCGGCCAGGGAGGCCGGGAAGTGGGCCTCATAAGCGACGAATGCCGCGTGGAGTTTCCGCTCGACCTTGGTGATGTCTCGCCGGACTTGCGAGCCCTTGCGGCTGTCACGGTGGCTTCGCCGTGGCTACCGCGGCAGGTCTCTTTCGATGAGCCGGTGTCGAGCGGATTCGCCGAGGTGCTGTCCGAGGACTTCGGGATAGAGACCCGGACCGTCGACGACTCGCTCCGGCCTCGGAGCGGTGAGCGAGTAGGACTTTCCTACAGTTCAGGCGCCGACTCCATCGCCTGCTCGATGTTGTTGCCGGATGACACCCCTTTCATCCACTTTCGACGGACCTCTCATCCGCGTGTGCCGAATCGGGCCACCCATTTCAGGGCCGACGTCCAGGCCGAGTTGGTTCGGCGGGCAGGTGAGGCCGGGCGAGAGGTCTACGTGGTCGTATCGGATCTGGAGTACCTCGTCTCCCCGTTTCCGTCGTTCCCGGAGTGGGTGACGGTCGCGCTGCCCGTGATCCTCATGGGTGATCGACTGGATCTGGGTGGTGTCGGGTTCGGGTCCATCCTCGGATCCAGGTATCTGCAGAACGGCCGCGCTTTCCGTGAACCACCGAGCAATGACCGGTGGGCGCGGTTGTTCGATGCGGCGGGTCTGCCGCATGTTCGACCGACATGTGGCATGTCGGAGGTGACGACCATCTCGATGGCCGCGGCATCGGACCTGGCGCCGTTTGTGCGGTCTTGCGCTCTCGGTGGTTTGGACCGTCCGTGTCTGAACTGCAAGAAGTGCCTGCGGAAGGAATTGACCACGGCGGCGTTGAGCGATCAGCCATTGCCCTCCCGACTGTTGTCCAACCTGGGTCCGTCCCACCCGGCAGTCACGGAGCTTCTCGAGGATCCGCCTTACTACTTCCAGCACATACTCGAATTCGGTCTCCCCAGACTGCGAGGCATCGAGGAAACGTTTCTCGCCACGACCTACCGCCTGCTCGGCGAACCCGATCAAGCATCCACCGAGTGGGTCACCCGCTACTTCCCACCTGCGCTCGAGAACGACATTCCCGAACGGTTTCGCGGCCCCATAAAGGAGCGCATCGAGAGATATGTCGAGTACATGACGCCCCAGGAGGAGCGAGGGGTCTACGAATGGGATGCCCTGGAGAGGGTGCGAGCGCGTCTCGAGAGATCCAAACCCCGTTGAGCGTCAGCGCTCCGAGCGCTTCCAATGAATGGGGGGCCGGAGAGCGCTCTGCGGTGCCACCGTCTTGTGGGAATCTGGGAGACCAAGCATCCGGACACGGGAACCCCAGGAGTGCTCGGCAATGGCCTTCTCCCGATCCGGGGGTTCGGAGTCCATTGCGCGCTGGACTGCTCTGACCAGGTCGACATCGAGGTGGACACCGTCGAGGCCTCCCAGCGCGCGAAGTGGCGGCGCCGCTATCGGGACACCTGACGCGAGGTACTCGAACGCCTTGAGGGGGCTGACCGCATGGGTCGTGTCGTTGAGTTTGAACGGGATGATCCCCACGTCGAATCGCTGGAGATATGCCGGGAGAGCCGTCTGTGGCTTCAAGCCGAGGAAATGCACGTTGTCGGGCATGGCGGGCCTTGGAGCCTTGTCGTCGCCGATGACGACCACGGCCGCATCCGGGAACGCCTCCGCCACGGCCCGAAGGGCCGACCAGTCGAACCAGTCGCCGTACAGAGACCCGTGATAGCCGATGAGCGTCTCGGCCTCGGGGAGGTCCTTCGGGCGCTCGGGGAGCCCGACTCCGAAGAGCCCCACGTTGACGGCGTTGGGCACGAGGTCGGCGCTCCTTCCCAG
>Ga0079223_10003315_pt1 | contig 10120 bp, 5 predicted proteins | sample Stecom2011_FD_75072 | JGI IMG/M metagenome (GOLD analysis project Ga0079223, IMG submission 75072) | Agricultural soil microbial communities from Utah to study Nitrogen management - Steer compost 2011 | ecosystem: Environmental > Terrestrial > Soil > Agricultural land | place: USA: Utah...
ACCAATAGTATGTATTTTCCCTCTATTACTGGCTTGGATTCATTGGGTAGAATAGCATTCGAAAGGTTCTCAAAGCGTTCCACCCTACCTTTTCCCACCTGCGTTTTGATCTTTGGATCTTTGATTAGGGCATGCGGTTCAATGGGAATATTCATGGCTTCAGCCAAACCTTCTCCAAATATCGCGCTCTGATTATAGCCCCTTCTTCGGAGCTTTGCTAATTGAATGGGGACTGGCACAATCAAATCAGCACATAAGCATTTATGGTCATACATTTTCAGCAAGGTTCCATATTCCCTGCCAAAACTTTTCCCCAATTCCCAAAGCCCCAAATACTTAAAATGATGGACCATTTGCTGTACGCTGGAATCATCTTCAAAATAAAGGTAAGATAATACCGTTTCCAGCGGAACCTGCCCTCCGAGCAAACGAATGCCTTCATTCTGGGGATCTTTATGGAAATCAGTTAAAGGCAAGGAATATCGGCAGAAAGAGCAAATCCATTTTTCACCCCGAATCAGCGGCCGATCGCAACCCGCACAGCATACCGGGAAAAGGAGATCCAGAAAATAGTCAAGTTGGTGCTTTATACCACTATATTTTTTCATACACTTGCAGAATCGGCAACTTTCCTGTCTCCACAAATATATAAAACAAAAAGAAATAAAGTTTAGTTTGACGACTCTTTTTCCTTAATAGCAAGTTGGCCACAGGCTGCATCTATATCCTTACCCCTACTGCGGCGAATATTGGTGGTGACGCCCTGCTTGCGTAAATAGTTTGCAAATGCATCTATCTTGTCCTCGCTGGCATTGACAAAATCTGCAAAAGCAATGGGGTTATATTCAATTATATTGACTTTGCAAGGAATGTGTTTGCAGAATTTGGCCAGATCAGCAGCATCCTCCAGCCCATCATTGAATCCATTGAAAACGATGTATTCGAAAGTGACTGGTGTCTTGGTCTTTGCGTAAAAATATTTGAGGGCCTCGGCAAGGGTTTTTAAAGAATTCTGCTCATTGATGGGCATGATTTCATTACGCTTGTCATCGTTGGCCGCATGGAGAGAAAGTGCCAGGTTGAAACGAACCTGATCATCCCCGAGTTTTTTGATCATTTTTCCTATGCCGGCTGTGGATACAGTGATCCGTTTGGCGGCCATATTGAGCCCATCGGGTGAGGTGATGCGGTCAATAGATTTCAACACATTGCTGTAGTTGAGCAATGGCTCTCCCATCCCCATATAAACAATATTGCTTAGTGGAGTTTGATATTTTTCCATAGCCTGACGGCTTATCAACACAACCTGGTCATAGATTTCGTCAGCGTTGAGATTGCGTTTGCGGTCCATGTAACCGGTTGCGCAGAATTTGCAGGTGAGACTACAGCCCACCTGGGAACTGACACAGGCAGTCATACGATCATCAGCCGGAATCAACACTCCTTCTACCAGATTTTGATCATATAGCAAGAAGCTGCTTTTGATTGTTTTGTCCGAACTGATCTGCGAGTTTTTGACTTGGACAGCATTGATCACAAAGGCATCTTTGAGCTGTTCCCTAAATGCCTTGCTCAAGTTACTCATCTCATCAAAGTCCACACAGGATTTCTCCCACAACCATTCATAAATCTGTTTGGCTCTGAATGCGGGCTGCCCAAAGGCAATCACCTGTTCTGTGAGTGCATCCAACGATTGACTTCGGATATCCTTTTTTTTGTTAATGACTGACACGCTGCAAAGATACACATTTGCTTTGTCCCAATAAAAATCTATATTTGCATGATAAGCCTAAACGTAAACCGTGCATATGAGTAGTTTTTTTGCAGCAGATTTTATAGTGCCGGTGACTGGCACACCCATAATAAACGGGGTGGTAGAAACCGATGGGAACGGGGTAATCAAGCGAGTTTATAAAGATCTGTTGGAGGTTTCAGATAGAGAAAAAATAAAGCACTATAAAGGTATTATTGTACCAGGTTTTGTAAATGCACATTGCCATTTGGAATTATCCCATTTGCATGGCAAAATTCCACGGTCAACAGGGTTGATTGAGTTTTTAAAAGCAATCATTGCTTCCCGACAGGAAGATAAACACAATATAGTCCAGGCCATGGAGGAAGCTGACAGACAAATGATATCCAATGGTATAGTTGCAGTAGGAGACCATTCGAACACTTCCATTTCCAGAGCCGTAAAGAAAAAAAGTCCAATCCATTACCATACTTTTTTGGAAGTTACAGGCTTTGATCCAAAGCAATCAGAAAAAATCCTTGAGGACGGACTAAAGTTGAAACAAGAATTTGAAGGCTTACCGGCTTCCCTCACCCCCCATGCGCCATATTCGGTTTCAAGGGATCTGATACGCCTGATATCTAAAAATGAGGTCGGTTCGGGCTTTCCGGTCAGTATCCATAATCAGGAGTCCCAGGCTGAAAATGAGTTTTTTCGCTATAAAACAGGGGAGTTTGTAAAATTCTATGAATGGCTGGATAGAGATATAACCTATTTCAAATCCCATTCCAAATCATCTCTGCAGTCATTCATTCCGGGTCTCCCCGTCAGTCTGCCTGTACAGCTCGTTCACAACACCTATACCTCATCAAAAGACGCTTCATACGTGCACAGAATCAACAGAAAAGTTTACTGGTGTCTTTGTCTATCTGCAAACCTGTATATAGAGGGGACGTTGCCAAAATTGAATAATTTACTTTATAACAATCAGCCAGTTACCATTGGTACGGATAGCCTTGCATCCAATGACAGGCTTTGTGTTTTGTCAGAAATGAAAACTATTAATGCTCATTATCAGTCAATTAAGTTGTCTGAATTGATAAAATGGGCCACCTGGAACGGGGCTGAAGTGTTGGGGATCACGGAGCGTTACGGTTCTATTGAACCAGGAAAACAGCCGGGTCTAAACCTACTTAAGAATGTTGACGGCCTAAATTTGACTCCTGAAACAACTTTAGAAAAACTGATTTAATGTTTGGACAACACCAATAGATCCAAATTCTTCAGTGGCAGATCAAACCTATTGGCCATGTCTTTGTTTGTTAAATGTCCCTGGTAAAGATAAACAGCATTGCGCACCCCGGGTCTGGACCAAATCACATTTGCAAATCCTCCGGACTCTCCAATTTCCAATAAAATAGGGGTGAATATATTGGTCAGGGCATATGTTGCTGAACGTGCTACCCGAGAGGCAATATTTGGCACACAATAATGTATTACATCATGCTTTCTGAACACAGGCTTGTCATGGGTCGTCCGCTCAGATGTTTCGAAACATCCCCCCTGATCAATACTGACATCAATCAATACCGAGTTGGGTTTCATCTGGGAAACTGTTTCTTCATTGATGATGCAGGGACTCCGGCCATTATTGGCGCGAATGGCTCCAATCACCACATCGCTGGAAATCACCGCTTTTCGCAATACCACTGGCTGGATCACCGAAGTGAACACCCTACTCCCCACATTGTTCTGCAAGCGCCTGAGTCGGTAGAGAGAACTGTCAAACACTTTGACCTGAGCACCCAATGCGATCGCTGCCCGGGCTGCAAATTCACCCACTGTCCCAGCACCTAAAATCACCATTTCGGTCGGTGGCACACCAGTGATTCCCCCAAGCATCAAGCCCTTACCATCAAAAACATTACTTAAATACTCCGCAGCGATGAGTACAGACGTTGCTCCCACAATTTCACTCATTGCTCTCATCACGGCCAGTGTTCCCCCCTCATCCCGAAGGTACTCATAGGATACTGCAGTGATACGCTTTCTCATCATGGATTTCAGGCATTTCAAATCGAGAAATGTAGGAGGTTGACAGGAAAACAGGATTTGTCCGGGCTTCATCAGATCGATCTCGTCCAGAGAAGGAGCCCCGATCTTGATAATTATATCTGCCTTATAAACTTCTTCTGTACTATATGCAATTTCAGCTCCCTGCTCACTATAATGCCTGTCCATAAAATTGGATCGCTCACCAGCTCCCTTTTCCATCACCACCCTATGTCCATTTTCCACAAGCAAGGCTACGGAAAGTGGAGTCAGGGCAATCCTGTTTTCCTGCAGGTCCCGTTCTCTCGGAATACCAATGAAGAGTTGTTGTTGCCGATTGACAATCTCTTGCATGGACTCCTGGGATTGCCGCATTGCCTCATGGGCAAGTTTGGTAAATTCACTCATTTCAGATCAACATGGTTAATTTAAAGCGAAGTTACAAAAAAGCCGGGCAATTATCAGACTGCCCGGCTCAAATATCTAAATCAGTTATTTTCAAAGTACAAATGCAACAATCTGACTGTCCTTTGCCTTATAATACAATATTCCACCCAGCTCATCCACTTCATATACTGGCTTGCGGTCTTTCAACAATATTTCTTTGTCAACCTCACCTGTGGATTTGTTGACTTTGACCAAACCCACCCCGCTATTCAGACTGGTTAAAATAAACTGGGCATTTTCAGTTGCTGCTGTTGCCCTAAACCGTTTATTCATCGTTTGAAAGGAAACGGTAGCGATATCGGAAAACCCATCCTGAACAATTTTCATTTGGTTACCATAACTATTGAGCATAGAAGAGTTTGGGTAAGTGCCATACATCCCCCCCTGAAAGGCGGCTGAGGCAGCAACTGCTACAGAGGCCACAGCAAGTACGCCGGAAGCGACTTTTACAAAACCACTTTGACCGGGAGATTTGTGATAGGTATGGTATTTCTTTTTTCCGTCAAATTCGAATAGGGATAAATTCTGGCTGGAGCTGAGCAACAACCCATCATCTCTGACGATCAGCGAAGTAGGTGCTTCTTTCTCCTTGAAATCAATGTCAGCAAGGGTAGTAATATTTCCGCTATCTTCGTCAATGGCGACAATCTCATCACCAGTACTTAATAGATAACGTTTGTTGCCCTCATCATAAGCACTGGCCACCGCCTTGGCTTTCTTATATTTGATCGGTTTGTCCCAAATTGGTTCTCCAGTACTCAAATTCACGATTCCTGCATCAGTATCTGTGATATAGATCAATCCCCGGGGAGTTGAAGCCATGGTATGGATATTTTCTCCGGTGGAAAGTGGTTTCTTGAATAAGGTATTGCCATCAAAGGAAATTTTATTGATTCCCCCTGAATAAATTCCAAACAGAATACCATCATCCATCACATAAAAATGTTGGACGTAACCCTTGGTTTGGGGCGCCTTTTCCCAAAGGTCTTCGCCGTTTGCAGCATTTAAGAAAGCGATCTTGGATTCGGATCGGCCAGCCGTGAATCGGGCAATGCCGGACTTTCCGGAATTGTCCACGTCACTCACTACCGCAAGTCCCTGGGGTAGTATTTCAAACTTACTTACCTTGCCTTTGATTTTTCGTTCCTTGTCCCAAAGCACCTTGCCATCACTACTGACCTTTTGGATTCTGGTGTCCCCATTTGACCTTTCTTCAAAGGTATAGATCTCATTGCCCAAGGCATCCGCATACATCCATGCAATCTTGTCCACATCGGCTTCCCAGCGGATCTCCCCTGAATTCAGATCTACTGAAACCAGCTTTTTGGTGGTTGGAACCAGAATGCTATTGACCGTCAGAAAAGGTCTGCCAGAACTCAGGGGCACAGCATTGCCGGAGCGCACTTTGCCTACATTGGGATCTAAACTGGCCAATACTTCCTGCTGTCCACTTTCCAAATCATAAACTCCAACAGCTAATACATTTCTTTCTTTGTTACTCCGATTGCCCACTACTACCAATTTGTTCTGGGGAAGGAATACCTGCAATTCAGAGATGTTCCTCCATCCGTTTTCTTCGGTTGCAAATAATGTTTTGCCTGTAATGATGTCAATTACAGACTTTTTAGAAGAGGTCAAACCTCCCTGACTGACAACCAAATACGGTGAATAAGGAACAAAATCAATTTCTTCCGCTTTGACCCTGCCATACTCTTTGAATACAAAATGGGGGGCGTCAGCATGTGGATTGATTCCAGCCAGCCCCCCATTGCCTGCTACTACCAATACTCCGGCATCACTGAGTTGCATGAAATTGATTTTTCCACCCATGTCATAGGTGAAATCGGGCTTGTCCGTTTGTTGTGCAAATCCACCCAGGAAACACACAATCATTGGGATGACTAATAGTTTTTTCATGATTTTAGGGTTTTACTGAATCAAAGTTACCCCCGCCCAATATTGTACACAATAAGGGGAAACCCGTAATTCTATTCAGTAAAACCCGGTACTCAGAACTTTAGCTGCATCCCAAGCATGAAATTCGCAGTGGCCTGCGGATAATAATAATTGTAATAGGCCCGGCTTCCATCCTCATTGAGATGCCCCCAGGTATAACCGTTGGAAGAATACTCGGTGCCAAATATATTATTCACTAAAAGTGTAAAGCCAATTTGTTTTGCTGCCAGATAGGAGGTGGTATAACTTATCCGAAGGTTATTGACAAAAAACGGATCGAGACTACGCGCCCTGGCAGAAGTATTGTCCAAATACTGTCTCGAAACATACTTGCTGATCCAAGCCAATTCAAGAGAAGGGCTGACCCTATAAGCGATCTCGCTGGAACCCACAAAGTCAGGAGACATGGCAATATTTGTACGATCGTAGGTAATGGAATGCTGGCCAGAGTAATCATGCAAATCTACGTACTCCGTAAAGTCCAAAATTTTATTCTCACTGAAAGCTGCTGTTGCCGACCAGGTAAAATTCCGTGCAGGCTGCCATTGAGCATCCAGTTCCAGTCCAGCTCTGTAGCTACGAGGCACATTTTGCCTTATGAGTTCACCTACATCATTGATTTCTCCGGTAATGATCAGCTGATCTTTGTAGTACATTCCATAGATATTGGCCCCTAAACGATATTTATTGCCCGAAATCCTATACCCGGTTTCCAGATTGTACAATTGTTCCGGGCGGGGGCGGCTGGTAATGGAAGATTCTACATAATCATCCCTTATTGGTTCTTTATGTGCCAAAGCAAGGGAGGCGTACCACTGGCTCTGATCGGCAAATCTGTAACTCAGCCCGATTTTGGGATTGAAAAAATTGAGGTAATCCGTCTGATCCAATTGTACCAGGTTTCGATCATAGCCCAGGAAGGAATAAATCACCCGTCGATACTGGAGATCTGCATAAAAAGCGAGTTGATCCCTACGGAATTCTGCCTTTCCAAAAATATTGAAATCCTTCTTGACCGCATCGTCCTCATAATACCGATCTCCCAATTGACCGTCAGAAGCGTATTTTGCCCATATGACTTCCCCAAAATGACCCCCGTAATATTCATTGTAAGCACCACCCAAGGTCAACCCCAGAGTTTGGGAAACCTGGTGGCCCAGGGAGTAGGTCAGTCCCACAAAATGGTTGTCCAACCAACGGCGCCGGACCAGATCAGTAGAAGAAATGGTAATACCCCCAATCTCCACATCGGACAATCCATAGCGCTGAAAATTATCATCTTCCCTGAATTCTTCATAATATCCCGCCCCACGGGTATAATGCACAGCAGCGTTGAGATGGGTTTTCTCCGACAAGGCCTGTGAAAAATGGAGCTGGTAATGCGTTTGGGTATAATTATCGGTCTGATCCTGATAAGTAAATTCATTATAGCGCCTGTTGATGGCCAGCATTTCTTCCGGCACTCCATTCCAGGCTTGGTAGGTTCTCTCTTTCCCTGAGAATACATTGGCTCTCAATAAACTGTTTTTTCCGTGCCAGGCTCCGGTCAGAAAGAAAGATTTCAGATCCGAAAAAGCCCTGTCTATATAGCCGTCACTTTTGATCTGGGAAAGCCGACCATCAAAACTGAATTGCTCACCTATCAGCCCTGTACCAAGTCTAACGGTATTTTTCAGGGTTTGGAAAGAACCAATACTATTATCCAGCTCTGCATAAGGCTCTGACCGCAATTTATTGGTCTGTATATTGAGACTGGCTCCAAAAGCCCCTGCACCATTTGTAGAAGTCCCCACCCCACGCTGGATCTGAATATTATCCACCGAAGAAACAAAATCGGGAAGATTAACCAGAAAGGTACCCATACTCTCAGGGTTGTTGAGCGGCACCCCGTTGATGGTCACATTGACACGAGTGGGGTCACTCCCTCTTACGCGAATGCCGGTATAGCCCACTCCAGCCCCAGCATCTGAAGAGACGACAACACCCGGAGTCTGATCCAGCAAATAAGGCAGGTCCTGGCCGAGATTGTTTTTTTCCAACTGGACTTTATCAATATTTCGATAGGTTGTGGCCGAATTTTCGCTGGCTCGAGTGGCTTGCACGATGACTTCTTCAGCTAAAAAAACAGTGGGGGCCAATCGAATATTTTCCACTAAATCGGATTCCAAAACAATGGACCGGGTTGCAGCCTCATAACCCAAAAAGGTCACTAACACCTCATATTTGCCCTGACGCAGGTTTTGCAGTTTTGCCAGGCCGTCTTTGCCTGTCTGCACCACGTAGGGCGTACCCACAATTTGAACCGTTGCGCCTTGCAACACTTGATCATTCTCTCCTTGCGTGACCCTTACCGTCAACGCATGCTGGGCAACAGCCATTACGGCGCAGGCACACAGCAGAGCCATACTAAACAGTTTTTTAAACATTTTTTTGTAACTTATGAGTTAAACATAGTCACCGCAAGGGGTTTGCAGCAACGGAACAATTTAACTTCCCTCTCCCTACGCCGGCATTATCCGGATCAGGTGCTTGGTATCCTATGGAAACCAATGGGTATAATCTCAGCCTTTATTTGTGTTTGATCAGCAAACAAGGCACCCCTAATGATCTTACAAAGATAGTGTTTGTAGAGGAGAATTGCAAAAGCTACCCGGCTTCTTCCTCACCGAAGTCCAGTGAATGTGACAGGTAGGATTCATAAACACTTCCTTCATAGACCGTTGCGCCTGTCGGATGCACAAAAGGAATATCCGGATTGAATAGCTCCTCCAATTTATCCTTTAAAAATTCCCCGAATTTTTTCTTTGCCTGCTCCAGGGCCTGGCCTGTGATGGGATATTGCCCCTTTCGGGGAATTTTGAACTTGAAATTTGTGCCCTCTGTCCGCATTTTGCGAATACTGTACAAGTGCGGTGTCACCGATTGCCCACTAATCTGCTCATAAATATAGGTGTAAAACAGTGTCTGGAGAAAAGCCTTATTGCTATCTTTCCAATTGCTATTAAAAATTTCAAAGTCAAACTTTCCTTCATCATTCAGCCCAACAGCCCGAACCTCCAGGGAGTCGCTTCCGGTCTTATAATCTACGATTCTCATCTCCCCATTTACCCGATCTACCCGATCAATAATGCCTTTGAGCAATACAGATTTTTGTTCGCCCTGCACCATCACAGGAAATTCGAGCCTGTATTGCTCCGTGTCATTTTCCAGTTCCAGCAATTCAATAGCTCCGCCCAGATTTCGGTCGAATCCCAGAAAGATCCGGCAATACTCTTCGCTGATGCGCTGTACGATCCGCTCCTGACCACTGAACTGTCGCTGGTCCTGATCACCCTCCGTTCCTTTGAACTCTTCGGCTATTGCCTGTTCACAAATCTCAGGCACTTGCTTTAATAATTGTGAGAAATTATCGGAATTCAGGGCTGCTCCTTGCAGCAAAAAAGGTTGATACAACAATTGCATGGCATTGTGGATCACATTGCCCACCCGATTGGTCTCAATCTCGGTATTTAGCACTGGGGGTTCCTTGATACCGGCAATATATTTGATGAAAAATTCCAGGGGCGAATTGACATACAGGGCAAATGCTGAAGCAGAGAGGGATCGCCTTTCACCACCGGGGCTTTCCTGCAAAAATGCTTGAAGGCGTTGCCAAACTACCCCGGTTTTTGGGATGGAAATGGCCGGTGGCGAAGCAGGCACTTCTTTTTTGTGGGAAGGGCTGGCAGAAAGAGCAACCGAATGTGTTCTTATCGGCAAATTGCTTTCATAACAGATCTGTTGGGCAAATCGTGATACTTCTCCCGAATTCTCGTAATCTACCGCTGCATTGTAAACAAGATGGAGCTGCTCAAAATGATGCAACAATCTATAGAACAAATAGGCCGACAATGCCTGTTGGTTCTCGATCACCGGTAGCCGGTAGGCCCTTCT
>Ga0079223_10003316_pt1 | contig 10118 bp, 4 predicted proteins | sample Stecom2011_FD_75072 | JGI IMG/M metagenome (GOLD analysis project Ga0079223, IMG submission 75072) | Agricultural soil microbial communities from Utah to study Nitrogen management - Steer compost 2011 | ecosystem: Environmental > Terrestrial > Soil > Agricultural land | place: USA: Utah...
CACGCGCACGGCGTGATCCACCGCGACATCAAGCCCTCGAACATTATGCTAGAGCGCCACACGGGCCGCGCAATCGTGATGGATTTCGGGCTGGCGCTCAGCGTGCAGGAAGGCACGACCGGCGAAACGTTCGGCAGCGCGCATTACATCGCGCCAGAGCAGGCGGTGTCTTCGGCGCAGGCCGTCCCACAGAGCGACCTGTACTCGCTCGGCATTGTGATCTACGAGATTCTCACCGGTCAGGTCCCGTTCGATGACCCTTCGGCGATGAGCGTCGCGCTCAAGCACCTGAACAATCCGCCGCCACCGCCGAGCGAGTACGTCCCGACCATCCCGCACGCGGTGGAAGAAGTCGTTTTGCGCTCGCTCGATAAAGACCCGAAGCAGCGATACGAGTCAGGCCGGGAGCTGGTCGAGGCGCTAACCGCTGCTTGCGCGGATGCCGAGCAGCCAGTCGAGCCTGCCGCCGCGCCATCCGACGACCTGCTCGCGCTGATCGAAGCGCCGCAGCACGCGCAGGCCGTCCGCCCGCCCGGGGAGCTAACGCCCGCGCTGGTAATCTCTGAGCCTCCCGCAGACGTCGCGGCGTCGGGCATCGCCAGCCGGTTCGCGCGGCGCAAGGCCGCCAAAGAGGAGCAAGCCGCCGCGCAAGCCGCCGCCGAGGACGCGCTGCAAATCGATGATCGCACGCTCGATTCAATCCTCAGCAGCTACGCCGACCCGCGCGATCTGGGGCTTGTCGGCCCCGAGGCAACCGGCATCCGGCCCCCGAGCGCTGCAGGCGACAACGGCGCTGCGACCGAGCACGCGCCGCGCCACCGGCTGCGGCGCGTGCTGCTGGGCGCGATCATCGTGCTCTCGTTCGTAGCGGGCGGGCTGATCTGGTCGAACTTCTTGCGCGATGGAGCGAACGATCCGCCCGAAACGCCGCCGGTCGACAGCGAGTTCATCGCGTCAACCGAGCCAGCCACCGAAGAAGCGCCTGCCGTCGCTGGCAACCTCACCGGAACGCCCAACGCCACGCCAACCACGCCGCGCCGCCAGACGCCCACCGCTGCAACGACCTCGACACCGCTCCCCACACGCACGCCTGTCGCAGCAGGCGCCGCCAGCGCGAGAAACGAGCTGCACGTCCGCCTGCTATACGAACCGGATGTCTTTTTGCTGCTGAACATCTCGGACGAGCCCATCGACGTCAGCGATCTGGTGTTCGAGCAAACAGGCGCCGATGGCTCGGTGCGCAGCTTCGAGGCGGCGGAGTGGGACCGCTACATCAGCACATCGTCGGCCTATCTGGAAGAAGAAAGCTGCCTGCAACTGCTCACCGGCTCCGCGCCACCTCCTGAGCCAGACGAAGACAACTGCCCGCGCCTGGCAGGGTTCTTCCGCTCCAATGTCGAGCGGCGCTATTTCTGGCGCTCAGATAACGCGGACGAGAGCTTCACCGTCCGCCTGGGCGAGGTCACGCTGGCGACGTGCGCGATCGGGGATGGAACGTGCAGCTTCTCGCTTCCGGCGCCCTGATACAACGCGTAGCAAACGCCCGCCCGCGCGCCCCGATACACCCCCAACAATGAAAGGAACCACACATCTATGACCACACTTTCAGTCGATCTCTCCGGGCAGGTGGCGCTGGTGACCGGCGCGGGGCGCGGCATCGGCAAAGCGATCGCGGCCCGTCTGGCGGCGTCAGGCGCGGCGGTCGCGGTCAACGATATCGACGCAGACAGCGCCGAGCAGACTGTCCGCGAGCTTGGTGGTGCGGCGCGCGCTTTCCCCGCCGATGTGAGCGATCCGGCGGCGGTCGAGCAGATGATCGCGGCGGTGGCCCGCGAGATGGGCGGATTGAACATCCTCGTCAACAACGCGGGGATCGAGTACAAAACGCCGATCCTCGATACGCCTGTCGAGGAGTGGCAGCACACGCTGGCGGTCAACCTCAGCGCCGCGTTTTACACCTGCAAAGCTGCCGCGCCGATCATGCGCGTGGCAGGCGGCGGCGTGATCGTCAACATCGCCTCGATCGCCGGGCATAACATCCCGCTCCCGAACCGTGGCAGCTACATCGCCAGCAAGGCCGGGCTGATCGGTTTCACGAAGGAATGCGCGCGGGAGTTCGCTGCGTTCGGCGTGCGCGTCAACGCGGTGTGCCCTGGTGTCATCGAGACAGAAATGACCGCCGAATCCCGCTCCGACGCGGCGCAGATGGCGAAGTGGCTGGCGGATATCCCGCAGGGGCATCTCGGGCAGCCGGACGACATCGCCGGGCTGGTGTTATACCTCTGCTCGGATGGCGCGCGCTACCTCACCGGGCAAGCGATCAACGTCGATGGCGGCAAGGTCATGCTGTAAAGCATCCGTGGCAGGCGAATTTGCCGTAGTAGTAATGTAGTAATACCAGCGGCGCCAGACTCCTGGTATACTTAAGCGCATCGTCTCCAGGTGGAGTGAGAAGGAACCAATGCCCCATTCGCCACTGGACATCAGCGAGCAGGAAATCCGCAAGTGCTGCGGCCCCTTGTTGGAAGGCGCCATCGAAGAAGCCACGCGGCTGCGTCACAATTTCATCGGAACCGAGCACGTCTTCAACGCGCTCACGCGCATCCCCGGCAGCCCTGCGACCCGGATGTTGATGGAGATCGGGCTGGAACCGCGCGAGGTCCGCAACGCGATCCGGCGCGAGGTCGGCGCGGGTGACGACATGGTGAGCGACTTTCCGCCTCTGACCCCGCGCGCGCACCGCGTCCTGGCGATGGCGGTTTATCTGGCGGACGACGCGGGCGACCGTTTCGTCTCCGAGGAACAGCTTCTGCTGGCGCTGCTGCAAGAGGGCGAGGGGATCGCCGCGCGCAAGCTGAACGCGATGGGCGTGGACATCGTCGAGTGGATCGAGCGCCTGCTGAGCGACCTCGACGACGACGGGGACGATGACGACGACTTTGAGGAGTTCCTGTTCGCGGATATGGACTCCGTGATGGAAGTGCTGGCGGATGATGCGTCCGATTCGACTCACCGGATGCCCACGCCGCTCCTCGACAAGTACGGGCGCGATCTCACCGAGCAGGCGCGCGAGGCGAAGATCGGCCCGGCGATCGGGCGTGATAAAGAGATCCGCATCATCGCGCGGACGCTGACACGCAGCAAGAAGAACAACCCGCTGCTGCTCGGTGACTCAGGCGTCGGCAAGACGGCGGTGATCGAAGGGCTGGCGTACAACATCGCGCACGGCCTCGCGCCGAAGTTCCTGCTCAACCGGCGGATCGTCCAGATCGAGATCGGGATGCTGGTGGCGGGCACTAGCCTGCGCGGCCAGTTCGAGGAACGCATCGTCGGCATCGTGGACGAAGCGAAGAACGCGCCCGATGTGATCCTGTTCATCGACGAGATTCACACCATCGTCGGCGCGGGCGACACGATCGACAGCAACCTCGACGCGGCGAACATCCTCAAACCGGCGTTGGCACGCGGCGAGATCACGTGCATCGGCGCGACAACCTTCGAGGAATATCGCAAGGCGATCGCTAAAGACCCGGCGCTCGACCGCCGCTTCCGCACGATTGACATCGGCGAGCAGAGCGTTAGCGAGTCGCTGGTGGTGGTGAACAACGTTTACCAGCGCTACGAGGAGCACCACAAGGTTACGATTCTGCCGGAAGCGCGCGAGGCTGCGGTGCGGCTCTCCGATCGTTATATGCGCGATCGCCGCCTGCCGGATAAAGCGCTCGACCTGCTGGACGAAGCATGCGCCCGGCTGGTGATGCAGAGCACCACTGGCGAGGAAGAGACAACCGGCCCGCGCGAGGTCACCGCCCACACCGTGACCGAAGTGCTCAGCGAGTGGACGGGTATCCCGGTCAGTGAGCTAACGGCCAACGAGCGCAAGCGGTTCGCGCACATGGCAGACGCGCTGCGCGAGCGTGTGATCGGCCAGGAGCACGCCGTGACCGTCCTCTCGGACGCGATCAAGGCCAGCCGCGCCGGTCTGGGCGACCCGCGCCGCCCGGTGGGTGTGTTCCTCTTCCTGGGCCCAAGCGGCGTTGGCAAGACTGAGCTGGCGAAGACGCTTGCCGCGTTCCTGTTTAACGACGAGAACGCGATCATCCGGCTCGATATGTCGGAGTTCCATGACGAGCACACGGTCGCCCGGCTGATCGGCGCGCCGCCCGGCTACAAGGGCATGGAGCAAGGCGGGCAGCTCACCGAGGCGCTGCGCCGCAAACCGTTCAGCGTCGTGCTGCTGGACGAGGTCGAGAAGGCCGCGCCCGAGGTGTTCGACATCTTCTTGCAGGTGTTCGACGAAGGGCGCCTGACCGACTCGCAAGGCGCCACGGTGGACGCGCGCCACTCCGCCTGGATCATGACGAGCAACATCGGGACAGGCGACGTGGGCAAGGGGCTGGGCTTCGGCGCCACGCCCGACCAACTGCCCGACTATGATTTCCACCTCAAGAAACACTTCCGGCCCGAGTTCCTGAACCGGCTGGATGAGGTCGTCGTCTTCAGCCCGCTGACCGCCGAGGCGCTCAACGGTATCCTCGACCTGCAACTCCGCGACGTGCGCGAGCGGCTGGTAGAGCAAAAGCTCACGCTGACGTTGGACGACGGCGCGCGCGAGCTGTTGCTGACCGAGGGCTACGATCCGGCCAACGGGGCGCGCCCGCTGCGCCGCGCGATCGAGCGCCTGCTGACCCGCCCGCTGAGCACCGCGCTGCTCGAAGAGACGTTCGGGCCGGGCGACGCGATCCAGGTGACACGCGTGGGCGACGGGCTGGCGTTGCAGCTCGACGAGACAACGCGTGCATCCGATTCTTCCCCGGATGCCGCCGATGGCACGACTGCGCTGGATGACGCCGACGGGACCGAGCTGGCCCGCGCCGACGCCGCCAGCGCCGAATAGCTGCCGCACGTGGGGCAGGCCCGTCGCATCGCGGGCGGGTGCGAACAGTGCGGCGTCATGTAGAGCGTCAGTGACTGGGCGCAGGTGGCTGCGCCCTTGAGATCACACCAGCGACACCGCCGAGAGGTTTATGTCAAGCCAGAGCTTACCCCCCGTCCCGCAAACCGGAATTCCGCCGCTTGACCTGCCCGCCGACCAGGAGCAGCGTTTGCTCAGCCGCCGGCGCAAGGCTGATCAGACCGATCCGTTTGCATCGGACGCCAACGAGGGGATCCGCCGCCTGGGGCGGTTAGCGCTGCGCCGGGACGTGCTGCACCCATACGACTATCTGGCCCTCGGCGATCTGTGTGCGGAACAGTCACTGATTGCGGACGAGCGCCGCATCCGTATGTCGTACGTCGGCAAAACGCTCTACGCCTATCGCCGCGCCGCCGATCTCGCCGCAAAAAACAGCAACCCTGGCGAGCGCAGCATCGCGCGGGAAGCAACCGAGGCATACGTTCGCTGGCTGGTGCGCGTAGCGCGCGCCGCGCCCAACCGCCGCAATATCGCGGTCGCGCTGTGGGCCGTGGCCGAGACCGAGCAGGATGAACCGTTGGAAGGTTTGCGTGACGAGGCGCAGCTTCTGGCGCTGTGGTACGTCGCGCCGCCGCAGACCGATGACCTGACTCCTGCGCCGGATGTCACTCCCTCGCCCCCCAGCGACGAGATCGACATGACGCAGATTGACCCGGAAGCGGTCGCCACGCGCGCCTTCGAGAGCCACGAAGTCGCCTCAGAGATTCTGTCGATGGAGAACGGGGCTGTGCTCAGTGAGACGCGCTCCGACAAATCGGAGATCTTCCGCGTCGAGGTCGAGCCGACACAGGGCGTGCGCCTGGCGCCGACGATCGTACAGGCGCTGTCCTCGCTGCGCCATCCCGAGGATGGCGAGTTCCAGTATGGCGACCGGATCGACGGGCGTTATGAGATCGCGCAGGTGTTGCGCGGCGGGATGGGCATCGTCTATCTCTGCTACGACCACGAGGAGCGCGAGCCGGTCGCGATCAAGACGTTCCAAAGCAAGTTCCTGACTAACGAAAATGCCGTTGCGCGCTTCACGCAAGAGGCGCTGACGTGGATTCGCCTGGAAAAGCACCGGCACATCGTCCAGGCGCGGCGCGTGCAGAAATTCGAAGGCCGCCCGCACATTATTCTAGAGCAGATCTCCGGGCCGGAAGGGCTGGGGCCGGACCTGCGAAGCTGGATCCGGCACAACCGCATCGACCTGCCGACCGCGCTTGAGTTCGGCCTGCACATCGCGCTCGCCATGCAGCACGCAGTCAAGCTGGTCCCGGGGCTGGTGCACCGCGACCTCAAACCTGCGAACATCCTCGTCCGCCACGACGGGATCGCCAAAGTGACCGATTTCGGGCTGGTGCGCTCGCTGGACCTGACCGATCTGCCGCCGCACGAAGCGCTTGAAAGCGACTCGATCCGCCTGACGCGCGCCGGAGCAGTGGTCGGTACGGCGCCGTACCTCTCGCCGGAGCAGTGCCGCTCGGAGCAGGTCGATCTGCGCGCCGACATCTACGCGTTCGGCTGCGTGCTGTTCGAGATGCTGACGCGCCAAACAGTCTTCACCGCGAAGACGTTCGACGAGTGGGTGCAGGCGCACCTGAAGCACGATCCCGCCTTCCCTGACACCGAAACCGAGCTTCCCGAGGCCGTGCGCGACCTGACGCTGGCCTGCATCGCCAAAGACCCGGCGGACCGCCCGCAAACGTGGAGCGAGGTCGTCAGCGCGCTGGCCGAGCAGTACGAGGCTGTCACCGGCGCGCCGCCGGAGATGGAGCAGAGCGGCCCGGCGCTCGAAGTGCGCGAGCTAATGGACAAGGGCTACAGCCTGACCGAGCTTGGCTACGCCGACGAGGCGCTGATGACCTATCGCCGCGCGCTGGAGATCGAGCCGAAATCCGCCTGGGCATGGGCGCGTCAGGGCCGGACGCTGCGCCTGCTCAACCGCTTTGACGAAGCGCTCGCCAGCTATGACCGCGCGCTGGAGCTGAACCCGCGTTTCGCCTGGGCGTGGACCGGCAAGGGGCAGGTACTCGAACGCCTGAACCAGATCGAGCGGGCGCTGGCAGCACACCAGACCGCGACCGAATTGCAACCGGGCAACGTGTGGGCGTGGTACAACCAGGCCGAGGCGCTCCACGCCATGCGCGATTATGACGGCGCGATCGACGTCCTCGACCACGCGCTGTCGATTGACCCGTATCACGCCGAAAGCTGGGCCAAGCGCGGCCAGGTGCTGCGCGCACTGGAGCGCTTCCCCGAGGCGCTGAACGCCTACAACCGCGCGCTGGAACTTAACCCGCCTTACGCCTGGGCGTGGAACGGCAAAGGGCTGGCGCTCAAGGCGCTGGGGCGGCTGGATGAAGCGCTCGAAGCCTTCGAGCAGGCGTCGCGCCACCAGCCGAGCGAGGTCTGGCACTGGTACAACCAGTCCGAGATGCTGGTCGAGATGGGGCGCTATCAGCAGGCGCTGGCGCCCGCGCAGCAGGCGACGCGCGTCGCGCCGAACCACGCGTATTCCTGGGCCAAGCTCGGGCAGGTCTACCGCTATCTGGAGCGTTATGACAGCGCGATCGACGCTTACGACCAGGCGCTGCGCCTCAAGCCGGACTATGCGTGGGCGATCAATGGCAAGGGGATCGTGCTGGAGCGCATGGGCCGCTATGACGAGGCGCTTGAGCACTATCGTCGTGCAGCGGAGTACGCCCCGCACGATGTCTGGCACTGGTACAACCAGGGCAATCTGCTCGTGCTGCAAGAGCGCTACGACGACGCGATCACGCTGCTGGAACAGGCCACGCAGATCAACCCAGAGCACGCCCGCTCGTGGGCGCGGCTCGGCAACGCCTACCGGCATAAGGACCAGCCGCAGAAGGCGCTGCAACATCTGGCGCGCGCCGTCCGGCTGGAGCCGGATTACGCCTGGGCGTGGAACGAGCGCGGTGTCACACTGGAACTGCTGGGCCGCTTCGAGGAAGCGATCGAGGCGTACGACCGCGCTGCGCAGGCCGAACCGACCAACCCGCTCTACTGGTACAACAAGGGCGACACGCTCGTCTACCTCAAACACTATGATGACGCGCTCGCCGCGCTGGGACGGGCCCTTGAGGCGGACCCGCGCTATATCCGCGCGTGGGCCAAGCAGGGGCAAGCGCTGCGCCGCATGGGCCGCGACGAGGAAGCGCTCGCCAGTTACAGCCGCGCCGTCGAACTGGCGCCCGATTATGCCTGGGCGTGGAACGGGCGCGGGCTGGCGCTCAGCGCGTTGGACCGGCACGAAGAGGCGCTGGCTTGCTTCCGCCGGGCGGCGGCGCTTCAGCCGGACGACGTCTGGTTCTGGTACAACCAGGCGGACGAGCTGATCTTGCTTCATCTGTACGAGGACGCGCTCGCGCCGCTAGAACGCGCGCTGCGCCTCAATCGAGACCACGCCGAAAGCTGGGCCAAGCGAGGGCAGGCGCTGCGCCGCCTGGGTCGCTACAAAGAGAGCGTCGCCGCCTACGATCAGGCGCTCAAGCTGGAGCCGGGCTATGCCTGGGCATGGAACGGGCGCGGGCTGGCGCTCGAAGCGATGGAGCGCCGCGAGGAAGCGCTGCTCAGCTATGAGCGCGCCGCGCAGGAAGACCCGTCCAGCATCTGGTACTGCATCAACCAGATCGAGCCATTGCTCTCGTTGGGGCGGCTGGAAGAGGCGCTCCACGTCAGCGAGCAGGCGATCACGATCGAACCGGGGAACGAATCAGCATGGGCCCGCAAGGGGCAGATTCTGCGCCGCATGGATCGTCATGCCGAAGCGGTCGAAGCTTATGACCAAGCCATTACCCTCAGCCCGGAGTACGGCTGGGCGTGGAACGGTAAGGGGCTGGCGTTCAGCGCGCTGGAGCGCTACGAGGACGCGCTGGTGTGCTTTGTCCGCGCCACCGAGGTCGCGCCGCGCGACGTGTGGTTCTGGCACAATCGTGGCGAGGCGCTGATGCAGCTTGAGCGATGGGAAGAAGCGGTCAGCATCTTCAGCCGCGCGCTGGAGCTTGACCCATCGCACCGCCCCTCGCGCGAGAAGCGCACGCAGGCGCGCCAGCAGCTTGGCAGCAGCGACGAGTAAACCGCTGCACGGGTGTTGCAGAGCCGCCCAGCCGGGTACAATACGCATGGCAACGTCAAGTAGGAGCGGGGAGTAAGCCAAGTGGATCAGATCGAAATTGCGCTGATGAGCGGGCCGCAGGATGGCGCTGTGCTGACGTTTGAGCGAATGATCGACTCCGACGAACCAACCGAGATCAGCATTGGACGGCGCGAAGGCTCGGATGTTTGCCTGAACTATGACAGCCAGGTGTCACGCGAGCACGCGACGCTGCTTTATGACGGTGAGGACTTTTGGCTCGAAGACAAGCAGAGCACTAACGGCACGTATGTCGGGGACGATAAGATCACCGGGCGCGTGCAGATCGAGCCGGGGCAGTTGTTCCGCATCGGACGCACGTGGCTGCGCATCGAGCCCGCCACGAATTTTGTCCCTCTTGACGCCGACGATCTTCCCTTCTGATGCGCTCGACAGCCCTGTGGCGCGCCGCGCTGAATGCGGTTCTGCTGCTGGCGTTGCTCGTCCCGCTGGCGGGCGGGCGTCGGAACGCGCGCGCCCAGGATGACGCCCCGCCGCTGCCACTCGCCGCACCGGGCGCGCATCCACGCCTGCTGATCACCCGTGATTATCTGGACTCGACGCTCCGCCCGCGTGTGGAGGAAAACCGCCCCCTGTGGGCCGCGCTGCTGACGTATGCAGCCTCTGACGCCCCCGAAGCCGACGCCGAGACGCATCCCGATGGCGCCATCCGCGCGCTGGCGGTCGTCTGGCTGATGACAGGCGATCAGGTGTTCGCGGCGCGGGGCAACGCTCTGCTGGGCGCGCTGCATGCGCAGGTGGCAAGCGATCCGGCGCTGAGCGGAGAGAGCCTGAGCGTGGCATTCTTCGACCGGGTGGCGGCGCTGGCGGTCGGCTATGACTGGCTCTACAACGCGCTTGACTCCGAGACGCGCGGCGCGATCGAGCAGACGCTCTCCGCGGCAGCCAAACGCCTGCGCGATCCTGAGTTCGACCGCGACGGCGTGCTGTGGGTGGAGGATCAGCCGAAGACATTCACCAGCGCCAGCGCGCGCGGCCTGTGGG
>Ga0079223_10003317_pt1 | contig 10118 bp, 9 predicted proteins | sample Stecom2011_FD_75072 | JGI IMG/M metagenome (GOLD analysis project Ga0079223, IMG submission 75072) | Agricultural soil microbial communities from Utah to study Nitrogen management - Steer compost 2011 | ecosystem: Environmental > Terrestrial > Soil > Agricultural land | place: USA: Utah...
AACATGGCGACAAAAACATTCAAATATATAGTTTCGGGAGTAGTACCCGTTCCTAATGAAAATATTGACACGGATCAGATTATTCCGGCACGGTTTCTCAAAGCTACAACCAGAGAGGGATTCGGAAAAAATCTATTCAGGGATTGGAGATTCAGGGAAGGGGATGAACCTATAACAGAATTTCCATTGAACAATCCCAAATATCAGGGGAAAATACTGGTTGGAGGCAAAAATTTTGGCTGTGGAAGTAGCCGGGAGCATGCTGCATGGGCTATATCGGATTATGGTTTTGATGTGGTGGTCAGCAGCTTCTTTGCCGATATATTCAAAGGAAACGCCTTGAACAATGGCTTATTGCCCGTTCAGGTCAGCGACCTATTCCTTCAAAAAATATTCAGCGAAGTTGAAAAAGACCCAACCACGCAAATCGAAGTGGATCTGGAGAAGGAGAGTATCCGGATCCTATCCACCGGAGACCAGGAACAATTTGAAATCAATCCTTACAAAAAGGCTTGCCTGATCAATGGTTACGACGATATTGATTACATTTTGAGTCATAAAAAAGAAATTGAGGCATACGAAGCAAACAGATTTACCGATGAATAAAAACATATTGATCATTCCAGGGGACGGCATTGGGCAAGAGGTGACGAAATGGGGGAAGGCAATTCTGGAAAAAGTCGCCGGATTGCATGGTCATAATTTCGTGTTTGACGAGGCCATAATGGGCCATACCGCCATTGAGGCAACCGGGAATCCGCTGCCGGATGAGACATTGGAAAAAGCTAAAACCAGTGATGCTATCCTATTTGGCGCGATCGGACATGCAAAATACGACAATGATCCTTCCGCCAAAGTACGTCCGGAACAGGGATTGCTAAAAATCCGGAAAGAACTGGGCTTGTATGCTAATCTCCGCCCTATCCTGTTGTTTGATGAATTGCTGGATGCCTCCAGTCTCAAGCCCGAGGTTTTGCGCGGTACAGATATCTTGTTTTTCCGTGAATTGACAGGTGATGTTTATTTCGGTGAAAAAAACAGATCGGCAGATGGCAATTTTGCTTCGGATCTGATGAACTATAATCGATTTGAGGTGGAGCGGATTGCTGTGAAAGCCTTCGAAGCTGCCCGGACGAGGCGGGGTAAGCTTTGCTCCGTGGATAAAGCCAATGTATTGGAAACCTCACGCCTCTGGCGGGAGACTGTACAGGAAATTGCAAGAAAATATCCGGATGTTGAGACCGAGCATATGTTTATTGACAATGCAGCTATGCAATTGGTCAAAAATCCAAGGAAGTTTGATGTAGTACTGACCGCCAACCTGTTTGGGGATATCCTCACTGACGAGGCTTCCCAAATCGCTGGATCCATGGGAATGTTGGCTTCGGCTTCTGTAGGTGACGGAACTGGCTTCTATGAACCCATCCATGGCTCTGCGCACGATATTGCAGGTCAGAATAAAGCCAACCCATTAGCATCCATATTATCAGCAGCGCTGATGCTGGACATTGGATTTGGACTGAAAGAAGAGGCCGGGCTGGTAACAAATGCAGTAGCGGAAACCCTGAAAGCCGGGTTTAGAACAATGGATATCGCAGATACCAGCACAGCTAAAGAAAATATATTGGGGACCAATGAAATGGGAATAAAAGTATTGGAAACCGTAACAGAATTTGTAAACCAATAAAACCGAAAAGCCATGTTACACGATCCGAATCATTTATACATATTTGATACCACCTTGCGTGATGGGGAGCAGGTGCCGGGCTGCCAATTGACCACCAAAGAGAAGGTGGATATCGCTATTGACCTTGAAGAACTTGGGGTTGATGTGATTGAGGCCGGATTTCCGGTATCCAGCCCGGGAGATTTCCAGAGTGTGGTTGAAATTTCAAAGGTGGTGGATGATGTCATCGTCTGCGCCCTGACCCGAGCGAACAAAAACGATATTGAGGTTGCAGCAGATTCCCTGAAATTTGCCAAACGGCCACGGATCCATACAGGAATTGGAGCTTCTGACACTCATATCCTATACAAATTTAATAGTAACAGGGAAGAAATCCTGGAACGTGCAGTAGAAGCGGTAAAATACGCCAAGAAATTTGTAGAAGATGTGGAGTTTTACGCAGAGGATGCGGGCCGTGCTGATGTGGAATATCTGGCCCGAATGATAGAAGCAGTGATTGCCGCCGGCGCAACTGTGGTGAATATTCCGGACACCAATGGATACTGTCTTCCAGATCAATACGGAGCTAAAATCCGTTTCCTGAAGGAAAATGTGAAGAACATCGACCAGGCTATTATTTCCGCCCATTGCCATAATGATCTGGGTCTGGCTACTGCAAATTCGATTGCTGCCATTCAAAATGGAGCCAGACAGATAGAATGTACCATCAATGGAATTGGCGAACGGGCAGGAAACACTTCTTTGGAAGAGGTAGCCATGATCCTCAAAGTACATAATCAAAGTCTGTTTAACTTAAGCACTCGTATAAATAGTAAGCTCTTTACCTATATTAGCCAAAAGGTAAGTTCTATGATGAATATGCCTGTACAGCCTAACAAGGCCATTGTAGGCAGAAATGCCTTCGCACACAGCTCGGGTATTCACCAGGACGGATTCTTAAAGCACCGGGAGAATTATGAAATTATTAATCCTGAGGATGTAGGTCTGGAAGAGGCTGGTATTATTTTGACCGCACGGAGCGGAAGGCATGCCCTCAAGCACCACCTGCACCGTTTGGGATATCAGGTGGACAAAGAAACGCTCAATACAGCTTATTCTGCATTTCTGGAATTGGCAGACGGCAAAAAGGACCTGAATGATGAAGATCTGAAAGGATTGATGGAAAAAGTAGAAGGCCAAAAATTATAGGAGCATAGAAGATGAACGAAATATCGGCCGACAATTTATCAATAGATTCCGAAGCGGCCTTACGTCGAATTGGAGATGTGATCGTTCGCACACCTTTACAGTACAACGCTGGCTTGTCTGACCGTTATAAGGCTGAAATCTACATCAAGCGCGAGGACCTGCAAGTAGTGCGGTCTTACAAACTCCGGGGGGCTTTCAACAAGATAATGCAGTTGAATGATGACGAGAAAAGCCGTGGAGTTGTCTGTGCCTCTGCAGGAAATCATGCCCAGGGAGTAGCTTTCTCCTGTAAAAAACTTGGGATCAAGGGAGTGATTTTCATGCCGGGCCCCAGCCCAAAGCAAAAAATTTCCCAAACAGAAATGTTTGGAAACGGGTATATTGATATTATCCTTACGGGTGACACCTTTGATGATTGCCAACAGGCAGCCCTTGCCTATTCCAAAGAACATGGGATGACTTTTATCCCCCCTTTTGATGATCTGGACATTATTGAAGGCCAAGGAACTGTAGGAGTAGAAATCTTCGAAGAGCTCCCACAGGTAGAGTTCGTCATTCTGCCGGTTGGCGGCGGGGGCCTGGCTTCCGGGGCCAGCCATTACCTGAAAAGTAAAAACCCGGAAATCCGGATTTTCGGGGTCGAACCACAAGGGGCAGCCTGCCTGAAAGCAGCTATTGAGCATGGGGGACCGGTGACGCTTGAACGCATAAACAAATTTGTGGATGGCGCAGCGGTGCAGCGGGTCGGAGATTTGAACTATGATTTTTGCAGTAGGTTGCTGGATGATGTGAAAGCAATTCCGGAAGGAAAAGTTTGCACCAGTATTTTAGAGTTATACAATCGGGATGCCATCGTAGCCGAACCGGCAGGGGCACTGTCTATCGCTGCATTGGATGATTACCGGGAAGAAATCAGGGGACGGAAGGTGGTCTGCATCATGAGCGGTGGAAACAATGATATAGACCGCATGAGCGAAATCAAGGAATTGTCCTTGCTGCATGAGGGTCTGAAGCATTATTTCATCGTACGATTCCCACAAAGGCCGGGGGCTTTGAAGCTCTTTGTGAATGAAGTCTTGGGACCAGGTGACGATATCACCCGATTTGAGTTTATCAAAAAGACCCAAAGGGAAAGGGGCCCGGCACTGGTTGGGATCGAACTCAGATCAGCGGAAGATTATCCCGACTTGATTCGACGGATGGAGGAGAACAATTTTGGATATATTCCGGTAAATTCGGATCAAACCCTTTTTGAATACTTAATCTAAACCAGTTAGTATTCTTTATTAATACCTTGTTATCAGTCGTTTACGCCCAATCTTACAAATCATTTTCTTTAGGATTGTGAATAATTCCACATCTGTTGATAACAATTGTTGGCTTTCGTGAAACAAATAGCTGATATTTGTTTAGACCTCAGACTCCCCTATGGAATTTGAGTTTCAAACCAATAAAAGTACAATATTTTAAAACTTTATGACTATGACAAGGATTATCAAATTCGAGAAAAATGATTGTGCACCATGCGACCAGGTTTCAAGTTTTCTGGACAGCAAAGGGATCAGTTATGAAAAGGTAAACCCTTTTGATAAACCCGAATTGGCGATCCGGTTCAAGGTCAGAACTGTGCCTACCGTGATCGTACTTGACAACGATCTGGAACAAAAGAGGATTATAGGATTTAAGCCCGAAGAACTTTCCACACTGGTCGCACAATGAAGAAGGGGTGACCATGGAACGGATTTATTACGATAGCAGAACGGGAAATGTAGAGCGCTTCATTCAAAAGGTAAAAACACTGACCGGCTGGGAATTTCACAAGATACAAGAAGACCAAGCTGTCTTTGAGCCCGGGCACTTGGTCACGTTTACGACCAGGTTCGGAGAAATTCCAGAAACCACAAGAAGATTTCTGGAACAATCCGCTCCCTATCTGACCTCGGTCTCTTCAAGCGGCAACCGCAACTGGGGAAGAAACTTTGCCCTGGCTGCAGATATTATCGCGTCTGAATACGGGATTCCGCAACTACTCAAATTCGAGTTGTCCGGAACGCCGGAAGATGTGCAACAATTTATTCATTATATAGAGGAAAAAAATTATGGTAACAAACGAACTCGCCAAGAACTGGATTCTGCTCAATAACGAAATAATGATCAAGCAGGATGATGAATTCAGCCTGCACAAAGATAAGGAAGCTGTTCGCTCCTACTTTTTGGATTATGTCAATAAAAACACAGTGTTTTTCTATACGCTGAAAGAAAAAATAGATTACCTGATCGAGCAGAACTATTATATTGATTTCTACGAATCGTTTACTTACGAGGAAATGGAAAGGGTGTATGACTTTGTATTTTCAAAAAAATTCAGGTTCCCTTCCTTTATGAGTGCCTTCAAGTTTTTTCAGAGCTATGCGCTGAGAGACGATTCGGGAGAAAAATTCCTGGAACGTTATGAGGACCGGATCGTGGCTGTGGCTTTGTTCCTGGCCCGCCAGGAAGGGGTTGAACAGGCACTGGCTTATGCTGAGATTCTGATCAATCAGGAATACCAACCGGCAACCCCAACCTTCCTGAATGCCGGCAAAAAACGTTCCGGTGAGTTGGTCTCCTGTTTTCTGGATGAAATCGGCGACAACTTAAATGGGATAGGATATGCAGTAGATTCTGCCATGAAGCTTTCCTCGATCGGGGGTGGCGTGGCCTTCAATATTTCCAAGATCAGAGCCCGTGGTGAGGCCATTAAAGGAGTAGAGGGCCGTGCAGGAGGTGTATTGCCAATCATGAAAATTCTGGAAGACACGTTTTCCTACGCAAACCAACTGGGACAAAGACCGGGAGCCGGTGCGGTTTATCTCAACATCTTCCACTCTGACATAGAAGAGTTCCTGGACTGTAAAAAGATCAATGTGGATGAAAAAGTACGGATCAAGTCTCTTTCCATCGGGATCATAGTACCGGACAAATTTATGGAGCTGGCCGAGAAGGACGAGCCTTGCTACCTGATCCACCCGCATACGGTCATGCAGGAATACGGCAAGTACTTAGACGAAATGGATATGGATCTGATGTACGATGAATTGATCACCAATCCAAAGATCAAAAAGAAGAAGATCAATGCCCGTCACCTGTTGGTCAAGATTGCCCAGACACAGAAAGAGAGTGGCTATCCCTATATTTTCTTTAAGGAAAACGCCAACAAACAACATGCGCTCAACGGCATAGGTAAGGTCAAATTCTCCAACCTCTGCACCGAAATCATGCAGGTCTCCGAAGTGTCCGACATCAACATTTATGGTCAGGAAGACACAATTCGTTATGGTATTTCCTGCAACCTGGGTTCTTTGAATATTGCCACCGTCATGGACAACAAACGCATCAAAGAAGCCGTGAAAACAGCTATGAGAACCTTGACCGTAGTGTCAGATGTGAGCAATATTGCGATGGTACCATCCATTCAGAAGGCAAACCGGGAATTGCACAGCGTAGGCTTGGGTGCAATGAACCTGCACGGATATCTGGCCAAAAATTTTGTGATGTACGAAAGCGAGGAAGCATTGGATTTTGCCAACACTTTCTTTATGATGGTTAATTTCTATTCACTGCAAGCTTCAATGGAGATTGCGCGGGAGCGAAAAGAGACCTTCAAAGGTTTTGAAAAATCTGCATACGCTGACGGCTCTTATTTTGACAAATATATCAGCAGGGACTATTTCCCAACCACCATCAAGGCCACCGAATTGTTCAATGGCATAGATATTCCGACCAACGAAGATTGGAAGCAATTGAAAAAGGATGTGATGGAACATGGAATTTACCACGCCTACAGATTGGCTATTGCGCCTAACCAGTCCACCTCGTACATTATGAATGCTACTGCTTCGGTAATGCCAATTGTGGATGTGATAGAAGTGCGTGAGTATGGAGACAGTACAACTTATTATCCAATGCCGTACCTGACCAATGACAATTACTTCTATTATAAGTCGGCCTATGATATGGATCAGATGAAAGTGTTGCGCATGGTATCAGTCATACAGCGACACATCGATCAGGGAGTTTCCACTATCCTGCATACCAACTCGAAGGATTCTACCCGCGATCTGTCCCGCTATTATATTTACGCCCACAAAATGGGGTTGAAGTCACTGTATTACACCCGCACACGCAAGACATCAATTGAAGAGTGTGTGTCCTGCTCGGCTTAGGGAGCAAGGAGGAAAGATAATGAAGCAAGGTTGAAAGACAAAAGACAAAACTATGGATACAATCAAACAAAAATATAAAGCAGTCAATTGGAACGTGCCTGATAATGATTATGCATTGATGTTCTGGGAGCAGAATATCAGGCAATTCTGGATTGACACAGAATATATTCCTTCCAAGGATATAGATAGCTGGAAGTCCCTTTCTCCTGCCATGCGGGAATGCTACAAAAAAGCTTTGGGTGGCTTAACGCTGCTGGATACCCTACAGAGCCATACAGGCATGCCTATGATCATTGACCATGAGGAGTCGCTACAGAACAAGGCGGTACTGTCCTACATGTGTATGATGGAAGCCATCCACGCTAAGTCCTATTCAACAATCTTTACTACTGTAGCTACTTCGGATGATATCAAGAATGTATTTGATTGGGTACAAAATAACAAGTACCTACAATTCAAAGCGGCCACCATTGACAAGCATTACCGGAAACTGGAAAACAAAGATATCAGCAAGGAAGACCTGTTTATGGGGCTGTGTGCTTCGGTACTGCTGGAATCCTTCCTTTTTTACAGCGGATTCTTTATCCCACTCTGGTTATGCGGCCAGGGGCATATGGTGGCCTCGGCGGATATTATCAAGAAAATTGTAGCCGATGAGTCTATACACGGGGTATTCGTGGGGCTGCTGGCACAGGAGGTGTATCGCAAGCTGCCAAATCCACAGCAAACCAAAGAGAAATTCCTCAAGTTGCTGAATGAGTTGTACGAGAATGAATTGAAATACACGGAAGAGATTTATACGGAAGTTGGTCTGACAGCGGATGTAAAAGAATATGTGAGGTACAATGCCAATAAAGCACTCATGAACCTGGGCTTCGAGCCAATCTTCGAAGTGAAAAATGTCAATCCTATCGTACTGAACGGTCTCAACGTGGAAACAACCCAGCATGATTTCTTTTCAAAAAAATCCACCAACTACGAGAAGTCCATGGAGATTGTTCACCTGCGGGACGAGGATTTTGTGATGGATATCGAGCTGGCAATATAATCTCGAACTTCCAGGAGATCATTGAAAATTTGGCTTCCGGCAGGTATCATCTGCCGGATAGCCTCATAATGTTGAATGACAACACACGGCACTTCGGCTGCCTGTGCAGCAGCCAGACCGGTTGAGGAATCCTCCAGCACCAAACATTCTGATGCTGGTAATCTGAGTTTTTCCAATGCTTTTAAATAGGGTTCGGGGGCTGGTTTGGTGCTTTCCACATCGTTTCGGGTAATGAGAAACTCAAAATGTGGCAGCATGCCATGTCTATCCAGGTGGAGCTCAGAAATTTCCCGCTTGCTGGAGGTGACTACAGCCATACGAATCCGCTGATCGGATAGATATTGGATGATTTCCTGGACGCCCGGCATGAGAGGAATAACCTCAGTCCGGAGCTTCTCAGCCACCAGTTGATGAATCTGGATCAGGAGACTATCACGCGTCCCGGTAAATCCAAACTCGTTCTGCAACACACCAAAAGCCTGAAAATCAGTCTTTCCACCCAAATTTGCAAGCAACTTATCCCCGGTAATGAACAGGTCATATTGCTCCAGCACTTCCTGCCATATCCTGACATAGAATCCCTCGGAATCGATCAGCGTTCCGTCCATATCAAATAACACTGCCTTCAACATCATGCACAATAATACTATTTTAAAGAATGATTTATGGCATTTTACTGGTATTTTTGTATCTATGAAAATTATAGCAATTGGCAGGAATTACAGTGAGCATGCAAAGGAGCTGGACAATCCGGTTCCGGAGAAACCGGTTATCTTCCTGAAACCGGATACAGCAGTCTTAAATGACAATCAGGATTTTTATTATCCCGCCTTTTCTCAGGATATTCATCATGAAATCGAGGTGGTGCTGCGCATTTGCAAGGAAGGGAAACATATTGTCCCTAAATTTGCTGGCAAATACTTTGATACTATAGGTTTAGGGATTGATTTTACAGCAAGGGATATTCAACAGGAACACAAAAAAAAGGGCTTACCATGGGAATTGGCCAAAGCTTTTGACCACTCCGCCCCTGTCAGCAAATTCAGGCCCAAAGAAGAGTTTGGGGATTTGAAGGCGATTGAATTCAGTCTCAGCAAGAATGGAAAGTCTGTGCAATCGGGCAATACCCGAGATTTGCTTTTCTCATTTGAAGAGATTCTGGCCTTCGTTTCCCAATACATTACCCTCCGCAAAGGCGATCTGATCTTTACCGGAACGCCTGCAGGGGTAGGCCCCGTAGCGATTGGCGATCATTTAGAAGGGTTTTTGAATGGAGAAAAAATGTTGGATTTCAAAGTCAAATAACGAAATGTTCAAATTGATTCTGACCTTGATTTTTGTGTGGATTGGGCAGTTGGCACTGGCACAAGGCTTGGGGCCCATTATCAAAAGTGGTGAATACCCCCAAGGCTATTTCAGGAGTCCACTGGCTATTCCCCATCAGGCTTCCGGGACCTTTGGAGAGCTGAGGTCAACTCATTTCCATGCAGGAGATGATTACCGGACTCAACAAAAAGTCGGATTGCCCCTTTATGCGGTAGCAGATGGCTACATTTCCAGACTTCGGATCCAGGCCGGTGGCGGTGGCCATTCCCTTTACATTACCCACCCCAATGGCTATACAAGCGTTTATCTTCATATGCATGAATTTGCGGCAAAATACAAGGAGCGGATCCGGGAAGAACAATATTCTCTGCAACGATATGAGGTGGATATTGAGCTTGGTGCAGATGATTTTCCAGTCAAAAAAGGAGAACGTATAGGTTTGGCTGGTAACACCGGGAGTTCGGAAGGCCCTCATTTGCATTTTGAAATTAGAGAAACGGAAACCCAGAATCCCATTAATCCTCAATTGTTTGGCCTGCACTTTCCGGACAATCAGCCTCCCTTGATCCAAAGCATTGTGATTTATGATCTGGGCGAAGGGGTATTCAATGAACATACGCCCAGACGGCATTTCAAAACTATCCATCAGGGTGCCGGTCAATAC
>Ga0079223_10003318_pt1 | contig 10117 bp, 8 predicted proteins | sample Stecom2011_FD_75072 | JGI IMG/M metagenome (GOLD analysis project Ga0079223, IMG submission 75072) | Agricultural soil microbial communities from Utah to study Nitrogen management - Steer compost 2011 | ecosystem: Environmental > Terrestrial > Soil > Agricultural land | place: USA: Utah...
CCGATTGAAGGCGACCCATGTTGCCCGACGACGAACAATGGCAGTTGCTGGACCGGAGGCTGGCGGAAGCGCTCGCGTTGCCCGATGCCGCGCGCGGCGAATGGCTGGATGGACTCGCCGCACGCGAACCGGCGGTGGCCGCCCGGCTTCGGGCGCTGCTCGCCGCACTCGACCCGAGTGAAACGCTGGACGGCCTGTCCGATTCGCCGCTGTTCGGGGAAGCGCTCGCCGGCCTGCCCGGCATCGGGCCGGGCGACACCCTGGAAGGCTGGCACCTGGTGCGGCGAATCGGGACGGGCGGCATGTCCGAGGTGTTCCTGGCCGAGCGCGAGCGCGGCGGGATCCGCCATCGCGCCGCGCTGAAACTGATGGCCACCGGCTTCGACTCCCCGGCGCTGCGCGCCGGCTTCCTGCACGAGTGCCGCTGCCTTGCTTCCCTGGTCGACGCACGGATCGCCCGCTACTACGACAGCGGGATCGCCGGGGACGGGCGCCCGTGGCTGGCGATGGAATACATCGAGGGCACGCGCCTGGATGCCTTCCTGCGCGAGGCCGACCCGCCGCTGCAGGCCCGGATCGACCTGTTCCTGGACGTCGCCGGCGCGGTGGCCCATGCCCACGACCACCTGATCGTGCACCGGGACCTGAAGCCGTCGAACGTGCTGGTCACAGCCGGCGGCCAGGTCAAGCTGATCGACTTCGGCATCGCCAGGACGCTGGACGCGGAGGTCGCGCCCGGCCTCGCAGACATCAGCGCCCGGCTGCTCACCTTGCACTGCGCCAGCCCCGAGCAGGTGACCGGCGATCCACTGGGCATCGCCTCCGACGTCTACCAGCTCGGGCTGCTGCTGTACCTGGTGCTTGCCGGCGTCCTCCCGCACGCCGACGCCCGGGCGAGCCGCGCCGACATGGTCAGGGCGATCCTGGAAGTGGACCCGCAGCCGCCTTCGCGGGTCCTGCGCGCGTCCGGCGCGCCACGCGCGCTGCAGGCCGCGGTACGGGGCGACCTCGACGCCATCGTGCTCAAGGCGATGGCCAAGTCGCCGGGCGCGCGTTACCCCTCGGTGCTCGCGCTGTGCGCGGACCTGCAGGCCTGGCGCGGGCACCGGCCCGTGCAGGCCCGCGCCGCCGGTCCCTGGCTGCGCGGGGTGAAGTTCGTGCGCCGGCACGCCATGGCGTCGGCGATCACGGCCACGGTGCTCGTGGCGGGCGGGGTCTCCGGCGCCGCCTGGCTGGACCAGTCGATGCGGGCCGGGCGCGAGGCGCGCAACGCGCAGGCGGTGCTGCAACTGCTGACCGACGTGCTCTACGCGAGCCGATACGGCACCGATCCGCAGCCGGTGGAAACCGTGGACGCGCTGCTGGACAGCGTGGACGCACAGGCTCGGCGCACGCTCTCCGCCAAGCCCGAGGTGCAGGCCACGACCCGGCTGCTGGTCGGCCGTGCGCGACTGGGGCGCGGCGAGTACCGCGGGGCGGCCGAGGTGCTGCGCCAGACGCTGGACACCAGCGGGCTGTCCGCGTCCCTGCGTGACGAGGTCGAGGGCGCGCTGATCAACGCCCTCCACTTCAGCGGCGAGCACGACGAGGCGCTGCAGTACCTGGAAAGCCACCGCGAGCGGCTGCGGCAGCGCCACGGCGAGGATGCGCCGGAGCTGTTCGGGGTGCTGGTGCAGCTCACGGACCTGCGCCACAGCATGGGTGACTACGTCGGCGCCCTGGAGTCCGGCCAACGGCTGCTGGCGCTGGCGCGGGACGCCTTCGGGGCCGGGGACGCCCGCACCGGCACCGCCCACCGCCACCTGGGCATGGTCACCCGCGACCTCGGCGACTTCCGCGAGGCCGGCTACCACCTGGCTGCGGCGGTCCACATCGACCGCGCGGCCCTGGGCGACCGCCACGTCAATCTCGCCGCCGGACTCGACCACCTGGGCCAGCTCGACCTGCAGCGCGGCGACCTGCAGGCCGCCCGCCGGTCGCTGGAGGAGGCTGACGCGATCCGCGGCGCGCTGTTCCAGCCCGGCACGCTCAGCCACGCCTGGACGCGGCACCGGCTGGCGCTGTTGCGGCTGCTGGAAGGCGATGCGGCCGCGGCGGTCGACGGCCTGCAACGCATGCTCGAGCGCTACGAGCACTCACTGGGCGAGGACAGCCACCTCACCGCGATGGCACGGTCGGACCTGGGCTGGGCGCTGCTGGCGCACGGCCGCCGGGCAGAGGCCGCGGCCGCGTTCGAGCGCGCCGGGGCGACGATGGCGACGCTGTCCGCGGCGCGCCACCCGCGCCACGCCGAGATCCTGCTTGGCCAGGCCGCCGTGGCCTACGCGGACGGCGACCTCGCGCGTGCGCGCGCCCACGCACGCTTGGCGCTCGATGCCCGCCACGGCCACACCGCCCCCACGCATCCGTGGTCGGCGGCCGGCTGCCGCATGCTGCACCTGGCCGGCGGCGACTGCCCCGCCCGGCCCCCGGAGCCGGCCGACGCCCTGGCGCACCGCAAGCTTGAGCTGGTGCTGGCCGCACGGTGACGTTTCCCGCCCGCCGTTGCGTATGTCCGTGTGAGTACCTTCCGGGAATTGCGTCATGCAACCAGCAAACGACCTTCGCTCCGTCTCCGCGGGCGCCCTGGCCACCGGAATCGCGGCTTGCCTGCTGGCCCACTTCCCGGCCGCTGCGCAGCCTGCGTTGCGGGTCGCGCAGGCGCCGGCGGACCTCGTCCTGGACGGCCCCTTGCGGATCGGCGACAGGAGCGTGGAATGGGGCGGCATCGTGCGGCTCGATCCTGCCGGCGCCATCCGCAACCAGGCGGGCCATTGCCGCTTCCCTTACCGCTACCGGGTCACCAACGACGGGCCGGGGGCGGCCGGCGCCCACGTCAACCGGCTGCGCCTGGAGGGTGGCCAGGCGTTGGCCGAGGACGCGGTTGCGCAGCTTGCGTCCGCGGCGACGCGATCGATGGACGGCACGCTGACGCTGTGGAGCGGCGAGGTGGTGGTGTATGTCGAACTCGATGCCGGTCGGCAGGTCGACGACCTGGACCGTAGCAACAACCTGCGCCGGATCCGCGCCGACGTCGGCGAAGGCTGCCCGGACCCGAGGCCGCGCGCCCGGCCGCCGATCCAGCCGGGCGCCGGTCCGGCCCCGCGGCACCCGGTACAGGTGCCGATGAAGACATCGGACGCGGACCAGGAGCCGGTCGGCCCGCGCGCTCGGCCTCCCGTGAAGGGGCGTGGTTCGGACGGACCCAGGCCGGTTTCACCCCCGACCGCGTCGCGCGGCAGCGAACCGGCACGCTCTGGCAACCGCGCCCCCCCTCCGCAGGGCCGACCCGCCGCACAGGGCCGACCCGCACCGGGCTCGACCTCCAAACCCATACCGGAGGATGAGCTGCACTGCCGGCCGCGGCTGACGGTCGAGCGCAGGGTGGCAGCGAGCCGCGCCGGAGCGCTGGCAACCGCGACCACCGCCTGGAGGGCGAAGGCGCTGGAGCTGCACGGCCCTGGTTTTCCCTGGAACGCCGCCCGCGACCAGACCACCCAGTGCAGCTTCGGCTTCGGATGGTCGTGTACGGTGTCGGCCCGTCCGTGCCGCAGTTGACCGCCCTGCGGGGGCTACGGGCGACGCTGCGCTCCTGCAGCATGCACGTCCGCTCCAGGAGGCGCCACAACAACTGGATGCGGGCCGATCGAACCATCACCGTGGCCGGGCGCCCTCCCTGGCAAGCCCGGCGCCACCGTTTTCATCACCTATTTCACCGCCTCGGCAGCCATGGCCTGGTCGGGCAGGCAGCGCATCAACGGATTGACCCCGGCCGGCACCGGCTTCCAGCCGACAGGGCAGCCAGGGGGCTGGCGCGGGCCAGGCTGCTGGATGGCATTAGCCGCCAGTTCGTCCGGCAGGCAGCGCAGCAGCCGGTTGACCTCGCGCGGAACCGGCTTCCACCCGGCCGGGCAACCGATCCGGGCGGTCGGCGTGGCACCTGGCCGGGTCCGGCCCGCGGGCAGCAGATTGGCGGGCTGGCAGCGCAGCACCGGATTGACCCGGTCGGCCACCGGCTCCCAGCCGTCCAGGCATCCCTGCGGACCTGAAGGCGTGCGCGAGGGGCCGCTGCTGGCCACCAGCCGCTCGGGCACGCACCTGAGGGCGGCAGCAACGCCGGGCGGCGCCAGCATCCAACCCTCCGGGCAGTTCGACCGGCTGGCCAGCGTATCGGGCGGATTGCGGTGCGGCCCCTGTGACGGACCAGGCCTTGCCTCCAGCGCCGACTGGTTCTGCGCCGGGTCGGTACTGCCGGCCTTGAGGGTGCCGATTTCAATGTCATCGGCCGGCGGCCCCCGATCCTGGACCGGTGGGGTGGCACCGGCTGTTCCGGCCGCCGCGGTCAGGGCGAGGGCCATCGACACGGCGACGGCAAGCTTCATGGTGAATCCAGACATGGTGTCCTCCTGCTCGGCCATCCGCGCGACGGAACTCGCCGCGCTTGATCTGCATACAGCGGAAAACAGACCCCGGCGCGTCATCCGGAGGCTGCAACCGTTCAGGCCCCGGTCATGCCTCGGGCTCACCTGCCCCGGGTCCGTTGGCGGGATCGTGCGTCCGACTGCGACTACTCCGCGGGCGAGCGGCTCGCAGTCCCAGGACTGGTTCAACGGCGACAACTGGACACCGGCGGCTCCACCGGCGCCGGACGACGACGCGGTGATCGACACCAACCAGCCAAATGGGCCCGCCGTCAACTGGCAGGCCCTGTTCGTCGGCCTCGGCGGTGCCGGCAGCCTGAACGTGATCAACGGCGGCCAGGTGTTCAGCGGCTCGGGCAGCGTCGGCCAACTGCAGGGCCCGGATGGAAGCGCGCTCATCTCCGGTCCCGGCTCGACTTGGACCAACGCGGGCGCGCTCATCGTCGGCGATGGTGGCGCCGGGACACTGTTCGTCATCAACGGCGTGCGCGAGCATGCGGGATGGCTCACGCTCGCTGCGGAATTCTAGCCGCGGGGGGCGGTCACCCGGACCTGGGAAACTCCTGGCGGCCCTGGAGCTGGCCGCCCCGCGACATCAGCACGGCAATGGGCCGGGTGCCGCTGAACTCGGAGAGCACGATCGCCAGCACCGACGTGATCGGCACCGCCAGGAACGCGCCCGGCACGCCCCACAGCATGCCCCAGATGGTCAGGCTCGCCAGGATCACGAACGGGCTGAGGTTGAGCGAGTTGCCCATCAGGTACGGATCCAGGAAGTTGCCGATCACGAACTGGGCGGTGGTCAGCAGGGCCAGCAGCGTCAGCACCGTGCCCCAGTCGCCGAACTGCACGATCGACCAGGCCACCGGCAGCAGCACGCCCAGGAACGAGCCGATGTAGGGCACGTAGTTCAGCACCGTGATCAGGACCGCCCAGAAGCCGGCGAACTCGACCCCGAACGCCTCCATGATCGCCCAGCTGATCACGCCCAGGATCACGCTGACCAGGGTCTTGAGGGCCAGGTACTGGCCGGTGCGGGTGCTGATGCTGTCGAGCACCTGGCGTACCCGCGACACGTCCTCGGGATCGTCCGAGAGGTTCTGCAGCTTGTGCGGGAACACCCGCTTCTCGATCAGCAGGAAGGTCGCGTACAGCAGCACCACCGCCAGGGTCGCCACCACCGCGGTGACCGACACCACGGTGGAGCCGATCAGGTTCTGCAGGCTGATCTGCTCCAGGATCTGCTCGCGCAGCCGGGTCCAGGTGGGGGCGCTCTCGATGTCCAGGAACTCCGCGCCGCGCTGGATCATCTGCAGCAGCAACTGCTCGTACTCGGGCGCGAGCTGCACCACCCGGCCGACGTTGTTGACCACCAGCAGCACGCCCGCGCCGAGCGCCACCAGGATCGACGAGATCGACGCCGCGTAGCACAGCCACCGCGGCAGCCGGTGGCCCACCGTGGGCAGGCGCTTCAGCGCGCGCGCCAGACCGATGATGATGTAGGCGACGATGACGCCGAACACCATCGGCACGAACACCGGCCGGCCGATGTACAGCACCCAGCCGATGATCACGGCCAGGATGGCGCCGTACACGATCGCCTGCAGCCGGCCGCGCACGGCCATGCGGCGCTCCATCGGCCTTGGGGTCGGTGGGGTCGGCGTGGTCTGGTCCATGCCGGCCATTCTGGCACGGGCGGGGCGTTCACGCGGGCTGTGCGGGAGCGTGGATAGGGTCGGTTGGATGACGGATCACCGCACACGCCGGGTCCTGCGCGCGTTCGCCGCGGCGGCGGCCATCCCCGCGCTGGCCGGGTGCGCCGGGCCGCGCTCGATCCTCGACCCGGCCGGTCCGTCGGCGCAGGCGATCGCGACCATCTGGTGGGTGATGTTCTGGGGCGCGGCGGTGGTGTGGACGCTGGTGGTGGCGTTCCTGCTCATCGCCCTGCTGCGCGGGGAGAACACCCGTGAGCTGGCCAGGCCACAGCGGCTGATCGTGGGCGGCGGGCTGGTGCTGCCCACGGTGCTGCTGGGCGCGCTGCTGGTGTGGGGCACGCTGGACAGCGCGCGCCTGACCGGGATCGGCGAGGTGCCGGAGGCGGTGGTCGAGGTCACCGCGCGGCAGTGGACCTGGGAGTTCCGCTACCTGGACGGGGACGGGCGCGCGGTCGCCACCAGCCGCGACGAGCTGGCAATGCCGCTGGGCCGGATGGTGGAATTCCACATCACCAGTGAAGACGTGATCCACAGCTTCTGGATCCCGCGCCTGGGCGGGAAGATGGACGCGGTGCCGGGCCGGGTGAACCGCCTGCGCCTGCGCGCAGACCACGATGGCGCCGGCACCCCGATCCGCGGCCAGTGCGCGGAGTTCTGCGGGCTGTCGCACGCGCACATGCACTTCGACGTGCAGGTGCTGGACGAAGCCGGCTGGGACGACTGGTTGCACCGGCGCGCGGCTGAAGCAGCGCCTGCGGGTGCCGCGCCGTGAGCACCACGACGCAATCGCCCGAACCCATCGACCCGCTCGAGAACAGCGCGCGGCTGGAGGAGCTGCACCGCATCTGGAGCAACGAGCCGGGCCTGGCCGGCCAGCTCAAGGCGGTCAACCACAGCACGGTGGGAATGCGCTTCATCCTCACCGGCTTCGCCTTCCTGCTGGCGGGCGGCGTGCTGGGTATGTTCATCCGCCTGCAGCTCGCCTGGTTTGACGCCGAGGTGCTGGATCCGGCGCGGTTCAACCAGTTCGTGACCATGCACGGCACGACCATGATGTTCCTGTTCGCGGTGCCGATCCTGGAAGGCTTCGCGATGTACCTGCTGCCCAAGATGATCGGCTCGCGCGACCTGCCGTTCCCACGGCTGTCGGCGTTCGGCTACTGGTGCTACCTGTTCGGCGGACTGTTCCTGTATTCGAGTTTCCTGTTCGACGCGGCCCCCGATGGCGGCTGGTTCATGTACGTGCCGCTGACCGATTCCACGTATTCTCCGGGGCTGGGCGCGGACTTCTGGCTGATCGGGGTGACGTTCGCCGAGATCGCGGCGGTGCTGGCGGCGGTGGAGCTGATCGTGCTGGTGCTGATCAACCGCGCGCCGGGCATGGACCTGCGGCGGATGCCGCTGTTCGCCTGGGCGATGCTGGTGACGGCGTTCATGATCGCGTTCGGCTTCCCGCCGCTGATCCTGGCCAGCGTGCTGCTGGAGATCCAGCGCGCGTTCGACTTCGCCTTCTTCGAGGTGGCGCGCGGCGGCGACCCGCTGCTGTGGCAGCACCTGTTCTGGCTGTTCGGCCACCCCGAGGTCTACATCATCTTCCTGCCGGCGGCGGGCATGGTGTCGATGGTGATCGCGACCTTCGCCCGGCGGCCGATCGTGGGCTACACCTGGATCGTGCTGGCGATGGTGTCGGTGGGCTTTTTGAGCTTCGGGCTGTGGGTGCACCACATGTACACGGTGGGCATCCCGCTGCTGGCGCTGGCGTTCTTCAGCGCGGCGAGCATGGCGGTGGCGATCCCGATGGGGATCCAGGTGTTCGCCTGGATCGCCACGCTGTGGTCGGGCAGGCCGTGGATGCGGCTGCCGCTGCTGTACCTGCTCGGGTTCTTCCTGATCTTCGTGATCGGCGGGCTGACCGGGGTGATGCTGGCGATGGTGCCGCTGGACTGGCAGGTGCACGACAGCCACTTCGTGGTCGCGCACCTGCACTACGTGCTGATCGGCGGGATGATGTTCCCGCTGTTCGCCGGGCTTTATTACTGGCTGCCAATGGCGACCGGGCGCATGCCGTCCGAGAGCCTGGGGCGGACCGCGTTCTGGATGGTCTTCATCGGCTTCAACCTGACCTTCCTGCCCATGCACCTGACCGGGCTGCTGGGCATGCCGCGGCGGGTGTACACCTACCCGGAGGAGCTGAGCGTGCAGTGGCTGAACCTGCTCTCCACGGCCGCGGGCTTCGTGCTGGCGGTGGGGATGGTGGCGATCGCGGTGGACGTGTTCATCAGCCTGCGCTCGGGCAGGCGGGCGGCGCGCAACCCGTGGAAGGCGGGGACGCTGGAGTGGGCGGTGCCATTCCCGGTGCCGCAGTTCAACTTCGCCTCGATACCGGAAGTGCGCGACCGCTATCCGCTGTGGGACCGGCCGGAGACCGACGAGGCCGCCAACCGCGCCGACGGCCTGCTCGGCAACCCCGTGGACGGCCGGCGCGAACTGCTGGGCACGGGGATCCTTTCCGCCGAGCCGGAACAGGTGATCCGCGTGTCGACCTCCACGTGGCTGCCGCTGCTGGCGGCGCTGGCGCTGTCGGTGCTGCTGGCGTGCTTCATCGCCAAGTGGTACCTGGCCGCCGCGCTGATGGTGTTGCCGCTGCTGGCGCTGTTCGCGGCGTGGGCCTGGACCACCGGCCACCGGCAGGCGCCGGTGGAGCTGGAGGCGGAGCCGGGGCTGCTGCTGCCCACCCAGTACGCGTGCCGCAACGCGCCCGGTTGGTGGGCGCTGGTGGTGTCGCTGCTGATCGACGGCGCGCTGTTTGCTTCGCTGGTGTTCGCCTATTTCTACCTGTGGCTGGGGACTGAGCCCTGGCCGCCGGACGGCATCGCGACCGGCGCGCTGGGCATGCCGCTGGTTGCGCTGGGATTGCTGGCCGGCAGCGCGGTGGCGGCGCAGTGGGCGTGGCGTGCGCTGCGCAGCACGGACGGGGATGGTGAACCGGCACGCGGACGTGGCGGCTTCGCCTGGCTGGTTGCAGCGCTACTGGGCGCCGGGTTCATCGTCGCGCACTGGCTGGCGCTGGCCGGGCCGGTCGGCGCGCCGCAGGCGCACGCGTATGCCTCGGTGGTGTGGGTGCTGGCCGGATTCCACATGGTGCACGTGGCGGTGGCGGCGATGGCGGCACTGTTCGTGATGGCGCGGACCCGATGCGGCTTCGTCACCGCCGCGCGCCCGCTGGAGGCGCGCGTGACCGCTGCGCTGTGGCGCTACGCGGTGGCCCAGGGACTGGTGACCTGGGCGGTGATCCACCTGTTCCCGAGGATGGGCTGATGAGGGAGAAGATCGGGCCCTGGCGACTGACCGGCATGGCCACGCCGCTGGCGGTATGGGCGGCGCACTTCCTGGCCGTGTACATCATGCAGGGGCTGGCCTGCGGCGAGGGCTGGCAGCGCCAGCGCGTGGCCGGCGCCGAGATGGTGACCTGGTGGCTGCTGCTGGCCACCCTGCTGGCATTCGCGGCGATCGCATGGATGGGCGTGTGGGCGCTGCGCTGCCGCAGGCGCGCGGCTTTCGAAGTGCGCGCCGCGGGCGATGCCGACCGGCCGGTCGCGACGGCCGCCCGGCGCCGCCGCTTCACCGCTACCCTGACCGCGCTGGTGGCGCTGGTGGCGTTCATCGCCGTCACCTTCACCGGCATCCCCGTCCTGCTACTGCCGCCGTGCGCCTGAGCCGACGATGGAAAAGGACCTGAAACAACCCGTTGCCGAAGGCCGCACCCCCGCGGTGGAAAGCGTGATGGCGATCGCCAAGCATCCGATCCACCCGATGCTGGTGGCGTTCCCGATCGCGTTCCTGGGCATCTCGCCGCTGGCGGACCTGGCGTACCTGTGGCTCGGGGACCTGTTCTGGGCGCGCGCGGGGCTGTGGCTGAACATCGGCGGCCTGGCGCTGGGC
>Ga0079223_10003319_pt1 | contig 10116 bp, 9 predicted proteins | sample Stecom2011_FD_75072 | JGI IMG/M metagenome (GOLD analysis project Ga0079223, IMG submission 75072) | Agricultural soil microbial communities from Utah to study Nitrogen management - Steer compost 2011 | ecosystem: Environmental > Terrestrial > Soil > Agricultural land | place: USA: Utah...
AAGAAGGAAGAATTATTCATGTCGGGATTTTGATGTCAGATAATTATATCATCCATGCTCATGGAAAAGTCAGAATCGACCGCATTGATCACAGTGGTATTTTCAATGAAGAACTAAACAGACACACACACAAACTACGTGTTATTAAACGAATGTTATAAATTCGGAAAAGTAATCAATAAAAAAAGAGGCTGCCTAAATTAGACAGCCTCTTTACTTTCTTACTTGATTAATAAAAGATTATATTGCTCTTACATTAACTGCATTTAGCCCTTTTTTTCCTTCTTTCAAATCAAATTCAACTTCGTCACCTTCACGAATTTCATCAATTAAACCGGTAACGTGAACAAAATGTTCTTTGTTTGCTTCTTCTTCAACGATAAATCCAAATCCTTTAGATGCGTTGAAGAATTTTACTTTTCCTTTGTGCATTGTAATAAAATAATAATTTGTAATAATGGTGTAAAGATAAACTTATAATTTTCATTTGAAAGTATTTAAAGAAATAATTTTGTTTATTGACAAAAAAATATTTTTTTAACACTCTTATTTCGGTTTTACAACTAAGTTTTCGCCTTTATTCTACACTATTCTCAACGATTTCCTTCAACAATCAAAGATAATTTGATTCATTTCCATTGAAGACAAAAAAACTTAGCGGAATCAGTTAACATTTGTTATTTTTGTAACCCATAAATTATTCTATAACCCTTTTTAAGGAAAGAATCCAAACAAATATTATGAATTTACACGAATATCAAGGTAAAGAAATACTCAGCAGTTTTGGCGTTCAAGTACAACGCGGAATCGTAGCAACAACCCCTGAGGAAGCTGTTGAGGCAGCTAAAAAACTTACGGAACAAACCGGCACCGGATGGCATGTGATTAAAGCACAAGTTCATGCCGGAGGACGTGGTAAAGGCGGCGGGGTGAAACTTGCCAAAAATATCAATGAAGTAAAGGATATTGCTTCACAAATTATTGGGATGAACCTGATAACGCCACAAACGTCCGCAGAAGGAAAAAAAGTACATCAGGTTTTGGTAGCAGAGGATGTTTACTATCCCGGGGAAAGTGAAACTTCTGAGTTTTATATGAGTGTTCTTTTAAACAGAAGTACAGGAAAAAACATGATTATGTATTCTACTGAAGGCGGGATGGATATTGAGACTGTTGCAGAAGAAACTCCTCATTTGATTTTTACCGAAGAAATCGATCCGGGAGTAGGATTAACCGGTTTTCAGGCGAGACGTATCGCTTTTAATCTTGGACTTGAGGGCAAAGCTTTTAAGGAAATGACAAAGTTCGTTTTTGCACTGTACAAAGCTTATGACCAGTCGGATTCTTCCTTATTTGAAATCAATCCGGTTTTAAAAACCAGCGATGATAAAATTATCGCTGTGGACGCCAAGGTTACATTGGATGACAATGCCTTATATCGTCATAAAGAGTACCAAGCAATGCGCGACAAACGCGAAGAAAATCCGATTGAAGTAGAAGCCGGAGAAAAAGGACTAAATTATGTTGATTTAGACGGAAATGTCGGATGTATGGTAAACGGCGCAGGATTGGCAATGGCAACCATGGACCTTATCAAACAAGCAGGTGGAGAACCCGCAAACTTTTTAGATGTTGGAGGTACTGCTGATGCAGAGCGTGTTGAAGCTGCATTCCATTTAATTTTGAAAGATCCGAATGTCAAAGCAATTTTAATTAATATCTTTGGCGGAATTGTGCGCTGCGATCGGGTAGCGCAAGGAATTATTGACGCATATAAAAATATTGGAAAAATTGATGTTCCACTTATCGTCAGATTGCAAGGAACAAATGCTGATATTGCCAAAGAAATGATTGACAATAGCGGACTTGATGTTCACAGTGCAATCGAATTTCAAGAAGCAGCAGATAAAGTAAAAGAAGTTCTTTCATAATTTCTTTAGCGAATAAAGACAAAATGTCTTGTTAATTTAAGAAAAACAAGACATTCCGACAGTTTTTGTGCACTGGAATTAAAATTGCTGTTTTATTAGTAAAATTAATTGAACATTAAAACAATATTTTACTATGAAAACAGTTAATAGAAAAGCACTATGGTTCCCAAATCTTTTAGAAGATTTGTTCTTTGACAGTAAACTTGATTTTCCGAGCTTTTCAGAAAGATTTAGTGTCCCGGCAGTGAATGTTTTAGAAAATTCTGATATGTTTGTATTGGAAGTTGCGGCACCCGGTTTGAAAAAGGAAGATTTCACGATTGAAGTAGAGAAAGACACCCTTGTTATCGGTGCAAAATCAATGTCTGAGACCGTGACACATTCAGATAATGACAAGGACACTGAGAAAACTCCGGAAAATCAATATACGAGAAAAGAATTTAGTTATTCAAACTTTAGACGGTCGTTCAGATTGCCTGAAATTGTAGATACAGAAAACATCAAAGCAAACTATACGGACGGCGTCTTAAAAATAAATCTTCCGAAAGTGGAAGATAAAGTATCAAAGAGAATGGTTGAGATTTCATAATTGAAATTTAATTTGGTTAGTTAGTTGAAAATAACCGCGTGCTACTCAATCGGTGCGCGGTTTTTTTATTTCTACTCCTTTCTTCTTCTCTTGAATTGATTTGTTTTTAAAGGTTTTGTTGTTGGAAAAATACGTTGTTCTTTCCGCTTATGACTTTTCTCAGCTACCGATTTTGGCAATCCGTCACTATCTTTTACGGCATCCTTTAAAATTCTTAATTCACTTTCAGTCAAATCACGCCACTCGCCAACCGGCAAATTATCCAAAGTAAGATGCATCAATCGAATACGCTTAAGTTCAACTACTTCATAACCCAAATATTCACACATTCTGCGTATTTGTCGGTTAAGACCTTGTACCAAAATGATGCGAAACTCAAATCGGCTGATTTGTTCCACTTTACAACGTTTGGTTACGGTATTTAAAATAGGAACGCCGGCACCCATACGTTTTATAAAATCGGAAGTGATGGGGCGATCCACACGAACGATGTATTCTTTTTCGTGTTTATTTCCTGCACGCAATATTTTATTGACAATATTACCGTCATTGGTCATCAACAACAATCCTTCACTGGGTTTGTCCAATCTTCCCACGGGAAAAATACGCTTGGGATGTTTTACAAAATCAATGACATTATCCGGGAATCGTCTGTCTGTCGTACATGTAATTCCAACCGGTTTATTCAAAATAATATAAACGTCATCCACATTATCTTTTAAAAGTTTTCCGTCCACTCGAATTTCATCTTCGGGAAAAACCCGATCTCCCAAAACTGCCTTTTCGCCATTAATTGTTACTCGCCCTTTTTCGATATATCCATCGGCTTCTCGACGAGAGCAGAATCCTGTATCGCTTATCGCTTTATTTAATCGTACACCTTTGTCCGAAGTCATACTCTCAATTTTCTTCAAAGATACTTACAAGATAAAAATGTAAAAAATATAGTTTACAACTTGCTGATTACCAGGTTCTAAAACAGCAATTAATTTCAAAAATTGTTAAACTTCAATTAAACCTAATTATTCTCTAAATGAAAAAATGTAGTTTGGTATAAATAAAAAATTACTATGGCAATACTCGGTGCGATTATAAAAACTGCAATAGATTTAAATGATGCGCTCAGCTCAGAGGTCAATCCAGTAGAATCTCAAAAAGAGGTTTTAAAAAATTTGTTGGAGAAGGCAAAAAACACGGCCTTCGGGAAGTATTACGGATTTTCCAAAATTTTAGAAGCAGACGATATTCGCAAAAAATTCGCTTCAGAAATTCCCTATTTTGACTATCATCAAATGGAAAACCAATGGTGGTGTCAGATATACAAAGGATTGGAAGACATCAGCTGGCCGGGGCTTCCAAAATATATGGCACGAAGTAGTGGAACAACAGGAAAAACATCCAAAAGAATTCCTGTTACAGAAGAAATGGTCGATGCCATTCAAAATGCAGGGATTAAACAAGTTGCAGCCATGGCAAATTTTGACATGCCTTCAGATTTTTTTGAAAGAGAGATAATGATGCTTGGCAGCAGTACGAAATTGAGTCAAAACGGTAATTTTTTAGAAGGAGAAATCAGCGGCATCAGCGCGAGTCGCATTCCATTTTGGTTTAAAGGATTTTATAAACCCGGTGAGGAAATCGCTTTAATTGAAGATTGGGATCAGCGCATAAAATCAATCGCCAAAAATGCAAAAGACTGGGACATTGGTGCAATCAGCGGAATTCCATCCTGGACAGAACTGATGTTAAAAGAAATTATTGAATATCACGGTGCAGAAACCATTCATGATATTTGGCCAAATTTACAAGCCTATACCACCGGAGGCGTCGCATTTTTACCTTATGAAAAGAGTTTTGAAAAGTTGTTGGCAAAACCGATAACCATTATTGATACTTATCTCGCTTCCGAAGGATTTATGGCAATCCAATACAGACCCGAAACCACTTCTTTAAAATTAATAACCGATAACGGAATTTATTTCGAATTTGTCCCTTTCAAACCGGAATATATTCTCGATGACGGTTCGTTGTCTCAGGACGCTCCTTCTTTGACCTTGGAAGAAGTAGAACCTGAAGTGGATTATGTTTTAATTATCAGCACTGTTTCCGGTGCTTGGCGTTATTTAATAGGAGACACCATAAAATTTACAGATGTAGCACGAGCAGAAATAAAAATTACCGGTCGCACCAAGTTTTTTCTCAATGTAGTGGGTTCGCAGCTCTCTGTCAATAAAATGGAAATTGCTTTACGGGAATTGGAAGAAATGTTTGACATTGAAATCCCGGAATTTACTGTTGCCGCCGTTAAAATCAACAATGAATATCACCACCATTGGTACTTGGGAACGGAATCGGATATCGACACCAAAAAATTGGAAAATGCACTTGACGATGTGCTGAAAAAAATTAATCGAAATTATGAAGTTGCCCGTACAAAAGCCTTAAAAGGAATTAAAGTTTCCAAGGTATCTCCAAGTGTTTTTCACGAATGGAACGGTTACCAGAAGAAAAAAGGCGGACAGGTGAAAATGGAAAAAGTAATGAATGAAGAAAAGTTTAATGAATGGGAAGATTTTGTAAAATCCATACATCAGTAATTTTATTTTTCAATTTCTTCTTCTATTTCTTCAAGTTCTTTTTCTTGTTCTTTTTCGGATTTTTTGTTGATAATTTCCATCACTTCTTCAGGAGAAATATACAGGCGACGAATGCGCGCTTTGTATTTTTCTGAAATATCGGCATTGTCTAAAATAAAGTTTTTGGTTTGAATGATATATTCTCCCATTCCGTGAATAATCGCATATGTATCAGCGGTACGTTCTGCTTCTCGAACACTTTTTTTAGAAAATAAATATTTAATACCAAATATAATTAATCCGAAATTGGTTCGATCCTGATAATCCATAATGTGTCCCAATTCATGACCAAACCAACCGATTTTAACCAACTTTGGAATGTCGGAAAATGAAAAATCTTCTTTATCAATATGGATTTCTCGACTGATAAAAATGACGTATTCTCTATTTTTATTAGATTTAAAAATACTTGAAACCTTTGGCTGAGCCTGCATGGTGGATTTCTTAATCCGGTCCTTAAATTTAAATTCAATTGCAGTATCGTATAATTCAGGGAAATATTCCAATGCCGTAAGCACCTCTTCCTTAATACTCTCCGGAATTATTTTGTTTTCTAAATTTATGTTTTGAGAAAATAACGGATTCATCAAGATATTTAAATACACAATTGAAAATAACACTATTCTTAAACGCTTCATTTTCGCCTATACCTTTGCTTCTGAATCCAAGAAAAATACGTTATTACAAAAGGATTCAAATAAATTTTAACAAACTTTAAAATACAATTCTAAAATTTAAACTTGTTCTAACTGTTTTTGAAACGCGTGAATTTTATCTCTTAATTTAGCAGCAGTAAGAAAATCCAAGTCTTTTGCCGCTTTTTCCATCGCTTTTCGTGTATCTCTTATCTTTTTCTCAATCTGAGGTTTTGTCAAATAACCAATGTCTTCTTCCGCAGCAAGATTATCAACGGTATCAAATGTGTACGCTTGTTGTTTTGATTTCGTCAGCGCATTTTCAAATGATTTTTTAATTGCAGTAGGCGTAATGTTATTTGCGGTATTGTATGCCAATTGTTTTTCTCGTCGATAATTTGTTGCATCAATTGTTTCTTGCATACTTCTCGTTATTTTATCAGCATACATAATCGCTTTCCCGTTCAAGTTCCGAGCAGCTCGTCCGACAGTTTGAGTCAAGGAACGTGTACTTCTTAAAAACCCTTCTTTATCTGCATCCAAAATAGCCACCAAAGAAACTTCCGGAAGATCCAATCCTTCTCTCAACAAGTTCACCCCTACCAAAACATCGAACAATCCCAATCTTAAATCTTGCATAATTTCAACACGTTCCAACGTATCCACATCACTGTGAATATATCGACAGCGCACATCTACGCGCGTTAAATATTTAGTGAGTTCTTCAGCCATTCGTTTAGTGAGTGTAGTGACCAAAACACGCTCGTCTTTTTCTGTGCGCAATTGAATTTCCTCCAGCAAATCATCAATCTGGTTCAGACTCGGACGCACTTCAATTTCCGGATCCAAAAGGCCTGTGGGACGAATAATTTGCTCCACATAAACCCCTTCACTTTTTTCCAATTCATAATCCGCAGGAGTTGCACTTACATAAATAACTTGATTTTGAAGTGCTTCAAACTCTTCAAACTTTAAAGGTCTGTTGTCCATGGCAGCCGGAAGTCGAAAACCGTACTCCACCAAGTTTTCTTTTCGGGAACGGTCGCCACCGTACATCGCACTCACTTGCGGAATGGTAACATGACTTTCATCAACCACCATCAAGTAATCTTTCGGAAAATAATCCAACAGACAGAAAGGACGCGTTCCGGGGAGACGACGATCGAGATAACGCGAATAATTCTCAATGCCACTACAATACCCAAGTTCGCGTATCATTTCTAAATCAAAATTGGTGCGTTCTTCCAATCGTTTGGCTTCCAAGTGTTTTCCAATGTCTTTAAAATAAGCTACTTGTTTTACCAAATCATCTTGAATTTCCCGAATGGCTCCCTGAAGCACATCAGGAGAAGTAACAAACATATTTGCCGGGTAAATATTTAACTTATCATATTTCCCTTTGCTGTTATTGGTAGCCGGATCAAAAATTTCTATTTCTTCAATCTCATCACCAAAAAAATGAATTCGAAATGCGTCATCTGCATAACCGGGATAAATATCGACAGTGTCTCCTTTTATTCTAAAATTTCCATGGTTAAACTCGGCTTCGGTTCGTGCATATAAACTCTGTACCAAACGATGCAAAAGTTTTGTTCTTGTAATAATTTGTCCTTGCTCAAGGCTTATTACATTTTTTTTAAATTCAATTGGATTTCCGATTCCGTACAAACACGATACTGACGAAACCACAAGAACATCCCTCCTTCCGGACAACAAGGATGAAGTGGTGCTTAACCGCAATTTTTCAATTTCTTCATTGATTGACAAGTCTTTTTCAATATACAAACCGCTTGAAGGAATATAAGCTTCCGGCTGATAATAATCATAATATGAAACAAAATATTCAACAGCATTTTCAGGAAAAATATTTCTAAATTCCGTAAAAAGCTGAGCTGCCAAGGTTTTGTTGTGAGCTAAAACCAACGTAGGCCGCTGAACTTTTTCTACCACATTTGCAATGGTAAACGTTTTTCCCGAGCCTGTAACTCCGAGAAGGGTTTGGTATTTATCGTTTTCCAAAATTCCGTTTGAAAGTGCTTCAATAGCTTTTGGTTGATCTCCTTTAGGAGTAAAATCTGTATTTAATTTGAATTTCATAATAATTTCTGACCTGACAACAATTAGACGTTACACCGCACTTAAAATTACAACATATCAAGGTTTATGCTTTGTCAGATGTGGGATTTCAATTTTTTCTCCGTAATATTTTGGTTCTACATTAAAGAGAATATCCAAAAACGCTTTTGTTCGTGCAAAATATTCCCGAAATTTAATTTTAATCCCTCCCGAACCTTCTACATCTTTTGCATTAAATCCCACTACTTTCAACCCGTGGTGTTGGGCAAGATAAATGGCACGTTCGTTATGAAAAGGTTGCGAAATAACAATAAACTCCGTCAATCCGAAAATTTCTTTCGCGCGAATGATTGAGTCCAAAGTTCTAAATCCTGCATAGTCCAAAACAATTGCTTCTTTGGGAATTCCTCTTTTTAGCAATTCTCTCTTTATCGTTTCCGGTTCGTTATACGCCATGGTGCCATTGTCTCCACTCACTAAAATATATGAAATTTTTCCGGATTTGTACAATGCTTCTGCAGCGTCTATCCGATATTTAAAATATAAATTTAACCCTCCCGTTTTATAAAATTTGCTCGTTCCCAACAGCAATCCTACACGATGTTGTGGAACCTCTGAAATTTCATCAAATGTTTTATGCGAAGCAGCACCGGAAACCACGGCATCAATTATAATCACAACAAGAAGTATGCTTATTGTCACTATAAGAAACGTAAAACCGATTCTCTTTAGAAGCCGCATTCGTATCTAATTTCAAGATTGATTTTTATGCTTTTCCATAATCCATTTACTCATAAACTTCGTGCGTTGATATAAATTGTAGTGGAGAATCTGTCCGATAAAATGTTTGTTTCTATGGTTTTCGAGCGTAACGGACAACGCTTCTATTTTGTTGAAGAAGTCATTTTCAAACAACTTTTTCTGAAATCTTTTTTCTAAGATTTGATAGCCTTTATTTTGACAATTGTTCCACATCATTTCGTTGGAATACAATTCCACAGCAGCCTTGGAAAAATCTTCAAGTGCGGCAATAACTCCACCAAAATCAAAATTTCCTGAAATTCCTTCTGCACCGATGGAAGTCGTCACGACGGGCAATCCAAATTGAAATCCGTCGATTATTTTTCCTTTTAAACCGGCTCCAAAGCGTAGCGGCGCTAACAATACCTGATATTTTTGCATCACTTCCTTCAAATTTGGCGCCCATCCTTTAATTAAAAATCCTTCGCTCGGATTTGACAAATTTAATATTTTATTTGACGCATAATTTCCATACACATGACATTCTGTATCGGGAAGTCTCCGACGAATTTCCGGCCATAATTTTTTTAAAATCATAACAGAATCTGCATTCGGAGCGTGTTTGAGATTTCCAATGGTCATAAAATGCCGGCGCATTTCATAAGTTGCACTTTCATTGGTTGTAGCATCCAACAAAAAAGGTAAATACCATAATAAATCCTTAGGAACTTGAAAAGTATCAGTTAATAATTTCATTTCCGTTTCGGATATTATCAGCGCTAAATCGGAACGTAAAATGGAACCGATTTCACGTTTTGCCAATTCCGTATATAAATGTGGAACTTCAAAATTACTTTTAACTGCTTCTTCTCGTGCTTTTCTTAGAAAGTGTAAATCTTCAGTATCCAAAACACGAATTGCATTGGGAACATATTCTGCCACGCGCCATCCAAACTGTTCTTCTGTGATAAATCGGTCAAAAATCACAACATCGGGTTGTAAATCTTTAATAAAATCATCAAAAACAACGTCGTTCAAGTATGTGTGTTCTATCGCTATTCCATGTAAGGATAAATTTTCCGAATAGGGAGTTTGCATTGCAGAAGTTGCGAAAGTAATTTTCCATTCCCGTTTTTGGAACATCGAAATTAGTTGCATCATCCTGCTGCCGGCGGCTGTTGTGGAAGATTCCGGAAATGTATGACCGATGACTAGAAGTTTTTTTAATGAAGGTTTCAAGGCATCGGAAATAAATTACACATCAAATTAAAATTAAAAAATGAGGACAACACGCCTGCTAAAACAATGCTGCTTATAAAAAGTGTGGCTAAAATAACAATTTTATTTTTCGAATGATAATTGACATAATTCAAAAGGATTTGCACACCAAACGCTACTATTTGTGCAGCGAGCAAACGTTTTGCGCACTCCAATGTAGGTTCTTGATAATAAACAAAATAGGTGACAAACAAGATAACTATATACAAAACCGAGATACCGAAAAGCAC
>Ga0079223_10003323_pt1 | contig 10113 bp, 10 predicted proteins | sample Stecom2011_FD_75072 | JGI IMG/M metagenome (GOLD analysis project Ga0079223, IMG submission 75072) | Agricultural soil microbial communities from Utah to study Nitrogen management - Steer compost 2011 | ecosystem: Environmental > Terrestrial > Soil > Agricultural land | place: USA: Utah...
ATCAGAATGCCTTCCAGCTGAATCCACAGTTGCCAGGGCAGCTCGCCCAGCGTGGCCAGACCCGGGCCGCCGAAGGCCTGAGCATTGAACACGCCCGTCAGCATGGCGCCTACGATGCCGCCCACGCCGTGGATGCCGAATACATCCAGGCTGTCATCGGCCTTGAGCATGCGCTTGAGGCCATTCACGCCCCATACGCACGCCGCGCCAGCGGCAAAGCCGATAAGCAGCGCACCGATGGGGCCCACCAGCCCGGCCGCAGGGGTCACGCCAACCAGGCCGGCCACGGCACCCGAGGCAGCACCGAGCAGCGAGGGGCGGCCCTTCGCTTTCCATTCCACCAGCAGCCAGGCCAGTACGGCGCCTGCGGTGGCCAGCAGCGTGTTGAAGAAGGCGAGGGCGGTGGTCTGCGTCGCGCCCAGCGCCGACCCGGCGTTGAAGCCGAACCAGCCCACCCACAGCAAGGCGGCGCCCGTCATGGCCATGGGCAGGTTGTGCGGTTGCATGGGTTCGCGCCCGTAGCCGACGCGTGCGCCCACCACCCACGCACCGACCAGCGCCGCCACCCCCGCGTTGATGTGCACGACCGTGCCGCCGGCAAAGTCGAGCGCGCCGCGCTCGAAGAGCCAGCCGCCAGGTGCCCACACCATGTGTGCAATGGGCAGGTAGGTAATCGTCATCCACAGTGCCGTGAAGATCATGACAGCGGAAAAGCGGATGCGTTCTGCGAAGCCCCCCACCACCAGGGCGCAGGTAATTCCGGCGAACGTGGCCTGGAAGGCGGCGAAGCTGAGTTCCGGTATGGTGCCGGCCATCTCGTAGGTTTCACTGGCCAGGTCGTACATGCCCGAGAAGAGGAGACGACCGAAGCCGCCGAACAGTGCGTTGCCTTCGGTGAACGCCAGGGAGTAACCGTAGATGAACCACAGCACGACAGCCAGGCTGAACGAAGCCATGACCTGAATCAGTACCGACAGCACGTTTTTGGCACGTACCAGCCCACCATAGAAGAGCGCGAGCCCCGGAACCACCATCAGTAGTACGAGAAGGGTCGAAACACTGACCCATGCGAGATCTGCTTTATCCATCGTGTTCTCCATTCAAGGGTCAGAGGGCGGATTCGCCCAGTTCGCCCGTGCGAATCCGCACGGCCTGCTCAAGCGGTGTGACGAAGATCTTGCCGTCGCCGATCTTGCCCGTGTGCGCGGCCGTACACAGCGCTTCGATTGCCTGTTCGACAAGGGTGTCGGCCACGGCCAGCTCCAGGCGCAACTTCGGCAGGAAATCGACCGTGTACTCTGCACCCCGGTACAGCTCCGTATGGCCCTTCTGGCGGCCGAAGCCCTTCACTTCCATGACGGTCATCCCCTGTATGCCGATATCGGAGAGTGCTTCCCGCACCTCGTCGAGCTTGAAAGGCTTGATGATTGCCGTGATCAACTTCATTTCGTTCTCCAAGTGAGTCATGCTCCCTGGCAAACGCAACAACCGTGCCAATTTTTCCGAGGGGATTCGCGGCAAAAATGGCCCAAAACCTTGCACGATGCGGGCATCGGGCGGGCAGAAACGCACCAGTGCGGTGCATGGGGCAATGGGAATGCGCCAAAAGAGGGCGCGGCATCGGCTTATGGAGGGTGCGGCGTCGGCTACAGCGGGTGCGGCATCGGCTACAGGGAGTAAGGCATCGGATGCGAGCCTGGGGTCACACAGCGCGCCCAATATGTAACAGGCGACCCGGAGACGACATGGTGTTGTATCTGCGCGCAACGCAGCGCGGTACTCGACATGTTCGCTTACACGCATTGACGCGGGCGGCATAGCCTTTGCAATACGTGTTGCACCAACGAATCAGAGAGGTGCTTATGGACACACGACGTATCCCGTATGCCATCGCTGGCGCAGCCCTGTCGCTCGGCCTGCTTGCCGCATGTTCCGACGATGCCGACGAGGCTCCGCCCCCCGCCCCGGCCGAAGAGGTGACTCCCGCTCCGGCGCCCGTGACTCCGCCGGCTGACAGCGCACCGGCGTCGCCGCCGGCCGACAGCATGTCGTCAACACCCGGCAGCTCCACCATGCCGGGCGCTTCGACTACGCCCGACACGGGCAACACCATGCCGGGCCCGTCGTCTACGCCCGACACAGGCAACACCATGCCGCCGCCACAGGAGGAAACGTCTCCTTCTACAGGCGCAAGCGCGACGGAGGGTTCCGGGTCCACCCCGTCGACTCCGGGATCGAGCACTTCGGGTTCTTGATTGCCGCTACCCCTCGTCATGCAACGAAAACGGGCGCCAGGCGCCCGTTTTCTTCATTACACTACGCGTATATGCACAGGAGAAGGTCATGATCAATCGCAGCGACTGGGTCGATGAATTTCAGAAGAACATATCCGAACTGATTGCGCGCAGCCCGGCGGCTGACATCGAACGCAATGTCAGGGCCTTCATGGCACAGACATTTTCGCGTCTCGATCTCGTTACGCGTGAAGAGTTCGAGATCCAGGCTCAGTTGCTGGAAAAGGCCCTGCAACGCATCACTGCGCTTGAATCGCGTGTCAGCCAACTGGAAGGGCGGCAACCGCCGGGTCAGCCGGCCGCCGCAGCGCCGGTCGAACCTGCCATCGAACCTGCAGTCGAATCCTCTCCTTCGGCCAGGGCCCCGCGCACCCAGCCTGGCGAACAGTAGTCTTACGCACAGACCAAAACGGCATTCCCTGAACGGCAGTGCCTCGGCCCGGGGCATACTTTGCGCATCGTTCATTGCGGAGCTTGCGGTCATGTCGCTGGCCATTCTTGCCAGTCGGGCGCTGCACGGTTTTCAGGCGCTTCCCGTAAAGGTCGAGGTCCATGTCGGTGCCGGGCTGCCGGCTTTCAATATCGTGGGGCTACCCGATACCGGGGTGCGCGAAAGCCGGGAACGCGTCCGGTCCGCGCTGCTCAGTGGTGGCTACACCTTCCCCGCCGGGCGCATTACGGTGAATCTGGCGCCGGCCGATCTGCCCAAGCATTCGGGGCGCTTCGACTTGGCGATCGCCCTGGGCATCCTGCTGGCCACCGGGCAAATTCCAGCGCTCAGGCCCGATCAGGCCGTGCACCAGATCCCCGATCATGTTTTTGTGGGCGAACTCTCGCTCACCGGCACACTGGGGGCCATCAACGGCGCATTGGCGATCGCTCTGGCCGTGGCCCGCGATGCGCCGGGCGCGATCCTGGTCATGCCTGCGGCCAGCGCGGCGGTGGCGGCACAAGTGCCCGGTATCTCGGTATGTTCGGCCGAAACGCTTGCCGACGTGGCAAACGCGCTTGCCCGGGGGCAAGCGATGCCGCGCGCCCAGCCCTTGCCGCCAGGCCGTCAGCCCGAAGCGCCACCGTGTCTTTCAGAGGTGATCGGGCAGGCCGCGGGCCGGCGCGCGCTCGAGATTGCGGCCTGCGGCGGGCACAGTCTGCTGATGTGCGGGCCGCCGGGCGTGGGAAAAAGCATGCTCGCGCAGCGGCTGCCTGGCCTGCTGCCTCCACTGGCGGTAGCGCAACGGCTCGAGGTGGCGGCATTACATGGTCTGGCCGGACACGACATCACGCCTAGCGACCAGCCGCCCTTCCGGGCGCCCCATCACACAGCATCGACACCAGCCGTGGTGGGTGGCGGTGCGTGGCCGCGCCCCGGCGAGATCAGCCTGGCACACAACGGCGTGCTGTTTCTCGACGAGATTCCAGAATTTCAGCGTGCGGTGCTCGAATCGTTGCGTGAGCCGCTCGAGACGGGCCAGGTCAGCATTGCGCGTGCGCGAATCAGCTGCACCTTTCCCGCACGCTTTCAACTGGTGGCGGCCATGAATCCGTGCCCATGTGGCTGGGCGGGGCACGCGCGGCGGGTGTGTACCTGCGCACCGGGCCGGGTCGAGGCGTACCGGCGTCGCCTGTCCGGTCCGTTGCTCGATCGTATCGACTTGCATGTTGGGCTCACTACACCCGAAACGAGCTGGCTGAGCGCGGCGTGTGGTGAGCGCTCAGACGAGGTCAGACAACGCGTGCTGAGGTGCCGCAGCAACCAGCTCGATCGTCAGGGCTGCACCAATGCGCAACTCGAGGGCGCGGCCTTGCGCCGCCATGCCGAGCCGACGACGCAGGCGGCGAATCTGTTGCGTGACGCCGCGCAGCACTGGGGCTGGTCGGCGCGCGTCATGCACCGGTTGCTGCGTGTTTCCCGAACGCTTGCCGACATGGCGTCAAGCGACACGGTCTCGGCTGAACACGTCGCCGAAGCGCTGCAGTTCCGCCCGACATGGGGCGAGCAATACCATTAGACAAACAGCTGCCCGACACCGTATAATCAAGAGCTTTCCTTTTACCCAAACACCACGTTGAATGTGTGCATTCATGGTGTGTACCGATGGTGTGCACTGATTGTGAGTACTAACGGGTGTGCACTAACAGGTGGGTGTGCACTAACAGGTGTGTATTACGGGCAAAGGGAAAAGCCCACAAGAAGCAGATGTCAGGTTCTGAAAAGTGTGGCCAGTCTGGTTTGGTTGCCACCTGCATGTGCATTACAAGAGTTCAATCATCATGCCCAAGATGAAAACCAAGAAAGGCGCTGCGAAGCGCTTCAAGGTTCGCGGTAGCGGCTCCATCAAGCGGGGTCAGGCGTTCAAGCGCCATATTCTTACCAAGAAGACAACCAAGAACAAGCGCCAGCTGCGCGGTTCCACTGCGGTGCATGCCGCCGACGTTGCTTCTGTCAAGGCAATGATGCCTTTCGCTTGATTTACGGAGATCGAACATGCCACGCGTAAAACGCGGCGTTACCGCCCGCGCACGTCACAAGAAGGTTCTCAAGGCAGCCAAGGGTTATCGCGGTCGCCGCGGTAATGTATTCCGGGTCGCCAAACAGGCGGTCATGAAGGCAGGTCAGTACGCCTATCGCGACCGCCGCAACAAGAAGCGCACATTCCGTGCCCTCTGGATCACCCGCATCAACGCGGCCTGCCGCGAGCAGGGCGTTACTTACAGCGCCTTCATCGCCGGCACCAAGAAGGCCCAGATCGAGCTCGACCGCAAGGTTCTGGCCGATATGGCCGTCAACGACAAGGCCGGCTTTGCTGCGGTGGTTGCGCAGGCCAAGGCAGCTCTGGCAGCCTGATCCACCTTGTTGACTGTTTAATTGCGAACGGGGCTCCATGGGGCTCCGTTTGCATTTGGAAGGGTACGGAATGACAACGCAGGTCGACGATCTGATCGCTCAGGCGAAAGAACAGTTCGCACAGGCGCACGACGCCGCGGCACTTGAAAATGCCAAGGCCCGCTTCCTGGGCAAGCAGGGTGCGCTCACTGCCATGCTCAAGGGGCTGGCTGCGCTCGAGCCCGAGCGCAAGCGGGAAGAGGGCGCGCGCATCAACCAGCTCAAGCAGCAGATCGAGGGCCTGCTGAGCGCGCGGCGGGCCGAGCTGCAACAGGCAGAACTCGACCGGCGGCTGGCAGCCGAAACCATCGACGTCACCCTGCCGGGGCGGGGCCGCGGATTCGGCGGCATTCACCCCGTGATTCAGGCCTGGCAGCGCGTCGAGGCCATTTTCCGTTCCATTGGTTTCGACGTGGCGGACGGCCCCGAAATCGAGAACGACTGGACCAACTTCACGGCGCTGAACAACCCCGAAAATCATCCGGCCCGTTCCATGCAGGACACCTTCTACGTCGACATGAACGACGCCGACGGGCTGCCGCTACTGCTGCGCACGCACACCAGCCCCATGCAAGTGCGCTACGCCCGCATGCATACGCCGCCCATCAAGGTGATCGCACCGGGTCGCACCTACCGCGTCGATAGCGACGCCACCCATTCGCCCATGTTCCACCAGGTCGAAGGGCTCTGGATCGATGAAGACATCTCCTTTGCCGACCTCAAGGGCGTTTATACCGAATTCCTGCGGGCGTTCTTCGAAACCGACGACCTGTGCGTACGGTTCCGCCCGTCTTTCTTCCCGTTTACCGAACCGTCTGCCGAAATCGACATGATGTTCACGTCAGGCCCCAATCAGGGCCGCTGGCTCGAGATTTCCGGTTCGGGGCAGGTGCATCCCCAGGTGGTGCGCAATTTCGGTCTTGATCCCGAGCGCTACATTGGCTTTGCTTTCGGCTCAGGCCTGGAACGACTGGCCATGCTGCGCTACGGCGTGAATGACCTTCGTCTGTTCTTCGAAGGCGATTTGCGCTTCCTGCGCCAGTTCAACCGCTGAGCCCGTGACGGGGCCCACAGCTCTCTCACTTCCCCGAACGCACCGTTACACCCGAGACCATCATGCTATTTCCAGAATCCTGGCTCCGTACCTACGTCAATCCCGATCTCGATACCGAGGAACTGGCGCACAGCCTTACCATGGCCGGGCTCGAAGTGGAAGAAACCGAAACCGTGGCACCGCCGTTTTCGGGTGTCGTGGTCGCGCGCATCGCGCAGGTGCAGCCGCACCCGAATGCCGATCGCCTGCGTGTGTGCAGCGTCGATGACGGCTCCGGCACGCCGCTGCAGATTGTGTGCGGCGCGCCAAATGCCGCCGAAGGGCTGGTCGTGCCGCTGGCCCGGGTGGGCGCGCAGTTGCCCGGCGGAATGAAGATCGGGCCGGTGAAGATGCGTGGCGTGGAGTCGGCCGGCATGCTGTGCTCGGCCCGTGAGCTGGGTCTGTCTCAAGATCATGCCGGGCTGCTGGAACTCGACGCCGATGCGCCTGTAGGCGAGGACCTGCGCGCCTACCTCGATCTCGACGACACGGTGTTCACCCTCAAGCTTACGCCGAACCGGGCCGACTGTCTGTCGATTCGCGGCGTGGCGCGCGAGGTGGCGGCGCTGACAGGCGCCCCCATGAAGACGCTTGCATTCGAACCGGTTGCTCCCACCATCGAAGACCGCCTCGCGGTCAAGGTCGAAGCGCCCGATTTGTGCGGGCGCTTCGCCGGGCGCGTGATCCGGGGCGTGAACGCCCGTGCCGAGACGCCGGCCTGGATGAAGCGTCAGCTCGAGCGCGCGGGGCAGCGCTCGATTTCCGCGCTGGTCGATATTTCGAACTACGTCATGCTCGAACTGGGCCGGCCCACCCACGTGTTCGACATCCGCCGCATTCAGGGCGGCCTGACCGTGCGCTGGGCGCGCGAAGGCGAGCGCCTGGAACTGCTGAGCGGCCAGGTCGTCGACCTGCAACCCGATGTGGGCGTGATTGCCGCCGGCGACGTGGTGGAAAGCATGGCGGGCATCATGGGTGGCGAAGCCACGGCCGTCACGCTCGACACCACCGACATTTACCTGGAAGGCGCGTTCTGGTGGCCCGAGGCCATCATGGGCCGGGCGCGACGCTACAAATTCAGTTCCGAGGCGAGCCACCGCTTCGAGCGCGGCGTTGATTTTGCCAACGTGCCCGAAGACTTGGAATACATGACCCGTCTCATTGTCGACATTTGCGGCGGCGAGGTCGGCCCGCTTGACGACCAGGTGATTGCCCTGCCGGAGCGCAAGCCCGTACGCATGCGCCTTGACCGCTGTCGGCGCGTACTCGGGCTTGCACTCGAGCGCGCAGAGGTTGAAGACATCTTCACGCGTCTGAGTCTGCCTTTCACCGTGGAAAACGACGTGTTCATCGTGGAGCCCCCCAGCTATCGCTTCGACCTCGTGATCGAAGAGGATCTGATCGAGGAAGTGGCCCGCATCTACGGCTTCGAGCGCATTCCCGATCTGCCGCCCCGGGCGCGGGCTCACATGCGCGCCTTGCCGGAAACGCTGCGCGGCCCCCATGAGCTGCGCGTTCGCATGGCTGCGCTCGACTACCAGGAAGTCATCAATTTCTCGTTTGTCGAAGAAGCCTGGGAGCGCGATTACGCGGGCAACGACAACCCGATCCGCCTGCTCAATCCCATTGCGAGTCAGCTGGCCGTCATGCGCAGCAGCCTGATTGGCGGGCTGGTGGCGAACATTGCCTACAACATGCGTCATCGGCAAAGCCGGGTGCGTGTGTTCGAACTGGGGCGTGTGTTCATGCGCAATGCCGATGTGCGCGACGGCGATCTGAGCGTTGCCGGTGTCGAACAGCCCACGCGCCTTGCCGCCGCGGCCTGGGGCCCGGCGCTCGAGGAACAATGGGGCGAACCCGTGCGCCAGGTCGACTTCTACGACGTGAAAAGCGATCTCGTCGATCTGCTGGGCACCAACGCCGCCCGCATGCGTTGCGTGCCGGCCGTCCATCCCGCCCTGCATCCGGGGCGTAGCGCGCGCATCGAGATCGACGGCAAGCCGGCGGGCTGGCTGGGTGAATTGCACCCCCGTTGGGTGCAGAAGGCCGAGCTGGGTCAGGCACCGGTGGTGTTCGAAATCGATGTGGCGGCCATTTCCGAAGGCGCCATGCCGGCTCTGGAAAGCCTGTCGCGCCAACCCGTGGTGATTCGCGACCTGGCCGTGTGGGTCGATAACGCAGTGTCGTATCAGGATTTGTTGGATACGCTTACCCGCACCGTGGCGTCTGATGCTAACCTTAATATCGTGCGGGAGATTCGTCTGTTCGACGTTTGGCGCGACAAGTCGGCCGCGAACGAGGAAAAGAGTCTCGCTTTCCGCTTCCGGCTGCAGAACCCCGAGGCCACGCTCGACGACGATGCCGTCGACGCCTGCATGGTGGCCTTGCTGCAGGCCCTCAAGATTCACCACGGTGCGCGCCAGCGTGCCTGAGACGCCTAAAGGAATGCGTTCGATGACTGCTGATCGTACTCTTACCAAGGCAGAACTTGCCGAACTGCTCTTCGAGCGGGTGGGGCTCAACAAGCGTGAAGCCAAAGATATCGTCGACACCTTCTTCGAAGAAATTCGCGAGGCGCTTGCCAAGGGCATCGAAGTGAAGCTGTCGGGTTTCGGCAATTTCCAGGTACGCGACAAGCCGCCGCGCCCGGGCCGCAACCCCAAAACGGGCGAGGTCATTCCCATTGCCGCGCGGCGCGTGGTAACGTTTCATGCCAGCCAGAAACTCAAGAGCGTTGTCGAACAGGCGGGTGTTCCGGCTGCCAAAGGCCTTAATTCCGGCACATAACGATAAGTGGCCCCAGAATCATCCATGAGCACGACCGAATCTTCCGTCAATCTGCCCCCCATTCCTGCCAAACGCTATTTCACTATTGGCGAAGTCAGTGAACTGTGCTGCGTGAAGCCGCATGTGCTGCGCTATTGGGAACAGGAGTTCACGCAGCTCAAGCCGCTCAAGCGCCGCGGCAACCGGCGGTATTACCAGCACCACGAGGTGCTGCTGATCCGTCGCATCCGCCATCTTCTTTATGAAGAAGGCTTCACCATCAGCGGTGCGCGCAACCGGCTGGGCGACGCCGCCGATCGTGCCGCCTACGATCCCGAAGCCGCCGTGCGCCTCACCGCCAACGAGCTGCAGGCGCTGCGTGCCGATCTCATGGCGGTGCGCGACGCTCTGGCGAATGCTCTGGGTGAAGCGGAATCGTCTGCTTCGCCAGCCGGCGATTTTCATCTTTCGCCTTAAGCGGGTCTTTTTTTCCAATACTGAACGCGGCAGCCGGCCCGGCTCAGGGTCGGGCTGGCTGCGTAATGGGGCCGCCCGCAGCCGAGGCGGCCCCTGTCGTCTCCGGCAGCGCAGTTTCCGACCCAAACACCGTCATCTGACCAATGAACAGAATGGGCCCGTTGGCAATGCCCCGGGCGGCGTCGTCCTGACGTTCCAGAGTGATTTCCAGTAACTGATCGTCTGCAAGTGTACCCAGCTGTGCGGCCGGAATCTGCACGGGGCGGTTGGGGTCGATGCGTGCGAGCAGACGCGGCTCGGGAATCGACGGGCTGCGCGTCCAGAGTACGACCTGCCGGTCGGCCGGCACTTCGGTATGCACGTGCGGGCGCATCACCAAGTTGCCGTGGGGGTCGAGCGTGGCCGTCCAGCCGGGCGTGCTGGTGGTGCCGGGGGCCTGAAGGATTGCGGCGCGGGTGGGGGCCACTTTGATGACCTGCACCGGGGGTGGGGGCGGCTCGCCGGGCAGCATGAAGCCGGCGACGGCTGCCGCGACGGCGCACATACTGACCAGGCGCCACAGCCACACCTGCCGCACGAGGCGCCGCTGCGCATGGGCG
>Ga0079223_10003325_pt1 | contig 10110 bp, 10 predicted proteins | sample Stecom2011_FD_75072 | JGI IMG/M metagenome (GOLD analysis project Ga0079223, IMG submission 75072) | Agricultural soil microbial communities from Utah to study Nitrogen management - Steer compost 2011 | ecosystem: Environmental > Terrestrial > Soil > Agricultural land | place: USA: Utah...
ATCGCCGCGCTGGGCTGGGTGGTGGAGGCGACGATGGGCAGGAAGGCGTCGCCTTTCGGCCGGGGCGTCGTCGGGTTTATCATCGCCGCGCTGGTCGTGTGGGCCGCGCAGTTTTTCGTGCCCGGCATGTCCGTCACGGTGCTGGGGGCCCTTCTGGCCGCGGTCGTCATCGGCATCGCGGATCTGTTCGTGCCGACGTCCATCACCCGGTGAACACCGCCCGCGCGGCGCCATGGGGGGACCGTCTTGCCGCTGGCTCGCAGCCTGAACGAAAACTTAAGCGAACTGAAGCGGCGCCTGGGCGTCGGCGTCACCTTCGACGTGCTGGTGCGGGAGCTGAGCGTAGGAGGGCGGGACGCCGCCCTCATCTTTATTGACGGCCTGATCAAGGACACGGCGACGGTCCACGTCATGAAGTTTCTGATGCGCCTGCGCCGCGAGGATCTGGCGCCGCAGCCCATAAAGAAGCTGCTCCGGTCGGGGCTGCCCTACTTCGAGGTCGACACCGTCTCCACGCTGGAGGAAGTGGTGGATCAGGTGCTGGCCGGGCCCGCGGCCCTGCTGGTGGACGGGTGCACGGAAGCCGTCATCCTGGATCTCCGCGAGTACCCGGTGCGGGGCGTGGAGGAGCCGGATCTGGAGCGGGTGACCCGGGGCAGCCGCGAGGGCCTGGTGGAGACCATCGTCTTCAACACGGCCCTCATCCGCCGGCGGCTGCGGGACCCGAACCTGCGGTTCGAGATGCGCTCCGTGGGCCAGTGGTCCCGCACCGACGTCGCGCTGGGCTACATCGACGGCGTGGCCAATCCCGACACCGTCGACAAGATCCGCCGCCGCCTGGAAAACGTGGACGTGGGCGCCCTGACCATGGGGGCGCAAAGCCTCATCGAGCTGCTGGTGGGGCAGCGGCTCAATCCGTTTCCCCTGGCCCGGCTCACCGAGCGGCCCGACGTGGTCGCGGCCCACCTGGCCGAAGGCCACGTGGTCGTGTTCGTGGACACGTCGCCCACCGCGATCATCTTGCCGGCCAACGTCTGGCACTTCACCCAGCACGCGGAGGAGTACTTCCAGGCGCCGGCGGTGGGCACGTTCATGCGCTGGGTGCGGTTTTTGGCCATCGGCCTGTCGCTGGTTTTGGGGCCCGCGTGGCTGGCGGTGGCCACGTGGGAGACGGCGCCGGATTGGATTTCGTTCATCGGCCCGGCGGAGAAGCCCCGGGTCGCGCTGTGGCTGCAGTTTCTGCTGCTGGAGTTCGGCCTGGTCCTGATCGGCCAGGCCCTCATTCACACGCCCACGGCCATGTCTACGGCGCTGGGCATCGTCGGCGCGATCTTGCTGGGCGAGCTGGCCATCACCGTGCGCGTGTTCGTGCCGGAGACCATGCTGTACGTGGCCGTGGCCGCGCTGATGTCCTTCGCCACCCCCAGCATCGAGTTCGCCCACGCGCTGCGGCTGTTCCGCTACGGGCTGTTCGTGCTGGTGGCGCTGTGGGGCTGGTGGGGCTTCGGCGCGGGCCTGGCCGGGACGTTCCTGTGGCTGGCTTTGACCAACTCCTTCGGCCTGCCGTATCTCTACCCGCTGCTGCCCTTCAACGGCAAGGCGCTGGTGCGCCTGCTGTTCCGCTTTCCCATTCTCCAGGTGGGCGTCCGCGCGACGCCGAAAAAGTCCCGCAAAGGCGCGTATCCCGACTCGTAGCCCGCATCCGAGCCTTCACCGGCGGTCCGTCTGTGTGTTAAGATGGAGAGAGTGCCAAGGACGGAGGTATCCGCGGTGCCGCTGGACGAGGGCCGGACCGTGTCCGCAAGCAACGAAGGACATCTGCTCATCGGCGGCTGCGACGCCGTCGAACTGGCGCGCCGCTACGGCACGCCGCTCTACGTGCTGGACGAAGGGCGCGTGCGGGAGGCCATGCGGGCCTACCGGCGGGCCATGGAGGAGTCGTACCCGAAAGGCCGCGTGCTGTACGCGGGCAAAGCGCTGCTCACCGCCGCCATGTGCCGCATCGCGGCCGAGGAGGGCCTGGGGCTGGACGTCGTCTCCGGCGGCGAGCTGTATACGGCGCTGACGGCGCAGTTTCCCCCCGAGCGCATTTATTTCCACGGCAACAACAAGTCCGACGAGGAGCTGGACATGGCGGTGCAGGCCGGCGTCGGGCGCATCGTCGTGGACAACGAGGGCGAGCTGGAGCGTCTGGAGCGGGCCGCGCAGCGGGCCGGCCGCCCGGCCGACGTGCTGCTGCGCATTACGCCCGGCGTGGCCGCGGACACCCATTCGTACGTCCGCACCGGCCAGCTGGATTCCAAATTCGGCATCCCCATGGCCCGCGGGCAGGCCCTGGCCGCGGCCAAACGGGCCGCGGCGTCGCCTTGGCTCCGGCTGCAGGGGTACCACAGCCATATCGGCTCGCAAATTACCGACCTTTCGCCCTACGACGCCGCGGTGGACCTGATGGTGCGCTTTTTGGCCGAAGCGCAAAGGGAGACGGGCGTCGCGGCCCAGCAGCTCAACATGGGCGGGGGCCTGGGCATCCGCTACCTTGACGAGCAAGACGTGCCGGCGCCGGACGCGTTCGTGCGGCGCATCGCCCGCCGGGTGCTGGCCCGGGTGGAGGAGGCGGGGCTGCCCGCGCCCGAGCTGCTGCTGGAGCCGGGGCGCTCCATCGTCGGGCCCGCGGGCGTCACGCTCTACACCGTGGGCTTCGTCAAGCGCATTCCGGGCGTGCGCACCTACGTCATGATCGACGGCGGGATGGGCGACAACCCCCGGGTGGCGCTGTACAGGACCCGGCACCGCGCCGTTTTGGCCAACAAGCTGGGCGCGGCGCCGGCGGCCGGGCCGGTGGCCGTCGCGGGGAAGTACTGCGAGTCCGGCGACGTGCTCATCGAGGAGCTGCACGGGCCCGAACCCGAGCCGGGCGACGTGCTGGCGGTCTTTGACACGGGGGCGTACAATTTCTCCATGGCCAGCAACTACAACCGCATCCCGCGGCCGGCCATGGTGCTGGTCCATCAGGGCCGGCACGAGCTGATGGTCCGCCGCGAGACGTACGCCGACCTGGTCGCGCGCGACGTGGTGCCGTCGTGGCTGGCCGCAGCGACGGGCGGCGGCGCGGCCGGCGGGAGCACGAAACCGGAGTAGGCGACGGGAACGGCGGGGGGGAACCGCAGCATGATGATTTCGGATTTCAGGCTTGACGTGTTGATTTTGCGCGTGGCCGCGGTGCTTTTGGCCCTGGCCATCCACGAGTACGCCCACGCGGCGGCGGCCGTGCGCCTGGGCGATCCGGGCCCCAAGTTCGACGGCCGCCTGACGCTGAATCCCCTGGCCCACCTGGACCCCGTCGGCACGCTGATGCTGTTCTTCTTTTCCTTCGGCTGGGCCAAGCCGGTCATGGTGAATCCGGCCCGGTTCAAAAACCCGCGGCGGGACATGATGTGGGTCGCGCTGGCGGGGCCGTTGTCCAACATCGCGCTGGCCTTCGCACTGGCCCGCCTGGCGCCGTTCATCCTGAACATCGTGCCGCCCGGGGCCTTGCGGGCCACCTGGATGTTTTTGCAAGTGTCGGTCCAGCTCAACATCTGGCTGGCCGTGTTCAACATGCTGCCGCTGCCGCCTCTGGACGGCTCGAAAGTGCTGATGGGCATCCTGCCCCGGCGCTACGCGTACCGCTACGCGCGCCTGGAGTCGTACGGCACCGTCATCCTGCTGCTCCTGGTGGTGTCGGGCATGCTGTTCCGCGTGCTGCAGCCGGCCTATTCGGCGGTGGCGCGGCTGGTGGTGGGCTGAATGTACCAGGTGCGCCTGGCGGTGTTCGAAGGGCCGCTGGACTTGCTGCTCCACCTGATTGAAAAGCAAGAGGTGGACATCTGGGAAGTGTCCATCGCCGAAATCGCCCGGCAGTACCTGGACTTCCTCGCTCAAGTTCCCCGGGTGGAGCTGGAGGCCGCGGGGGAGTACCTGGCCATGGCCGCCCTTTTGGTGCGCATCAAAGCCCGCCACCTGCTGCCCCACGCGGTGGTGGAGGACGAGGGCGAAGAGGAAGAAGACGCGGCGGCGCTGGAGGAGGAGCTCCGGCAGCGGCTGGCCGAATACAAGCGCTACAAGGAAGCGGCCGCGGTGCTGGCCGAGCTGGCCCAGGTCCGGGAGCTGTACGGCCTGCGCCCGGTGTCGCTGACCGGCGCAGGCCCGGCGGCAGCGCCCGGCCCGCCGGCCGGCTTTTCGGTGCAGCGGCTGGCCGAGGCCTTTGCGGAGCTTCTGACCCGCGAGCGCCCGGAGCCGGCGCCGCCGCCGGTGCTGCGCAAAGTCGATCTGCGGGGCGCGATGATCCGGGTGCACCGGGCGCTGCGGGCCGCGGCGGGCGCGGTGCCCTTCCGGTCCTTGTTTTCCCGCCAAGCGTCCCGCTGGGAATGGATCGTGACGTTTCTGGCCGTGCTGGAGCTGGTGCACATGGGCAGCGTGCGGGTGCGCCAGAGCGAGCCTTTCGGCGAGCTGCACCTGGAACATGCGGCGTAAAGGGGAGTCGGCGTGGAGCAGACGTACATTCCCGAAACGCTGGAGCGGCTGGCCGCGGCGGTGGAGGCGCTGCTGTTCGCCAGCCCGGAGCCCCTCTCGGACGGGGAGCTGGCCCGCCTGACGGGGTGGGAGCCCCGGCAGGTGGCGGCCGCGGTGGCCATGCTGGAGCGGCGGCTGGCGGAAGACCCCACGCGCGGGCTGTGCCTTGTCCGCGTCAACAACGGCTGGCAGCTGGCCACCAGGCCGGATTTCGCTCCGCTGCTGGCCCGCCTGCGGGAGCCGCGCCCGCCCGCGCCGCTGTCGCGGGCCGCTTTGGAGACGCTGGCCATCATCGCGTACAAGCAGCCCGTCACGCGGGCTGAAATCGATCATCTACGGGGCGTCCGCTCGGAATCGGCGCTGCAGTCGCTGCAGGACCGGGAGCTCATCGAGGAGGCCGGCCGGGCCGACGGGCCGGGACGGCCCATTTTATACCGGACGACGGAAAAGTTCTTGCACTGGTGCGGTTTGAACTCCCTGGACGACTTGCCGCCCCTTCCCGAACCGGAAACGCCCGCCGGCGCCGAGGACCCGCATACATCGCCCGCGGCCGGGTCAGATAAACCGCAAGACCGCGAGGCGACCGGCCGCCCGCCGGGCGCCGCGGGAGGGAGCGACAGGCCGTGAGCGAACAGCACCCCATCGAAGGTTTGATGCAAACCGCGATGGAGAGCCTCAAAGCGATGGTGGACGTCAACACCATCTTGGGCGATCCGGTGGAAACGCCCGACGGCACAGTGGTCGTGCCGGTGTCGAAGGTGTCCTTCGGCTTTGCCGCCGGCGGCACCGAGTTTGAAGCGGAAAACGGCGGGGACGAGGGCTACCCCTTCGGCGGCGGCAGCGGGGCGGGCATCTCGCTGCAGCCCGTGGCCTTTCTCGTCGTGGGCCAGGGGCAGATCCGGCTCATGACCATCGACAAGAACGCGGCCATTTACGACCGGCTGCTGGACCTGGCACCGGACGTGATGGACGGCTTGCAAAACATATTCAGCAACGGAAGGGGGCGCTCGGATCAGACCGCGACGCCCCTGACCCCGTAACGCCCCCGGCCCCGGGGGCGGGGCCGAGGTGGTTGGCGGTTGGCCCTGGAGAGGCTGCAGAAGTTTATGGCCCGGTGCGGCGTCGCGTCCCGCCGGGCGTGCGAAACGATGATCGCGGAAGGCCGCGTGCGCGTCAACGGCCGCGTCGTGCGCGAGCCCGGGACGAAAATCGACCCCGCCACGGATCGCGTCGAGGTCGACGGACGCATCCTCACCCCTCCCGAAGAGCTGGTGTACATCGCCCTCCACAAGCCCCGCGGGTACGTGACGACGGTGCACGACCCCCAAGGGCGCCCCACCGTCATGGACCTGGTGCAAGACGCCGGCGCCCGGGTGTACCCCGTGGGCCGGCTGGACGCGGACAGCGAAGGCTTGCTGCTGCTCACCAGCGACGGCCGCCTGGCCCACCGCCTCATGCACCCCCGCTACGGCGTGGAGAAGCGCTACCGGGTGACGGTGCAGGGCACGGTCAGCGACGAAGCGCTCCAGATGCTGGCCGAGGGCGTGCCGCTGGAGGACGGCATGACGGCGCCCGCGCGCGTGCGGCTCCTGGCCCGGGGCGGGCGGCGTTCGGTCCTGGAGATCACCTTGTCCGAAGGACGCAAACGCCAGGTGCGCCGCATGTGCCGCCACGTGGGCCATCCCGTGGTGCGGCTGGTACGCACTGCGGTGGGCCCGGTGGAGCTGGGAGCGCTGCCGCCCGGCGCCTGCCGCCGGCTGACGGACGCGGAGGTGGCGCGCCTGCGGCGGGCCGCGGGCCTCACGGGCCAATAACCCGATTTTTGTCGTTTACAAACGTCTGCGTGCGTGCTAGAATAGTCAGCAATTCAATCCGGATTCGAAGTACGGCAGGACGGCAGGTGCTCATGATGCTTCTCCTTCAGCCGTGTCGCTTCTCTTCGGAAGCGGCGTCTCGCTTTTTTGTACCTAAAACCGCTCCGCCGCCTTCGTTGCGAGAGGCGGGAGCCCGCCTATGAGCGCAGCCAGCCGCCAGGTGGCCCGCGCCGCGCTTTCCATGGCGCTGACGGAGACCCATCCCGAAGAGATGGAGCAAAAGCGGCTGCTGGAGGCCGCAGGCATCCGCGCGACCGCGGTCGACTTCGGCGGCGAGTTCGTGCCCAACGTGCGCCGCATCGTCGAGCGGGCCGTGGTGGCGGCCAAGCGGGAAGGCGTCATCCGCCCCGTGCACGCGGAGGAGGGCGCGGTGGCCGGCGCGGCCCACGAGGCGCTGGTGCAGCTGGGCATGAAGGCGCTGGGCCTCAGCGTCGGCGGCAAAATCGGCATCGCCCGGCAGGACGATCACGTGGCGGTGGCCATGTTCTTCAGCATCGGCCTGGGGCACCTGGACGAAGTGGCCGTCGGCCTGGCTCACCGGGCCGTGTCGTGACGGTTTTTTCGGCGAGATCACTTTGACTTTGTTGATTTACAATTGAAAGGGCAGCATCGGAAAGGACGGATGGACGTGACGTCGGCAAGCGTGCGGGGCGTACGGGGCGCGATCACCGCCCGGGCCAACACGCCCGAGGCCATCGGCGAAGCCGCCAAAGAGCTGGTGCGGCGCATGATGGACGAAAACGGCATCGGCCCGGAGGACATCGCCAGCATTATCTTTTCCGTCACCGACGACCTGAACGCCGCGTTTCCTGCCGAGGCCGCCCGGGAGCTGGGGCTGCACATGGTGCCGCTGCTCTGCACCCGGGAGATCGACGTGCCGGGCAGCATGCCCCGGTGCATCCGGGTGCTGATGCACGTCAACACCGGCACTCCCCAACACGCGGTGCGGCATGTGTACTTGGGCGAAGCCAGGGCGCTGCGGCCGGATTTGCCCGGGACGCCGCCGGCGTCCCCGGCGGGCGGGGAGACCGCGGGTCCCCGTCCCCGGGCGGCCACCCTGGCCATCGACCCGTACGTGCCGGGCATGTCCGCCGAGGAGGTGCGGGAGCGCTTCGGGCTGGACGACGTGGTCAAGCTCGCGTCCAACGAAAACCCGCTGGGGCCTTCGCCCGCGGCGCTGGCCCGCCTGCAGGAGGCGCTGGCGGGACTGCACGCCTACCCCGACGGCGGCGCCCGCCGCCTGACGGCCGCGCTGGCGGCCCGCTTCGAGCTGCCCGAAGACCACTTCATCGTCGGCAACGGCTCCGACGGCGTCATCAAGATGCTGGCGGAAACGTTTCTGGAGCCGGGCGACGACATCGTCTGCGCCCGGCCCACCTTCAGCCAGTACGCCTTCGGCGCGGCGCTGATGGGCGCCCGCACCCAGTGGGTGCCGCTGACGCCCGACATGCGCCACGATCTTCCCGCCATGGCCCGGCGCATCGGCCCCCGCACGAAGGCGGTGTTCGTGTGCAATCCCAACAACCCCACGGGCACCGTGGTCACGAAAGCCGAGTTTGAAGACTTCCTCGCGATGGTGCCCCGGCGCGTGCTGGTGGTGGTGGACGAGGCGTACGCGGAGTACACCGACGAAAGCCGGCTCTTCGGCGTGGACGCGGTGCGCCGCGGCGATCCGCGCGTCGTGGTGCTGCGGACGTTTTCGAAAATTTACGGCCTGGCCGGTCTGCGGGTGGGCTACGGCATCGCCCATCCGTCGGTGGTCGCCGCGCTGCAACGGGTGAAAGAGCCTTTTCAGGTCAGCGCGCCGGCCCAGCTCGCGGCCGAGGCCGCGCTGGGGGACCTGGAGCACGTCCGGCGCAGCGTGGCCGTCAACGAGGAAGGCAAGCGGTATTTTTACCGCCGCCTGGAGGAGCTGGGCCTCGACTACATCCCGACCGAAGCCAACTTCGTCTTTTTCGACGTCGGCCGTCCCAGCCGGGAGGTGTTTATGCACCTGCTCCGAGAAGGCGTCGTCGTGCGCGCGGGCGACGCCTTCGGGCAGGGCACGTTTATCCGGGCCACCATCGGCACCGGCGCCCAAAACCAGCGCCTGTTCGACGCCTTGGCGCGTCTTTTGCAACACGACACGGTCCCGGCCGGCGCAGCCGGCGCAACGGCACACAAGAAGGGGGAAACCGCGAGGTGATCGTCGTCATGCGGAGCAGCGCCTCTCCGGAAGATCTGGAACGAGTCAAGGATCGGCTTCGGTCGTTCGGTTTCGCGGTGCACGAGTCGCGGGGCGTGGAGCGCCACATCGTGGGCGCCATCGGCGAGATCACGCCCGAGCGCATGCAGCAGATTGAGGCCATGGACGGCGTGGAGCGGTGCGTGCGCATCGTACAGCCCTACAAGCTGGCCAGCCGCCAGTTCCGTCCGGAGCCGACGGTGGTGGAGGTGGGCGGCCGCCGCATCGGCGGCAGCGAGCTGACGGTCATCGCCGGCCCGTGCGCGGTGGAATCGGAGGAGCAGATTGTCACCGCCGCCCGCATGGTGAAGGAAGCGGGCGCCACCATGCTGCGGGGCGGCGCGTTCAAACCGCGCACTTCGCCGTACTCGTTTCAGGGCCTGGCGGAGGAAGGCCTGCGGCTGCTGGCGGTGGCCCGGGCCGAGACGGGCCTGCCGGTGGTCACGGAGGTTATGGACACCGAGGACGTGGAGCTGGTGGCCGAATACGCGGACATGCTGCAGATCGGCGCCCGCAACATGCAAAACTTCCCGCTGCTGAAAGAGGCGGGGCGGTCCGGCAAGCCGGTGCTGCTGAAGCGGGGCCTGTCCGCGACCATCGAAGAGTGGCTGATGGCCGCGGAATACATCATCAGCGCCGGCAATCCCAACGTCGTCTTGTGCGAGCGGGGCATCCGCACCTTTGAAACGGCCACCAGAAACACGCTGGACCTCAACGCGGTGCCCGTCGTCAAAGAGCTGAGCCACCTGCCCATCATCGTGGATCCTTCCCACGGGACGGGGAAGTGGCGGTACGTGACGCCCATGGCCCGCGCGGCCGTGGCGGCCGGCGCGGACGGCCTCATGGTCGAGGTGCACCCGGACCCGGAGAACGCGGTGTCCGACGGGCAGCAGTCGCTGAAGCCCGAAAAGTTCCACGAGCTGATGCGGGAAGTAAGCGCCGTGGCCCGGGCCCTGGGGCGCGAACTGGCGGCGGCGGTGGCCTGACGTGGCGCCGGCCGCCGTCGCTGTGGTCGGACTGGGCCTGCTGGGCGGGTCCATCGGCCTCGCCCTCGGCCGCCGGCCGGGGGCGAGGCGCGTCGTGGGCGTGGCCCGCGACCGGCGCACCATCCAGAAGGCGCTGGCCTTCGGCGCCATCGACGAAGGCACCACCAGCCTGGAGGAAGGCGTGCGCGAGGCCGACCTGGTAGTGTTCGCGACGCCGGTGCGGGCCGTGCCCGATTTGGTCCGGCAGGCCGCGCCGGCCCTCCGGCCCGGCGCCGTCGTCACCGACGTCGGCAGCACCAAGCTGGAGCTGTGCCGCACCGTGCCTTTGCTGCTGCCGCCGGGCGTGGCCTACGTGGGCGGCCACCCCATGGCCGGGTCCGAGCGGACCGGCATCGAGGCCGCGGACCCGTACTTGTTCGAGAACGCCGTGTACGTGCTGACCCCGACGACTCCCGATCCGGAGCCTCTGCGCCGC